>Ga0136846_1221387_pt1 | contig 20069 bp, 20 predicted proteins | sample HopSoiMetagenom2_FD_96841 | JGI IMG/M metagenome (GOLD analysis project Ga0136846, IMG submission 96841) | Grasslands soil microbial communities from Hopland, California, USA - 2 Assembly 2016 (version 4) | ecosystem: Environmental > Terrestrial > Soil > Grasslands | place: USA: Hopland...
CCGATCGCCGCCCCGCCGAGGAAGTGCGCGGTCAGTGGGATGTTGAACAACTCGCCCCAGGTGCCACCGGCCACGCCGTCGATCTTCTTGGCGATCCGGCGGGTCACCTCGTTGCCGACCGGAATCCAGGTCGGGTTGGGCTCGCCGTGGCCCTGCTTGCTGGTCATCCGCCGGAATCCCAGCTTCGTGCGTTCGGTGAACGTCGTGATCGAGTTGTCCAGATGCTGCATCACCAGCGCGATTACCGTCCGCTCGCTCCAGTTCCGGACGTTCAGCATCCGAAGCGTGGCGCGCGGATCAGCGCCGGCGTTGCGGAAGAACTGCTTCCACCGCGGAACATCGGTGCCCTGCGGCCCGGCACCGTCTGTCATCAACGTCTGCAGCAGCCCCATCGCATTCGAGCCCTTGCCATATCGAACCGGCTCGATGTGCGTGTCGGACGTGGGATGGATCGACGAGGTGATCGCGACCCCGTGGGTGAGGTCGAGCTCGCGGGACACCTCGAAGCGACCGGCGCCGACTATTGACTCCGAGTTGGTTCGGGTCAGCACGCCCAGCTTGTCGGAGAGCTTGGGCAGCTTGCCCTTGTCGCGCATCTTGAACAGCAGCTTCTGGGTGTTGTAAGTCCCCGCGGCCAACACCACGTGCGAGGCAGTGAATGTGCGCCGCTTGCGGGGCAGCAATTCGGTCCGCGCGGTGCGGACATTCCACAATCCGTCGGCCCGCTGCTCGAAGCCGGTGACGGTGGTCATCGGATGTACTTCTGCGCCAGCCTTTTCCGCCAAGTAGAGGTAGTTCTTGACCAATGTGTTCTTGGCGTTGTGGCGACACCCGGTCATGCACTCGCCAACCTCGACGCAACCGGTGCGTGCGGGTCCTGCGCCGCCGAAGTACGGGTCGGGCACCGTCTTGCCGGGCGTCTTCTCACCGTCCGGCCCGAAGAACACCCCAACAGGCGTCGCCACGAATGTGTCTCCGACGCCCATCTCGTCGGCAACTTCTTTGACGATGCGGTCGGCGTCGGTGAACGTCGGGTTCTTGACCACCCCGAGCATGCGCTGAGCCTGGTCGTAGTGCGGCATCAGCTCGGCGCGCCAGTCGGTGATGTGCGACCACTGCCCGTCGGCGAAGAACGGCTCCGGCGGTACGTACAGGGTGTTGGCGTAGTTCAGGGACCCGCCGCCGACACCCGCGCCGGCCAGGATCATCACGTTGCGCAACAAGTGGATCCGCTGGATGCCGTACATGCCCAGCTTCGGCGCCCACAAGAACTTTCGCAGGCTCCATGACGTCTTGGCGAAGTCTTCGTCATTGAACCGCCGGCCCGCCTCGAGCACCCCGACGCGATAGCCCTTCTCGGTGAGCCGCAGCGCGGTGACACTTCCCCCGAACCCCGAACCAATGATCAGAACGTCATAGTCAGGTTTCATCCGAACAGTATGGACTGAGTTGTGCGCGAGTTCTAGACAGGGGGGCCTAATTTGTAAAGCGGCCCCTCTGTGACCAGGCGAATTCAGCTGCCTCAGCTGGCTCAGGACCCGACGGTCAGGCCAACCTTCTGGAATTCCTTGAGGTCGCAATAACCCGCCTTGGCCATCGACCGGCGCAGCCCGCCGACCAGGTTCAGCGAGCCGAATGGGTCATCCGAGGGGCCTGTGAGCACCTGCTCCAGCGAGGGCCGCTCGCCGATCGCCACCTGCAGCAGCGCACCGCGCGGCAGCGAGGGGTGGGCCGCCGCGGCCGGCCAAAACCAGCCGCCGCCCAGTGCTTCGGCCGCCGACGCCAGCGGGGTGCCCAGCACCATTGCATCCGCCCCGCACGCAATGGCCTTGGCCAGGTCGCCGGAGGTGTGGATGTCGCCGTCGGCCAGCACGTGCACATAACGGCCGCCCGTCTCGTCGAGGTACTCGCGACGGGCGGCGGCGGCATCGGCGATCGCGGTGGCCATCGGCACGCTGATTCCCAGCACCTCATCGCTGGTCGTCACGCCGGACGTCGAGCCGTAGCCGACGATGACGCCCGCGGCGCCCGTGCGCATCAGGTGCAGGGCCGTGCGGTGGTCGAGCACACCGCCGGCGACCACCGGCACATCAAGCTCGGAAATGAAGGTCTTCAGGTTCAGCGGCTCCCCGTCCTGCGCGACGCGTTCGGCCGAAACGATGGTGCCCTGGATGACCAGCAGGTCGATGCCCGCGGCGATCAGCGACGGCGTCAGCGACCGCGCGTTTTGCGGGCTGACCCGCACCGCCGTCGTCACCCCGGCCTCGCGTATCCGCGCCACCGCGGCGCCCAGCAGATCGGGATCCAATGGCGCGGAATGCAATTGCTGCAGCAGGCGAATGGCCGCCGACGGTTCCGGCTCCTTCTCGGCGGCCTCGATGACCTGAGCGATCTTCTCCTCGACGTCGGCGTGCCGGCCGATCAGGCCTTCGCCATTGAGCACGCCGAGACCGCCGATGCGGCCCAACTCGATGGCGAACTCCGGCGACACCAGCGCGTCGGTCGGATGCGAAATCACCGGAATCTCGAACCGGTAGGCGTCCAACTGCCACGCCGTCGATACGTCCTGTGACGACCGGGTGCGCCGCGACGGCACGATATTGATGTCGTCGAGTTCATACGTGCGACGGGCAGTTCTGCCCATGCCGATTTCAACCATGTTTTGCATGGTGGACTCCCCCTGTCAGCGGGCGTAGTAGTTCGGCGCCTCGACGGTCATCGCGATGTCGTGCGGATGGCTTTCCTTCAGGCCGGCCGCGGTGATCTGGACGAACTGCGCCTGTTGCAGATGCTCGATGGTCGCCGAACCGGTGTAACCCATCGCCGCCCGCAGGCCGCCGGTCAGCTGATGAATCACCGTCGCAAGCGGGCCGCGGAACGGTACCCGGCCCTCGATGCCCTCGGGCACCAGCTTGTCCTCGGAGAGCGCGTCGTCCTGGAAGTAGCGGTCCTTCGAATAGGACCTGCCAGTAGCTCCAGCGCCGCTGCGGCCTGCCATCGCGCCTAGCGACCCCATGCCGCGATAGCTCTTGAACTGCTTGCCGTTGACGAAGATCAGCTCGCCAGGCGACTCGGCGGTGCCGGCCAGCAGCGAGCCCAACATGGTGGTGGACGCACCCGCGGCCAGCGCCTTGGCGATGTCACCGGAGTACTGAAGCCCGCCGTCGGCAATCACCGGCACCCCCGCCGGCGCGCAGGCCGCGACCGCCTCCAGGATCGCGGTGATCTGCGGTGCGCCGACGCCCGCAACCACCCGCGTGGTGCAGATCGAACCCGGCCCGACACCGACCTTCACCGCATCGGCGCCGGCCTGGACCAAGGCAGACGCCGCGGCCCGTGTCGCGACGTTGCCACCGATCACCTCGACCCGATCGCCCACCACGGTCTTGAGCCGGTGCACCATGTCGAGCACTAGCCGGTTGTGTGCATGTGCGGTGTCCACGATCACCACGTCGACACCTGCGTCGACCAGAGTCATGGCTCGCGTCCACGAGTCATCACCGACACCGACGGCCGCACCGACCAGCAGCCGGCCGTCGCTGTCCTTGGTCGACAGCGGGAACTGCTCGGTCTTGACGAAGTCCTTGACGGTGATCAATCCGGTGAGCTTGCCGTGCCCGTCGACGATCGGCAGCTTCTCAATCTTGTAGCGGCGCAACAGACCTAGCGCGGCCTCGGCGGAAACACCCGCCTGCGCGGTGATCAACGGCGCCTTGGTCATCACCTCGGAAACCGGCTTGGACTGGTCGACCTCGAAACGCATGTCGCGATTGGTGATGATGCCGACCAGCTCGCCGGTGTCGTCGACGACCGGCAGCCCGGAAATTCGGAACCGCGCGCACATCGCGTCGACCTCGGCCAAGGTGTTGTCCGGCGAGCATGTGACGGGATCGGTGACCATGCCGGCTTCCGAACGCTTGACGGTCTCGACCTGGCCAGCCTGCTCGGCCACCGGAAGGTTGCGGTGCAGCACGCCCATGCCGCCTGCCCGGGCCATCGCGATCGCCATCCTGGACTCGGTCACGGTGTCCATCGCCGAGCTGACCAACGGCACTCTCAGCCGGATCTTCTTGGTCAGTTGACTCGAGGTGTCGGCTGTGGCGGGCACCACATCGGAGGCGGCGGGCAGCAGCAGAACGTCGTCGAAGGTGAGCCCGAGCATCGCGACCTTGGTCGGATCGTCGCCGCCGGTCGGCACCGGAACGGCGATGGGAATGCTGCTTTCAGCGATCGACATGGGCGGCCTTCCATCGGCGTCGAGCTAGATACCCATCCTATCTGCATTGACATCGCCGCCTGGGCGCCACACGACGTCGCGGATGCCCAGGTGGCTTGCCGGTCAACGGCTGGCGCGATACCAGTCCCGCTGCGTAATGTGGACTCGTGCGCGATCACCTCCCACCAGGTTTGCCGCCCGATCCGTTCGCCGATGACCCGTGCGACCCCTCGGCAGCGCTTGATGCACTGGAGCCGGGCCAGCCGCTGGATCCGCAGGAGCGGACCGCGGTCGAGGCCGATCTCGCCGACCTCGCGGTCTACGAGGCGCTGTTGGCGCACAAGGGAATTCGCGGTCTGGTGGTGTGCTGCGACGAATGCCAGCAGGACCACTACCACGACTGGGACATGCTGCGCGCCAACCTGTTGCAGCTGCTGGTCGACGGCACCGTGCGCCCGCACGAGCCGGCCTACGACCCGGAACCCGATGCCTACGTGACCTGGGACTACTGCCGCGGCTACGCCGACGCGTCGCTCAACGAAGCCACGTCGGAAACCGACGGATATCGCTAACGGCTGAACCGGCTATTCGCCGTCACCGTGCTTTTTCGGCGGTGGCATAACCAGCGTTGTTGTCGTGACCGGAATGGTCACCGTCGCCTGGCTTTCCGACACCGGACTTTCGGGACCGCGCTGCCGCGGCACCTCCGAGGTGACTGTCACCGGTGGCGCGACGACTTGGGCGCCGCCACCGACGGGCGAGCCGCCATCGCCTCCAGCGGGCGGGGCACTACCGGTAGCCGAGACACCACCAGCCGCGCCTGGCGCGCCACTGTCAGCGGGCGGCCCAGCGACGGGCGGGGCAGCGGCCTGCGATGTGGTGGTCGTCGTTGTGACCGCATGGGTCGTCGTTGTCGTCGTGTTGGTCGTGGTCGTCGGCGGCGCCGTGGTCGTCGTCGGTGTGCCACTCGGTGGCGGCGGCTCGGGCACCGGCGAGCTCGATGTCGGCGAGCTCGTCGTGGTCGACGACGTTGTCTCCGACGACGACGTGGCCGTCTCCGACGATGACGACGTCGAGCTGCTCGTCTCCGACGACGTGGTTGTCGAGGTGTCCGAACCCGGCGCAACAACCACCGGCTCGGGCATCGGCGGAGGCGGTGCGCCCGGCGGCAGGGTGGCGCTGGCGTCCTTGGCGTCGACCTTCACCGTCAGCTCTTGCCACTGGGTGACCAATTCCTGTTTCTGCTCAACATCATTGACTGTGGCGACGGTCGTCGTCAGCGTCTGCAGCTTGTCTTGCGCAGCAGCCCACTGGCCCTGGTCGATCAACTGCTGGACTTCGGCCAACTGCTGCGAGGCGAGCGTCACCTGATCGCTGCGGGTCTGCTTCTGCTCGCCGAATAGCATCGTGTGCAACCCGTACAGCGGTTCGCCCGGTCCGGCACCGGCCACCACCGCGCCGAAGCCGCCGAGGCACAACACGGCCGCGGCAACCGAACCCACCAGGGCCATCGACGTCCGCGTTCGCTTGCGCGATTCGAGGGCGCGCGTCAGCGCCACCGCCGCATCGCGGGGAGTCACGGGCGCCATCAGCGGCGGCTCGCGCACCTCGTCGCGCCAGCCCGCGAGCAGCTGGGCCAGCTCGGCCTCACCCGAATCAGTTGCGTACACCTGCTGCTCGGCGGCCAGCGCGTCGAGGAACCGGTCCGTGCGGTTGATCTCGTTGAGCGACGGATCGCCCCCGTTAGTCCAGCGTCCGAAATCAGGCATAGTCGTGCCCCGTCGCGATGATCTCGGATTTCAGCCGCGCCAGCGCCCGGTGCTGGGCGACCCGCACCGCGCCCGCCGTGGACCCGACCGCCTCGGCGGTTTCCTCGGCGCTCATGCCGACGACCACGCGCAGGATCAGGATTTCGCGCTGCTTCTCGGGCAGTACCGCCAGCAGCTTGTTCATCCGCGCCGCCGATTCGGCGTCCATAGCCATCTGCTCAGGGCCGGCTTCCAGCGAAAATCGCTCCGGCACGACATCCGTCGGGTCGGACCGATTCCTGGCGGCTGCGCGATGGGCGTCAGCAACCTTGTGCGCAGCGATGCCGTACACAAAGGCCAGGAACGGTCGTCCCTGATCCTTGTAGCGCGGCAGCGCCGTGATGGCGGCCAAGCACACCTCCTGTGCGACATCATCTGCTGAAAGACCGCTCCGCTCGGTCGACCCGACCCTCGCCCGGCAGTACCGAACAACGATCGGACGAATGATCTCCAGCACTTCCCGGAGCGCGTCCCGGTTGCCCGCCACAGCCTCAGCAACGACAGCATCGAGACGTTCTCCCGAAATTGTCATCGTGGGTGATCTCTCCAGCGTTACGTGAGGGACACGTCCCCGAAGTGTGGACGTCAGCTAAACAATAACGATCCGTACGGCGCGCTTATTGTCGGCGACCTGCCAAGTCGCCACCCCGGCGACGCACCGTAGCTGCGCATTCGTTACGAATCTTCAGCACCTCCGGGGCCGAGTGACGGCCGCTGCCGATGTCGGCCAGCAGGCAGGCCAACGCCCATCGAAGCGGGATCATTCCCAGTCGTTCGGCGTCCCGCAACGCGGCGTCGGCCACGCGTCGCGACCCGTCGATCTCCCCGGCGCTGCACAGCGCGGCGGCCCGGATGGCCTCCGATTTCACGGCATGGCGCGCCGATCCGAACGCCGCGGCCAGCTCGACTGCGCGCCCGGCGTGCTCCATGGCCGTCGCACCGTCGCCGCAGGCCATGGCCAGCTCCGCGGACACCCACGCCAGCCGCACCGGCAGCCGCTGACCGGTGACCAACTCGTCGGCGCGCCGTAGCGCCGTGGCCGACGCCGCGAACCGGCCCACGCCGAGCGCGTCCGCGGCCAGCCCGATGAGGGCGTCGGCACCGGCCTCCTGGTCCGAACCGGCCAGCGCCATGGCGCGGCCATCCCATCGGCGGGCCCGGTCGTGCCACCCGAGCTGACGTAAGAACGAGGCCTGGGTGCTGTGCGCCAGGGATACCAGCGGGCCGCCGCGCTGCCGTCGGCACAGGTCGGTCAGGTCGGTCATCGCGCTGCCGTAGCGGCCCTGACCGCCGGCGGCCACCGCACGCAACCAGAGTTCGTGTGGCGTGGCCGCAGGCGGCAACGGCCAGCGTTGTGGGTCGTCACCGAAGGCGGCGTTGGCCAGCACGATGCTCATCGGATCGCGACGCTATCAATGCGTTGCGTGAAACCCAGTACCGCGGGGCACGCATCCGACATATCGCCGAATCCGCATCGGTTAACAGTTCGTGGTGGCCATGTTAATTCGATGTGACCCGCCTTCTCGGAGCAAGAAGGATTCTTTGCGGCGCGACGGGAAGCGAACAGCGAAAACACAAGTCGTGATCGCATCGCCGGTGATTCGTTACCACCGATGTCGTTGCCGGAGGGTCGCAACGATGAACGTGATGTAAATTCTCGGCCTGCGGTTATGTGCTTGAGCACATGTTCGGGCTATTGACGAAATTTCCTGAGCCCCCCTACTTTATGGGCACGAGTAGTCATCGGCGACTTGTGCTCGGATCGGTTCCACAACGCACGCACCCGTTCGGTCACGAAAAGTGTGTGTAGAGAGGGGTTTTCCAATGCCACAGCCGCAGCAGCTACCCGGACCCAATGCCGACATCTGGGATTGGCAGATGTCAGGCCTTTGCCGAGGCGAAGATTCCGCTATGTTCTTTCACCCCGACGGCGAGCGCGGCCGGGCCCGCGCGCAGCGCGAGATGCGCGCCAAGGAGATGTGCCGCAGTTGCCCCGTCGTCGCGCAGTGCCGCGCCCATGCGTTGGCCGTCGGCGAGCCCTACGGCATCTGGGGCGGCCTGTCCGAGTCCGAACGTGAGCTGTTGCTCAAGCGAGGCATTCGCCGCGCCTCTTGAGCGCGAACAGACGCAAACGCCCCCGAACACTCGGCGTGTCGGGGGCGTTTCCGTCTGCTCGCGCGGAACTAGTGGGCGTGGCTGCGGCGGCGAGCCTGGCGCCGGCGCAAACGAACCTTCCACGAACTCCATTCGCCCAATGTGACGCCGGCCGCCAGCGCGGTACCGATCGCCAGTGCTCCCAACACCGAAGCAAACCCGACGGCGTGCTGATCGTTGAGAACGGCGTAGATACCGTGCAGCAGCGACAAGCCCGGTAACAGCGGCACGATGCCCGTTATCGACACCACAAGCGGCGGCGCGAGATTGCGGCGTTCCATCAGCCGGCCGACCAAGCCGATCGGCACCGCTGCGACGAACGACGCCACCACGGCACCCAGACCCGCGCCCTGCGCGAGAAGAAACGCGATGGTGCCCGCGGCACCGCCGAATGCCGCAGCCATCGCTGCGGACCGTTCGGCATAGCAAGCCAAGGCAAAGGCAGCCGCGCTCGCCGCGCCGAATGCGACGCGCGCCGGAAACTCTGCCAGGGCGGGTGGTGCGTCCGCGCTGATCGCGACGAACGGCGCGCCGAAGCGGCTGGCGAGGTGCAATACGAACGCCACACCGGCGATCGTCGCGGCGGTCAACATCACCAACTCGAAGAAACGGGCCGCAGCGGTGACCGGGGCACCGGTGATGACGTCGCCGACAGAGCCCACCAGCGAAAGGCCCGCAAGGAGAACAACCAGGCCGGCCGCGATGGCCACCGTCGGTTCGAAGTGCAGTCCAAGCTTGGGGCTGAGCGCGTAGAGCAGGATCGGGGGCGCAGTCGCGATCGCGCCGCCGACTGCGTACTGAAAGAAGAACGGCAGTCCATGCCGGTTGAGTTGCCGGTTGACGCGGTCGATCGCCATGGCACTCAGAGCGCTCACCAAGCAGACCAGCAAGCCCGCGCCCAGGGTGCCCGCCGTCGCGAAGGCCAGCGCACCCCAGGCGAGGGTGGCGATCCAACGCTTGTAGGGATGCGGCGCGGTGATGATGGCGTCGAGTTCTTCGCGGGCTTGCGCCGAAGAAACCTGACCCGCGCGGATACGACCGATCAAGCGGTCAACTGCCGCCAGGCGGCTGAAGTCCATGGACCTGGCCTGCACAATGTGCAAAGTGGTTGCCGCAGGTGAGGTCGGCCCACGGTACGCAGCGACGTGGATCGTCGTGTTGATGACATCGACCTCACACCGCTCGATGCCATAGGCGGCGGCGATGGCCGCGACCTGGTCCATCGTGGCGGTAGCGGGCGTTCCGGATGCCATCAAAATGGCGCCGATGTTCCCGGCGAGATCGAGCACCTCGCCGACCCGCTCGTTGTACGCGTCGTCGCGCTCGCTGCGTTCCGGATCGGTGATCCGCGACAGGGTGCCCGTCGGGGGGTCAGTTTCCCGAACGATGCGGCTCAAGATCTCGCGTTGACGTGCCCGCCATGGCCGGCCCGCACGATCACGGATCAACTCCACAGCAATCCCCTCCTGATACATCGACGACACAGAGATGTGCAACGCGCAAGCGACGACACTGGTTCCGGCTGTCGCCTAAAGCTATTGGTGTTTTCGCTCACGCCTTAAAGCCGGGCCGGGTCGACGGCCGGGCGAGTGGTTACGGAGCAGCACATTTCATTTTACTGTGGGCGATTTCGCCATAGCTGCCATCCCGCCGGTGAGAATCAGCACACTCGGTGGACGTCAGGGCTATCCCGACGGGTAGCCACCAGATGAGCATCCGCTGCGTAGCACTCAATGTATTTCGACTGCGAGTACAGCGGCGACGACGACCCCGCCTTGGACGGCATCGGCTGACTGCCTTCCAATTGCGGCGCCAAGTCGAACTCCTGTGGGACCTCGTAGCGCCACGAAAAGCGATAGACGGATTTGAGACAGAGCGCGAGCCCCTGCGCGGGTTCCATGCATCCGATGGTCAGTCGCCGCACCCCAGGCATCGACACGACCAGGATGGGCAGTGCGCCTTTGACCCGCGCATACCTTTCTCTGTGCTTCGCCGGTGTCGCGATCACCTGTGCAAGCGGCGCCGGGGCGACGAGCGTGCCCGTCTTCGAGTCCGTCACCGAAATCGCTTCTTCGCCAACGTCAGACGACACCAGCCAGCAGCGCTTCGGCTGCTCGTGTGCCGATTCTTCGTTGACGATCATCCCAGAAGTATCCCGCGTTGGGCGGCCGGCTCACCCCAACTCGTAGTTCTCGCGTGAGACGCGGAAGAAGTGGCTGGTGGCGTTATCGGTGCATGTGACGCCGGACAGCTCACTGTCGCAAGACATCTTGCCGAGCGAGTAGGTCTGGCCGTAGGCGAGTGTCTCCGGGCTCGGCCCATTGAAATTGCTGGACCCCTCGTAGCAACCGAGGTTCGCTGGTTTGGCCTGACTGACGTAGAACTCCAGGCCTCCAAAGTTGAAGTCGCACACTCTGCCGAAGGGGCCGTCGATGGATGCCGGCACCGCCCAGGTGTGTTCCCGGATTTCGCAATTCGCGCCCGAGTTATCGGCGTACATACTGCAGCTGATGTTTCCCGACGGCGTCACGAAGTCGTAGCCCTGGGGAACGTCGCCACCTCCGCCGCAGGCGTTTGCGATGCTCGCAAGGGCCAGCGCTGCGGCGGTCGCAATCGAGAGCGCTGCGATGATTTTGATCTTCAAGGATGGTCCTCTCCGGGCCCGTTGTGCCGTGATGGCGTGTGTCCCAAAGAGTGGAGTGCACGTCTTGGCGAATCCTTGGCGCGTACCGTTGCCCGATGTACACCCTCGTTTGATGTCCAATGTGCTTCGGCTCGCCACCGGCGTTTTGGTCACGGTGATGGTGATTGGTTCGCCTACTGGATGCGCGTCTAACCCTCCTTCGACTGACGGGACGGCGTCGTCGAGCACCGAACACATCTCCCCTCTCGCGTCAGCGGACCGACTCGATGCCGCAATTGGGCAAGTCATGGCGAACGAGTCGATCCCGGGGGTGATCGTGGGCATCTGGGGGCCGGACGGTGAATACGTGCGATCGTTCGGCGTGGCCGACAAGGCATCTCATGCCCCGATGCAGACGGATTCCTACAGCCGAATAGGCAGCTTGACAAAGACATTCACCATTACGGCGCTACTGCAATTGGTCGACCAGAAAAGGCTGGGACTTGACGACCCCATCGCCAAATATATTCCTGGCGTGCCGTCAGGCGATGTAATCACCTTACGCCTGCTGGCTCAGATGCAAAGTGGGTTGGTCACCTACGACGGCGTGGCGGAGTTCGAGAAGGCGTACTCCGGCGACCCGCAGCGATCCTTCACTCCGGCACAGCTACTGAGCTACGCGCTGGACAAACCGCTGCAATTTCCGCCCGGAACGTGGTTCGATTACTGCAACACCAACACCGTGCTGCTCGGCCTGGTCGTGGAGAAGCAGAGCGGTCAGAGCCTGGCGGACTACGTCAGCGAGCACATCCTCAAGCCACTGAAGCTGATCCATACGAGTACTCCGGCAACCTCCGCCTTTCCGGATCCACACCCGCAGGGATATACCGTCCTGGACGGCACGCCGCGGATCACCACGGACTGGAACCCGTCGTGGGGATGGTCAAACGGCAACATGATCTCCACGCTCGATGACATGCGCATATGGGCGCGAGCACTGTCATCGGGCGAGTTGTTCTCCGAGGCGACACGACGTGAGCGTTTTGCCAGCGCTCTGCCGATGGACGCGGAGAAGCACGCGGTCTACGGTCTGGGCGCCTTCGACGTGGGAGGCTGGGTCGGACACAGCGGCAGCATGCCCGGCTTCCAAACCATCGTGTTCGGCCTTCCGCAGACGAAGACCACGCTCGTGTTCTTCATCAACACCGACGTACCGCACGACGCGAGCACGAGCCTTGCCCGCGCCATCACCGAGATCATTTCCCCCGAACACGTCTACCGCTGATAACAAGGAGTGGTGGTAGTCCCGCCCAACACGAAAGCACCCCCGGCCAATCGGGCCGGGGGTGCTTTCGTACGTCGTACCTAGTGGGCGTGGCCGTGATGGCCGTGGCCATGGTCCTCTTCCTCGGCCGGCTTTTCCACGATCGCCGTCTCGGTGGTGAGCACCATCCGGGCCACCGACGCCGCGTTCAGCACGGCCGAGCGGGTGACCTTGACGGGGTCGACGACACCGTCGGCGGCCAGATCGCCGTAGGCCAGCGTGGCGGCGTTGAACCCCTGGCCGGCCGGCAGCTCCCTGACGGTGTTGACGACGACCGAGCCGTCCAGCCCGGCGTTGGCGGCGATCCAGTACAGCGGTGCCGACAGCGCCGACGCGAACACGTCGACACCGAGGGCCTCGTCACCGGACAGCGAGTCGCGCAGCTTATCCAGCGACGAGCGGGCCTGGACCAGCGCCGCGCCACCGCCGACGACGATGCCCTCCTCGACCGCGGCCTTGGCAGCTGCGACGGCGTCCTCAACGCTTTCCTTGCGCTCCTTGAGCGCCGTCTCGGTGGCCGCACCGACCTTGATCACCGCGACTCCGCCGGACAGCTTGGCGAGCCGCTCCTCGAGCTTCTCGCGATCCCAATCCGAATCAGTGGTTTCGATCTCCGACTTCAGCTGCTTGACGCGGTCGGCGATGGCCTCCTTGGTGCCGCCGCCATCGACGATCACCGTGTTGTCCTTGCTGACCACGACACGCCGCGCCGAGCCGAGCACCTCGAGGCCGACCTCACGCAACAGCAAACCGACGTCAGGGTTGACGACCTGGCCGCCGGTCACCACCGCCAGGTCATCGAGGAACGCCTTTCGGCGGTCGCCGAAGAACGGCGCCTTGACCGCGACGGCCTTCAGCGTCTTGCGAATCGCGTTGACCACCAACGTGGAAAGCGCCTCGCCCTCGACGTCCTCGGCGACGATCAGCAACGGCTTGCCGCCCTCGGCCACCTTCTCCAGCAGCGGCAGCAGGTCGGGCAGCGAGCTGATCTTCTCGCGGTGCAGCAACACCAACGCGTCTTCGAGCACCGCTTCCTGGGCGTCGAAGTCGGTGATGAAGTACGCCGAGATGAACCCCTTGTCGAAGCCGACGCCCTCAGTGATCTCCAGCTCGGTGTTCATCGTCGACGATTCCTCGACAGAAACAACACCGTCGTGGCCGACCTTGGTCATCGCCTCGCCGACCAGCTCGCCGATCTGCTCGTCTCGCGAGGACACGGTGGCAACCTGGGCGATGCCGGTCTTGTCGGTGACCGGGGTGGCCGCGGCCAGCAGCGCCTCTGACACCGCGTCGGCGGCCTTGGAGATGCCCGAACCCAGCTCGATCGGGTTGGCACCGGCGGCGACAATGCGCAGCCCGGCCTTGACGAGCGCCTGCGCCAGTACGGTCGCGGTGGTGGTGCCGTCACCGGCGACGTCGTTGGTCTTGGTGGCCACCGACTTCACCAACTGTGCACCCAAGTTCTCGAACGGATCTTCCAGGTCGATCTCGCGGGCGACGGTGACACCGTCGTTGGTCACTGTCGGGCCGCCGAACGCCTTGGCCAGCACCACGTGCCTGCCACGGGGACCCAGCGTCACCCGTACCGCGTCGGCGAGCTTGTTTACGCCGGCTTCCATTGCGCGGCGCGCAGTTTCGTTGAACTCGATCTGCTTGCTCATATGTCTGTTCCTGACTGCTATCTGGGCGTCTAACGCATGCCGCCCCGGAAATCACCCGCGATTACGGGGATTCCCGGGGCGGAACACGGGTTCTTACTTGTTGACGACTGCCAGCACGTCGCGCGCCGACAGGATCAGGTACTCCTCGCCGTTGTACTTGATCTCGGTGCCGCCGTACTTGCTGTAGATGACGACGTCGCCCTCGGAAACGTCCAGCGGAATCCGCTTCTCGCCATCCTCATCCCAGCGGCCGGGGCCAACTGCGACGACGGTGCCTTCCTGCGGCTTCTCCTTGGCGGTGTCGGGGATAACCAGACCGGACGCGGTCGTGGTCTCGGCCTCGTTGGCCTGTACGAGGATCTTGTCCTCGAGTGGCTTGATGTTCACGCTCGCCACGATGGAGCCCTCCAGTGGTTCGGGTTTAGATCCGGGGCCAATCCCCGGATGCCAGCATTACAGGTGTTCGGCATGCGTCCGTGCCCTCGCGCCGTCGTCGCGGGTGCCGGCACAGGGGTTGGCCGCCTGCCACCTAGCACTCTATACACGAGAGTGCTAGCACTCAAGGTCACCCCGTGACTAACGGTCGAAGTCGCCCGGATTCAACATCAGGTGAGCCGAGATGTCCCCGATCATCTCAACGTCGACCTGCCGCGCGGTGAAGTACCAGCCGGCATCGTCGCAGCTGAAGGTGTCGAAGTACCGGCCGACGACGATTGGCTGCAGCGGCACGGTCTCGGTGTTCTGGATGACGCAGAAGGTGGACCGCGCGGTGGCCGTCCTGTCGGCGACGTCGACGATCGGGTTCAGCACGAGGTGGCGTGTCCGCGGTGTATTTCCATGCCGGGGATATCGGCGGGTGGTCGCGCCGAACAGCTTGGCGATGTTCTCAGCGCCCGAAGCACCCCTGGGCCCGGAACCGCCGAACGTCGCCCGCGCCAGTAGCCGCCCGACCCCGTCGAAGTCGCCGGCGTCGATCAGCTCGGCGTAGCGGTAGAGCAGCTCGGTGATGGCGAGCTTGTCCTCGGTACTCATGCCTCGGCTCCTGTTCGCTCCGGTCCTCGCTTCGCTGCCATCCTCACTCACACTCGCCTTCGGGGCGTCATGCCACCTGTCCTTTCACTATCGGCAGGCCGGGATCACTGGCGACATCGAGCGGCGACGGCGATGCGCCCGCGGCGATCAGATGCGCGGCGAACGAGGCGATCATGGCGCCGTTGTCGGTGCACAGCCGCGGCCGCGGGATCCGCAACGTCAGTCCATTGGCCGCGCAGCGTTCCTCTGCCAGCTCGCGCAGCCGCGAATTGGCCGCTACCCCACCGGCAATCAGCAAGGTCGACACGTTCAATTCCTTGGCGGCGCGGACGGCCTTGCGCGTCAGCACGTCGGCCACCGCCTCCTGGAAGCCGGCCGCCACATCGGCCTGCGACGCGTCCGGATGACTCTCGACGTAGCGGGCCACCGCGGTCTTGAGCCCGGAGAAGCTGAACGCGTACGGATCGTCGCGAGGCCCGGTCATGCCGCGCGGGAACACGATTGCGTCGCGGTCGCCCTCGCGGGCCAGGTCGTCGAGCACCTTGCCGCCGGGATAGCCGAGCCCGAGCAGCCGCGCGACCTTGTCGTAGGCCTCACCGGCCGCGTCGTCGACGGTACTGCCGAGTTCGACGATCGGCTCCCCCAGCGATCGCACGTGCAGCAGGTTTGTGTGCCCGCCGGAGACCAGCAGGCCGATGCTCTCGGGCAGCGGACCGTGGTCGTAGACGTCGGCGGCCAGGTGACCACCGAGATGGTTGACGGCGTAGAACGGCACCTGCCACGCGGCCGAATATGCCTTGGCCGCAGCCACTCCCACCAATAGCGCACCGGCCAGCCCCGGTCCGATGGTCGCGGCGACGACGTCGGGCTTGTCTACGTCCGCGGTGCCTAGCGCGCGGCGCATCGTCGGGCCCAGCGCCTCCAGATGCGCCCGCGACGCGATCTCGGGAACCACGCCGCCGAACCGCGCATGTTCGTCGACGCTCGATGCCACCTCGTCGGCGAGCAGTGTCACGGTACCGGCGTCGTCGAGGCGGGCGATGCCGACACCCGTTTCGTCGCAGGAGCTTTCGATGGCCAGGACGATCGTCATTGCGGATCCCGTCTCATGGTGTATGCGTCGGAGCCGCTGGCTCGGTAGTACCGACGCCGCAGGCCGACGTTGACGAAGCCCAGGCTCTCGTACAGCGCGATCGCTGCTTCGTTGTCGGTGCGCACCTCGAGAAAGACCGTGCCACCCGAAGCGTATTCGAGCAGCTCCGTCATCATCCGCCTGCCGATGCCCTGGCCCTGGTAAGCGGGGTCCACCCCGATGGTGTGAATCTCGTACTCGTAAGGCCGCTTTCGGCCGAGCTGGGAGATCCCGGCGTAGCCCACGAGCTTGTCGTCGGCACGGGCGGCCACATAACGGATGTGCTTGGCCTCCAACTCCGCCATGAACGCCCGCGCCGGCCACGGATCGTCGCCTTCGAACAGCTGCTTTTCCAGCTCCGCGCACCGGGCCGCGTCGTGGCGCGTCAGCGTGTCGTACGTGACAGTCATCGGGCCACCGCCGATGGTTTGGCGTCGGGCCGGCGTAGGTACATCGGCACCAACGGTGCCGGCTCGGCCGTCCAATCGGTGACGGCATGCACCAATCCGGCCGCCGTTGGATAGATCGGCGGGCGCGCCAGCGCCTCGGCAGCGCCCGGCACGTCCGCCGGCCCATCCACAGCTGGCCCTGCGATGCGGACCCCGTCGCGGTAGCGCGCCCAGTACACCTCGCGGCGACGAGCATCGGTGACCACCAGCGCCTCACCCACCGTGTCCACCCCGATCGCATCGAGGCTGCAGACACCGTGCACCGGGATGCCGAGCGCGTGACCGTATGCCGCGGCCGTCGCCATCCCGACGCGCAATCCGGTGAAAGGGCCAGGCCCGCAACCGACCACAACGGCGCCCAAGTCACCGACGGCCAGGCCGGCTTCGCCGAGCGCCGCAAGCACGTTCGGGGTGAGCCGCTCGGCGTGCGCCCGGGCGTCGACGGTGACCCGCTCGGCGAGCACCTCGACGCCATCGAGCCTCACGATGCCCGCGGTGACGGCCGGCGTCGCGGTGTCGATGGCCAGGATCAGCATGGTCACTGCCTGCCCCACTGCCAGATCGCGGTCCGCACTTCGGTGTTCGGTCCGCGCTCGAGCCGGATATCGAGGTGATTGTCCGACAGTCGTTCCGCCAGGCCTTCGCCCCACTCCACGACGACGACCGCGTCGTCGAGATCGGTGTCGAGGTCCAGCGAGTCGAGTTCCGCCAGCAGGTCGACAGAGGCGTGGTCGAGCAGCCGATACAGGTCGACGTGGATCATCGCCGGGGCACCCGCGCGGCAGGCACGATGCACACGGGCCAACACGAACGTCGGCGAAATCACCGGCCCTTCCACGTCCATTGATCGCGCAATTCCCTTGGCCAACACCGTTTTACCTGCACCCAGCGGACCCGACAGCACCACCACATCACCGGCGCGCAACTGCCCCCCGAGCTGGACGCCCAACGCGATGGTGTCCTCGGCAGTGGGCAATTCGGCGGTACCGGAGTAGTGCTCAGCCATGGTTGCGCACCCGGTCGCGCACTCGACGCGTGAGCGCGACCAGCTTGGAGGGCGTGGCGCGCTCGACCAGTCGGACAAGGGCATCGTCGATGGCCTCTGGCTGTTCGAGCTGCACCAGATGGCCTGCGCCGCCGACGATCACCACCTCGGACTTCGGCAACGCGGCGGCCATGCTCTGCGTGTGCTCCAGCGGAGTGAGCAGGTCGCGGTCACCGCACGCGATCAGGGCGGGCACCTTCGCCAGCGTCGGCAGCGCCCCGGCCTCGTCGTGAACCTCAAGCGCGTGCAGGAACTCCACCAACGTCGCGATCGGCGTCTCGTGCATCATCTTCTCGGAAAACGCCACGACGCTCGGGCTCACCTCTTCGTCACCGTAGGACGCCGCCCGCAGGATCGGGGCGATCACCGATTTGGCGGCGCCGCGCGTGCGGTGCACCGTCTTGGGGGCGTACCGGACGGCGAAGCGAGCCGCCTCCAGGGCCGGATTCTTCAGGATCTCGCCCAGCGGTGACCGCGAAACGCCTTCGGCGGCAGAGGCGATGATCGCCGCGCCGACGATGCGGGTCGGATAGCGCTGCGGAAACTGCCGCGCGTGCGACAGCACGGTCATGCCGCCCATCGAATGCCCGACCAGCACCACAGGGCCGCGCGGCGCCATCACGGCGAGCACGGTTTCCAGGTCTTGGCCCAGCTGCGTGACGGTGTACGTCTCCGGTGGCGCTTCGCCCGATTGGCCATGTCCCCGCTGATCGTAGAAGACCATGCGCACCTGCGGTCCCCACTGGTCAGCCAGTCGTGCGCGCTGAAAGTAGAAGGCGCCCATCCGAAGACAGAAGCCGTGCGCGAACACCACGGTCAGGCGAGCATCCTCGGGACCGACCTCGCGCACTGCGAGGTCTACTCCGTCGGGTGTGGTGACGACGTAGCCGCGGTCGGCGTCGAGGAGTTCGAAATTCTCGTCCTCGTAGGGATCGTCGGTGCTCACGCGGCGACGCAGTGACCTGGCCACGGATACTCCCGCGGCGGTGCCGACCGCCGTCAGCCCAGCCGCCCCGGCCAGCCAGGGCGCACTGGACCTTCGGCCGCGCGGCCGCACAGTCTTGTTACCGCTCAACGACTTTGGCCCGTCGCTCCACGATATGTTCGGGTGACCCGGCCGCGGGGGCTGGTGACGACCTCGTAGTTGATGGTGCCGAGCAGATCGGCCCAATCCTGCGCCGTTGGCTCGCCCCGTGTGCCGGGGCCGAACAGAATGGCGTCGTCACCTTCGGCCACGTCGATTTCACCAGGACCCAGATCCACCACGAATTGGTCCATGCAGATGCGGCCGACGCTGCGTCGCAGCCGGCCGTTGAGCAGCACGTCGATGCGGCCGCTCAAGGTCCGGAACACCCCGTCGGCATAACCGATAGGCAGCAACGCCAGCGTGGTGTCGCGATCGGCGATCCAGGTGTGGCCGTAGGACACTCCATCGCCGGCGCGCACCGATCGAACAAGTGCGACAGGGCATTTCAATGTCATCGCCGGGCGCAGATCCATGTCGCCGCGCTCCGGAATTGGGGTCTGCCCGTACACCGCGATGCCCGGCCGGACCATGTCGAACGCCAGATCGGGGCGGGTCATGGCGGCCGGGGAGTTGCTCAGGTGCGCGATTTCGAAGTGCACCCCTTGGTCGCGGGCGTGCGCCGCCATATCCGTCAGGCGCTGTGCCTGAAGATCATTGAACGGGTTGTCCGGATCGTCGCCGTACACCAGATGCGACATGATGCCGCGCAGCCGGAGCGCGCCATCGGCGTGCGCGCGGCGCAGCACGGTCAGCACCTCCGGATACTCGACGGCGCTCAAGCCGTTGCGGTTCAGCCCGGTGTCCACCTTGAGGGTGAGGGTGGCGGTGTGGCTGGTGCGCTCGACGGCGTCGAGCACCTCGCCGAGCTGGCGCACGGACGACACCGCCACCTCAACGTCTGCCTCCAGCGCGGGTCCGAAGTCGGTGCCCGGCGAGTGCAGCCACGCCAGCACCGGCGCGGAGATGCCGTCACGGCGCAGCGCCAGCGCCTCGTCGATGGTGGCGACGCCGAGTTCGGCCGCCCCGGCGGCGAGGGCGGCGCGCCCGACGGGCACCGCGCCGTGGCCGTACCCGTCGGCCTTGACGACGGCCATCACCTGGGCCGACCCGGCACACTCACGCAGCAACCGCACGTTATGCGCGATCGCGTCGAGGTCAACCACGGCCTCGGCGGCAGCGGTGGGGGTCAGCGAAAGCTCGGTCGTCTGCATCGTCATGTCACCACCGCCGATTGTCCCAGAGCGGCGGCGCGGGTCGGTGGCTGGCTTAGTGGGCGAAGGGCTGCACCTCGTTGAAGTGGCCGCCGGGCTTCAGCTCGTCGAGGTGGGCTATCGCGGTGGTGATGTCGTCGCGAAGAACCCTGGCCAGGTCCGCGGAGAAGCCCTCACGCACCACAATGCGCAGCATCGTGACATCGGTCGCACCCTCCGGCATGGTGTAGGCAGGCACCTGCCACCCGTAGGCGCGCAACGCGTATGACACGTCGAACTCGGTGTAGCCGAAACCACCGGCCAGCCGGAAGCTGAGCACCGGGATCGCCGAGCCGTCGGCCACCACCTCGAAGTGCTCGCTCTTGCCGAGCTCGTCGCCCAACCATC
>Ga0136846_1233627_pt1 | contig 20069 bp, 16 predicted proteins | sample HopSoiMetagenom2_FD_96841 | JGI IMG/M metagenome (GOLD analysis project Ga0136846, IMG submission 96841) | Grasslands soil microbial communities from Hopland, California, USA - 2 Assembly 2016 (version 4) | ecosystem: Environmental > Terrestrial > Soil > Grasslands | place: USA: Hopland...
ACTGGTGCTTTCACTTTCGATTACCCTCGAAGGAGGACTGCATCCAAGTGACGCATGTAGTCTAAACTCTCTACGCTGACCAAGCTCCGCTGAGTCAGCGATTCGTGGGGGAACTATGGCGTCATCCGTCTGGTCGGGATATCTGACGTTCGGTCTAATTTCTATGCCGGTGAGGCTCTTTTCCGGCGCGCGCAGTTCGAGCATCTCTTTCCACATGCTGCATCGGGATGACCTTACCCGCATCAAGCAGCAGCTTTATTGCCCGACGGATAACCGCGTGGTCGAACGCAGTGAGATCGTGAAGGGCTACGAATATCGCAAGGACGAGTATGTCGTGGTCGAACCGGAAGAGATAAAGAAGATCGAACCTCGCACCGCGAAGACCATGGAAATCCTGGAATTTGTGAAGTCCAGCGAAGTGGACCCCATCTTCTTCGAGTCCTCTTACTACATGACGCCGGAAGAGGCCGGCCGCCGCCCCTACGCTCTGCTGACCAAGGCGCTTGAGGAAAGCGAATACTTTGCCATTGCCAAGCTGACCATGCATAACCGCGAGTACACGGTGTTTCTCCGTCCGCATGAAGGCGGCATGATGCTGCACACCATGTACTACGCCGACGAAGTTCGTAAACTCGATGATTTCGGCGCCCCCGACGTGCAATTGAAAGACGCGGAAGTGAAAGTTGCCCATCAGTTGATTGAAGCCCTGGCTGCCGACTGGGATCCGGAAAAATATCACGACGAATTTCAGGACAACCTGAAGAAGCTGATCGAAACCAAGCTCGAAGGCGGCAAGATCGTGGAAGTGGAAAAACCAAAGAAGATGGCTCCGGTGGTCGATCTTATGGCCGCATTGAAGCAGAGCCTGGCCGAAATGGAAGGCAAGAAGAAGCCCGCAGCTCGTGAAGCAACGGCCGGAGGCAAGAAGACCCGCCGCGGTTGATTTGGTTTGTGGTTAGGGTGTGGCGCGGGCGCCCGCGCCGGCGAACCCGCCCATCGCAGGCAGTTCCTCGACTAGTCCAAATAATTCCGATTCCACCCGCTGCACTCTCGCCTTTATCCACTGATTTGGGTGATGCCGCCCGCTGAGCTGCAACCTTAAATAATTATCGGTAAGTGCCTCAGTGAAATGTCCGTCGAATACATCCAGCGTGATCGCTTCCAGCGTTTTGCCTATAAATCCGCGCATGAACTCGAGCTTCTTTTGTGACGCGACTTCGCGCAACACCCGGTTGCGTTCGCGCGCAATCTGAACCGGAACTTGTGGCAGCGAAGCCGCCGGCGTCCGGGGACGTGATGAATAAGTGAACAAGTGCAGATACGTGAATGGCAGTTCTTCTATCGCTCGCCGCGTTTCTTCAAATTCACAATCAGTCTCACCTGGAAAGCCGGTCATCACATCCGCGCCAATGGCAGCATCCGGCATGGCCGCGCGAATTTTCTGCAATTTATTGTAATAGTGCCAAGGACGATACTTCCGGTGCATGCGTCGCAAAACGGCGTCGCTGGCCGATTGCATGGGCACATGCGCGTGCTTGGCAATGCGCGGCGACTCCGCCATGAGCGCGATCAGTTCATCACTCCAATCCATCGGCTCAACTGATGAGATGCGCAGCTTGGCGAGCGACGTCTCGCACACAATTGTCCGCACCAGGTCTTCGAAATGATAGTGCCCATCAAGGTCGCGACCCCAACGGCCGAGGTTGATGCCGGAAATCACAACCTCCTGGTAACCAGCAGAAACCAGCCCATTGACCTCATCTACAACTCTTGCAAGCGGAAGCGAACGGCTCTGCCCGCGAACAGACGGAATCACGCAGAACGAGCATCGGTTATCGCATCCGTCCTGCACTTTCAGATTGGGCCGCGTCCGTCCATTGGCCGAGTCGAACACTGGCGCGGCCATGAGTTCGGTGTGGGCGAAAATGTCAGAGACAAAAATCGGCCTCTCGTCATTGGTCCTTGCTCCCCGGCCGTTTGTTGGCCAACAGCCCTCAAGGGCGGAAATCGGAACAAAGCTGGAAGTCGAATTTGAACTCGAGCCCAGCGCCAGTTCTGCCAATCGGTGCTTGTGGGAGTTTCCGATTACGCTGCTGACCCCGGGCAGCGCGGCAATTTCTTCCGGAACCCGTTGCGCATAACATCCGGTTACGACGATCTGCGCCCCAGGGTTCGAGCGGCGGAGCCGGCGTATGGCTGAGCGCGCATCCTGGTCGGCAGAAGCGGTTACGGTGCAGGTATTCAAAACCACCACGTCAGCCGATGAAGCGTTCTCCGCGGGCGACAATCCGCGATTGGCAAACTGCCGTTCGATGGACGCTCCATCCGCCTGGGTGGCGCGGCATCCGAAGTTTTCAACGAAGAACGTGGCCACGCTTCATGATAAACCGTCGCTGCTGGGTTATGCCGCACGGTTCCTCTACCAATATCTCCCGATATCCAAGTAGCCATCCGGCTGGTAAGATTTTCCGGTTAGCTCGGGGAGGTCCCATGAAGCGCCGGATTTTATTGGTGGACGACGACTCAGCCGTACTGCTGACGTTGAAGGCGGTATTGGAGTTCAATCACTTCGAAGTTGATACTGCCAGGTCCGCTGCTGAAGCCGAGAAGAAGTTGCGTACCGGCGTTTATCAGATGGTAATTACTGATGCGCGCATGGAAACCGATGACGCAGGCTTTCACGTGCTGCGCGCCGCCCGCCAGGCGCCCTACAATCCGGCAACCGCGCTGTTGACGGCGTATCCGCCAATGGATGCTGACTGGAGACACACCAACGCGGGATCGGTCCTGGTCAAACCCGTGGGGACCGAGGATTTACTCAGACAGATCGAGGCGCTGTTGATTGCGCACGAGGATCAGAAGCGTTCGCCGCATCTGGTCAGTGATGCCGACGCACTGGACGCGAAAGTGGCGCGTGTCCGCAAGGCAGGCTGATCGCAGGCTTCGTCGCACACACCGAGGGCGTGCAATCAGGGGGTCTGCTGGCTGGCCCCGCGCTTTCTTTTTGTTCAGGCCGTAGCGGCTTGCCGGCGTTGCTGGAAACACTCGCGGCAGAACACCGGGCGTCCCTGGGTGGGCCGGAAAGGTACCGTGGTCTCTTTACCACAGTGCGAACATACGGTGCGGGTTTCAACCTTCGCAAAGGGTCCCGAAGGTACACCGGATGATGGAACTCCTAAAACTGCAACCCGTTTGGTTTTGCAAGTCTTACAGCGTTTGGGCTCGTTCTTGAACTGCTTGTCGTAAAAGAACAGCTGCTCCCCAGCGGTGAAGACGAAATCATCGCCGCAATCAATACACTTCAATAGCTTGTCCTGAAATTCCATCGAGAGCTCCCTTCGACCCTGCCTGCGATCCCGCCGTGGCGTGCGCGGACGCAGCGATTTGCCCCCTCAATTGTGGTTACTGGACCTGGGTTCGGCCTGCCGCATTCATAAGAATGCGGAATACTGCATCCGCTGCTAAGACGTGCTTTCGGTTGGGATAAGGGGAGAAGGAATGGGCTGCCCCGAAGAAGCCCATCATGTACAGCGTTAGTCTTGTTCCTTGCGTGCTTTCTTACGGCTACGTTTGCGCGCCAGTGCTTCTTTTACGCGCTTTTTCTCGCCCGGCTTCAGGTAAAAGGAGTGCCGTCTTACCTCCTTAACAACATCTTCCTGCTGCACCTTGCGCTTAAAGCGACGCAATGCATTTTCGAGGGACTCACCCTCTTGAATTCGGACTTCCGCCAACTAAACTGCACCCCCAAACCGGTCCCATTTGGACCGGATAGTTATTGCAAGTCTCGCGTGGCAAGTCAAGGGGTCTGTGCAAAAATTTGGCGTCCCCAGACGCTATGGCGATGCCTCACGCCAGCCCATCAAAATATCACTTTCAACGACATTTGAACCTGCCTTGGAGCGTACGCCGATGTCGGCCGCAGAAAACCGGCAGGCGCCCGGTAATGTCCGGCAAATGATCTAACTCCAACTGTCTTAGATACTTGCACGAAGCTTGCCGAGTTACTCAGCAAGCCATCGTCGGTGATCGTCACGCGCTGATTGTCGCGGTTGAAAGCATTGAAAAAGTCCGTGCCAAGCTCAAATCGGCAATGGTCAGTGGCATAAATCTTGCGGGTCAGCCGCAGGTCGGTGGTGGAGTAATCGGGCCCCAGGAATGAATTGCGCCGCGCTCCGGGCAACCGATCGTTCGAACTGTTGTCATCCTGATTAGGGTCGCCGGAGACGGTGGCGTTGATCGGCCGGCCGCTGCCATAAGTGGTGACTCCCGCAAACTTCCAGTGGTTGAACAGCGCGCCCAGAAGTTCGTGGCCGCGATGAAACGGTCTGGGCTCAGTGATCCAGGAGAAGGCCAACCGGTTCCGCTGATCGGTCACGCTCGCGCCTCTTTCGGCATTGGGCGCATACGAGTTCTGCACCAGCGCGGGACGTCCCGCGACCAGCGCATCCTGGCCGTCATCGACCGCTCGGGCATAGGTGTACGAAAGGCGGAAGTAGATTCCGCTGGTCATCCGCCGCCTGATCGAAAGTGTCGCTCCCTGGTAGACACTGGAGGCGCCGGTTTCAAAGACATTAGCTGAACCTAGTGAAGAGATCGGCCTCTGCAGGGGGTTAATGCAGGGCGGGAACGGACAGCTCTGGGTTGACGTGAACTGCTGGGTCGAGAAACTCTCCACAGGATAATACTGGTTGAGAAAGGTCGCTCCCGTGGCGTCGTACAACGGATAACTGAGTTGGCTGGGCGCAGGCAGGTTTACGTCCCGCGCCCGCAGCAGGTCTTCGCCGTGAACGTACATGTATGAGACGCCGATCGCCAATCGATGTGCAACCTCCTGCTCAATGTTCAGGCTCGCCTGTTCGGCTTTAGGGGTGCGATACGATCGTGCAAAGGAAGACAGGTCGGTTTCCAGAAAAGATTCGAGCCCCGCCGGCGGAAGGCATACCGTCGCATTCAATGGGCAACTCACCAGGGGATTCGGATATTGCGGAAAGACCTGCTGCGCGAAAAAGTCATTGTTGTTCAGAAACAAAAAGTCTCCGTTTAATCCATTGTCGTTTTGAATCGCTGACGTATAGATCTGCGGTATGCGCGTGTAGAACATTCCATATCCGGCGCGTATTACCAGGGGATGCTCAGCTCCCACTGAGTACGCCAGTCCCGCTCGCGGTGCAATATTGTTCATCGCATTCGGAACCTTGCCGGAGTCCGGCCACAGCGGGTTTGTTACCAGCCCACGCTTGCTGAACGTCTGTACGTCGTAACGCGCTCCCAGCGTCAGTGCGAAGTGATCACTGACGCGGATGTTATCCTGGATGAACCCCGCGTATTCATTGGTGTCAGGATGAGTTACCGCGTGCCCGAAGCGCTGCAAATAGTAGTGCGGCACCTGGTGAGCGTAGGCGCGCAACGGAGTAAGCTCCAGCGCCCCATGTTCCGGCTCAAACGTAAAGGGATCAACTTTGATCGGATCGAAAATGTATTCTCCGCCAAACAGGGAAGGAAAGTAGTTGTAGATCCAGGTCAGCAGGGCATCGCCGCCGAACTTCCAGTCCTGCCGGTGTCCCTCAAAGCTGATGGTTTCGGCCACGTGCAGTCGATGCTCGCGCGTCTGCCGCGGCAGAATCGATGAGCGCCCGAACCCATTGATGGTTCCGGGAATGCTGGTCAGGGGATCGCCGCTATTGGCCAAAGACGATTGCAGGTCGCGCGAAAACTGCGCTCGCAAGTGGCTGATGAAGCGGTACGAAAGATTGCTGGTCAGCGAAAGCGATCCGGTTTCAGTCCGCACATCTTCTTCCCCGTTATCGCTGATTCCAAAATGTGAAAGCGGGCTGGCCGTGTCCAGAAACACATTGTTTTTGCCGTAATAGCGCGATGTGTTCACTCGCGCCGAAAGATGGTTGTGCTGCCCCAGTGCGAAATCCAGCTTGGCAAAGCCGGCGTTCCCGATCATTGACGCTGGAAACGTCCCAGCCTGCCTGGAAAGCTGTGCCGCGGTGGCGAATACCAGCGCCTGGTCGGTGTCTTCGTAATCTCCCGGAGTCTCCGGCCCGGCGCCGCGTTTCGGCGTGATTACGGAACTGCCATCCACGAACCGCACAAGGTTCGGAACATGAAAAATGTGCTGATCGAATCCCGCAAAAAAGAACGCGCGATTTCTCCGCAATGGCCCGCCGAAAGTGAATCCGAACTGTTGCTGCTGGTCGTGCGGCTTGAACTGGAGGAATGCCTGCTTGGCCGCAAATTCACTATCGCGAATGAAGTAGAACGCCGATCCGTGAATGTGATTCGATCCTGACTTGGTCACCACATTTACCACCGCGCCACCGGCGCGGCCCAGTTCCGCGCCATAAGTATTCGACGAAACCCGGAACTCCTGCACTACCTCATTTGAAAATTGATATGGCGCCCGGTAACGCCCTCGTGCCTGCGAGAAAAACCCGTTGTTGTAGTCGCCCCCATCCACCAGGTAGCCTGACTGATAACCGCGAACTCCACCGAACGCCAGATCGCCGTTCGAACTCGAAGTGAGCCCTCGCGGATCCTGCGTCACTCCCGGCGTCAGCAGCGCCAGGTCAGTAAAACGCCGGCCGTTTAGGGGCAAGTCGCTGATTTCTCGTTCCTCGATCAACGCCGATATTGCGCTTGGCTGGGTATCCACCAGCGGCGGCTCTCCAGAAACTGTGACTGTTTCCCTGGTTCCCGCTACGGTGAGCCGAAAGTTGATTTCGGTGGTTGCGCCCACACTCACCTGCAGCGCTGGCGTGGTTTGCGCCGACATGCCGCTGGCCGAGGCGCGCCCCGAATACTCAGCTGGCGGAAGCAACTGAAAGGCAAACTGACCTTCGCTGTTGGTCGTGGCGCCATATCGAATTCCGGTTGCGTTATTGATGAAACCTACAGTCGCGCCAGCGATTCGCGCTCCGGTTAAATCTGTCACTGTGCCGCGAATCGCTCCACTGGAAGCATCTTGTGCAAACGATAATAATGAAGAGAGAAGAATGAAGCAGAAAATTGCGAAATGGCGCATGATCTGGACACCTGAATGAATTGAGTTGAGTCCAGACCTGAATGGGGAACCAGTCGTGTATATCACGACCCTCGGAAATATTCAGCAGAGAAAATCTGCGGTTCCCGTTATGGGAATTGATCTTCCCGGCTCAGGTACGGACAGCCGCCCTCGGCTGTCCAGTCGCGCAGCGCGCGAAAACGCACACTACAACAGTATTTTCCGCTGTGCGATGTCCTCGGCTGCTTGCTGAACGTTTTCCGGCCTTCCCAGATCGCGCCAGTAGTATTCATCGGCACGAAAAGCAAAGATTGGCTCACTCTGGCCAGCCAGTCGAAGATAAGAATTGATGATGGAGAAAGCACCTTCTTCACTCATCATGTCCAGGAAGCGCGACGAAATTACATGAATGCCACAGAACGCTAAAGCCTGCGGGGTCGGACATGATCGAACCATCTCAGTCTTGTTCTCACGCTCGAACCTGCGCCCACAAAGCCGTAGTTCTTCATCAAAAAAAAGATATCGGGACGTCTTCCTCTCCTGTACCGCCAGGGTAGCCAGCGCTCGCCGCTGATGGTGAAAGTGCACCATTTTCTCCAGATCGATGTCGCTGATCACATCCACGTTGTGAAGCAGGAATGCGTCATCGCGGCCGTCGCGCAAAAAATACGCTACCTTCTTCAGGCCGCCGCCGGTGTCGAGCAATACATCCTCACTCGAAATCTCAATCTCCATTCCGAAATCGTGGTGGGCTCGAAGATACTCCGCCATTTTGTCCGCGAAGTGGTGCACATTGATAACCACCTGTTGAATGCCAAATCCGCGCAGCCGCTCCAGCATAATCTCCAGCAGCGTCCGCCCGCAGACCTCCACCAGCGCCTTCGGGCGATCATCCGTCAGTGGCCGCAAGCGCGTTCCCAGGCCAGCCGCCAGCACCATGGCCTTCATCCCGCTGAGTTCTCCAGTTCGCGATGCCGCAGTTCGACCTGCATTCCGTTGCGTTCGCGCAAACGCCTGGCCAGTTGCTCTGCCAGAAATACCGAGCGATGTTGTCCGCCGGTGCATCCGAATGACACCATCAGGTTTTTAAAGCCGCGCCGCTGATATTCGGCCACGCTCGCATCCACCAGCGAAAACACGCTGGCAAGAAACTGGTGAACGCTTTCCTGCTGATTGAGAAATTCTATGACCGGCGTGTCCCTGCCGGTTAGCGCCTTGAACCGTTCCTCGCGCCCCGGATTCGGCAGATTGCGTCCATCAAAGACGAACCCTCCGCCATTTCCCGTTTCATCCTTCGGCCAGCCGCGATGAAAAGAAAAACTGAAAATGCGCACCACCAGCCCATTAGCGGCGGAAGCATCGGGCGCCAGACTCTGCAGTTTCTCGGAATGCAGCATGCTGTGAAATGCATCCATCAAAGTTGGTAGAGCAATCGGCAATTCGACGTTGTGCAGCAGCCAGCGAAGGTTCTTCAGCGCGTAGGGAACGCTCTGCAGGAAATGAATTTTGCGCTCGTAAAATCCGCGAAACCCGTACGCCCCCAGCGCCTGCATGATGCGGATATAAACAAACGCGTAATAGTGCTGCATGAACGCCGAAGGATCGATTTTGACGTAGTTGCCGAGCGCGCCAACATAATGATCGAGCAGTTTCTGGCGCACTTCCGCGGGCAAGTCGGCCTTTGCATCGAAAAGCAGGGAAGCCACGTCATACTGCAACGCACCCTGACGTCCTCCCTGATAGTCAAGAAAGTAAGGCTGTCCATCGTGCAGCATAATGTTGCGCGATTGAAAATCGCGATAAAGAAAGTAATCGTGCCCTGCGCTCAGCAGAAATTTCGTGAGCCGCCCGAAGTCGTCTTCCAGAACCTGCTCATTGAACGGAATGCCCGCCAGGCGAAGAAAGTAATATTTGAAGTAGTTCAGGTCCCAGGCAATCGATTGCCGGTCAAAGCTCGCCCGCGGATAGCAGACCTTATAATTCAGATCACGTCCCGCCTCGACCTGAAAACGCGGCAATATAGATAGCACTTTGCGATAGATCTCAACCGCCTCCGGCGCAATGCTTGCTGCGGTGCGGTTCTTTGCCAGAAACTGAAAAAGGGTGGTGTCGCCCAGGTCCTCTTCAAGGTAGGCACCTTGCTCCAGGGCCTCTGCATAGATCTCAGGCACCGGCAATCCATGAAGTCGAAAATGCCGCGAGAACTCGAGGAATGCGACATTCTCCTCGCGCACGTTGTAGATGACCCCGATTGCGCTCTGCGCATCGCGGGTCAGGCGAAAGAGTTTCCTGCCCGAGCCGCTCAGTTCGCCTTGCAGCGGCTGAACGCTGGTCGCTGGAACATGGAAGCGCTGCTCGAAAAGTGTTTTAACGATGTCCATGAATGTGAGCGCTGGTCCCACAAAGATACCATCGACTTGTCGGGTCGCAGAGTTACCGGCGTTTTTGTCAGGCCGCGCCGCGCGTCGGAGTGCGAAAGGCCTTCTGGACCAGCGTGTATCGTGCCGCCCCGATTATTCCGGCATCATCGTTCAACACGATTTTGACCGGAATGTCTGTAAGCAGCGAGCCCAGACGGCCCTTGCTGAGAAATGACTTCATAAATACCGGGTCCTTCATGCGAGGTGCGATCTTTCCCGCAATGCTGCCGCCTATAAAAACTCCGCCTGTGGCCATGAAGTGCAGGGCGCAATTGCCCGCTTCCGAGCCATAGATCCCGACAAACATGGTTAATGCCTGGTCGCAGATCGGAGCTTTGCCTTCCATGGCCATCTTTGAAATCAGCGCCGGCTGGTCTTTGGCGTCACTCATTTCTTTTGTCAGCCAGCCGGGCTCCTCTGCTTTCTTGGTGTCGCGCAGGAAATCGTAGATGTTTTTAATGCCGGGGCCTGAAAGAATCCTCTCGCAGCTTACGTGCTCATGTTTTTGCCGGAGATAATGGGCCAATTCTGATTCCAGATCTGTTCTGGGAGCAAAATCTGCGTGTCCGCCCTCGCACGGAAACGGATGATGACGAAACCCGTCCCAATACATGCCCGCGACACCGAGCCCGGTGCGCGCTGCAATCACTGCGCGATTACCTTCCGCTTCCTCACTGCCCTCGCTCAAGGTGATGAAATCCTTCGATTCCAGAGCATCAATGCCATACGCGTACGCTTCCAGATCATTGATCAGGCCGACTGACTCCAACTTCAGTTGCGTAGCCAGTTCGCGGGCATCGATGGTCCACGGCAGATTTGATATCTTGCTGCGCCCACGGCGCACCGGTCCGGCCACTCCGAAGCATGCGCTGTGCGCTGGAATGCCTTCACTCTTGATGAAATCACTGATGATCTCCCGCAGGCCCTCATGGTTCCCGCTTTTGTAAGTCTTATCGACAGCCAGTTTGAGTTTGTTGCCTTCGGCGTCAAAGGCCGCCATGCGAGTGCGGGTCGCTCCAATATCGCCCACTAGAATCATAGAATTTTCCTCCACTCTCGGGCGTCGCGCTGTAGCAATTCGTCCGCCGCTTTGGGTCCCCAGCTTCCGGCGGCATAGTTCGGAAAACGAGTGGGCGGCAGAGCCTTCCAGACGTCCAGCACCGGATCGACTATGGTCCACCCGCCTTCCACCATGTCAGCACGCTGGAACAGGGTTGCATCGCCGATCATGCAGTCATACAGCAACACCTCGTAGCCGGTATAGGCATCCGCGCCAAAATAGCGGGAGTATTCGAAACTCATGTCCACCGATCCAACGCGCAGAATCGGCCCGGGGATCTTCGCGCCAAAGCTCAGCGAAATTCCTTCCACCGGCTGGATCTGAATCACCAGTTGGTTGGAATGCTTTTGCACCGGGGCGTTGCGAAACAAAACGAAAGGTGTTTTCTTGAATTGAACCGTGATCTCGGTGTGCCGCTTGGCCAGGCGCTTTCCCGAACGCAAATAGAATGGCACGCCCACCCAGCGCCAGTTCTCAATCCGCAGCTTCATCGCTACAAAAGTTTCCGTCCGCGATTCCGGAGAAACGCCCGGCTCCGCCCGATATGCGGGCACCTGCTCATCCCCGAGTTTTCCTTCTCCATACTGGCCGCGCACTGCTTCCTGCAGCACTTCTTCCGCAACCAGCGGCTGCAAAGCGTGCAAAACTTTGGCCTGCTCACTGCGCACCGCGTCAGCGTGGAACGATACCGGCGACTCCATCGCAATCAGGCTGAGCAGTTGCATTACGTGGTTAGGGACCATATCTCGCAATGTACCCGCCGTATCGAAATATCCGCCCCGTTGCTCGACACCCACCGTCTCTGCATTCGTGATCTGCACATGGTCGATGTAACGGCGGTTCCAGATTGGCTCGAAGATGGCGTTATCGAAACGAAACACCATGATGTTCTGGACGGTTTCTTTTCCCAGGTAGTGATCGATGCGATAGATCTGCTCTTCGGCAAGTACCGCTTTGATTTGCCGGTTTAACGCCTTCGCCGATTCCAGGTCGGTACCGAACGGCTTCTCAATGATGACCCGCCGCCAGCGCCCCTTCTCCTGGCGCGAGAGCCCCGCTGCGCCCAGTTGCTCGACGATCGGAGCGAAGAATTTCGGCGCCGTCGCCAGATAAAAAAGGTAGTTCCCCTCGGGATGAAATTGCGCCTCCAGTTCGGCGAGTCGAGTGCCGAGACTGGTGTACATCCCTGCGTCGCCAAAGCTCCCCACCTGGTAACAAAGCCGCTGCTGAAACCAGTTCCAGGCTTCGGTCCCGCGGTCTTCGGCCGGCAGAAACGAACTAACCTGCGCGCGGAAATCTTCTTCGCTGAGTTGATCGAACGCCACTCCCAGGATCACAAAATTCTTTGGTAGCAGCGAAGCCTTCACTAGGTTAAACAGCGCAGGAATGAGCTTACGCTTGGTCAGGTCGCCTGATGCGCCAAACAGCACCATAGCGCATGGGCCAGCGGCAGTGCCCGCGTGCAGCGGAGTTCCCTGATCGATCGTGGCTGCAGTCGCCATAAAAGAGGGCGCTGAGGAAAAAGATATTCTAGGCCTTCATCGACGCTCCGCAAAGGTCTCGCCACATCTTGTTATTCAGAGCCATTCGCAGTCGCGCTTTGCTCGACGAGAGCCTGCGAGGAATCTGCTGTTCCTGGGCTTTGGGTAGCGCAGCGCTTCAGCGCTGCGACGACAACCGAGTGCAGTTGAGGAAGGGTTTACGGCTTCTTCGCGGTATCTTCGGGATCGGCTTGCACTGTCACATCCACTGTAGCCCCGGGTTTCAGCTTCACCTCTCCACCATTTTCGTCGGTGAGCTTGTTCTCAATGCGGATCTCGCGGTAAAGATGGTCGGCTCCCTCCACGGAGATCTGCGCCTTCTCAGGCTCGCTGGAAAACATGGGTTTGATGATTTTTTCGACTCGTCCGGGGAGCGTAGCGGTAGCCTTTTCAGTCATTCGGTCAGATCCTGCAGTGCCTGCGAGTACACCCTCAATATACCAGCTTTGACCTTCACGGTCGAACGCCGTCTTGCGCCTTCCTCTCAGCTTTAATGTCTCTGTTCATTCGGCTGACCGCGGCCGACAACGCTCTGACCCAGCTTCGCGACTCCATCCGCTGAATCCAAAATCTCAGATTGGGTGCCCCAGGTCTCGCCCGCTTTTGCGAGACCTGGGATTCCACGAAAACTAAAAGTTGTGTCATTCCAAAAAACTAAAGGTTTGTCATTCCCATCGGCTTTCGAGGGCATGTTCCACTACACCTGCATTCGCCGCGAGGAATCTGATTTCAAGAACCACCCGCGATCGACGGGACCAGCAGCACTTCATCTCCATCCTGAAACGCGTAAGCATTCCCGCCCAGAAAACGAATGTCTTCTTCATTCACGTAAACGTTCAGGAACCGCCTGGTCTGCCCAGCTTCATCCCGTAAATGGGGCTTGAGATCAGGAAACTGCTGATCGAGATGCGTGAACAACTCATCCAAGTTCGCGGCCGAGCACTTCACACTCGCGCTGCCGGAAGTCAGCCTCCTCAACGCAGTCGGAATTTGTACCGTGATCATGCCACCTCCTCGAATACTCGCGCCGCGGCTTGTGTGGCGCTGGCGCCCTCGCCCGCGAAAACTTCACTTTCCATATACTTATCGAACTCAGCAATCTTCGGCGGAATCGGCTCCGCCAATTCGTACTTGCCTGCCAGTACATCGGTCGTCTTTAATCCATTGCCGGTGATGCAAAGCACCGTCGTCTCATCCGGCAGAATTCTGTCCTGCTTGTACAGCTTGCGCGCGCATCCTACCGTGACACCGCCCGCGGTTTCGGTGAAGATGCCCTCAGTCTCAGCGAGCAATTGAATGGACTGAACCACTTCACTGTCCGACACGTCTTCCGCCCAGCCACCGCTCGCCTTGATGGTCTTGATGGCATAATGTCCATCGGCTGGATTGCCAATTGCGAGCGATCGCGCAATGGTTGCCGGCTTCTGCGGCTCGATCTCATTCGCCCCCTGCTTCACCGCCGTCGAAATCGGCGAGCATCCGGTCGCCTGCGCGCCAAAGAAGCGCACCGCCTTAGGCTCAACCAGTCCGAGCGTTGTCAGTTCATCAAATGCTTTTTTGATTTTCGTTATCAGCGATCCGCCTGCCATCGGAACCACCACGTTGTCCGGCAAGCGCCAGCCCAGCTGCTCAGCGATCTCAAACCCGACCGTCTTCGATCCCTCCGCGTAGTAAGGACGGAGATTTACGTTTACGAATCCCCAGCGGTGCTCCTCGGCGATCTGCGAGCACAACCGGTTCACCTGATCGTAGCTGCCGGAAATTCTCACCAGCTTCGCGCCAAATACCTGCGTGCCGATAATTTTTGCCGGCTCAAGATCTGCAGGAATAAAGATGACTGACTTGAATCCGTTGCGCGCTGCCTGCGCAGCAACTGAGTTTGCCAGGTTGCCGGTTGACGAACATGAAACTATCTCGAATCCAAACTCGCGCGCCTGCGCCAGCGCCACCGATACCACGCGATCCTTAAAGCTCAGCGTAGGCAGGCACACCGCGTCATTTTTCAGATAGAGATTTCTGGCGCCAATCTGCGCGGCCAGTTGCGGCGCGCGCAGTAGCGGCGTGAACCCTACCGGCAGCGACGGCCGATAACTTTCCGGCAGCGGCAGCAGCGCCGAGTAGCGCCACATGTTCGCCGGCCCTTGTGCGATCTGTTCGCGCGTCACGCGCAGCGATTGATAGTCGTAGCTGATTTCCAGAGGAGAGAAACAATCGTCGCAGATCGAGCGAGGCTGATTGCCCCAGCTCTTTCCGCACTCACGACAGCACAGTTCGTACCCAGGCATGGCTTGCTCTTTCCTTCGAGCAGCCGCAGGAAAATTCGAGCCCAAAAAACAATCCTCTTTTCCCGGATGGAAAAAGAGGAACGAGATGCATAAACTCCGCACCCCGAATCTCATGTTCCCCGTCACCGGGAGAGAGTTGGCACCTGGCGGTCAGAATGTATGATCCTGATCCGGTTGCCGTGGCGTCACAGGGCTCTTCCCTCAGCCACTCTGCATGAAATCCAAGGCCCGCTTCATGGAAGCGGACTTGTCTTCTAAATAGTACAAACCAGGAAACGGTTCGTCAAGAAGCTGCTTCTGCAAGTCATCCCGAACTCGCCCGCTTGCGAGCGGGGTAAGGGACCTTAAGTCCGTCTCACCACCACGAACATCAGAATTAGCAGCGCCAGTTCTCTCTCAGTCATCCCCAGTGAAGCGCTTTCTTCGTGGAGCGAGGGATCTCGCGTGGGCCTTCCAGCGCCCTAACTGGCCCTCTCTCCCGCGCCCGGCACTACCACTCCACTCAACTCCTGAAATTCCCGATCGCTCAAGTTCACGGCCGCCGCTCGAACGTTTTCCTCCAGATGCGCCACCGACGACGTCCCTGGAATCGGCAGCATCACCGGAGACCTTTTCAATAACCATGCCAGCGCGACCTGCATCGAGGCCGCACCATGCGCCTTCGCAATCCTGGTCAGCGCCTCTCCGTGAGCCTTGCCCGCAGCCAGCGGAAACCACGGTATGAATGCAATCCCGCGCTGTTCGCAGAAGTCGACCACGTAATCCCATTCGCGATCAGCAAAGCTGTAACGGTTTTGCACCGAAACGATCGGCACGGTCTTCTCTGCGCGCTCAATGTGTTCCTGGGTTACGTTCGATAGGGCCACCAGCCGGATCTTGCCCTGCGCCTGCAACTCCGCCAGGGTTTCGATCGAGCGATCAAACGATGTTGCCGGATCAGGCGTGTGCAGCTGATACACATCAATCCGCTCCACTCGCAGCCGCTTCAAGCTCCCCTCTACCGCCTTGCCTAGATGTGCTGGGCTCGCATCATGCGTCCACTGCCCCGGCCCCGGACGATTCCATCCACCCTTGGTTGCAATCACCAGTCCTGCCGGATAAGGAGCTAGTGCCTCTGCGATCAGTTCCTCGCTTACGCCCGGCCCGTAGGAATCGGCGGTGTCGATAAAATTCACGCCCAGTTCCACCGCTCGTCGCAGCACCGCCAGCGCCGCCGCCCGGTCCCTCGGAGGCCCCCAGACTCCCTCGCCCGTAATCCGCATTGCGCCATATCCCAGCCGGTTCACCGTGAGCTCGCCGCCCAGCGTAACCGTCCCCGCCTGGTGTGCAGAAATCGTATGTATCGCCATCGCTCCACCTTCGCTCGAACAATTATTAATACTCTTTGTTTGATAACGGAGGGGCGAGAACGCTGCAGAAAGATTTGCGGAGCAGTTGAGATCGAGTACGAATGGGCTGCACGAAGGCAGCATTGTTGTGCAGCAGCGTAAAAAAAGGAGGAGCTGGACGCTCCTCCTGAAAATGGACAGCCAGCGCGCTAGAAGATCAGCTTTGCGCCCAGCTGCAGGCGGCGGCGCCCGATGCCGTCGGTAATGATGTTTCCGGCAAAGGTGTCGCCGCCATTGGCGTTGAAGGCCAGACTGCCGAACGGGTTGACGCCATCCACAGTGTTGGCAGGATTGGCGCTGTTCACAACCTGGTTGGGAATCCCAAGCCATTGGTGATTGAACAGATTGAACGCCTGTACCTGAAGCTGCAGGGTAAGGCGCTCGGTGATGCGCGTGTTCTTGAACACTGCCATGTTGACGGTGCTCACCGGCTGCCCCCGCTCGGTGTTTCGTCCCACTCCGAGGAATGGCGAGCCGAAGAACTTCGCGGCGTTCACGTCATTGATGATCCAGCGCGCCTGACTGAGTCCGATTGCGCCGCCATTGTTGATGCTGACCACGCCGCAATCAGAGGCGGTCGGATCCATGCATTGGCCAACCGAAGTGAATGGAGCTCCCGGATTGTTCAGGATCGGCCGGCAGGCGTCGATCGTTCCCCCGGTAAAATTGGTCGGATCGCACAATCCCTGACCGGCATTCTGCTCGACCGTCCAAGGCTGTCCGCTGGAGTAACGATAGGTTCCGTTGATCTGCCATCCGCCCAGCACGCGGCCGAGCAATTCGCCGCCTTTGCGGAAGGAAGGAACGTCGTAAACCCACAACAATCCGAACACGTGCGGGAAATCGTAGTTGCTCAGGCCGCGCTCGGCTTTGGTGATGTCGAACGGATTCTGGCCAATCGCAACCACGGTTCCGGCGTTGGTGGAGAAAGCCTCCGACGCGTTGTCGATGGTTTTGCTGAAAGTGTAGGAAGCCTGCCCGGTGAAACCGTGGAAATTCTGAATGCGGAACTGTGTCTGCAATCCGTGATAGATCGAATAGCCCGTGTTCGCATATTTGATCACACGGCTGAAATTGCAGTCGGCGTAACCGACTGGCTGCCCGAACGAATCCTGACCTGTTGATCCTGGCTGGCCGGGAGTGTTGCAGGGCGCCAGTCCGGAAGGAACGAGATTGCCAAAGCCATTAGCCGTCAAAGGCAGAATGTCAGGATTGCCGTTGATCTCCTGAAAGTTGCCAATGTCATGGTTGCCGACGTAGCGAACTTCGGCGGCCATTTTATTGCCGATCTGGCGCTGGATTCCGAGGTTCCACTGCTCGGAATACGGGTTGCGGAAATTGTTTCCGAATTGAAGTTCCGTGGCGAATCCCGGATTGCCTTTGGGAGCGAGCGGGAACAGCGCAGCTCCGACCGTCGCGCCGTCGAAATTGGAAACGTTGGGCAGGCCGGCTGCGCCATTGCCGCTTGCGTCAGGAATGGTGGCGAGATTGGTGAAGGGCGAGCTCCCCTGAACGTTGGTGGCGAGATTGTAGTAAGCGAAATCGTAAGCGATGCGGAAACCGCCGCGAATAACGGTGCGGTCTGTCCCGAGCAGTTTGGGGAAGATGTGCGGTGTCCAGGCAAAGCCTGCCACCGGACCGAAGTTGCGATAGTGGTTGGGAACCTTAGGCACGGTGGTGAGGCTAAGCGGCAGGCTGGTATCCCAGACGGGATTGGGACCGGTTTGCTGCGCCACACTCTCATCGTGGAGCAAGTTGCTGGCCTGCTGGAAGAACTCCCAACGGAGGCCGAGATTGACGGTGAGATTATCTTTTACGCGCCAGTCGTCCTGGAAATAGAGCGCAACATCGTTTTCCTTGAAACGCAGAACGGGCTGTCCGTAGGCAAACTGAGTTTGCAGCGGCGTGTTCGCCAGATACGAATTGAAATCTGAGTAAATGAACAAACCATTAGTTTCGAACAGGCCATAGTTGGGCGAACGTTGCCGATTGTATTCGCCGCCCCACTTCATCACGTGCTTGCCGCGAACCATGCTGGCGTTGTCCTGAATCTGATACACGTTGATGATTCTGCCCTGCGGGAAGGCAAATAGCTGCCCGATGCCAAGAACGCCAGTCTGGCTTGGGTCGCTGTTCAAGATTGCTACCTGCGGCGGACACACGCCGATATTTGCCAGCGTGCAAGCCGGGAAGCCGCCGGCATCGAACTCTGAGCGCGAACGCGAGTAGCTGAAACGCAACTGGTTCAGGAAAAGCGGGCTGAACGTATGGGTTAGATCGAGCCCGATCTGCTGACTGCGTCCCGGAACATCGACGATCTGGCCTTGCGCCGCGGCAGCCGGAGAGACAAAGACTACGTTGTTGTTGGTGAGATCCTGGAAAATGTAACGGGCGAAGAACCTGTCTTTATTAGTAAGCTGAAAATCAACGCGCCCCGTGGCCTCATAATCGTTCAGCGGTTGCGCGAGGAAGCGCGTAAGCGTTCCCATTTCAATGTTGGCCGTGGTCCCGTTGGCGCTGACCGGGAAGAGTTTAGTGTTGGTGAAGCTCGGGTTCCCGATTTTTACGCTTTGAGGACCAAATTGAGCGAGCAGCCCGACTGCCGGATTGTTGGGGAAAGCCGCCTGCAGTTGCTCAATTCCGTTCGCGGTCGACGTAAAATTCGGCGTTGATGCAAAGGGCGCGCCCGCGGCCCGGTTTCTCTGCACGTTGCTTGATGCGAAGAACCAGACCTTATCATGCTTGATAGAACCGCCAATGGTTCCACCGAACTGGTTCTGAACGAAGCGCGGCACAACGGGCGGCGTGCACCCGGTGCTGGGAGTCTGCCCGGCGGCGCAGAATCCAAGTAGCGGAGATTTTTCCTGGTTCTGAAGCGAGTCGAAGGTATTGCCTTGCCAGAATTCGTATCCGGTACCGTGGAATGAATTAGTTCCATTCTTGGTGATGTAATTGACCACCCCGCCCAGGTTGCGGCCGTATTCGGCGTCAAAATTTGTGACCACCTGCAATTCCGAAATCGAGTCCTGATTGCCGAAGAAGATGGACGGGCCGCCGATGGTGTTGTCATTATTATTCTGCCCATCCAGCTGATAATTGTTCGAGCGCGCGCGCTGACCGTTAATCGAGAGTTCCGCGCCGTTGTTGTTGCTGAAAGCGCCGCTGCCGGCGGTCGCCACGCCGGGGGCGAAGAGCACGAATGAATCGTAGGTGTTGCCGAGCGGAACACTGGCGATTTGCTTGGAATCGAAATTATCCGAGATCTGGTCGGTAGTGGCCTCAATCAGCGGGGCGGCGCCTTCCACGGTAACGCTTTCGGATGCGTTCCCAATCGTAAGATTCACCGAGCCGAGCGACGTATCCTTGCCGACTTCCACCCGCACGCCCTGCGCCTTGAAAAGTTGAAATCCTTTGCCTCCCACTTCAACGGTGTACGTTCCGGGCGGGAGGGACGGGAGCTGAATGACTCCGCCCTTCGAACTCTCGGTGGTAAACACCCGATTGGTTTCCGCCTGCGTTGCTTTCACGCTGGCGCTGGAGACGAGCGCGCCCGAGGGATCGAGCACCGTGCCGGAGATTGAGCCGGTGACAATTCCCTGGCCGAAAGTAAGAGTGGAAGCGAGCAATAACATAACTGGAGCGACAATCTGCAGATAGACAAATGTATGTTTCATAAAACCTCTCAGAATTGTTCTGAACTATTCCAAAAGCTTTTTGTTATAGAGACGCGTGAAGGCTATTCAGAAAGCAATTGCGTCACCATGCCCAGCCAATTGGGGTCGTCCTGATGGGTAAGGGAGTTATCGCGGGTAAGCCGAATATCGGATTCCAACTTTTGAATCACGAGCGGTTGTAGGTTGTGGAATATTGAAGCGAGCGCTCCGGCAGCTCAACATAACGCGCGATGACAGGCGGCAGTCAGCCGTTCCTATCAGAAGATGCAGGAAGTTTTTGCGAAGAGCGCACGGGGCGATTCCATGAGAGATAGGCGGCGCATATTAGCCGGACCGAGGTAATCCGAATGTTATAATTTTGATGAAGACTGAGTTCGCTGGATGATGTTTGATCGACTCAGTTTCTTTCCACCGTCGGGGAGTGGCTCAGCCTGGTAGAGCACCTGGTTCGGGACCAGGGGGTCGGAGGTTCAAATCCTCTCTCCCCGACCAATCTTTTCAATCTGAATGCCAACGATCATCGGTAACGCTTCTGGAAGCGGTGGCTACGACGCTGTCGGCAACCGTCTTACGATGACGTCGACGCTCGGGGGTGTGCCAAGTGGCTCGTTCTCGTATGATGCCAACGACCGGCTAAGCGTCGATACGTACAACAACAACGGGAACACGACTGCTTCCGGCGGCATCACGAA
>Ga0136846_1227635_pt1 | contig 20065 bp, 22 predicted proteins | sample HopSoiMetagenom2_FD_96841 | JGI IMG/M metagenome (GOLD analysis project Ga0136846, IMG submission 96841) | Grasslands soil microbial communities from Hopland, California, USA - 2 Assembly 2016 (version 4) | ecosystem: Environmental > Terrestrial > Soil > Grasslands | place: USA: Hopland...
CCGAGTTGGAACCCGGGCCGCCGCCACGGCACCCAGACCACGCGATCCCCGAAGCACTCGGCGGTCAGCTTCTCGCCGTCCGCGGCGGTCGCCAGCGCGATACCGGAGTCTGGGTGCAAATGATCGACATGAGGAGCGTCGACCAGTCCGTGCATCGCGGTATCGATCGACGGCGCCGCACCACCCTTGCCGTGCAGGCAGTAGTCGAACGCCGCGACCATCTCGTCCTCGCGGTCGACGCCCGGGTAGACGTCGACTAGCGAGTTCAGCCGGTCGAGCCGCAGTACGGCGAGACCGGCAGGCGTCAGCGTGCCGAGGTCACCACCCGATCCCTTGACCCAGACCAGGTCGACGGGCTGCTGGGTCACCGGGTCGGTCGCCGTCCCCTTCGCCGAGGTGTTGCCGCCGGCGTAGTTGGTGTTGCGTGGATCGGCACCCAGTCGGTTGCTACGCGCAACGAGCTCGGCTGCAGTGTCGGTCATCTCTGCTCAGGCTCCCCATCCGGCTTGCTGACCGTCTTTGCGGTCCGCGGTGATCTGCTCGAAGTAGCCGCTGCGCTTGTACGCCGCGACCGGGTCGGCGTCCAGGCCCTGCGACTCGCGGAGCTCCGCGAGCAGCGGCCGGACATCGGTGTTGTAGGCATCCATCAGCGCCGCATTCGCGCCGAGGACGTCGCCCGACTGTTGCGCGGCCCGCAGCGCGTCCCGGTCGACCAGCAGCGCCTTCGCGGTGGCCTCCTGGACATTCATCACCGAGCGGATGATCGCGGGGATCTTCTCCTCGATGTTGTGGCACTGGTCGAGCATGAAAGCGATTCCGCGGTCCGGGTCGAGCGCGTCGCCGCGGACGATCTCGTTCATGATCCGGAACAGCTGGAACGGGTCGGCCGCCCCCACCATCAGGTCGTCGTCGGCGTAGAACCGGCTGTTGAAGTCGAACGCGCCGAGCTTCTTGGTCCGCAGCAGGAACGCCACGATGAACTCGATGTTGGTTCCGGGTGCGTGGTGCCCGGTGTCGATACAGACCGTTGCCTTCGGCCCCAGTTCGAGACAGTGCGCGTACGACGTACCCCAGTCCGGCACGTCCGTGGTGTAGAAGGCCGGCTCGAACAGCTTGTATTCCAGCAGCATCCGCTGGTCGTCGCCGAGCCGGTCGTAGACCTCCCTGAGCGCGGTTGCGAGCCGGTCCTGGCGGTCCTGGATGTCGTCCTGGCCGGGATAGTTGGTGCCGTCGGAGAACCACAGCTTCAGGTCCCGGGAGCCGGTCGCGTCCATGATGTCGACGCACTCGAGCAGGTGGTCGGTGGCCTTCCGGCGGACCCGCGGATCCGGGTTGGTCACGCTGCCCAGTTTGTAGTCGTCGTCCTGGAACACGTTGCTGTTGATCGCACCGAGCCGGACCCCCTGCTCCTTCGCGTACGCCGCCAGTGCGGCGTAGTCGTCCACCTTGTCCCACGGGATGTGCAGCGCGACGCTCGGCGCGACGCCGGTGTACTTGTGGACGACGGCCGCGTCGGCGATCTTCTCCTCCGGGTTCCGCGGCACACCTGGCTGGCTGAACACCTTGAACCGGGTGCCGGAGTTCCCGAAGGCCCACGAGGGCAGTTCGATCTCCTGGCGGCGCAGGGCGGCCTTCACGGCTTCGGTCGTCATGGTTCAGTCCCCTTCAGGTGAAAGATTCGATGCGGCCAGGTGGAAGATCTCGGGCAGCAGCAGGAAGGACTCGTCCGGTGGGCGCCCGTCGATCCCGGTGAAGAACTCGGTCATCTCCGCCTGCCAGCGGGTGTTGACCTCGGTGGCCGCCATCGCCTTCTGCGCAGCGTCCAGGTCCTCGGCTTCGACGTACCCGATCAGCAGGCCGTCGTCGCGGAGGAAGAGTGAGTAGTTGTGCCAGCCGGAGTCCCGCAGTGCGGCCTGCATGTCCGGCCAGACGGCGCGATGGCGTTCGACGTACTCCGCCATCCGGTCGGGCCGGACCTGGAGACAGAAGCAATAACGATTCAGGCCGTCGGCCATGGGTCACCTCCAACTCGGGGCGGCAGAGTTGCTGAAAGGTTTCAAGACGATTGCACGAAAGTAAGCGCGGGGCCCCATGGGCGTCAAGAGGTCGCCCAGCTCCTGGCGACCGATCCCGGACGGTTACCACGGACGGTGCCGGGACAGCAGGTACGCTTCGCCCAGCTAAGACGTTTCAAACATCGGCCCGGCGATCGGGGAGGCGCACGTGTCAGTCGACGATGCCGAAGCCCTGCCCGAGCGGGTCCGCCGGTCACGGACCGCGAAGCGGCACACCGCGGGAGTGAAGGCGGTGGCGGCTGCCGCGGGCGTCTCGCTCGGCACCGTGTCGAACGTGCTGAACCGGCCCGAGGTGGTCAGCCCGCTGACCCGGGCCAAGGTCGAGGCCGCGATGGCGTCGCTGGGTTTCGTCCGGAACGAGTCGGCGCGCCAGTTGCGGGCCGGCTCCAGCCGGATCCTCGCCTACCTGATGCTCGACGCGGGCAACCCGTTCTTCACCGACGTCGCGAAGGGGGTCGAGGAGGCGGCGCAAGCAGCTGGGCTCTCGGTCTTTCTCTGCAACAGCAACGAGGACGCGGACCGCGAAGCCGACTACCTCGACCTGCTCGAGCAGCAGCGGGTGCAGGGCGTACTGATCACGCCGATCGACCAGAACTCGTCCAGGCTGCGGAAGCTGCCGTCGCGCGGTACGCCGGTGGTGGTGGTCGACCGCGCGCTCGACGAGTCCGAGCACTGCTCGGTCGCGGTGAACGACGTACTCGGTGGTGAGCTCGCCATCGCCCACCTGCTGGAGCTCGGGCACGAACGGATCGCATACGTCGGCGGGCCGAACACGATCGGCCAGGTCGTCGACCGGCGCGACGGCGCCCGGCGGGCGCTGCGGAAGGCCGGGAAGCCGGCGGAGCACCTGATCGAGCTGACCACCGGAGCGCTCACCGTCGCCGAAGGTAGGGGCGCAGGGCAACGACTTGCCGGCCTGCCGGCGGATCGCCGGCCGACCGCGGCCTTCTGCGCGAACGACCTGCTGGCGCTGGGATTGCTGCAGCAGTGCGTGAGTCTCGGGCTGCGGGTGCCGGAAGATGTGGCGATCGTCGGCTACGACGACATCGAGTTCGCCGAGGCGGCCGCCGTACCGCTGACGTCGGTGCGCCAGCCGCGGCAGCTGCTCGGACGGACCGCGGCCGAGTTGTTGCTGGACGAGTCCTCCAACCCCGATCACGAGCACCAGCGGGTCACCTTCACCCCCGAGCTCGTCGTCCGGACCTCGACCCGAGGCACGCTCTGAGCTCAGCAGGTCGGGGTATGCAGGTCGGGGTATGGTGGCGAGGCGAGTGGGTCCACTGTGCGAGGTGAGACATGCGCGTCGCGGGGGGTTTGGTGCGACGATGGGGCGGTCGCGCCGTCGGCTTGGCGATCACCGGCGTCGGCCTGTACGTCGTGGCGCCGAGCCTGCTGTCCCTCTTCGGCACCTGGCCACGCCTCGCGGACGTCGAGCTCTGGTGGTTCCCGATCCTCGCAGTGCTGGAGGGCTGCAGCTTCGCCGCGCTGTGGTGGCTCGCCGACCTGGCTCTGGCCCAGGACACCGGTGACCAGGACACCGCTGACCAGGACTCCGGCGACCAGGAGCCACGACCGGTCCGCGCGGGGCTGGGCACGATCGCGACGGCGCAACTGGCCGGGAACGCGGCCAGCAAGGTCGTTCCCGGCGGTCCGGCCACCGGCGGAGTCGTTCAAGCCAGGCTCTTGATCCAGGCCGGGCAGTCGTCGGCCGTCGTCGCCTCCGCGTTGACCGCGATCGGTCTGATCACCACCGCGGTGCTGTTGCTGTTGCCCGTACTCACGGTGCCCGCCCTGCTGATCGGTCCGCCACCGGCTCGGCAGCTGGAGCTCGGTCTGCTGGTCTCGCTGATCATGGCGGTCCTCATCGTCGGTCTCGGGCTCACCGCACTCAAATGGCGCCGGTTCGTCCTGCTGATCGGTCGGGCGGCCGGTCGGGTCATCCACGTCGTCAAACGCAGCGTGACCCCGGACAACTGTGCGGCGCTGCTGGCCACGCAGCGGAACCGGGTTGCCGCCGCGTTCGACGGCCACTGGTGGGGTGCGGCCTTGGCGGCGGCCGCGAACCGCATGTTCGACTACGCCGCACTCGTTGCCGCGTTGGCGGCGCTGGATGCGCACGCCCGACCGACCGAGGTGCTGATGGCGTATGTCGTGGCCCAGGCCCTGGCGATGATCCCGATCACGCCCGGCGGTCTCGGCTTCGTCGACGCCGGCCTCACCGCTCTGCTGGTCCTGATCGGAGTCAGCCCGGACACCGCCCTGATCGGGACACTCCTGTATCGACTCGTGTCCTTCTGGCTGCCGATCCCCGTGGGCCTGCTGGCCTGGGCGGGCTGGCGGATCCACCGGCATGTCACCGATCCGTCCAGAGCCGAGCTGCCCACTGCCGCCGCGGAGGACGAGGAGGGTCAGACGCCGTAGGCCGCCAGGAACACTTCGGTCGCCTGATCCGCGAGCTTGTCCAGCTCGCCCGCCTTCGGCCGCTGCCGCGTCCCCGCGAACATCGCCCGGTTCATCGGCTTGTACATCACCAGCCCGGCGAACTGGTACGCCGCCAATGTCGGATCACCCAGGTCCCGCAGCAGGCCGCGCTCGGTCAACCGGGTCAGCGCCGCCCCGAGCGCCTCGAGTGACCGCTCGAACCCGCTGGTGAACCAGGCCCCACACACGTCCGGGAAGCGATCCGCCTCGGCGATCACGAGCCGGCGCAACTGCAGGACGCTGTCGGCGGTGAGGCTGTCGAGCAGCCGGTGGGCCAGCGCCCGCAGCGCTTCGCGGGCGTCGTCGGCTCCCTCGAGCGTCTCGACGTACGCCTGGACGAGACCGTCGATCAGCTGGTCGCTGGTGCCGAGGACGATCTCGGCGAACAGGCGCTCCTTGTTCTCGAACTGCTTGTAGACCGTCTGCTTGGAGACCCCGGCCTTGGCGGCGACCTCGTCCATGCTCGCGCCGAGATAGCCGTGCTGGAGGAAGACCTCGGTGGCCGCGGCCAGGATCGCGCGGCGTTTGCGCGGGGTCCGGCCCTCGCCCTCGATCTCGACGGGCTGCTCCGGCTGCCAGACGGCGGCGCGCTGTCGGTCCACGAGCTCCTCCTTCGGGGTGCTTCCGCAAATCATACTAGACAGTCCAGTTCTGTGCGGAGTACTGTACGGTCCAGTTCCCGCAGAGCGATTCCGCAACCACAGTTCCGCAACCCAGTGAGGAGAAGGATCATGAGCACCGCGACATCGGCCGACGGCACGACGATCGACTTCGAGGCGTACGGCGAGGGCCGGCCGCTGATCATGGTCGACGGCGCCACCGCACACCGCGCCGTCAATCCGGCCAACGACGAGGTCGGGAAGCTGTTGAGCGACGAGTTCAGGACGTATGTGTACGACCGGCGTGGCCGCGGGCGGAGCGGCGACACCGCGCCGTACGCGATCCAGCGGGAGATCGAGGACATCGCCGCCCTGATCGAGGACGCCGGGCAGCCCGCGACCGTGTTCGGGTGGTCGTCCGGGGCCTTGCTGGCGCTGGACGCCGCGGCGGCAGGGCTGCCGATCGCGAGCCTGGCGCTGTTCGAGCCGCCGGTCGTCGTCGACGACTCCCGCCCGCCGCTGCCGTCGGACTACGTGGAGCAGTTGGACGCCTTCGTTGCCGCCGGCCGCCGCGACAAGGCTGCCGAGCTCTTCATGACGGCTGCCGCCGGTCTACCTGCCGAGGCGGTGGCCGGTATGAAGCAGAGCCCGTTCTGGGCGCCGGTCGAGGAGGTCGCCCACACCATCTCGTACGACGGCCGCATCATGGGCACCACCATGTCCGGCAACCCGCTCCCCGCGGACCGCTGGTCGGCCGTCACCGTCCCGGTCCTGGTCATGCGCGGTGACAAGACCTGGCCGACGTTGGTCTCCGGCGCGGAGGCGATGGCCGCCCACCTGCCTACCGCGACGCTGAAGGTCGTCCCGGGCGAGAACCACAGCACCGAGCCCGCGACCCTCGCGGACGCGCTCCGCGAGTTCGCCGACTTGACCTAGACAGGACTCTAGGACGTTGGATCGGACGCATGCTGAATCTTGCACTTGGCGCTATGGAGTACGGGACGCGGATCGACGAAGCGACGTCGTTCCGATTGCTGGATGCTTACGTCGATGCAGGTGGCGAGTGGATCGACACCGCGAACTGCTACGCGTTCTGGCAGGACCCGAGTGGGCACGGCGGGCAGAGTGAGGAGCTGCTCGGGCGGTGGTTCGCCAAGCGGCCGGGGGTACGCGACCGGATCAGGCTGGCAACCAAGGTCGGGTGCGAACCACTCTGGCCCGGCAGCTACCCCGAGCATGCGGAAGGTTTGAGCACGAAGGCGATCGACGCTGCTCTCGAAACCTCCCTGCGCCGACTCGGTGTCGACCACATCGACCTCTACTGGGCGCACCGCGACGACCGCGCCACCCCGCTCGAGGAGACCGTCGCCGCCTTCGGCAAGCACGCGGCCGCGGGCACCATCGACCGCCTCGGCCTCTCGAACTATGCGCTGTGGCGGGTGGAGCGCATGCGTGGCCTGGCGACCGAGCTGGGCGTGATAGGTCCGACTGCCCTCCAGCTTCGGTACTCCTACCTCCAGCCGCGGCCGTTCGTCCGCGACCATGCGCACGACCACCGCTTCGGCTGGATCACGGACGAGGTCCTCGACTACGCGCAGACCAACCCCGACCAGCAACTCTTCGCCTACAGCCCGTTGATGTCCGGAGCTTACGAGAACCGCTCCGACCGCCCGATCGACCAGGCCTTCGACCACCCTGGCACCACCCGGCGCCTGCAGGTCCTCACCGACCTGGCCGACGCCCTCGGCGCGACCCGCTCTGAGGTGGTCCTCGCCTGGCTCGCCGGCGGCACGCCACCCATCACTCCCATCGTCGGGATCAGCACGCCCGACTACCTCCGGACCGCCCTCACCGGCGCCCGCCTCGAGCTCACCCCACAACAACGCACCCAACTCGACGAGGTCTGGTAATTCACCCCCGATCAACGCTCCCGTTGGACCCGGGGTCGGTGAGATGGTTTATGGGTGGACAGGGATGAGTTCTGGAGTCTGGTCGAGGATGCCCGCGCCTTGGTGGATGACACGGTGGCTGATCCGGATGGAGTTGCCGATGCGCTGACCAAGGCGCTCGGCGGGCTCGAGCCCGAGGAGATCGCCGGGTTCGGAGTCGTGCTGGCGCGGCTGCAGGTCGAGTCGTACCGGTGGGACCTGTGGGCGGCGGCGTACCTGATCAACTCGGGTGCCTCCGAGGACGGGTTCGACTCGTTCCGGGGCTGGCTGGTCGCGCAGGGCCGGGAGGTCTGGGAGGCCGCACTGGCCGAACCGGACTCGCTCGCGGACGTGGTCGACGAGGACCGGCCGGACGGCTTCGAGGGGTTCGACGGTGAGGGGATCCTGCACGTCGGGAGTCACGCCTACAAGAACGTGACGGGTGACGAGGCGGCGTACTGGAAGGCGGTCGACGCGGAGGCGCCGGACACTCCGGACCTGCCGGCCGGCGAGGAGATCGACTTCGACGACGCGGACGACCTGGAAGCGCACCTCCCCCGGCTGGCCGCTCTGTACCTGGACCGCTAGGCAGGCTCGCCGCTGAGCCTCTCGATGGCGGTGCGAAGACGGCGGCGCCAGCTCGGCTGTCCGGCTTCTTCGTCGGCGGCCGCGAGGCTGACCAGGTGCTGCGCCATCTCGAAGCTCTCGGTCGGCTCGGGCTCGTCGTCGACGAGCGTTGACCGCGGTTCGTCGTGGTCGTACTCGATCGGATGCCGTGCGTACCCGAAGCCGTCCGGTACAAGCAGCTCCGGCACCAGAGTCTCGTGGCTGAGCGACGTCAGCTCCTTGTCCCCGTTTCCGATGCTGAAGATCGTCGTACCGCGCCGCCGTACGTCGCTGATCCGCTCCAGCAGGACATCGGCCGGATCCTCCTCGGCCACGACCAGCAGCGACTCACCGCGGCCCGCGTCCCGCAGCCGGTCCAGACCGATCGCCAAGTGGGGCGGTGCGTCCGGCGGCGGCGCCCAGCGGACCAGCGACGGCCGGATGTCCTCGATCCCGGCCCGGTGCAGCTCGTCGTCCAGGTGAGCCGTCAGATGCCACGGCTCGTCGTCGACCGGCCCGAACAACATCAGCCCGCTCCGCCGCGTCGTGAACCGGCGCAACGAGTGCGCGAACTGCGTGGTCCGGCTACCCAGCTCCGTGCCGATCAACATCTCCCGAAGGAGTGAGGCCCTGGTGAGATCCACGCGTCCAACCTGACACATCCACCGGGCCATCGCGACCTCAACCCAGGCGTTCCGCCTTCGACTGCAGGTAGTTGCGCTCCGGCATACTCGTCGTACGCCTGGCCGCCAGGAGATAACTGTCCCGCGCACCGGCCAGGTCCCCCGACATCTCCAGCAGATGTGCACGTACGGCGTCCAGCCGGTGGTGACTGGTCAACCGGTCGTCGGACTCCAGCGGTTCGAGTACGGCGAGGCCCTCCTTCGGACCGACTGCCATCGCGACCGCCACCGCGTGGTTGAGCTTCACCATCGGGTTGTCGACGAGCTGCTCGAGTACGTCGTACAACGCGACGATCTGCCGCCAGTCCGTGTCCTCGGCCCGCTCCGCGGTGTCATGCACCGCGGCAATCGCCGCCTGCACCTGGTAAGGCCCGAGCTGCGTTCGCGACAACGCCTCGCTCACCAGCGCCTCGCCCTCGACGATGGCTGCCTTGTTCCACTTCGACCGGTCCTGCTCAGCCAGCGGGATCAGCGAACCCTCCGGTCCGGTCCGCGCCGGCCGCCGGGCATCAGTCAGCAGCATCAGCGCCAGCAGGCCGGCCACTTCACCGTCGTCCGGCAGCAGCTTCCGCACACCGCGCACCAGCCGGATCGCCTCGGTGGTCAGCTCGGCACTGTGCAGCGACGTACCGGACGACGCGGTGTAGCCCTCGTTGAAGATCAGGTACAGCACGTGCAGTACGGCGCCCATCCGCTCGTCCCGCTCCGCCTCCGGCGGCAGCTCGAAACTACTGCCGGCCTGCTTGATGCTCCGCTTGGCACGGCTGATCCGCTGCGCCATGGTTGCTTCGGGCACCAAGAAAGCGGCGGCGATCTGTGCGGTGGTCAGACCACCGACCGCGCGCAACGTCAGCGCGATCTGCGAGGCCGGCGACAGCGCCGGGTGGCAGCAGAGGAACAGCAAGGTCAGTGTGTCGTCCTGACCGCCCGGCTCGTCGATTTCTGGGCCGGAAGCAACGAATTCCTCCGGTGCGGCGAGCTGGGCGGCGTTCTCCTCGCGCCGGCGCCGCGCCGACTCGCTGCGCAGCAGATCGGTCAACCGGCGCGACCCGACCCGGATCAGCCACCCACGTGGGTTGTCGGGCAGACCTTCGACCGGCCACTGCTGTGCGGCTGCGAGCAACGCCTCCTGGACCGCTTCTTCGGCCAGGTCGAAGTGACCGTAGTGCCGGACCAACGCACTCAGCACCTGCGGCGCCTGTTCGCGCAGCAGGAGCTCGAACTCGGCGGTCTCCCTCACATCTCCAGCCCAGACATGTCCATCACCGGCCGCACCTCCACCGCGACGTACTCAGCGTCCGGCATCCGCGCGGCGTACCCGATCGCCTGGTCGATGTTGTCGCACTCGACCAGGTAGAAGCCGGCCAAGTGCTCCTTCGCCTCGGCGTACGGACCGTCCGTGGTCATCGTGGTGTCGTCGCGTACCTGCACGGTGCGAGTGGTGATCGGGTCGGCCAGACCGGCCGCACTGACCAGCAGGCCCTGTTCGGTCAGCTCCCTGGACAGAGTCTCGTGCGCACGCGTCAACCCGTCCCGCTGCTCGGCGGACAGGCTCGCCCAGCTCTCCGGGTTGCTGTAGATCAGCAGCATGTACTTCACAGGCACCATCCTGTCCTCAGTGGAGGCCGCTGTGACCCCCTGCCACTAGGTACGTCGACACAAGTAGCCGGGAATTCGACAAATCCCGGATGTCGATGTGGTCCGGTCGACGCCGACGTCTCCCCCGAGTGACGCTCAGCCGGGGCGTCCCGGCGTACTGGAGATGTCTGATGGTTTCGGAATCGAAGCGCTGGCTGGCGCTGGCGTTGCTCTGCCTGACCGGGTTCATGATCATTCTGGACGCGTCGATCGTGCTGGTCGCCGTACCGTCCATCGAGCGGGAGCTGACCTTCTCGACCGGTGGGGTGCAGTGGGTGCCGAGCGGGTACGCGCTGATGTTCGGTGGTCTGCTGCTACTCGGCGGGCGGATCTCCGACCTGCTCGGCCGTCGACGGGTGTTCATCACCGGACTGCTGCTCTTCGCCGGGTTCTCCTGCTCTGCGGGTTCGCGTGGAGTGGAGACGCGCTGGTGCTCGCCCGCGGCCTGCAGGGCGCGGCTGCCGCCGTCCTGGCCCCGAGTGCGTTGTCCATCGTGATGACCACATTCCCGTCCGGTCCGGATCGCAACAAGGCGCTGGGGATCTGGGGAGCCACCAGCGGAGTCGGAGGTACGGCGGGTTCCCTGATCGGCGGCCCGGTGACCGACGGACTCGGCTGGCAATGGATCTTCTTCATCAACGTGCCGGTCTGCATCCTGGTCGCCGTACTGGCGCCTGTGCTGCTTCTGGACAGCCGTGGACCAGGACGTCGCGGCTTCGACCTGGCTGGAGCGGTCACCGTCACGGCGGCGCTCATCGTGCTCGTGTACGCCGTTATCGAAGCACCTCAGTCGTCCGTCACGCGGACCGTCCTTCTGACCTTGTTGTCGGTCGCTCTGTTCGGACTGTTCGTGCTGGTCGAGAAGCGGTCGGCTGCGCCGCTTGTACCGTTGCGGCTCTTCCACTCGCGCACTCTGGTCGGCGGCAACCTCATCACGGTCGCCTGGGGCCTTTCCGCGTTCGGACTCAACTTCGTCTACACGCAGTACGCCCAGCTCGCACTGGGGGTGTCAGCGATTCGCTACGGGCTCATGTCCGCCGTACTCGCGGCTGCGGCGGTGGGTGGCTCCATGGTCGGTCAGCACCTCGTGACTCGGGTTGGACCGCGTCGGGTCGCATTCGTCTCGCTGCTGATCGCCGCCGCCGGCACGACGCTGATGACCCGGCTCAGTGTGGACTCCGGGTACTTCGAGCTTGCCTTCTGGGGTCTGACTATCTTCGGCGCCGGACTGGGTGCCGGGGCGGTGGCCGGCTCCATCGCGTCGCTCAGAGACGTTGCAGGACCGGACTCGGGCGTCGCCTCCGGACTCCAGAACGCCAGCTTCCAGATCGGCGGTGCCATCGGAGTCGCCGTAGTGTCCGCCGTGGCCACCGGCAGTACGTCGGGGAGCACGCCGAGCGCTCTGGTCCGTGGAGACCGGGTGGCGTTCGCGGCGGTGTGGATCTTCCTGGCCATCGGCCTGGCCGGTTGCCTGTTGATCAAACGGTCGTTGGAGGTTCGCAGTCCAGAGAGTGGGCACATCAACGTTGTGGCCGCCACTTCCGTCCGGCGGCACCTGTGAAGGAGGCTGCATGCTCATCCTCGGACTGATCCTGTTGATCCTCGGATTCGTGCTGAACATCTCGATCCTGTGGACGATCGGCATCATCCTGCTCCTGGTCGGAGCGGTGCTGTGGATCCTCGGTTCAACCGGCCGCGCGGTCGGCGGCCGAACGCATTGGTACTAACCAATCCAAGAGTCGGTTACACAGAACCCCGCGGACTGAACCGGTCCGCGGGGTTCTGTCCGAGCAGGCGGTTACGGTGACCGGATGAAGTACGTCGTGATGATCTTCCGCAGCCTCGACCGCGTCTGGACCGACGAGGACCAGCATGCCCTGGAGAGGCTGATGCGACTCGAGCGCGACCTTGCCGATAGCGGCGAGCTGGTCAGTTCGGAGGGTCTGCTGCCGCCCGAGCAGGGCCGGATCGTGCAGATCCGCGACGGCCGGCAGGTCGTCACCGACGGGCCGTTCGGGGAAGCGAAGGAACAGCTGGCCGGCTTCTTCCTGATCGACGCGGACGACACGCGAGCCCAAGAGATCGCCGGCCTGGTCTCGGTCGCCGTCCGTGACCGGGTCGAACTCCGCGGCACCCTCATCTCAGCCTGAATGCCCGGGGAGCAGCGCTGACCGCTCCCAGGAGAGCGCGATCACGGCGGCTGTTCCCTGCCAAGCGTTTGATTTCAGTGCGGTCACATCCGAATAGCGGGCAGGTCACCGCTTGGGCGAGCCGGTGGATGTTCGCAATGCGTTAAGACTCAGGGTCGATTCGAACCGGTCCGGGGAAGTGTGCTTGACTCCTCCGGTCGATAACGGTTTGGTCTCGGCAGATTGGGTACTGGAAGTGGCTGAAGGACGGCATACACAGGCGCGGCACCGGCAACCGCGCCCGAGGGTGATCCAGCCAAGTCTCGCCAAGGTGGCGATCCCCGGCGCGGCAGTGGCACTGGTGGCCACCGGTTCAGCAGCCGCGCTTCCCAGCCAGCACGTCAAGCTCGACCCGTCGATCGCCAGCTCGTCCCTGCAGTTGGCGCGCGACACCACGATCAGCCGGGACGCCTTGCGTCCGCCGATCAACGTCCCCACGGCGACCCCCACGGCGCCGAAGCCGAAGCCGACGGCGAGCCCGACGGCGAAGCACCTGAAGAAGCAGGCGCCGATCCCGAAGCCGACCGCGGCGAAGACCCGGGCCGCCGAGAGCGCGAGCGCCATCCCGCCGAAGATCACCGGCACGAAGTACACCACCACCGACGTGAACCTCTGGTCGGTCCCGCTGACCGGCGTCCTGCTGGACGTGCTGCCGAAGGGCACCAAGGTCTCGGTCTCCGGCAAGGTCGACGGCCTCTGGGCCGAGGTGGTCAGCGCCGGCAAGTCCCGCTGGGTCAAGGCGCAGTACCTGTCGGCCACCAAGCCGGTGGCCAAGACCGCCACCACCACGACGTCGGGCTCGATCTCGCAGGCGGTCTGCAAGTCCGGTTCGGCCGTCGAGGACGGGCTGACCCCGGACGCGATCCGGGTGCACCGCGCGATCTGCGCGAAGTTCCCCGACATCACGTCGTACGGCGGATTGCGGTCCGGCGACAGCGGTTCGGAGCACTCGACCGGGCACGCACTCGACATCATGGTGAGCGGCTCGGAGGGCCAGGAGGTCGCCGACTGGCTGCACGCCAACTACAAGAAGCTCGGCGTCAGCCAGCTGATCTGGCAGCAGCACATCTGGACGGTCCAGCGCAGCAGCGAAGGCTGGCGCGCGATGGAGGACCGCGGCAGCACGACCGCCAACCACTACGACCACGTGCACGTGACCGTCTACGGAAACTCCGGCACGGTCTGACCCGAGACGCGCCCGATCCGGTCCCTGCCCTCCTGGGGACCGGATCGCTGGTGTCTCCGGCCGGTCAGGGCCGGATGTTGGCGTTGAGGTGGAAGAAGTTGGCCGGGTCGTAGGCGCGCTTGACCTGGCGCAGCCTCTCCAGGTCTTTGGCGTCGTACGCCGTATCCGCCCGGCTCGGGTCGCCGAGGAAGTTGACGAACGTCCGTCCCGAGCTCGGCAGGCCGGCGACCTCGCGGTCGATGATCAATGAGTACGTCGCCGCGCGGTGACCGACCGGTCCGGCGCCAGGAGCCGGGTGGGCCATCGCGCCGCCCCAGTGCCGGAGTTCGACGGTCGCGTCCTCGAGGCCGGTGACGACGTCGATGACCTCATCCGTCAGCGTGTCCAGGAAGTCGAGGTGGCGAGCAGGCGTGCCGCCCATCGCCGCATCGGCGTACTCAATCGTCTGCAATTCGCCAGCAAGACGCGGGCCGGCGACCTCGAAGAGTGGCTTCAAGAGGTGCTCGGCCAGGTCGGACGCACCGGCGTACATGACCTTGATTGCGACGGCGCGCTGCTCGGTGCCGGGGACGCGGGTCAGTAGGACCGCAGTGCTCAGCTCGTTGGGGATCGTGGTCGACCAATCGCGGTACCGGCGCAGGATGGCGGCCGCGCGGTCGATGCCGTAGTAGACGACGCCTGCGTGCACCTGCCGGACGGGGTACAGCCGGAACTCCAGCGAGGTGACGATGCCGAAGTTGCCGGTGCCGCCCCGGATCGCCCAGAACAGGTCCGGGTGCTGCTCGGCGCTCGCAGTGACGAACCGGCCGTCCGCGGTGACGATCTCGGCACGGATCACGCTGTCGGCGGCGAAACCGTACTTCCGCGCCAGCCAGCCCACCCCGCCGCCCAACGTGTAGCCGCTGACGCCGACGTCGCGGTGCGATCCGGACAGCGGCGCAAGGCCAAACTGCCGAGCCGCATCCAGTACCGCACCCCACCGAGCGCCCGGCGCCACCTTCGCGATCCGCCGCTCCGGGTCGATCAGCACGGCCGTCAGTTGCGTCGTCTTCAGCAAGATGCCACCGTCAGCCGGTACGCGCGTCCCATGTCCCGTCGCCTGCACCGCGAGCGGTACGCCGTACTCCCGAGCAGCTCGCACCGCCGCCTGCACGTCTGTCCGACCTTGCGCCTCGGCCACCAGGAGTGGTCGCGAGTCCACGCTCGGAATCACCGACCGGCGCTGCTCGTCGTACTCCACGTCCCCCGGGAACCACAGGGCGCCGTTGAACCCCGCACCCAGCAGCCCCGCCACCACATCACTCGCAACCGGCACCACAGTCTGCGTCGTCATCCCAGCCCACTCCCTCGCCGTTTCAGCCTTTGCCCATACGTCGAAGAAGCCCGCCCCGAATTGACACCCCCCGCCAAACTTTTCAGATGACCCACCACGTCGAGTCCGACGGCACCGTCGTCAGGAAGCGCTACACGTCCTGGTCCCGGGACGAGCCGACGCGCGAATGGTCCGCTCTCACGGTGCTCTCCCACGCGGCTCCGGACCTGACGCCGACGCCAATCGCTACCGGCGATCACTGGCTGACGATGACGGCCGTCCCCGGTGAACCTCTCAGCGGCTCACTCACGCCGGCCCAGCTAAGCGCCCTCGGTGACGCGCTCGACACCCTCTGGTCCGTCCCACCCGACGAACTGCTTCCAATCGACCTCTTTGCGCTGATCGAGCGCACTCGCACCGGGCTTGCTCTGTTGAGCAAGGTCGAGGGGGTGATCGCAGCTGCCGCCGACGCCTGGCTCTCCAGTGAGCTGCTCGATCTGACCGACGTACGCGACCCGGTGCTCGCCCACGGCGACCCGAACCTCACCAACTACCTCTGGGACGGCACGCAGGTCCGGATCATCGACTTCGAGGACGCCGGCCGGGGCGACCGCACTGTCGAGCTGGCCAATCTGGTGGAACACCTTTCCGGCCGCGACACGGACTGGACGTCGGTGGTGGATCGGTTTGCTGTGGATCCGGAGCGGTTCGGAGCAGCGCGATGTCTCTGGGCAGGCTTCTGGCTTGTGCTGATCGGACCGGATGGGCCGAGCGCCCGGCGCAATCCGCCAGGGGTTGTGGAGGCGCAGGCTCGGCGGGTGTTCAGGCTGGTTGGGGAAGAGCTTCCAGGCGGTCGACGTCGGCGAGGATGTCGATCTGGGTGATCTTCCCGTTCGCGATGGTGACTGCCATGACGCCCATCAGGCGGCCGTTGACGATGGTGACGACACCGGGGGTGCCGTTGACGAAGACCAGCTGGTTGTACGGCGCCATGCGGCTGAAGAGAAGCGCCTGCTCGACAACGGCGCGCGCACCGTGGACCAGCTTGGACACAGCCGGACCGGCGTACGCGACGGTGGCTGCACCGGCATCGGCGCGCAACACGACGTCCGGATCGAGCAGCTCCAACAGCGCCTCGAAGTCACCACCGCGAGCGGCAGCCATGAACGCCTGCACCACCGCACGTTGCCGACTGACATCGCCGTCACTCGCCGGCGCACCCTGCACCCGCCGTCGTGCCCGGCTGGCCAGCTGACGGGTCGCAGCAGGTGACTTGTCCACGATCGTCGCGATCTCGTCGAAGCTGACTCCGAACATGTCATGCAGCACGAACGCCAACCGCTCCGCCGGCGACAGCGTCTCCAGTACGACGAGCAGCGCCAGACCGATCGCATCCGCCTGAAGCGCCTCGTCCTCCGGCCCCGGCTCGCAATCCGCCCGGGTGATGATCGGATCCGGCACGTAGGTGTCCAGCGAGTCCTCCCGCCGTGACTTCCGGCTGCGGAGCAGGTCCAAACACACCCGCGACACCACAGTGGTCAGCCAGCCGGCCAGATTGCCCACGTCACTCACGTCGGTTCGGCTCAGCCGCAGCCAAGCCTCCTGTACGGCGTCCTCGGCCTCAGCCAGCGACCCGAGCATCCGATACGCGACGGCACGCAAGTGCCCGCGATGCTGCTCGAACTGTCGCGCTAGCTGCTCGTGGTCGTCCACTGGTGCCCTTCTCCTGTCGCAGTCCCCAATCACCTGACGGACCGGGCCACCATGATGTGACAAGCCGCCGAACGAACTCATCAAGGGGTCCGGACTCGGCACGTTGCGGAGCACCGGCTGCCTGGCTAAGGTCGTTGTCATGTTCCAACGCGCGAGTATGTGGTGGGCCGTCGACCAGACGGCCTGACTCCGCGCGTACCCACCCGGCCGTCTCCTGCGAGGCGGCCGTTGTCATGTTCTCCTCGTGGGCGGCCCCGCACCCACCTGAGGATTGCCGATGGCAACAGCACTCCGGACCTGGTCCGGTCTGATCTCCGCGCTCCTGGCCGGCTCCGACCTGTCGGCGGCGGACACCGGCTGGGCCATGGACCAAGTTGTGCTGGGCTTGGCGTCGCCGGCGCAGATCTCCGGCTTCCTGATCGCATTGCGCGCGAAAGGCGAGACCGCGGACGAGATCCAGGGTCTGGCCGCAGTACTGCGTTCGCACGCGACGCCGGTGCGCATCAGTGAGCCGTTCGTGGACATTGTCGGCACGGGCGGAGATCGGACCGGTGCGGTCAACGTCTCCACCATGGCCGCCGTCGTCGCCGCATCGACCGGTGTGACCGTGGTCAAGCACGGCGGACGGGCAGCGTCCTCGTCAGCGGGCGGATCTGGCGACTTGGTGGAGCACCTCGGCGTTCCGCTCGACCTCTCTCCCTCAGAGGCGGCGCGGATGGCTGAGGAGGTCGGATTGACCTATCTGTTCGCTCCGCGCTTCAATCCGGCGTTGCGACAGGTTGCCGTGGTACGGCGTGAGCTGGCGGTCCCTACCGCGTTCAACGTGCTCGCACCGCTGTTGAACCCTTCAGACCCTCAGTACCAACTCGTCGGCGTTGCCAACCCGCAGATGCTGCCGGTACTCGCCGGTGCGCTCGCCGAGCAAGGGAAGTCAGCCTTGGTGGCTCGTGGTGACGATGGGCTCGACAAGCTCACCACGACTGGCTACTCACGCATGTGGGTCGTGCACGGTGGTTCTGCGTCGGAGGTGGTGTTCGATCCGCGATCGCTGGGCCTTCGTCCGTCGACCTTGGCCGACCTGCGTGGTGGTGATGCTGCATTCAACGCAGGGGTTCTCCGGGTGCTCGTCGACGGAGCACGCGGCCCGATCCGCGACGTCGTACTGCTGAACGCCGCTGCCGCCTTGGCCACTCTCTCGCTGGGTCAGGCGCCGCTCCTCGATCTGCTGGCGGACTCGTTAGAGCGCTGTCGCCACGCCGTGGACGGCGGCGAAGCTGCGCGACTGCTGGAGTCCTGGGCCACCTACTCGTTAGCGTGCCGGTGATGCAGGAGCTACTGGATGCGGCACGTGCCGGGGACGAGCACGCGTTCGGCCAGTTGGTCGATCCGTGGCGTGGTGAGCTGCATGCGCACTGCTACCGGATGCTCGGATCCGACGTCGACGCAGAGGACGCGGTGCAGGAGACGCTCGTCCGCGCGTGGAGCGGACTGAGCGGGTACGAGGACCGCGGGTCGATCCGGCCGTGGCTGTACAAGATCGCCACCAACCGCTGCCTCACGATGATCGAACGCCGCGGCCGCCGCGAGCTGGAAGCTCTGGAGCCGTATCCAGACAGCCGGTTGTCGTGGACGGCTTCGTTGAGTCCAGAGGCTGAGCTGCTGGCCCTGGAGTCTGTTGAACTCGCCTTTGTCGCGTCACTGCAGCACCTGTCAGCTCTGCAACGGGCGGTCCTGCTGCTGCGCGACGTACTGGCCTTCAGCGCCCGTGAGGCGGCGGAGCTGCTGGAGACGTCGGTCGCTGCGGTGAACAGCGCGCTGCAGCGAGCTCGCGGCGTGGTCAGCTCGGTGCCGAGTCAGCAGGCGACGCTGCGAGCGCTGGGTGATTCCGGACAGCGTGACCTGGTACGGCGTTACGTGGCCGCGTGGGAGGCCCGCGACGTGGAGGCGATCGTGGCCATGCTGGCAGCGGATGCGAAGTACTCGATGCCGCCGTTGCCGGACTTCTTCGTCGGACGTGCGGCTATCCGGTCGTTCCTGCTCGACGGGCCGCTGCGGGACGAGTGGCGGTTCCTGCCTGCGCGTGCGAACGGGCAGCTCGCGTTCGGTACCTACCTGTTGGACGGCGATCAGTACGTGCCCGGTGGGCTCGATGTCGTCGTACTTCGGGGGTCCGAGATCGTCGAGGTGGTGTCGTATCTGGAGGCGGACTTCCCGTCGTTCGGGCTTCCATCTGCGCTGCCGCGATGAGTTCCGGCCGGGCGCCGGGTTGTAGGGGGTGAACGTGCCTTCCCGAGGAGAGACATGACTGACGAGCAGGAGATCCGCGCACTGATCGAGAACTGGGTCAGTGCGGTGCACACCGGTGATCTGGACACGGTTCTTGCGGATCACGCGCCCGACATCGTGATGTTCGACGTGCCCCCGCCGTACGACGGGGTGCGTGGGCTGGACGCCTACCGCGAGACGTGGCCCGGGTTCTTCGAGTGGCAGCAGTCCGGTGCGTCTTTCGACCTGGAGTCGCTGGACGTGACCGCGGGCGCAGATGTCGCGTTTGCCTTCGCGCTCCTACGCTGCGGTACGCCCGATGAGAATCCAGACCAGCGTCTACGCCTCACGATCGGCCTCCGCAAACTCGACGGCCGCTGGACCGTCACGCACGAGCACCACTCGTTCCCGCACGACGCACCGTCCGCGGTCGTTGCCGGCGAAATCGGCGACGTGCTCGACCGGTGGGGTACCGACACCGCCGCCGGCGACCTGGACGCCCTGATGGAGCCGATCGCCGAGAACGTCGTCTCCTACGAGATCGACGGCAACTACACCGGCAAGGCCGCCGTCCGTGAGGTGTGCGCCGCTGGTCTCGACTCCAGTCCCGACCCGATCACCTTCACCATCCCGGAGCCCACCATCGAGTCAGCCGGCAACCTCGCCGTCGCGTGGTCCATCGACCACGTCACCGCCGACGGCACGGAAACCACCTCCCGCGCCACCCGGGTCTTCCGCAGGACCGGTGAGGGCTGGCAGATGATCCACCAGCACCTGTCCTACCCGGACTCAGCGATCAGCTAGCCGGAGGATCGTTCTGGTGACCAGGTCCGGGTCGCGCAGGGCTGGGAGGTGATCGACGCCAGGCATCCAGAGGAACTCGGCGTCAGGGATGCGGGCGGCGGCCGCACCGGCAACGGCGGCGAGGATCGGGCGGTCCTTGTCGCCCACCATCACGACTGAAGGTGCCTGCACCTCGTGCAGGCGGTCGTAGACCGGCGGATCGGACTCGAGGTACTCGTCCTGGTCGAACCAGGCCGGCACAGACGCCTCGAGCTGCGCTCTTGCTTCGGGGTCGTCGCCGGCTGCCGCCCAGACTCCCAGCCCGAAGCGGACCATGCCTTCTACATCCCTGGCAGCTGCCAGGGATTCGTACTGCGCGTCCAGCTCGGGCTCCTCCGGCCAGGGGAAGCCTGGTACTCCCGGACAGAGCAGCACAAGACCGTGCACCCTTGCTGGATCAGTCAGTGCGAGGCTGAGCGCCGTACTCCCACCCATCGAGCAGCCGACGAGCAGGACCCGTTCCAGGTCCAGCTGGTCGAGGACCGTCATCAGGTCTCTCAATAGCGAGAACTCCGTGGTCGGTGGTGCGGACCGGCCGTAGCCGCGG
>Ga0136846_1237629_pt1 | contig 20060 bp, 17 predicted proteins | sample HopSoiMetagenom2_FD_96841 | JGI IMG/M metagenome (GOLD analysis project Ga0136846, IMG submission 96841) | Grasslands soil microbial communities from Hopland, California, USA - 2 Assembly 2016 (version 4) | ecosystem: Environmental > Terrestrial > Soil > Grasslands | place: USA: Hopland...
ATGGGCGTGGGGGTCGCCGGCGGCGGGCGGGTGGCGCCGGGGACGGGGTTCGGCGCAGGAGGGCGAGCCGGCCGGGATGTGGCGGGCTTGGCGCCGGCGGGCATGGGTGGACGCGCCACGGCGGGCGGAGCCGAGGGGACGGTGGCAGGGCCGCGTGCAGGTGCGGGTCCGCGTGCGGGGACTCCCGGCGCCGGCGCCGGGCCGCGGGCAGGTGCCGACGCCGCGGATGGCGGTGCCGAGGGTACCGTCGCCGGACCGCGCGCGGGCGGGCGTGCCGGTGCGGGTGTCGATGCGGTCGGCGCCGCGGTCGCGCCGAGCGGCGTGCCGCAGCGGGCGCAGAACTTGAACGTCGCTGCGTTCAAGGTCATGCAGTTGGGACACTGCTTGGGCGGAGCGCTGGTGGCCAGCCGGGGTGCCGGCCTGGCCGCGGGCGCCGCGAGCGGCTTCTGCGCGATGGTGGGAAGGCTCTCGTCCGCTTCCACCAGCGCGGCGCCACAAGAAAGGCAGGAGCCGACGTCCGTCTCGCTGTGCGCGCCGCACCGGGGGCAGTCCATGCAACGGTTCTATGCCGCTGCCCGAAGAAGGGTCAAGGCGGCGGTCTGATAGAGACTTTTCGCGGTTGGTCAAAGCCCTGCTTCTGTGCGACTCTCGCTTCGGGGAGAGCGTTTGCCCGCCAAGGATTCAGCCACCGCCACCTGCTCGCGCTGCGCCCGCGCCCTGCCCCCGGGCAACGCCAAGGCCTGCGTGTGGTGCGGCACGCCGCTGCCGCTTCCGACCGTCCGCAGCCCCAGCCTGGGGTTCGGATTCGCCGCGCAGAAGCCGCGCGATCCACTCGTCGGCCAGGTGGTCGCCGGGCGCTTCAAGCTGGAGGAGCTGATCGGCCAGGGTGGAATGGGCAAGGTCTACCGCGCCCGCCACCTCGCGCTCGACCGGCTGGTCTGCCTCAAGATGCTCAAGCCCGCGCTGCTCGAGGACCCCACGGTGGTGGGCCGCTTCGAGCGCGAGGCCAAGGCGGCCAGCCGCCTCAACCACGCCAACAGCATCCAGGTGCTCGACTTCGGCCGCAACGAGAGCGACGGCGGCCTCTTCATCGCCATGGAGTACGTGCAGGGCAAGGACCTGCGCGTGGTGCTGCGGGACGAGTGGCCGGTGCCGGAAGAGCGCCTCTGCAACATCATGGCGCAGGTGCTGGCGGCGCTGGGCGAGGCGCACGCCCACAACGTCATCCACCGCGATCTGAAGCCGGAGAACATCATGGTCGAGCAGCGGCGCGACCAGACCGACTTCGTCAAGGTGCTCGACTTCGGCATCGCCAAGATCCTCGACAGCGACCTGCCGGGGCTCACCCGGTCGGACGTGGTCTGCGGCACGCCGCAGTACATGGCGCCGGAGCAGGCCACCGGCACGCAGCTGGACGCGCGCTGCGACCTGTACGCGGTGGGCGTCATCCTCTACCAGATGGTCACCGGCCACCTGCCGTTCGACGGGCAGAACTCGATGGACGTGCTCACCCGCCACGTCAACGAGCGGCCCATGCCTCCCCGCAGGCGCGCTCCCGCAGCCTCCATCTCGGGCGCGATGGAGGCCCTCATCCTGCACGCGCTGGAGAAGAACCCCGCCGCGCGGCCGCAGACGGCCGAGCAGTTCCGGCAGCTGGTGCTGGCGGTGCCCAGGCAGAAATCCGCCCCGACTCCGCTGCGGGCCGTCACAGAGGACGCGTTCTCCCTTGCGACGCCTGCGCTTGGCACCACCCGGCCGCCCTCGTCGCCGGCGGTCAGGTCGCGGCGGCCTCTCCAAATCGCGTTGGCAGCTGGCGGCGTCGCGGTCGCGGCCCTCGCCGCCTCGGCGGTGGTGCGCGGGCGCCGACCGACGACGCCCGCGTCGCCGCCCACGGTCGCGGTGGCGACTCCGGTGGCAGTCGCCTCCGTTCCGGGCGAAGCGGTGCAGCGCGATCCGCAGAAGGCGCGCAAGCTGGTCCGCCGCGCCTCGGAGCAGGAGTTCGGCGCCGAGGGGAGCGACGCGCGAGATCTCTTGATGCTGGCGGTCGCGCTGGATCCCGACAACGCCGAGGCCCACTACCGCCTGGGCGGGCTCTTTCTCGCCAGCAACCCGGTTCGCGCCCGTCTCGAGTACGAGGCCGCGAAGCGCCTCGACCCCGCCAAGTACGGCGACCTGGTCGACGCCATCCTCAAGGGTCTCTGAGCGGGCCGGGCTACATCTCGACGCGCAACAGCTGGTCGCCGACCATCAGGATCTCTCCGCCGGAGAGGTCGAATTGCTGCTGGGGGCGCACCCGGACGAAGAGGCCGGCCGGTCCCTGGCCCAGGTCCACCAGCGAAACCGACCCGTCTTCGGCAACGCGGATCTCGGCGTGGCGGGCGCCCAGTTGCGGGTCGGAGAAGTTGAGGTCGCAGCCGCTGCGCCCCAGCGCGATCACCGGCGCGGAGCGGTGGCAGGTCCTGCCCGTGCGTCCGCCCGCCAGCACCTCCACGATGCGGTAGGCAGCGCCCTGGGGCCGAGGGGCGCCGAGCAGCGGCGTATCGCCCTCTCCGCCGCGAGACAGCTCCACCGGACCCTCGTAGCGGAGCAGGTGCTCGCCGGCGACGAACAGGTCGCCCGGGTCCAGCGCCACCGACTCCCGCACCTTGACGAAGACGCCGTTGACGCTGCCTTCGTCGCGCAGCACCAGCCGGTCCTCGACGAACGAAAGCGTCGCCACCTGCGGCGCGACGAAGACGTCCTCGCCCAGCTCGATGGCGGTGCCGGTCGCGCCGAGGGTCGTCTCCAACTGCACCAGCGTGAACGCCGACCCCTGCGCGTTCCCTTTTTCCACCACCACGGTGGCGGTAAAGGGAAGGGCCGGGGGCTCCTCGGGGATGGGCTCGCCCACCGCGTCCGCCGGAATCACGTCGTCCAGGGTCACCGCCGCGCTCTCGGGTCCGGAGTCGCTGGCCACGACGTCCACGTCCAGGTCGGTCTGCATCGACTCATCCACCTGGATGGATGGCGGCGGTTCCGTCTTCGGGGCAGGCTTCTTGAAGAAGGGCGTTCCACAATCGAAGCAGAACTTGGCGACGGCCGGATTGAAGGCGCCGCAATTGCCGCATGCCTTCTCGACCGGCGCCGGAGCGGCCTGGGGCTGTAATACGGGAGGCCCCGGAGGGCGCTGGCGATCGACGGAGACCGCGGCGGCACCTCCCAGGACTGCTCCGGCCATTTCCACCACCCGCGCCCGGCTGCTGGTGGGCCGCTGCGCCTCCACGGGCGGCGGTGAAAACGGATGCGGCGGCGTCTTGTCCAGGGCGGCATGGCCGTTGCCGCCGGAGAAGCCAGCCTCGGCCGCCTCCTCGTCCGACAGGGCCAGGGCGCGAAGCTCCTGCGACATCGAAGGATTGTCGGCGGCCGGTTCCCCGGCCGGCGGGGCGCCAGCCAGCTCCTGCCCGCAGTTGGTGCACACCGCCACTCCGGGCTCGTTGAAGGCTTCGCAGTGCTGGCAGACTTCACCCACGGGCTCGAAAGCACCGGCTTGATGGTGCTCTTCCTCGCGAAGGGGCGCGCGGCACCGCTTGCACTCCAAGGCGGAGTCTTCGTTTTCCTTGCCGCACGCCGGACAGGTGACCATGGGTGGGCGAGAATACGGGCGGGGCCACGGAACGGTCAATCAGCGGACAACAGAGGCCGAATCTGCCCGTGGCTCACCGCGTCGAACACCGTGAGTGACGTTTGCTGGCGCACCTGCGACAGGGTACGCTTCAGACTCCCCCCTCTGATGATCAGGCTGAACGACATCCTGGAGAAGGTCAACGCGTACCACGCGGACGCTGACCTCGATCTGATCAAGAAGGCGTACGTCTATTCGGCGAAGGTACATCAGGGGCAGATCCGCAAGTCGGGCGAGCCCTACCTCATCCACCCGCTGGAGGTGGCCGGCCTGCTCGCCGACCTCAAGCTGGACGAGGCGAGCATCGTGGCCGGGCTGCTGCACGACACCATCGAGGACACCCTCGCCCAGCCTGCGGAGATCAAGGAGCTCTTCGGCGCCGAGGTGCTCGACCTGGTGGAAGGCGTCACCAAGCTCGGCACCTTCCAGTCCTCGCAGGCGGTCTCGGTGGAGGAGAAGCAGGCCGAGAACTTCCGCAAGATGCTGGTGGCGATGGCCAAGGACATCCGGGTCATCCTGGTGAAGCTCGCCGATCGCACGCACAACATGCGGACGCTCGAGCACATGAAGCCCGAGAGCCAGCAGCGCATCGCCCAGGAGACGCTGGACATCTACGCGCCGCTGGCCAACCGGCTGGGCATCCAGTGGATCAAGATCGAGCTGGAGGACCTGGCCTTCCGCTACCTCAAGCCGGTCGAGTACGGCGAGGTGGAGGCCCAGCTCGAACAGAGCCACAAGGACCGCGAGCGCTTCATCGCCGACGTGGTGGAGCTGCTCCGCACCAAGCTCAAGGAGGCGGGGCTCGAGGCGCAGGTGGAAGGCCGGCCCAAGCACGTCTACAGCATCTGGAAGAAGATGCGGAAGAACGGGCTCTCCTCGGTGACGCAGCTCCACGACATCGTCGCCTTCCGCCTGATCTTGAAGACGGTCCCCGCCTGCTACGAGGCGCTGGGGCTCATCCACTCGCTGTGGAAGCCGGTGCCGGGGCGGTTCAAGGACTACATCGCCATTCCCAAGCCCAACATGTACCAGTCGCTGCACACCACGGTGATCGGACCCACCGGCGAGCGCATCGAGATCCAGATGCGCACCGAGGAGATGCACCGCATCGCCGAGGAAGGAATCGCCGCGCACTGGGCCTACAAGGAAGGCAAGGGAGCAGGCGGCAAGGACGAGCAGAAGTTCGCCTGGCTGCGCCAGCTGATGGAGTGGCAGCAGGACCTGAAGGACCCGCGCGAGTTCCTGGAGACGGTCAAGGTGGACCTCTTCCAGGACGAGGTCTTCGTCTTCACGCCCAAGGGCGACGTGAAGAGCCTGGGGGTGGGCTCGACGCCGGTGGATCTCGCCTATGCCGTGCACTCCGAGGTGGGGGCGCACTGCGTGGGCGCCAAGGTCAACGGCAAGATGGTGCCGCTGCGCTACAAGCTGAAGAACGGCGACAGCGTGGAGATCCTCACCAGCCCCAATGCCCGTCCCAACAAGGACTGGCTCAGCTTCGTCAAGACCAGCCGCGCGCAGGCGAAGATCCGCAACTTCATCAAGAACCAGCAGCGCGAGCGCAGCATCGACATCGGGCGCGATCTGCTGGAGCGCGAGTTCAAGCGCTTCGACCTCAACTTCACCAAGCTCGCCAAGACCGCCGAGTTCCTCAAGGCGGCCAACGAGATGGGGCACTCGCGCGCGGACGACCTGGTCAGCGCGGTGGGATACGGCAAGCTCTCGCCGGCCAACGTGCTGCACAAGGTCTTCCCGCAGGCGAAGCTCAAGAGCGCCGAGACGGCGGACGACGGCAACGGCACCCCGGCGGGGAGCGCGCTCACCCAGCTCTTCCGCCGCGTGGCGCAGCGGGCGCGCACCACCGGCGGCGTGCGCATCGGCGGCGTCGACGACGTGCTGGTGCGCTACGGCAAGTGCTGCGCGCCGGTGCCCGGCGATCCCATCGTCGGCTTCATTACCCGCGGCCGCGGCGTCACCGTGCACGTGCGCGGCTGCCGCAAGGCGATGGAGACCGACCCGGAGCGGCGGGTGGACGTGGCCTGGGACGTCCACGGCGAGTTCAAGCGGGTGGTCAACCTCCGGGTGATGTCCGACGATCGCAAGGGCCTGCTCGCGCGCATGAGCGAGACCTTCGCGGAGGTGGGCGTGAACATCGTGCAGGCCAACGCCCGCGCCAATGGCGACGGCGCGGTCAGCACCTTCGAGGTGGAGATCGCCGACGTGAAGCAGCTCAACGACGTCCTGCGCGCCATCGGCCAGATTCCCGGCGTGCATTCGGTGGAGCGGGTATGAGGAAGGCCGTGTTCGTGCTGCTGATCGCGGCCGGCTGCGCCCACGCGATCAAGGACGTCTCCGACTGCGACAGGGTGGGCGGCGAGAAACGCGTCGAGTGCGGGGCCTGCACGCTGCAGAACAAAGCGCAGGGCTGGATCGGCGAGTACGAGTACCGGCCCGACGCCCCCGACGGCGAGCGCTGCGTGCGCGTCAAGTAGCGCTTGACGTATTCCGGGCGCTTCCGCAGAGTGCGCGCGCCATGGCCAACGCAATCGTGTCGACGGAGAAGGCCCCCAAGGCGATCGGCCCCTACTCGCAGGCGGTGATCGCGGGCGATCTGATCTTCACCAGCGGGCAGATCCCGCTCGATCCAGCCACGCAGCAGATGGTGACGGGGGACATCCGCGTCCAGACCGAGCGGGTGATGGAGAGCCTGGCCGCAATCCTGGAATCGGCGGGAGCGAAGTTCGAGAACGTGATCAAGGCCACCATCTTCCTCGCCGACCTGGGCGACTTCGCCAGCGTGAACGAGATCTATGGCCGCCGCTTTCCCAAGAGCCCGCCGGCCCGCAGCACCGTGCAGGTGGCGGCGCTGCCGAAGGGGGCCAGAGTCGAGATCGAAATGATCGCCCGCCGCTAGCGGTTTTCAGTGGAGCAAATCCCCGATGAAGTCTCCATCGTCCGGGATCGGCCTTCTTCCTGCGAACCCCTTGTCCAGATCGTGGAAGTGGGTGACGCGCTCCTCCCCGAACTTCCAGCACAGGTAGACGGTCCGCCCGTGCAGGCGGGTGCGGAAGTCCACCAGGCCGTCGGCCGCCTTCACCTCCACGCCGAGCTCCGAGATGGTTCTGAGGATTTCGCGCATCTGCGAGATGATGCGCATGGCGCGGGCCTGCAGCTTCTGCACCGCGGGCGGCGCGGCCGAGTCGATGCTCACGTCGGGGCCGTCGATGCCGTGCCCCGCCTCTTGCAGCTTCTGCTGTACGCGCATCAGATCGTCGCGGAGCGTGCGGGCGCGGACGAACTCCTCGCGGAGCGTGGGCAAGAGGGCGTTGGCCTCCCGCAGCGAGAAGAAGCGGGCCGTCACCGGAGCGTCCACGCGCGCACCCTACAGAATGCGCCGGCGAACGCAATCCGGAGCCCGTGTTACGGTTGGGGCGATGTTGCGCGACCTCACCGGCGAGGAGCGGGCCGCCTACTTCCGGGGAATCCTGCCGATCTGGGGTGGCGGGCTGGGCGACGAGCGCTTCCAGCAGTTCCAGCGCAGGCTGGCCGACGCCCCCGAAGCCCAGGACCGGTATCGGCTGCTGGGCTGGTTCGAGGGCGGGGCGCTGGTCGCGGCGTTGAAAGCGTACGATCTCCACGCCTCCTGCGCGGGGAGGCGGCTGCGCCTGCTGGGCATCGGCGCGGTCTTCACCCCCCCGCCGCTGCGCCGGCGCGGCCACGCCGCGGCGATGTTGCGCGCCGCCATCGAGGAATACCGCCAGCGCGGGGCGCACGCCGCGCTGCTCTTCTCCGACATCGACGTCGGGTACTACGAGCGGCTGGGCTTCCACCAATTGGAGAGCCGCGAGTGCTCGGTCGACGCCGCAAGCCTCCCCGTTCCGCGCGGCAGCTTCCGCGCGGCGATGGCCGGAGACGAGGACCGCATGTCGGAGATCTTCGCCGCGGCGCGCGACGGCGAGCGGAGGTTTGGCCTGGTGCGAGACGGATGGACGCTGCGCTTCCAACTGCGGCGCCTGCGCGAGCTGGCCCGGGCCCGCGGGGTGGGCGAGCCGGAGTGGGGTGTCCTCGCCGAGGGGCGCGGGGGGGACGGCGCCGCGATGATTCGCTTCGGCCGCGATACGGTGGACGTGCTGGAAGCCGCCTGGAGCAGCGACTCCGCCCGCGAATGCCTGATGGGCGCGCTGCGCGACTGCCTGCTCCGGACCGCGCGCTTGCGCTTGCGCTTCTGGCCGGCGGGGCAGCTCCGCGGCCTCTTCCGCGAGACGAGCCGCGGCAGCGCCATCGCCATGCTCGCGCCGCTCGATCCCTCGGTGCACCTGCCGGGCCGCGGCGCCCCCGCCGAGCTGGCGCTGCTCGATCACATCTGAGCGCGCCACCACCTCTGGCCCGCTTCGGGCAGCAGGTGGATGGGATCGTAGTACTCGTAGCGGCGGGTGAGCGCCTCCGGGTCATCGCACTCGATGCCGGTGCGGTAGTTCTTCGTCCAGTAGGAGATGCCCTTCTCGCGGTCGTACTCCGCCAGCTGGTGCACCCAGCGCTTTCCCACGTAGGGGACGTCGCAGACGATACGCGGCGTGGCGAAGCCGGGCAGGTAGCCCATCATGTCGTGCTGCAGCTGTTGCGCTTCCGCCACGGTGGTGCGCCAATGCTCCGAGTTGGGGATCATGTCGCACATGTAGAAGTAGTACGGCAGGATGCGCGCGTGGTCCTGGAGCATGAAGCAGAGGTCGAGCAGCGCCTTCTGCGAGTCGTTCACGCCGTGCAGCAGGACGCCCTGGTTGCGCACGTCGCGAAAGCCCATCGCCAGGAGCTTGCCGGCCGCCTTGCCCAGAAGCGGCGTCACCTGGTTGGCGTGGTTCACGTGCGTGTGCAGTGAAAGGTTCACGCCGCGGGCGACGGCCTTCTTCGCCAGCCGGTCCAACCCGAGCAGCACCTCGTCCTGCAGGAAGTGCTGGGGGATGCCCATCAGCCCCTTGGAGGCGAGGCGGATGTCGCGGATGTTGGGCACGTCCAGCAGCGCGGAGACGAACGACTCCAGCGCCCCGATGGGCAGGTTGGCGATGTCGCCGCCGGAGACCACCACGTCGCGCACCGAGGGCGTGGCGCGCAGGTAGTCGAGCATCTGCTGGTGCCTGTCTTGTTGCTGCACCTGGAACTTGAGCTTCTTGACCTGCGGCACCGAGTTGCCCACCAGGTCCATGCGCGTGCAGTGGCCGCAGTACTGCGGGCAGGTGGAGAGCATCTCCGCCAGCACCTTGGTGGGGTAGCGGTGCGTCAGCCCCTCCACCTTCCACATCTCCTGCTCATGCAGGCTGTCCCGCGAGGCCTTGGGATGGCTGGGCCAGTCGGTGCGCCGGTCGCTGAAGGCGGGCAGCATGTAGCGGCGCAGCGGATCGGCCCGGAGGTCCCGCTCGTCCATGGTGTTGATCATGTGCGGGGTGATCAGCATGGACATGGTGGCGCGCTCGCGGATGTCGCGCTCCATGTCCTGCGCCAGCGCGTCGCTGAGCAACTCGCCCAGCGCCTCCTTCAGCTCGCGCAGGTTCTTGACCGTGTTCTTGCGCTGCCAGGTGGCGTCCTCCCACTGCGCCTGCGTCACCGCGCGGTAGCCGGGCAGGCGGCGCCAGTCGGGCTCGGCGTAGTCGCGCCCCAGCGGATACTGGAAGGGTTGCTCCGCCGCGGTGCTGGGGATGGGGCTCGCCGCTGCTGCCGTCTTCAAGAATGCCTCCGCGTCGTGCGCGCAATACCTGCGTGGCCCGGTGGGGTCAAGGCTGCGCAATCCCGGCCCTGCCGCTACACTCCCACGCCGTGCTCCACTTCAAGGTCGGGCCCTTTCCAGTCTCAGTCTACCCGTGGTTCTTCATCAGCGCCGTGCTGCTGGGGGGCCGCGGGCTCGGATTCGGCTGGGGGATGCTGGCCTGGATCTTCATCGTCTTCGTCGGCGTCCTGGGCCACGAGCTTGGGCATGCCCTGGTGGGGCGCGCCCTGGGCGGGCACCCCGAGATTCGCCTCGAGGCGTTCGGCGGCGTGACCTTTCCACAGCTTCCGAAACGTCCGACCCCCGCCCGGCAATTCCTGCTCTCCGTGGGCGGACCCCTGGCGGGACTGCTGCTCGCCGCCATCGCCTCGGGCGTCCTGCGCCTCTTCCCTCCCGCGGCCGGGTCTCCGGCAGGCTGGGGCATGGAGGTGTTCATCCGGGTGAGCGTGCTGTGGGCCGAATTCAACCTGCTGCCCATCCTGCCGCTCGACGGCGGCCAGATGATGCTGGCGGTGCTGGAGGGCGTGCGCAAGCGGCCCTCGGTCACCTTGGCGTCCTGGCTCTCCTTCGTGGCCACTATCGCGGTCGCAGCCTTGTACGTCACCTTCTACGGGCTGGATCCGCTCATGCTCGTCTTTCTCGGCCTGTTCGCGCTGCAGAACTTCCAGCGGGCCAGGAGCGCCGGCCGCGCGCCCGTGGCGGCAGCAGCACCGCCCGGCGAGACCGCCACCGAGCGCGCGGACGTCGCCGCGGCCACCGCCGAGACCCGCAGCGCCCTGGAGCGCCGGGATTTCGAAGGGGCGCTGGCAGCCGCGGCTCGCCTCGAGGGAGCGGGCGGTCCCTTCCGGCAGGCCACGGCACTGCGCCTGCGCGCGGGTATCGAGCTCTCCCGCGGCGACAACGAATCGGCGGCAATCTTTGCCGGACAAAGCTTCTCCATCTGGCAAAACGCCGACGCGGCGGTGGTGGCGGCGCGGGCCAACCTGCGCGCGGGCGCCGAGGACCGCGCCCGCAACTGGCTGCGCCGTGCCGTCGAGGCGGGTGCGCCCCATTCGGCGGTGCGCAACGATCCCGAGCTGGGTGCCATCGCGTGAGGTACGCCCGCCCTTGACCTGCAGGGTCGGGCGAAGCATGTTCCGCGCCCTCATGCAGCCGAGACGGGCACAGCTCTTCCCCGGCGCCACCGACGCCGAGTGGCGCGACTGGCGGTGGCAGCTGCGGCACAGCGTGCGGTCGCTGGAGGAGCTGGAGCGGTTCGTCCAGCTCACGGATGACGAGCGGGCCGGCTGCATCGAGACCCGCGGCATCTTCCGGTTGGGGATTTCGCCCTACTACCTGAGCCTGATCGATCCGGACCATCCCTTCTGTCCCGTCCGGATGCAGTCGATCCCCGTGCGCGCGGAGGCGCGTGCGCGCGAGGGCGAGCTGCGAGATCCGCTGGGCGAGGACAAGCATCGGCCCGTCCGCGCCATCGTCCACAAGTATCCCGACCGCGTCCTTCTGCTGGCGCTCGACCACTGCTCGGTCTACTGCCGGCACTGCACGCGGCGGCGCATCACCTCCGGCGACGAGGGCGGCATCTCGCGCGAGGAGCTGCAGGAGGCGGTGCAGTACCTGCGCGAGCATCGCGAGGTACGCGACGTACTGGTCTCCGGCGGCGACCCGCTGCTGCTCTCCACCCCGCGGCTGGTCGAGCTGCTGGAAGAGGTGCGAGCCGTGCCGCACGTGGAGATCATCCGCATCGGCACCCGCATCCCGGTCTGTCTCCCGATGCGCGTGGACGACGAGCTGGCCGCGGCGCTTCGCCGGTTCGCGCCGCTCTTCGTGGTCACCCACTTCAACCACGCCAGGGAGATCACCGCCGAGGCGCGCGAGGCCTGCGAGCGGCTGGTCGATCGCGGCGTCCCGGTGGAGAACCAGGCCGTGCTGATGCGCCGGCTCAACTCCAGCGCGCAGGCCATCAAGGACCTGATGCAGAAGTGTCTCACCATGCGGGTGCGCCCGTACTATCTGCACCAGATGGACGTGGCGGAGGGCCTGGAGCACCTGCGCACGCCGCTCTCCCAGGGCGTGGAGATCCTCCGCGAGCTGCGCGGTTGGACCAGCGGCCTGGCCGTGCCGCACCTGGCGGTGGATCTGCCCGGAGGCGGCGGCAAGGTGACGCTGCAGCCCGACTATGTGGTGGAGAAGCGCGGCCGGGAGACCGTGTTCCGCAACTACCGGGGCGAACGCTTCGCCTATCCCGAGCCGCACGAAACCGACTGCAGCGTCCCCTACGACGAGATCTTCTACGGCGCCAGCCCCGCACTGCCGCGCCGCGAAAAGCTGAGGGTGCTGCCGTGATCCACCAGATCCTCGAATCGCTCGCGCTCTGGATCCAGGGCGTCATCTCCGCCATGGGTTACGTCGGCGTGGCGGGGCTGATGGCCATCGAGAGCGCGTGCATTCCGCTGCCCAGCGAGGTGATCATGCCCTTCGCGGGCAGCCTCGTCCCCGCCGGCCGCTTCACGCTCTGGGGCGCGGGCCTGGCCGGCGCCATCGGCTGCGTGGTGGGCAGCATCCCGGCGTACTACCTCGGCGCGTACGGAGGCCGGGCCCTGGTCCTCAAGTACGGCCGCTACGTGCTGCTCTCGGCGGCGCATCTCGACCAGGCAGACCGCTTCTTCGCCCGGCGCGGCGACGTGACCGTGTTCGTGGCCCGGCTCCTACCGGTGGTGCGCACCTTCATCGCCTTTCCCGCCGGCGTGGCGCGGATGCCGATGGGAAAGTTCGTCGCCTACACCTTCGCCGGTTCCCTGCCCTGGTGCCTGGGCCTGGCCTGGGTGGGAATGAAGCTGGGCGAGCACATCGACGAGCTCAAGCCCTGGTTCCATCGATTCGATGCGGTGCTGGTGGTCGTGGGGCTCATCGCCATCGCATGGTTCGTACGTAAACAGCTCAAGTCGCGCCGCGCTCTCTCGTAGCCGCCGCCTGTTCCCCACTTGGGGACTGCGGTTCCCAGATCCCCGGGCGGGCTGCGGCCTGGAAGTGGCCGTTCCCTTGCAGAACCCTCCGCGGACGCAAGCGGAGGTCGGCACATGACGGCAGGGCGGGTGGCGGTGGCGTGGGTGGTGGCGGCGGGCATCGGCTGCGCGCACGTAGCATCGCGTCCGGAGAAACCGGTACTCGCGGCCGGGAAGTACGCGGTGGAATCGATCCGCTCGCGCGCGCAGATGGACGGTGTGGACCAGCTGATCGAGATCAGCGAGGCCGGCACCCGACTCACCGACGGCACCGGCACCGAGCACACCCTGGTGGAGCGCGGCGCGCTCATGCTCTCCGAGAACGGCGGCTGCCGGCTGGCGCTGGCCGTCTCCGTCGACGGCGAAGAGCCGGGAATCTCAGACCGCGCCTGCAGCTGGCGCATCGAGGGCGACCAGTTCTTCCTCGGCGACGCCACCGGCGCCGGCACCCGCACCATCTACCAGGTGAAGCGCGCCGGCACCCGCGTGGTGCTCGAGGGCGTCACCGACGTGGACGCGCAGGGCAACGTGGTCGGCGACGCCCACGGTGAGCGCATCGTGCTGGTGGAGCATACGCAGGAGTTCGCCAACCGTTCCGTCGACCGCACCTCGGAAGAGCAGGCGGCCCGCGAAATCCAGGAATACCTGCACGACCTGTAACCGGGTAGGGACGGCCGCGCCCGCGAGCACTAGAATCGCGGCGTGAAGCTCTTCGTGACCTCGCGGCTGTTGTCGGCGGAAGGCATCGCGCACGGATTCTCGTTGCGCAACGGCGGCGTTTCGGAAGGGCCGTTCGCGTCGTTGAACCTGGGCGGGCATGTCGGCGACAGCGAAGCGGCCGTGGCCGAGAACCACCGCCTGCTCCGCGACGCTGTCGGGCTCGGGCAAGAGATCGCCACCGCTCACCAGGTGCACGGCGATCGCATCGTCGACGAACGCGGCCGCGAAGTGCTCCCCGCCACCGGCTCGCTGGACGAAGGCGCGGACGGCGTGGTCGCGCTGTCTGGAGGCGCGGTGGGCGTGCGCGTCGCAGACTGTGTCCCGGTGCTCCTCGCCGCCGGCGAAGCGGTGGCGGCAGTGCATTCCGGCTGGCGCGGCACGCGGCTGGGCATCGCCGCCCGCGGGGTGCGCGCATTGCAGCACGCCGTGGGGGCGGATCCTGCGCACATCATCGCAGCCGTCGGCCCATGCATCGGGCGCTGCTGCTACGAGGTTTCGGCAGAGCTGGCGTCCACCTTCCGCGCGCTGTTCGGCGCTGAAGCCGCCGACGATCCCGACAAAACGCCCAGGCCACACCTCGACTTGCGTCACTGCGTGGAGCGCTCGCTGCTCGGTGCGGGCCTCAAGATCGAGCACATCGATCAGGTGGAGGGGTGCACATCCTGCGACAGGAGCGCCTATTTCAGCCACCGCCGCGACAAGGGGCGCACAGGTCGGCATATCGCCTTCATTGAAGCGCGATAACGCTGCAGATTCTTTGACAGGTCCGCCCTGCAACCCGCATCATCCACGCGCGGCCCGAGCCGCATCGTGGAGATTCTTTGCGCCTTTCGTACGCTGCTCTGATTGCACTCGCCGCCGGTTGCGCCGCGGCCACACCGAAGCCCGCGACCGAAGCGGAAGACTTGAAGGAGCTGCGCGGGCAGCTGCAGGCGCAGTCGGCGCTGATGGCGCAGCAGCAGCGCCGGATCGAGGAGCTGGAAGTGAAGCTCGCCGCCCTCGTTTCCCAGACGGCGCAGCGTGAAGCCTCGCCGGCGAAGCCGGCCGTGGTGGCGCCGGCGAAGGTCGAGCCGCGCCCCACGCTGCGCACGGTCAAGGTCGGAGGCCGTCTGCGCCAGCGCGATCGTCTCAATCCCGTCGAACGCGCGCCCGGCCTTCCCAGCACCGTCGCGCTGCGCGAGCCCGACGAGGACGCGATGGCGCGGCTGGACGTCGATCCATCGGTGGCGCGCGAGTTCGGCGCCGACCGCGCCTGGGCGGAGGCGGTGCAGAAGCTCAACCAGGGCAGCCACGCGGAGGCGGAGGTGGACCTGCTCGCCTTCGTGGCGGCCTATCCGGGGCACGCGGCGGCGGACAACGCGCTCTATCTCGTCGGACTGGTGCGCGAAGCGCGCGGCGATTGCGCCGGCGCTCTTCCGCTCTTCGAGAGCGTGCCGCGGAAGTATCCGGCGGGGGATGCGGTCGCCCAGGCGCTGCTGGAGCGCGGGCGGTGCCTGCGCATCCTCGGGCGCAAGGACGAGGCGAAGTCAGTTCTCAACCAGCTTTCGCAGGAGCACCCCGACGCGCCCGAGACGGCCCGGTCGAAGGCGCTTCTCCAAGACTTGTGAGGAGGCAGCACATGCGGACGCGGACGATCGCGCGGTGGCGCAGGGCGGTTCTGGGCAGCGCGCTGGCGGCGACGCTGGCGGTGCCCGGCAGGGCGCGCGCGCAGCAGGACCAGCAGCAGGCTCCGGTGAAGCAGGAGGCGGCGCCGGACCAGGCGGCACAGACGCAGCCAGCCACGGACCAGGCGCAGCCGGAAGGGCCGCGCGAGAACGCCCCCATCACCGGGCAGCAGAAGCCGCCGGCGGAGGGAAACGCGGAGCCGGTGGCCGGCGCTCCAGACGAGTACACCATCCAGAAGGGCGACACGCTCTGGGACCTGTCCCAGAAGTTCCTCAACAACCCCTGGTACTGGCCCAAGATCTGGAGCATGAACCCCACCATCGAGAACCCGCACTGGATCTACCCGGGCAACAAGCTGCGCATCGTGCCCGGGGAAGGCGGGGCGCAGGCGCCGGCGCAGGTGCAGGAGGACCAGCAGGGCATCGACGCCACCGCCCGCAACGCCGAGGAGCCGCAGTCCGGCGCCTCGCCGGACGTCTCGGTGACGCCGCCGGCGACGCCCGACCTGGACGTGATCACCAGGAACAGCCGCGGGGGCGACAACAGCGTCAGCGCCACCGGCAAGCTGGCCTTCGAGCCGTCTGCGGTGCCTAGCATCCGCACCAGCGGGATGGTGACCCCGGAGGAGCTCCAGGCCGCGGGCTCGCTGGAGTCCTCCTTCGAGGAGCGGGAGCTGCTCGCCACCCACGATACGGCCTACGCGCGCTACCACGGCGACGCGCCGGTGAAGCCGGGTGACAAGCTGGTGATCTTCCGGACCGAGAACGACATCGTGCATCCGATCACGCACAAGACGCTCGGGCGGCAGACGCGCAGCGTAGGTGTGGCCAAGGTGCTCTCGGTGCAGGGCGACCAGGCCACGATGCAGATCGAGCGGACCTTCGAGGAGATCGAGCGCGGCGATCGCGTCCGCCAATGGACGGCTCCGGACCGGCGCGTCTCGCCACGCCCCAACACGGCCGAGGTAGAGGGTCACATCGTCCAGGCCGTCGAGTCGGGGCTCACCACTTACGCCGAGGCCAACCAGGTGTTCATCGACCGCGGTTCGGCGGACGGCGTACAGGAGGGCAACACCTTCGCCATCGTCCGGAAGGGCGACGGCCTCAACGAGCGCGCCGTGACCGACGTGTACGTCTCCACTCCTGCCGCCAAGCGGGCGCTGGGGTTGTCCACCCCGGACGAGAACGTGGGTCTGCTCATGGTGGTGGACGCGCGCGAGCACCTGAGCACGGCGGTGATCGTGAAGAGCATCCGCGAGCTCCAGCCCGGCGACCGCGTGGCGATGCACGCCTCCGGTGGCGGCGGCGGAACGCAATAGGCCGATTGGCGGAGGCGCGGAAGTTTGACGCGACCTCCGGATTCTGCGAACGCTCGCGGAAGTGGAACCGGGGACGCAGAGCGGCGCGGATGGCGCGGGCGCAGAGGTGGTGGCGGCCTGTGGCCTGTCCGCCATCCCCGGCGTGGGCGCCGCCGCGCTGGCCCGGCTGGCGCGCAAGTTCCACTCGCTCGAGGGAGCAGTGCGCGAGGGCCCGCAGGCGTTGCTGCAGGCGGGCGACGAGCTGCGGCTCGAGCCGGCGGCGCGCGAATACCTCGCGCAGGATCCCGACTTGCCGAAACTGGGCCTCTGGGCGGTAGGCGCCGCCCGCGACGCGGGCGCGCGCGTCGTCCTGTTCGGCGACGAGGCGTATCCGGAGGCCTTGCTGCAGCTCAAGAGTCCGCCGCCCCTGCTCTACGTCCGCGGCCATTTGATCCCCAGCGCGCTGCGGGCCGCCGTGGTGGGGTCGCGGCAGGCCGACGAGCAAGGGATGGAGATCGCGCGCGAGTTCGGGGACGCGTTCGCGCGGGCAGGCATCCAGGTGATCTCCGGAGGAGCGCGCGGCATCGACACCGCGGCGCACGAGGGCGCGCTCGCCGCGCACGGGACCTCGGTTGCCGTCCTGGGTTGCGGCATCGACGTGGCCTACCCGGCGGAGAACGCCGACCTGTTCGCTCGCATCGCCGCCGGCGGAGCGGTGATCAGCGAATTCGCGCCGGGCACTCCTCCGGCGCCGGGGAACTTTCCCCGCCGCAACCGCATCGTCGCGGCGCTGGGCGATGCCGTGGTGGTGGTGAGGGCCGCGCTCCGATCGGGCGCGCTGATCACCGCGGAGCATGCGGCGGACATGGACCGCCAGATCTTCGCGGTTCCGGGCGACCGCCGGAATGCGCTCGCCAGCGGACCCGACTCACTGCTCAGGCGGCGGGTGGCCAAGGCTGCGCCAGCACCCATTGCCGTCCTCCAGGCGATGGGCTGGCCGGTCCCCGACGGGCTCCGGCGAATCGAAAGCCCGGCTGACGCATCCCAGGCTGACGCTTCGGGTGTTCCGCCGGCTCCGAACCACGTCGGCGGCGGGCTTGTCGAGGAAGCGCTCTGGCGACTTCTGGACGAGACGACCCCGACTCATGTAGACGACCTCGCCCTGCGATCGCAGATCCCGGCTCGGGAGGCGCTTCGCAAGCTGACGGATCTGGAACTGAAAGGCATGGTGGTGCAGAGGCCCGGGAAATTTTTCCTGCGCCGCTGAGCTTTCGAACCCAGTTGGGAGTGCCGGCATCTACCGCCGCCCCGAGGGACATCAATGGCGACCAGCAAGGCTGCAGCGAAGACCACGAAGGCCCGCAAGACCACGAAGAAAGCCAGCGCCGAGAAGGAAGCGCCGGTCAAGGAGAGCGTCTCCCGCTCGAAGGGCAGCACGCTGGTGGTGGTGGAGTCTCCCACCAAGGCGAAGACCATCAAGAAGTACCTGGGCGCTGGCTACGTGGTGAAGGCCTCGGTGGGCCACGTGATGGACCTGCCCAAGAGCAAGATCGGCGTCGACGTCGAGAACGGGTTCGAGCCCGTCTACGAGGTGATCGAGTCGAAGAAGAAGGTGGTGGCGGAGCTGAAGGCGGCCGCCAAGGGGGCCGAGCGGATCCTGCTGGCCACCGACCCGGATCGCGAGGGCGAGGCCATCGCCTGGCACGTCTACGAGCAGCTGAAGAAGAGCAAGGTGCCGGCCTCGCGCATCCTCTTCAACGAGATTACCAAGAAGGCCATCCAGGAGGCGATCCAGAAGCCGCTGCAGCTCAACCGCGATCTCTACGACGCCCAACAGGCGCGCCGCGTGCTGGACCGGCTGGTGGGCTACCAGATCTCGCCAATCCTCTGGAAGAAGGTGCGCCGCGGCCTCTCCGCCGGCCGCGTGCAGAGCGTGGCGGTGCGCCTGGTGGTGGAACGCGAGGAGGAGATCTCCAAGTTCGTTCCCGTCGAGTACTGGAGCATCGAGGCAGATCTCAAGGCCGCGCTGCCGCCGCAGTTCCGCTCCAAGCTGATCAAGGTGGACGGCGAGAAGATCGAGCTGGGGAGCGCCGAGATCACCACGCCTTTGGTGGAGGAAGTGCGCAAGCAGTCCTTCGTGGTGGCCGACGTCATCCGCAAGGAGCGCCGGCGCAATGCGCCGCCGCCCTTCATCACCTCCAAGCTGCAGCAGGACGCTGCCAACCGGCTGGGCTTCACCGCCAAGAAGACGATGACGCTTTCGCAGCGGCTCTACGAGGGAGTGGAGCTGGGCGAGGACGGCCAGACCGCGCTCATCACGTACATGCGCACCGACTCGGTGCGGCTCTCCCCCGATGCGGTCATCGGCGCGCGCGAGTACGTGACGGGGCGCTGGGGCAAGGACTACCTGCCCGCCGAGCCGGTGCAGTTCAAGACCAAGAAGAGCGCGCAGGACGCGCACGAGGCCATCCGTCCCACCTCGCTGGAGTACCCGCCCGAGAAGGTGCAGCCCTTCCTCGAGAAGGACATGTACCGGCTCTACGAGCTGATCTGGAACCGCTTCATCGCCTGCCAGATGGTGCCGGCGGTGTTCGACCAGACCACGGCGGATATCTCGGCGGGTCGGGCGACGTTCCGGGCCACGGGGCAAATCCTCAAATTCCCCGGCTACCTGGCGGTCTATGGCCAGGAGGCGGAGCAGCCCCAGGAAGAAGCCGGCGCCGAGAAGATGGAGGGCGACGACGAGGAGAAGGGCGACGTCTCCCGCCAGCTCCCGCCCCTGGCCGCCGGCGACAAGCTGCAGCTGGTGGAGATCATCCCCGAGCAGCACTTCACCCAGCCGCCGCCGCGCTTCACCGAGGCGTCGCTGGTGAAGGAGCTGGAGGAGAAGGGCATCGGCAGGCCCTCCACCTACGCGGCCATCCTCTCCACCATCCAGGACAAGGAGTACGTGGAGAAGAAGGAGAGGGGCTTCTTCCCCACCGAGCTGGGCAAGATCGTCACCGAGCTTCTCTTGCAGTCCTTCCCCAGCGTGATGGACGTGGAGTTCACCGCCAAGATGGAGGAGGAGCTGGACGACGTCGAGGAGGGGAAGATCGTCTGGCAGAAGGTGCTGGGCGAATTCTACGGCCCCTTCAAGAAGACGCTGGCCACCGCCGAAGCGCAGATGCGCGACGTGAAGCGGGAGGAGAAGCCCACCGACCTGGTCTGCGAGAAATGCGGCAGCCCGATGGTGATCAAGTGGGGCCGCATGGGCCGGTTCCTGGCCTGCTCCGGTTATCCCGACTGCAAGAACACCAAGGACTTCATCGAGGAGGATGGGAAGATCAAGGTGGTGGAGGACATCCCCACCGAAGAGGTCTGCCCGACTTGCGGAAAGGCGATGGTGAACAAGCGCGGACGCTTCGGCCGCTTCCTCGCCTGCAGCGACTACCCCACCTGCAAGACGACGCGCCCCATCACCTTGAAGGGCGTGGTCTGTCCTGACTGCGGCGGCGGCCTGGCTGAGAGGAAGTCGCGGTTCGGCAAGAGCTTCTTCGGCTGCGTGAACTACCCGAACTGCAAGTTCGCCGCCTGGGACAGGCCCATCCCCGGGCCGTGCCCGCAGTGCAACAAGCCGTACCTGTTGCAGAAATATACCAAGCGCGACGGCGCCTTCATCGCCTGCCCGGACAAGGAGTGCGGGTACCGGCGCGAGGCGCCCGAGCCGGGCAGCGAGACCGCCACCCCGGCGGCGTGAAATAGGCTTCACCGGGAAGCGTATCCGATGGCGTGAGGGGCGCCGTCCTGATCGCCTTGCTTGCCTCTGCCTGCGCGCACGAATCGGTGCGCGGCAGCGGCCACGTCGTGCGCGACCTGCGCGACCTGCCGCCCGTCGAGAGCGTGGCGGTGCGCTCTGGCGTCCACGCCACGGGGGAGATCGTGGCCCGGGGGCCGGTGCAGGTGGACGCCGACGACAAC
>Ga0136846_1232643_pt1 | contig 20054 bp, 17 predicted proteins | sample HopSoiMetagenom2_FD_96841 | JGI IMG/M metagenome (GOLD analysis project Ga0136846, IMG submission 96841) | Grasslands soil microbial communities from Hopland, California, USA - 2 Assembly 2016 (version 4) | ecosystem: Environmental > Terrestrial > Soil > Grasslands | place: USA: Hopland...
CCGCTTCGGCGGCATCCGCGGTTTCTTCAACCATCTCGAACGCAAGAAGTACAAGTTGCACGTGCGGGTATTCCTCAGCCGCTATCGCGGATATTCCGTCTGCTCCACCTGCAGTGGGGCTCGCCTGCGTCTGGAAGCACGTCAGGTCAAGATCGACGGCAAGAACATCTGCGAAGTTTGCTGTATGACAGTTGAACAGGCGGCGCAGTTCTTTTCGGAAGTGAAGCTCTCGCCCCAAGAAGCTGGTATCGCCGAAAAGCTGCTGGAAGAAATTCTCGAGAGACTGCGCTTCCTCAACGAAGTCGGGCTTGAATATCTGACGCTGGACCGCCTCTCCTCAACCCTCTCCGGCGGCGAGGCGCAACGCATTCAGTTGGCGACTTCTCTTGGGTCGCGATTAGTGGGAACGCTCTACGTGCTCGATGAGCCCTCGATCGGCCTCCACACGCGCGACACTCATCGCCTTATCAAAATTCTTCATGACCTGCGCGATCTCGGGAACACGATCCTCGTCGTTGAACACGATCCCGACATCATGAAGGCATCCGATCGCATCCTCGATCTCGGCCCCGGCGCCGGCGAGACCGGCGGTAAAGTAATCGCGACCGGCGCCTACAACGAGATCCTTAAGAACCCGAAATCTTTGACCGGACGCTATCTTTCGCAAGATCTACGTATCCAATTGCCCAACGCGCGCCGGAAGCCTGGACCTCAACAGATCAAAATTCAGGGTGCGCACGCTCACAACCTGAAGAACATCGATCTCAGCATTCCGCTGCATATGATTGTGGCGATCACCGGTGTATCTGGGTCGGGCAAGTCCACCCTCTTGCACGATGTTCTCTATCACGCTCTGGCCGCGGCCAAGAAACAGGGTAACGGCAATGGCAATCTCCCCACGGCTTGGAAGACAGTCGAGGGCGCCGAGTACATCGATGACGTGGTGCTCGTCGACCAATCGCCAATCGGCCGAACACCGCGCTCCAATCCGGTGACTTACATCAAGGCTTTCGACGGCATACGAGAACTCTTCGCCTCATTGCCCGAAGCGCAGAAGCGAGGCTTCAGCGCGGGCCATTTCTCTTTCAATATTCCTGGTGGCCGCTGCGAAAATTGTCAGGGTGACGGAACTGTAACCGTGGAGATGCAGTTCCTTGCTGACGTCGAGCTCATCTGTGAAGAGTGCAAGGGGACCCGCTATAAGCCACAGGTGCTGGAAGTTCGCTATCGCGGAAAAAACATCCACGAGGTCTTAAACCTGACCGTTAAGGAAGCCTTGCAGTTCTTCGCGAATGCGCCAAAGATCGTGGACAAACTGCGAGTTCTGGATGAAGTTGGGCTGGGTTACCTTCGCCTGGGACAGTCAGCGACCACTCTTTCCGGCGGCGAAGCGCAGCGCATGAAGCTGGCCGCGCATTTACCGGGATCTCGGGAATCCCTTCGCCCAGTGAATCCCGATGAGCCGCGTCGTCGGAGTCGTGCCCTCTACATCTTCGACGAGCCTACGACCGGCCTCCACTTTGACGACATCAGCAAGCTGCTCTCTGCGTTTCGTCGGCTCGTCGATGCTGGCGGTTCAATCATAGTAATTGAGCACAACCTCGACGTGATTAAGACTGCGGACTGGGTTATTGACCTCGGCCCCGAAGGCGGTGAACGTGGCGGCTACGTGCTCGGCAGCGGCCCTCCGGAGGCCATCATCAAGATCAAAGGTTCCTATACCGGAAAATATCTCGCGCCCCTCCTGAACGGAAATGGGAATTCGTCCGGCCAGAAATGATGGCTGACGATATTCAATCGAACTCTCCAAGTAGCTTCCACGGATTTACCACTTTCAGTGCTGCGCGCGCATCCTAGCTAGAAATGGCCAAATCACGGGTAAAGGGCATTGTGACCATTGCTGGGGTGGAACTCCCTACATGCAGGAAAACGCCCGTTTCAGTGATAATGAAAGCAGCGCCGAGAACAACCGTACAGCATGCGTAATCTAATCGTGATCGCGGCCTTGATTGTCGCTGCGTTTACCCAAGACTCCGGCAAGACGGTGCGCCACCACAGAGTCGCGGTCGAGGATGCCAACCTGCCCCCCGAACTCGTGCAGGCCGAGTCTGCGCTCGAAAAGCGAGACCTGAGTAGCGCCGAGTCCCTTCTGAAGACGGTGACCAGTCGTGAGCCTGCCAATTACCGCGCTTGGTTCGATCTGGGCTTCCTGTACAACGCTCAAGGCAAGTCCGAGGACTCCATTGCTGCCTACCGTCAATCGGTAACGGCAAAAAACGACGTCTTCGAATCCAACCTGAATCTCGGTCTGATGCTGGCCAAGGCGGAAAGGCCAGACGCTGAACAATTTTTGAGGGCCGCCACCAGGCTGAAGCCGACTGATCACGTCGAAGAAGGCCAGGCACGCGCATGGCTTTCGCTCGGCCATGTTCTCGAGACCACCAAACCTGACGAAGCTCTGACAGCGTACCGCATGGCCAGCAGCCTGCAGCCCAAAGATCCTGAACCGCATCTTTCAGCTGGCCCTCTGCTGGAAAAGCAGAATAAATATGCCGAAGCCGAGCAGGAATATAAGCAGGCGCTTGCTAAGGATCCGAACTCGCCCGAGGCGCTCGTCGGGATCGCGAATATTTATATGCGCGGTACGCGTTATATCGAAGCCGCCGAGACACTTCGAAAGTTGGTGGCCCAGCGACCCGACTACGCCCCCGGCCACATACAGCTGGCTAGAGTCCTGGCGGCCGAGAAGAAGTTTGAAGAGGCTATACCCGAGTTTCAGGCAGGCTTGAAACTCAATCCAGCGGACAAGGACGCGCAGCGTGATCTGGCTGAAGTGTATGCATCGGCCGGAAAGTTCGTCGATGCTCAATTGCTGTACGAAGCGCTACTCGGGGCGAGTCCCAACGATGCTGCTCTCCACCACAGCCTCGGCCGTGCTTACATGAAGCAGCGCAAGTTCCCGCAAGCCCAGCAGGAATTCGTTGCCACGCTGAAGCTGAAACCTGATTTCGGTGAAGCCTATGGTGATCTAGCCATGGCCGCCGACCAGAACAAGGATTATCCCACCACCATACGGGCTCTGGACGTGAGGTCCAAATTCCTGCCGGAGTTGCCTGCCACCTATTTTCTTCGGGCCACCGCCTACGATCATCTCCGTGCTTACAAACAAGCGGCGGAGAATTATCATCTATTTCTACGGGCGTCCAACGGGCAGCTTCCGGAGCAGGAGTGGCAGGCTCGCCATCGCCTGATCGCAATCGAACCGAAAAAGTGACCAAATGCGAACCTGGGCTCTTCTGATCACCACGATCCTAATCACTTCGCTGCTGGCTTTGGGCAAGAAAGAAGACAGCCTTGAGGAGTTGAAAGCGCGTTTGACGAATGCGTCTGCTGATCAACAGATCTCGCTAGGCCTCGAGATTGCCCAGCGCCAACTCAAGTCTGCCGACAAACTCTATACTGACGGCAATGCCGAGCAAGCTCGCAGCGCGGTTAGCGACGTGGTGCAGTACTCCGAAAAAGCCGGCGAAGCTGCAACTCAATCTGGAAAAAAGCTAAAGCAGGCGGAAATCAGCGTTCGGAAGATGGCCCACAAGCTGCTTGAGATCAAACGCTCCGTGAATTTTGAAGATCAACAACCTTTGCAAGACGCTGCGGATCGTCTCGAACACGTGCGCTCCGAACTCCTTTCCCGAATGTTCGGCCCGAGCAAGAAATGAAACCATATTCCATCGCGCTCCTCCTGCTTGCACTCGTTTGCTCTATCCCCCGCTGTTCGTACGCGCAGCACCACGCCGATCTCGCTCCCGCCGAGATAGACCAGCTACGTGATTCGATGATGGAGCCTGATACCCGCCTGAAGCTGTATGTCAAGTTTGCCAAGGCAAGGATCGACGCCCTCGATCAGCTGCGTACTGATCCGAAGATCTCCGCCGCTGACCGTCCTGCGCAAACTCACGACAAGTTGCAGGACTTCGTCGATATCTACGATGAACTTAATGACAACATCGACATGTATGTCGATCGCAAGGACGACATACGCAAGCCGCTTAAGACCGTCATTGAAGCGGACGCAGAATTCCAGGCAAAGCTCAAGGCTTTCCAGGATTCCTTAAGCGCTTCGAAAGAGGACACTAAACCCTTCGAATTCGTTCTCCGCAATGCAGTCGACGACCTTAACGACAGCTCTCAGGACCACCGGAAATTGCTCGAGGAACAGGAGCAGGCTGCAAAGAACAGAAAGAAGCACAAAGGAGACAAGCAACAGCAGTAACTCTCGCGACAGCAGATCTCATTCGGAAAACAGACGGCTTCCTCCCTTGTCGCCTCGTGCTAATCTGACCACCGTGAGAGAGGGCCTCCTCCCTATATTTCAGGAAAGCTATCGCGACCTTAGACCGCGAGCTCCCATACCAGAAATCTCGGTGCAGTTCTTTCCTTTTGCCAACGTGAATAACACGATTCGTCTGCGGGAAGGCAAATTGCTGGTGCGCCTTTCCGACCTATTGGAGGGCGCGCCGGAAAGCGTGTTGCGGTCCATCGCCCACATCTTGCTGGCCAAGATGTACCGCAAACCCATCGATCGGGCCTTCGCCACTCGCTATCGCAAATACATTTCGAGTCACTACATGAGCAGTAAGGCCCACCTGGTCCGCCAGATGCGAGGCCGAAAACGCATCGACACGCATCGCGGCCGTGTATACGACCTGAACCAGCTCTTCGACGACCTGAATTTGCGCTTCTTCTTTGGCCTGCTGGCTCGTCCCAACTTGACGTGGAGTCAGAATCAGGCCCGCAACAGTTTGGGACACTACGATCCCGCCCACAACACCATTGTCGTTAGTCGTGTTTTCGATCACCGACGTGTACCTCGTTACGCGGTCGAGTACATCGTCTATCACGAGATGCTGCACCTGAAATTCCCTGTCAAATTGCGTGGCAGCCGCCGCTGTGTGCATTCGCGAGAATTCCAGGCGGAAGAAAAGCTCTTCCCGCACCTCGATCAGGCCAAGTTGTTCCTGAAAAACCTGTGAACCGGAGTGGGCATTCAGACCTTCACAACCTGACTCATAGCAGGACTGCGCTGAAGGCCTTGATTGTGCGCGGCCGTGACAAGCGCCCCAAACCACAGGAGCAGGAAGACAGCCATGAGGTTCGGGTGACCAGTGCGAAACCACAGCAACAGATACAGCGGCGTACTGAATATCGCTAGAAGAGAGATGACGAAGCTGAGGCGTACATAACGCGATAAATAACCATCCTGCACTAGCAACCCTAAACTTACGGCTATGGGTATGAGCAGAGCAGCTAAATCGTAGATGAAGGAATGATATCCAACCAGCACTGCCGCCACCAGCGTGACTGAAAAAGCTATATCAAAACCGGTCTTGCTGCGCCCTGCTTTACCCCACGTTCTGATCGCGAGGAATAGCACCGCTGCCGACAGCAATATAACGGCCGCTAACACCAACGTCGCGGGCAAGCGCTTCGCTGACAAAGTGTCCAGCAGGCCTCGAAGATTTGTAGTTTGACTTGGCGTCAAGATGACTTTGCTCTTGTGCTGTTCGAGCCACCAAATGTAGCCGGGATAATGCAGCAGGTTGCGCCATCCGACCAGCCAGGCAGAGACCCCCGCCAAGGCAAACGCGGTCATGCTAAATGACGTAATCAAGCGGTAGCGCCTGCTGAAAAACAAGACCAGCACGAACGGCACGATCAGGTGGAATCTAAATAGCCCCAGGGCCAGCCAGAACCCGGCACGGCCTTCGGCGTCCTTTTTCAAGGCGATGAATGCAAGGCTGTAGAAGAGGGACAAAAGAATCACGTCTTGGCCTTGCAAAAGCACGAAAACGACGGGAAAAAACGCCAGTTCTACTCCAAACACAACCAAAGGTGAGACGTTTTGCAACACCGCCAAGTGCGGACGCAGCAGGTAAGGCAAGGCCAGCAAGATCACTAGATTAAAGCCGTCCCATACTGCGAAAGCCACGCCATATGGAAGCACCGTAAGAGGCACGAACAGCAGCGCCTCAAATGGCGCGTGCATGTAGGGTAAGGCCGCCTGGCGGATCGACACCCAGGGCGCAAACTCCTGTTGCACTCGCCACTCGCTCGCCAAGTCGTACAACTCATGTCGAAGCCCCACTCGGACCATCTTTCCGGCCATGTAGAACGTCGTAAAATCTGGGTAACCTTTGGCGATAACATCGCGTACGCGCCAGAATAAGACCAGGTGAAGCAATAGCATCCCGAACAGAAATATCGCCAAAGCCGTGGTAATCTTCTTTAGTTTCATGACTCGGGAGGCCGCCGCGAACCGCCCGATTCTACACTGGGGAAATTCGTGCAGCTGTCAGGTGTATCCGACATGGTCACTGAATGAACTGCTGGACGATGGTTCCCATACGTTTAGAGCTAAAAACATCCAGATTAGCTGTAATATGGGGAGGCCGGACGCCGCTTCTCGCTTCATGCACACGTATTCCCTCGAGGAACGAGCTAGTACCCGTTCGGCGTGCATTGGCCTGTGGTGACGCTCGCTGAGCTTGGAGGTAAGAATGCTGCAACTGATGCAAAGAGCGTGGAGAGAAGAAGAAGGCCAGGACATAGCCGAGTACGCCGTGATGCTGGCCGTCATCCTCGTCATCGTGGTTGGCACCATTCGCCTTATTGGGTCGAACGCCAACACCGTGTTTTCTCAAGTGGCAAGTTCAATCGGGTAATTTTGCCCCCGGAGCGACTCGTTCACTTTGCACCTGCTCCACCGAGAAATCCCGAACGGACTACGTGGCCGGGCAGCCGTTCCGTCCTACGCAGGACCACGCGGCGCCTGCCCAAAACAATGAACGTGTCGCGGCTTCCGCCGTCTGAATTCTCACACATAAGGCTGTCCTGTTGCGGTTGGTATGCGTGCGAACGCAAGTAGTATCTTAAGGAACCTGAATGAATCGAACACGTCTCCTGTTTATTGGACTTCTGGCGTTGGCGCTGGGCGGACTACTCAGTTCCTTCGTATATAAGACGCTGCAGGCCAGAACCGGCCATCCGCAAGCGCCGGGTGTGGACGTCGTCGTCGCCGCCAATAACTTGACGGTCGGAGCCAGGATTGAAGACCGCGATCTGCGGCTCGTAAGATTTCCGGCAGAAAGCCTTCCCGAGGGGGTTTTTCATTCCAAGACCCGCGTTGTCGGTCGCGGCGTAGTTCTGCCCATTTCCAAAGGCGAATTCATTCTGCCCAGCAAGGTCGCTGGGGAAAATGCCGGGTCCGGTATGCCCGCTTTAATACCGCCCGGCATGCGGGCCGTGTCGGTAAGAGTCAATGAGGTGGTAGCCGTCGCCGGCTTCGTGGTTCCCGGAACCCGAGTCGACGTACTGCTTACCGGCAGCCCAGGAGGAACTGCGGATAACCAAACCACCACCGTGCTGGAAAACATTGCGGTCCTGGCCGCCGGACAGAAATTGGAGCGCAATGCCGCCGGCGAGCCGCAAAGTGTCCCCGTAATTACCCTCTTGGTGTCTCCTGAGGACGCGCAGAAACTGACCTTGGCTAGTCAGGAAGGCCGCATTCAGCTGTCTCTAAGAAATCCGCTCGATACCAACCAGCAAAAGCTTCCCTCGGTTCGCAATGCAGTGCTCTACGGCGCATCAGCGCCGCCTCCCGCTACTGTGAACGCGCGACCCAAACTAGCGCGGGTCTCCAAACCAGCACCTGCATCTGCGCCGCCGAGTCCCTACACGATCGAAGTGATCCGAGGACAAGAAAAGAAGGAAATCAAGTTTGATCAGTGATCTCAGCACTGAATTCATTCGGCACTGGAAGACGCGATCCTTTATGGAGAGAGCCTTGAACATGAGAGTTGGCCGCAAGTACGCCGCGCTGGCAGCGCTGCTGGTGGTTAGTTCGATTGCGCTGGGTCAGGCACAGGCAAATACCCCTAGTCCTGCCCCTGATCAGAGCAACACTCCTCCCAACACCGGGTCACAAGGTGCACCGACGCCATCCAATGCAACCCCCGTGGTTACGCCTCCACCACAAAATTCGAACGCAAACCCGCAGGCGCCAGTTCCCCCCACTACGAACTCATCTCCTCAGGCGGAACCGGCTGCAGCAGCGCCGTTGCGCGTGCTCGTAGGCAAGTCCCTGTTGATCAACACCACAGAGCGGCTGAAGCGCGTGGCGGTCACTGATCCTGGGGTTGCTGATGCTCAACCAATTACTCCAACCCAGATTTTGGTGCACGGTCGCGCTCCCGGCGAAGTTTCGTTGCTCATCTGGGATGAACTGGAACGCTCGCGCAGCTTCGACCTGCGAGTCGATGTAGATGTGAGCGCTGCGACCGAAGAGATCCATCGGGTCTTCCCTGACGAGCAAATTACGGTGAGCCCCTCGCGGAACGCGATCGTGCTCTCCGGTCATGTTTCAACCGAGGACGTCGCCAAGAGGGCCGCCCTCATTGCCGACGCCTACTCTAAGAGCGTCGTTAACGTTTTGAGCTTCGGGCCAGTCGGTGCCCAGGAAATTCTGCTCGAGGTCAAGTTTGCCGACGTTGACCGTGCGGCCACCATTCAATTGGGAGCCAATTTCTTCTCTACCGGCGCGGGCAACACCATAGGTACGACTACCACCGGACAATTTGGCGGTTTTTCCGTCAACAACAGTTCCAGTGGCCAGGGTTCCGGGGGTAGTAATGCTCCGGGTTCCGGAGCCACCGTCAATTTCAACAACGCCCTGAACATTTTCTTGTTCCGCCGGGACATCAATTTCGGCGCCATCATTGCCGATCTCCAACAAAAGAATCTTTTGCAAATCCTGGCTGAACCTAACCTGATTGCGGTGAATGGCAAGGAGGCAAGTTTCCTTGCCGGCGGTGAGTTTCCGTTCCCCGTAGTACAGGCGGGACAGGGTGTGTCTTCGGTAACGATCCAATTTCGCGAATTTGGCGTGAAATTGAAATTCACCCCGGTCATCATGCCTTCCGGCGCTATTCATCTGCACGTAGTGCCCGAGGTCAGCGCCTTGGACTTTGCCAATGGACTCACCATTTCCGGCTTCAATGTTCCCGCGCTCACGACGCGCAAAGCCGATACCGAGTTTGAGATCCAGGATGGTCAGAGTTTTGTCATCGCCGGGCTGCTCGATAACCGCGTCACCAGCGTCATGAACAAGATGCCGGGTATTGGCGACATACCTGTGCTCGGCTATCTATTCCGTAGCAAGAGCGCCAGCAAGAGTCGGTCAGAACTGATGGTCATGGTGACCGCACGTAGAGTATCGCCGTTGGCCCAGCCGCCGTCAGGACCAAGCACACCGCGTCCTTATATGGACAAGGACAAATTTGACAATAAGAAGCCTTCCGGTGGTTCCCAGTAGCCATCCTGAGGCTGCGCAAGAGAAACCCGTGGCAGTGCTGGTGGAATGCGGTAAGCTTATATTCAACAGGTGCTCCAGGGGCCAGGAATGCCCGAACTCTCCGTAGTCATAGTCACACCCGATAACGAACAGCGAGCCGTGCTTCAGGTCCTCGTGGATGGCACTAGTGTGGCTCGCACAGTGCATTCCTGCGCTACCTTCCCGGTTGCGGCTACAGACCCTGTGGTCCGGCGCATCCAGGCGGCTAATGCCGATGTCGTTCTGATTGATATCCCAACCGACGGAGCTACCAACGCTCTGCGCGCCATTGAATTACTCCATCAGGAACTTCCCGCTACTGCCGTGTTCGCGATCGGTACCCTGCACCAACCCCAGGTCATCGTTAACGCTATGCGCGCAGGAGCTCGCGAATTCCTGGAGCGGCCAACCACCACCACTGAATTGCTGGAAGCCTTTGTCCGGCTCACGACCGCCCAGCGCAAGCTGGGAAGCGAAGGGTCCCGCGGCAAGTTGTTTACCGTGGTAAATGCTAAAGGGGGCAGCGGCGCAACCACCGTGGCGGTTAATCTGGCGGTCGCGCTGCAGGCGGCGCAACAGAACGTCGCATTGATTGACCTGGCGCCGCTCGGCCATGCCGCATTGCACCTCAACATGAAGCCCCTCTTCACCGTGGGCGACGCCATCCGCAACCTGCATCGGCTCGACAGTTCCCTGCTGGAAAGCTTCATGACGCGTCACACTGACGGTTTGCAGGTTCTTGCTGGCGCCAATATGCCCGCCCTGGTAGAGCCCTCAACGGCTGAGTTCGCAAGACTGCTCGACATGCTGGTGAATCATTACCGCTACGTCGTCGCCGATACCTCAAGCCGCATGGACAGCACAACGCGCCTGGTCTGCAACCTCTCGGAAAGCGTTCTACTCGTGGGTCACACCGACGTTGCGTCGCTCTGGAGTGCCGCCCGTGTACTCCAGTTCCTTTCCGAAACCGGCAGCCGAGAGCGTGTGCGTCTCGTCCTGAACCGCTTCCGCAAAGTTCCTGGATTCACGGAAGCCGATGCTGAAACCGCCGCCGGGGCAAAGCTTCTCTGGAAAATCCCAAATTCTTATTTGTCCGTGTCGGCTGGGATTGATCGTGGCGTCCCGATCATGCAACAGAACCACACGGAGATAGCGCGTTCCTTTGCAGGCCTGGCCTCGGTGCTGACGCAAAACGATATTGAAGTGAAACGGACTGCTTGGTCTTTGTTCAAGACCGTATAGTGTCGCGCGTTGTTCTCTTAGAACGAGATTCGATTTGGACCAAACACAGCACGGATGATGATGGCGAATTTACAGACATTCGAACGAAGTGAATACCAGCAGGTAAAGTCTGATCTTCACCGCAAGATCCTGGACCGCCTCAACCTGGAGAAACTCGGGCGCACACCCAGCGACACGGCACGCGAAGAGGTGCTCATCCTCATTCGCAACTCCGTAAACAGCGAGGCCGTGCCGCTCAGCTTTGCGGAGCGCGAACGACTCGCGCGTGAGATCCTCGACGAGATATTCGGCCTCGGGCCTCTCGAGCAACTTTTAAAAGATCCGACCATCTCCGATATCCTGGTCAACCGGTACAACAAGGTATATATCGAGCGCAATGGCAAGCTTGAACTAACCGGGCTCACGTTCAAGGATGACGCTCACCTGATGCAGATCATCGATCGCATCGTTTCTCGCGTCGGACGCCGGGTGGACGAATCCTCTCCCATGGTCGATGCCCGATTGCAGGACGGCTCCCGCGTCAACGCCATCATTCCGCCCCTCGCCATCGATGGCCCTTGCCTCTCGGTTCGTCGTTTCGGTCGTGATCCGCTCACCGCTCGCAACATGATCGAGAACAAAACCCTGACCGAACCCATGCTGGAGCTGCTTTCCTCCATGGTCAAGGGCAAGCTCAACATCCTGATCTCCGGCGGTACCGGCGCCGGAAAAACGACATTGCTCAACGTGCTCTCGGGATACATCCCTTCCACGGAACGCATCGTCACGATTGAGGATGCGGCCGAACTGCAACTCAAGCAGGAGCACGTTGTACGCTTGGAAACGCGCGCTCCCAACATTGAAGGAAAAGGTGCTGTCCGGCAAAGGCAACTCGTGATCAACAGCTTGCGTATGCGTCCCGACCGCATTGTGGTGGGCGAGGTGCGCGGCGAAGAAGCGTTTGACATGTTGCAAGCCATGAATACGGGCCACGAGGGCTCCTTGACGACCGTGCACGCAAACTCCCCCCGCGATGCGCTCGCCCGCATTGAAAACATGTCCCTGATGGCTAATTTGAATATCCCGGAACGCGCCGTGCGTCAGCAGATGACCTCAGCTATACAGGGCGTGGTTCAGGTCGCTCGCCTCTCCGATGGCACGCGCAAGGTCATTTCTATCTCCGAAATCACCGGCATGGAAGGTGACACGATCTCTATGCAGGACATTTTCTCCTTTGACCGCATCGGAATCGATGAAAGCGGAAAAATCCGAGGTACATTCAAGGCAAGCGGCATCCGGCCGCGCTTTGCCGAACGTTTAGCCACGGCGGGCTGTCGCTTACGTCCCGCCATGTTCGACTCAAGGATGGAGATCTGAGCTTCATGAGAGGAGGACAAGCCCAATGACTGCGGCTATCACCATGATCGTGTTCATAGTGGTGGCGCTCGCCGTATTTATCGGCGGCTCCCTGCTCGATGAGCGACGCGCCCGCGCCCGCCTTCTGCGTGAGCGTCTTGCCGCGGCACAGAAAGCTCCAGAACGCGAACCAAGTGAAGAACTGGCCCTGCTGCGCGATGAACAGCTCAGCGAGATTCCTGTTCTCGACACTTTTTTAAAACGTTCGGCGCAGGTCTCCGCTCTGCAAAGGCTGCTTTCTCAGGCGGATATGACCATCCGTGCCGGCAGCTTCCTGCTGATTTGTCTGGTCACAGGTATCGCTCTGAGCGCTATTGTGCTGTTCTGGGTCCAGTCAGGAATGTTTGCCTGGGCCGCCGGTTTGATCGGCTTCTTCGTCCCATATTCCTATGCTTCCTACAAACGCACGAAACGCTTCGACCGTTTCGAGGAGCTGTTTCCCCAGGCAATCGACACACTGGCACGCGCCGTACGCGCAGGTCATGCCTTCACTACCGCCTTGGAACTGATCGCCAACGAAGTGAACGAGCCGGTCGCCGGTGAGTTCCGCAAGCTGTTCGAAGAACAAAAATTTGGAATGCCCGTCCGGGATGCCCTGGTAAATCTCACCGAACGAGTCCCGCTCGTGGACGTCAAGTTCTTTGTTACTGCGGTCATGTTGCAGCGCGAAACTGGTGGGAATCTTGCTGAGATCCTCGATAACCTATCTTATGTCATCCGCGAGCGCTTCAAAATTCTTCGCCAAGTGCGCGTGTTTACCGCGCAAGGCCGCTTAACAATGTTGCTTCTCATGGGCTTGCCGCCACTGGTAGTCGTAACCATGTTGGTCTTTAACCCTGGGTTCATTCGGCCATTGTTCTCAGAACCATTAGGCCATACGCTGATTGTGATTGGCATTACGTTACAAACTATCGGATATTTCATTATCCGGAAGATCATCCAGATTCAGGTGTAATGCATGATACTGGCGCTCACAATTTTGATCTTTCTAACCGTGGCGGTCGTAATCTTCTCCTTTGGGGCCGCAGTGGTCACGCCCAACTCGGCCATTGGAGCCCGCCTTCGGTCGCTCGGCTTCGAGCGCGACACTCCAGTTACGAAACCCGCGACCGCAGTCAAGGAGCGTCTTCAAGACGTACTCGGTCCGCTCAGTCGAGCTTTGCCGCTTTCGCCTGCCGAAGCCTCCAAAACCCGGACCTGGCTGATGCAGGCTGGTTTTCGCGATCCGAAGCACGTCACCATCTATTTCGCCCTTCGCGTGCTGGGTGTAATTATTGGGATATCGCTCGTCGGCGCCCTGGGTATCGGCTTGAACTCTCCGTGGTTCCTTGTCGGCATCCCCGGACTCGGCTTTTTGTTACCGCGCTTCATACTGAAGCGCATGATCAAAGCCCGTCAGCATCGCATTCGAATCGGTCTGGCCGATGCGCTTGATTTGACCGTAATCTGCGTGGAAGCCGGGCTCTCGCTCGATCAAGCCATGGCCCGTGTCGGTGACGACTTAAATCATGCTCATCCCGACTTGAGCGATGAATATCATCTGGTTAACCTGGAAATGCGCGCCGGCAAACCCAGACCCGAAGCCCTGCGTAATCTGGCCGAGCGCACTGGGGTCGACGATCTCAAGGCACTTGTCGGTGTTCTGATTCAAACCGATCGATTTGGCACCAGCGTTGCCCAAGCTCTGCGCGTTCACTCTGACTCCTTGCGTACAGAGCGCCGCCAACGCGCCGAGGAGCAAGCCGCTAAAACTACGATTAAAATGGTTCCAGCATTGGTAGTGTTTGTCCTCCCCTCCATGTTCTTTGTCACTTTGGGGCCGGCGGTCATTCAACTGATCCATACCCTGCTGCCGGGAAAGTGACGTTGTAAACAGTGACTTCAGGAGTCTTGATGTCGGCGCCTTCAGCTCAGGGATATGCCTACAATGTCACTAGGAACGCATATCTGGCCACCGAGTTGATCAAAGCTGGCACACATTGGAGCCGCCTGCGCGGCCTGATGGGTACTCGATCCGGCAAATTCCCCGCCGGCAAAGGTCTTTGGATCACCCCCTGCCGCGGCGTTCACACCCTTGGCATGCGCTTCGCTATCGACGTGGTTTATCTGGACTCCAGCCACATCGTAGTGCACATGGAAGAAGCGTTGAAGCCCTGGCGAGTGGCGCCCGTACGATTGCGCGCGGCGAGTGTCTTGGAATTGCCTCCGACCACAGTAAGTAAAACCGGAACTGCGCTCGGAGATGAAATCGATATCGGTTTTGGAAGTTTTGGGTCACGAGCAGCATGAGTCGAATGCCTTCAATCCTGAGCGAAACGCCACTGGAGATCAAGGAAGTCCCCGTCAACTTCGGTGATGCTCCGCAGTTGCTCGTGCAATGGTCGTCGCCCTGGCAAGAGTTCATCACGGCCATCGGTCCCGCCTTGAGCCGGTCCCCCAAGCGGCTCGCCGGGGAAGCTCCCGTTGGCATGTTCCCGGGAAAAGGAATGGTGGCAGGCTGGTTTGTCGAAGCGCTCCTCCTCGTAGCCGCAGTCATGCTTCCGGGAAAGCTCACCGGTATTCAGCCCTATACACCTCTGCCAAAACCGAAATATGATGTCATTTATTTTTCCGGTGAGGAACTGCCGCAAACCAGCGATGCCGGCGGCGCGCAGACCGGAAAAGCCGGACGAGCAGGCGGGCACGAAGCTCTCCATCGCACTCAGACCATCAAAGTCGCCCGGGGGGACTCACCCACCGACAAGGTGGTCGACGCGCCCAAACTGAACTTGCCCAAGTCGGACCAGCCCGTCGCCAACCTGCTCGCTATAAAGACCGTACCTGGGCCTCCTCCAGCGTCCGGACTTCGTTCTTCCCTTCCCGCTTTGCCGGCGATCAACCCCATTGCACCTCCTCCCCAGGTTTCCCGGGAAAAGCTGAATCAAGCACTAACGCTGAATTCCGGAGTCATCGCCCCCGCGCCACAGATCACACGCGAGAAAATGCAGAGCGTTCCGGCCCTCACTACGCAGGTCGTCGCCCCTCCGCCCAGCGTGCAGCGTGACTCGGCTGGCGTTCGCTTACCACAAGTCGGAACCGAGATCGTGCCGCCACCCGTTTCGGCCCCCGTGAGTACAACATCGATGGCTTCGCGTTTGAACTTGCCTGAACCTGGCGTCGTCGCGCCGCCACCCAGCATGGTGAGCCACGACGTATCCTCGTTCCCCGGAAGTACAGGAGCAGATTTCTCCCAGTCGATTGTTCCCCCACCTGTGCAGGTCGATGGTCAGCTCTCCAATCGTCAGCAAGCAGGCAGTCTGGCAGGAACCAGCAATGTTGTGCCACCTACTGTCGAAGTGAACGGGCAAGGACAGCTTTCGACCCGCCAGCAAGCAGACACTTTGGCAGGGACTGCCAGCGTTGTGCCCCCGCCCGTGCAACTCGGAGGCGCCGTTTCGGGCAATCGCGGGACCGGGAACATCAGTCTGGCAAACGGAGTGGTACCTCCTCCGCCCTCGTTTACTGGCGGAACATCGTTATCTGGTCGCGGACGCGGTGGCTCTGGCGCCGGACTCGGGGGTGCCTTGGACGTCGGTTCAGTTACCGCGCCTCCCAAAGGCGCGGCCGGCAATGGCGACAAAGCTGGCGTTGTCATTTCCAACCAGCCCGGATCGAGTGTAGGTATGCCGGGCAGCGGTGGCGCAGGCTCGCTATCGATGTCACCCGCTGGATCCAAACCTGGCATCGGCGGCTCTGGCGGCGGAAATGGGATTGGCCGCGGCACAGGACCAGGCAGCGGATTGGAAGGCACCGGTTCGGGTGCCGCTAAGACCGGCGCAGGCCATGGCGCAGAACTGGCCGCCAAGGGAGGCATCTCGCCCTATCCAGGTGCAGGCGGTGCGGGAACTGGCCGAGGGGGCGCATCCCCAGCTCCGGGCATTGCCGTCAATGGCGGCAATACGATTACGCTGCCCAGCTTCGGGGCAGACGGTGGCGGCAATGTTCCTGCGCGTTCCGGCAGCCTTGCCGCAAAACACGGTCCCGGCATAACGATAGAAGCCACCCCGCGCTCCGGTGGCGCGTTCAATCTTTATGGCGCCCTTAAAGGCGACAAGGTTTACAGTATTTACATCGACACCACTGCAGGAACCGCAGTTTTGCAATATGCCGATCCCTCTTCCGCGGCCCACCGCTATCACCAGGAACTGTCGCCTCCTGAACCCATGCGCGCCGATGTCCCTGCCGGCCTTCCGCACTCCCGAGTCGTCATCGCGTGCGTGCTGGATCGAGCCGGAGTTCTGCGGAATCTGCACGTCCTCGAGCCTGGTTCGGCAGAGATGGACTCCAGGATTCTGGCCGCGCTTCCTTCCTGGAAGTTCCGTCCGGCGCAACGAGGCGATCAACCCGTGGAAGTCAACGCCATCCTCGGCTTCAACATCGACACGCGATAGCGATTAACGCGCCGATCGCTCGAATACCGCGGCCGTGTTGTCGCTATAAATCCCTCTCCATACCGCACTCTGGCGAAGGGCATCAGTGATCTTGGACCCGGTCGGCATCACAATAAGGTCAACGTGGTTCTCATCCAGCACTGCCTGCCAGTCTGGTTCTACATGCAGAACCTTCAAGTATTTCCTTAAGTATTCTTCTCCGTAAAAATCATGACGGTCGTCGATGAACACCTTCTGTGCAGGATAGAGCCGATAGATCAAATATCCTCCATAGGAATCCAGACTGAAGATGGGCTCGCGGTAGCCATGCCGAACCATGAAATCTACAGCCTGTACGGGAAAACGATTGGGATTGAAATGTGCGTTCAGAGCTTGCCTGCCCAGAATGACGCCGTGATTTAGACACACCGCTGCGCTACTGACAACCAACACGATGGGCCATAAATGACCGCGAAGACGCGTCTCTAGAGCTGTGAATCGTTGTTGCGACACAAGCAGCCGCTGCCATCGATGGAATGTCTGTCCGCGATAGAACCGCGACAGTATCGGCGCCACCGTAAGCGTCAACAGCATCGAGGAAACGGGAAGATTTCTTGCCGCCCACAGTCCTGAAAAGCTACTGAACGCGATTACCAGCCACTCCGACCAACGGAGTTGAGCGCGTGCAAGCAGGATTGCAATTACCGTCACTGCGAGTAAGAGCACAAAGAATTGCGTTGGCGCCCTGTGAAAATCCGGTCTCCGGAACTCCTCAATGTGCTGCATGAAGAATGGGCTCGAGAGATATTGATAAACATGCACGTGAAGCTTGTAGCCGTAAGGATTGAGCAAACTCGTCAGCGCTGTCATGAGCGAGACCGCTGCAACCATCCGCGCATGCGCTACCGCGCCTGGACGCAACTGTTCATTGCGAGATCTATAAGCAGTGAGTACGTCGGCTAAGAAATAGATCCCTAGCAATACAAATCCCATTACAAAGCTGCCATGCAAGTTCACCCACAGGATCATCAGCACCGGCAGACATATGGGCGTTGGATCAGCGCGCCCTTCGAGAGTGGATCGCTGAGATTGGTCGAGAATCCAGAACCAAATGATCGTTAATAGCCATCCCACTACGTGCGGTCTCGCTAAAAAATGGATCGACGAGGCCATGATCGAAAACAGCAGGAGCACCACGCTCGTTGCCAACGCCCCCCCATTCTTCAACGACCATCGAAAAACGAATGAGAACGTCAGAGCCACACAAAAAGCGCTGAATGCCACGACGCCGTTAAGGCCTGCCGCTCGGTGAATCCAGGCAATCAGGGCGTCATACAACCACTCCCAAGCGAACCATGTTCGCCCAGCCATGGTCGCCGAGAACGTGTCGACGTGTGGGACCGCGCGCGTCGCAAGTATGTTTTCACCGTTGCGGATGTGCCAGCCAATGTCAGCATCACCCAACATCGCCGGAGCCAACGATCCGTAGGTGAGTGCGAAAAACAGAATGATGAATATGAGGTCCGCTATTGAGGGAAGCAGGAACGCTAACAATGGCGAGATTGGCCGCCCTGAGTTCCCGCTCGGCGCTAATATGGAGCGGCGGGGAAGTTCCTGCTTCGTGTTGATAGACTCATGCACTGACGCGCCATGTTACCCGAAGCGCACCATTTCCTGAACTCAAGGCGTATCTGAAGGACTTGGGTCTGTGCTTCAGGCCGGAGTAGCACGATCTTCTTCCAATCACAAAAACATCGACCTCCAGGGACTCTTCGGTAATCTATTAACTATGGGTACGGCGCACAATCCGCATGTCGTCATTATCGGCGGGGGATTTGGTGGTCTACGTGCCGCCCGTGGTTTGTCACGTCATCCCGTGCGGATCACGCTCCTTGATCGCCGGAATCACCATCTGTTCCAGCCTTTGCTCTACCAGGTTGCGACCGCGGGACTCTCTCCCGGCGACATTGCCGCCCCTATTCGCTGGATCCTGCGCGGCCAGAAGAACGTTCAGGTGCTGCTCGGAGAAGTGCTCGACATCGATCTCGCAGCCAAGGTAGTGAAGCTTGCAGATGCTAGTGTCCCTTATGACTACCTCGTAATTGCCACTGGCGCAACTCACTCTTACTTTGGGCGTGACGAGTGGGAACCCTTTGCTCCCGGACTTAAGACCATCGAGGACGCAATCGAGATGCGCCGTCGCGTCCTTCTTGCATTCGAATTGGCGGAGCGTCAGGCGGCAGAGGGTGAAGGCCAGATTCAACTCAACTTTGTCGTCATCGGCGGCGGACCGACCGGCGTTGAACTCGCCGGCACGCTGGCTGAAATCGCCCGTCTCGTGTTGGCTCAAGAATTCGCATCGATCGACCCCAAGCGCACTCGCATAATTCTGCTCGAGGGTGGACCACGCGTCCTTCCTGCATATTCAGAAGATCTTTCGCGGAGCGCCGAGAATCAACTGCGCAAACTGGGCGTCGAGGTGCAAACCTCGGCAATGGTCACTCGGGTCGAATCCGACGCGGTTTATGTCGGCGATACCAGGATTCCTGCCGTCGTGATTTTGTGGGCAGCGGGCGTCGCCGCCTCCCCTCTCGGGAAAAAGCTGGGTGCGCCCATCGATCGCGCCGGACGAGTCATGGTGGAGCCTGATCTCAGCGTTCCCGGCCACCCTGAGGTATTCGTCATCGGTGATCTCGCGGCCTTGAAGGACAAGAATGGCAAGCCTTTGCCGGGGCTAGCACCCGTAGCCATGCAAGAGGGCGACGCCGTTGCTAAGACCATCGGCCGCGACTTGAAACACAAGCCGCGAAAAGGATTCCACTATTTCGATAAAGGCACCCTGGCGACCATTGGACGGGCTGCCGGCGTGGCCCAATTCGGAAAGATTCATATCTCCGGTTATTTCGCCTGGTTATCATGGCTGTTCATTCATATCTTTTTTCTGATCGGCTTCCGCAACCGGCTCCTGGTCATGATTGAGTGGGCTTGGTCTTACTTTACCTATGAACGCGGAGCGCGTCTGATCACTGGTGATAATCGCTTGCCAAGCTGGAGTAAAACTCATCCCTACGCGAGTGCCCAAAACGGCTCAGAGCCTGCGACCAAAGTACCGGATCACGCAGCTGACTAACGCTCCAGAGTTGCTGGAATAGCTATAATCATGCTGTCTTGAAATTCGTGCGCGGCATCGTCTTCCTTAACCTCTGGGTCGTCATGCTCGTTGCTTTCGCAACTGCCCAGAGTCCAGCATCGCGCGGCAAGATGCTGCTCGTTACGCCGTTTGAAAACATTTCCGGTACGCCCGGTTTGCAGTGGATCGGCGACGCGTTTCCTGAAATCCTCGGACAGCGCATGTCATCCCGCGCCCTTTATGTCATCGGCCGTGACGATCGCCTGCGCGCATTTGATCAGCTTGGCCTCCCTGTCACGCTGCGTCCATCTCGCGCCACTCTGTATCGCGTCGCTGAGCAAATGGGGGTCGATTACCTGGTTTTCGGATACTACAGTTTCGATGGTCGCATCCTCACTGCCAGAGCCCAGTTACTCGATATGGAGAGGATGCGCCTTTCTCCCGAGATTACCGAATCCGGTCCTCTGATTGAGCTGATTGATCTACAGAC
>Ga0136846_1229001_pt1 | contig 20045 bp, 21 predicted proteins | sample HopSoiMetagenom2_FD_96841 | JGI IMG/M metagenome (GOLD analysis project Ga0136846, IMG submission 96841) | Grasslands soil microbial communities from Hopland, California, USA - 2 Assembly 2016 (version 4) | ecosystem: Environmental > Terrestrial > Soil > Grasslands | place: USA: Hopland...
AGCGTGGAAGGCGCGCAAATGGACCCGCTGGCCGGCGATGCCCCCGTGCTGCAGCTCATCACCGCCGGCTGCTCGCAAGAGCAGTGGCAGGCCGACCCGCATGGCCTGGCGCCGCGTGATTTGGCGATGCAGGTCGTTCTGCCCGAGGTCGACGGCCGCATCGGCACACGCGCCATCAGCTTCAAGGGCCTGGCCTGGCGAGATGAGCGCACAGAGGTGGACGTGGTGCGCTACCAGCACGAGCCCGAGCGCATGGCCTTTGTGGCCGAGCTGGCGCGCCGCTGGTGCGCGCTGCGGGCCAAGCCCAACGCCGGCAAACGAATTGCATTGATCCTCGCCAACTACCCGAACGACGATGCGCGCCTGGCCAATGGTGTCGGCCTGGACACGCCAGCCTCCACCGTGGCCTTGTTGCAAGCCATGCAGGACGGCGGTTACGCCACAGGCGCATTGCCCGCAGGAGGCGATGCCCTGATCGCCGCACTGGTGGCGGGAGTCACCAACAACCTGGACGCCAACGACATCAGGCCCGCAGGCCAGAGCCTTGCCATGGCCGACTACCTGCAGGACTTCAACCAGCTGGACGCTGCCAGCCGCGACGCCGTGAACGCGCTCTGGGGCCGACCCGAACAGGACCCCATGGTGCGCAGCGGCCGCTTCATGGTGTCAGGCCATCGTTATGGCAATGTGTTCGTCGGCATCCAGCCCGCGCGCGGCCGTGACCTGGATTTGGTCGCCACTTACCACGACGCCGACCTGGTGCCCACGCACAACTATCTGGCGTTTTATTTCTGGCTGCGCCGCAGCTTTGCGGTGGATGCGGTGGTGCATGTGGGCAAGCACGGCAACCTCGAATGGCTGCCGGGCAAAAGCGTGGCGCTGGGCGCAGCCTGCTGGCCCGACGCCATCCTTGGCCCCTTGCCTCACCTGTACCCGTTTATCGTCAATGACCCCGGCGAAGGCAGCCAGGCCAAGCGCCGCACGCAGGCCGTCATCATCGACCACCTGATGCCCGCCCTGACGCGCGCCGAGACCTATGGCCCGCTGCAAAAGCTCGAGCGGCAGATGGACGAGTACTACGAAGCCCTGTCGCTGGACCCGCGCCGCGCGCAGCGCCTGCGTGGCGACATCCTGGAGCGCGTGCTCAGTGAGGGCTTGCATGCCGAGCTCGGTTTTGCCAGACCCGCCGACGAGACCGCACGCAACGCGCTGCTGCAGCGGCTGGATGCCTACCTGTGCGAGATCAAGGAATCACAGATTCGCGATGGCCTGCACATTCTGGGCAGCTCACCGCAAGGGCGCCAGCAGATCGATACGCTGGTGGCGCTGGCGCGCTTCCCCGGTGGCACGGCAGCCGGGCAGCGCAGCTTGCTGGTGGCACTGGCTCAAGATTTGATGTTGGATGGCGTAGACGGCTTTAGCGTGCTGAGCCCGGAATGGGCTGCACCTTGGAGCGGCCCATTCCCCCCTGTGTTGCAAGACATGAGTGCTGAGACCTGGCGCCATGCAGGCCACACCCGCGAACGGCTGGAGCTGCTGGCCCGGCAACTCGTCACTGACCATGTGGTGGCCGACACGCCCTGGAATGCTGCCGACTGGCTGCACACCACTCCGGTGCTGCAGCGCATGCGCCAGGTGCTGCGCCCGCGCCTGGACGCCTGCGGCCCGCAAGAGATTGCGCAGTGCCTGCGCGGCCTGTCGGGCAAGTTTGTGCCCGCCGGCCCGAGCGGTGCGCCGTCGCGCGGCCGCCCGGATGTGCTGCCCACTGGGCGCAACTTCTACTCGGTAGACACACGTGCCGTGCCCACGCAGACCGCCTATGCCATGGGCGCCGCGGCGGCCGAACGCGTGATGGAGCGCCATTTGCAAGACCACGGCGAGATGCTGCGTTGCCTGGGCCTGTCGGTCTGGGGCACCAGCACCATGCGCACCGGCGGCGAAGACATTGCCCAGGCCTTTGCACTGCTGGGCGTGCGGCCCAGGTGGGCCGATGGCAGCAGCCGTGTGGTGGATATTGAAGTGCTGCCTATGGCGATCAAAAACCGCCCGCGCGTCGATGTGACGCTGCGCGTGTCGGGTTTCTTCCGCGATGCCTTTCCCAATGTGATTGACCTGTTCGACACCGCTGTGCGGGCCGTGGCCGCGATCAGCGAAGAAGATGAACCCGACGAGGTGAACCCCATCCGCGCGCGCGTGCAGCGTGAAGCGGCCGAGGCCCAGGCCAAAGGCCTGAGTGCGGATGACGCCCGTCGCGAAGCCACCTGGCGCGTGTTTGGCCCGCGCCCGGGCGGCTATGGCGCCGGGCTGCAGGAAGTCATGGCCAGCGGCCGCTGGAACGACGGCGCGGACCTGGCCCAGGCTTATCTGCGCGCCGGCGCCTTTGCTTATGGCCAGGGCGAGCACGGCGCACCGGCGCGCGGCAGCTTTGAGCAGCGCCTGGCCGGCCTGGACGCCGTGCTGCACAACCAGGACAACCGCGAGCACGACGTGCTTGATTCGGACGACTACTACCAGTTCCAGGGCGGCATGGCGGTGGCGGTCGAACATCTGGCAGGAGCGCCGGCATCGCTGTACCACGGCGACTTCAGCGTGCCCGGCGCCCCGCGCATCCGCACGCTGGGTGAAGAAGTGGCGCGCGTGGTGCGGTCGCGCGCCGTCAACCCGAAGTGGCTGGAGGGCGTGCGCCGCCATGGCTACAAGGGCGCGTTCGAAATGGCCGCCACGGTGGACTACCTGTTTGCCTTTGACGCCACCACCGGCGTGGTCGGCGACCACCAGTACGCACTGGTGGCTGAGGCCTACCTGCACGACGACACCAACCGCGCATTTTTGCAACAGCACAACCCCGGCGCCCTGCGCAGCATCGGAGAGCGCCTGCTCGAAGCCATGCAGCGCGGCCTGTGGACAGAGCCGGGCGGCCACCGCGAGCGCATTGAAGACCATTTGCTGGCGCTGGAGCGCCGGCTTGAAGAACACGGAGAAGGACCTTTGACATGAACCATCCCATGACCATTCCTGAACTGGACATTCCGCTTGAATCCGCCACCCGCGCGGCTTTTCCCTTCACCGCGCTGGTCGGCCAGCCGCAGTTGCAGCTTGCGTTGCAACTGGCCGCCATCGACCCCGGCATCGGCGGTGTGCTGATCAGCGGCCCGCGCGGCACGGCCAAGTCCACTGCGGCCCGCGCGCTGGCCGCGCTGTTGCCGGGCGCGCCCTTTGTCACCTTGCCGCTGGCCGCCAGCCTGGAGCAACTGGTAGGTACGCTGAATGTGGAAGACGTTTTGCGCGACGGCCAGGTGCGCCTGGCGCCCGGGCTGGTGGCGCGCGCCCATAACGGGGTGCTCTATGTGGACGAAGTCAATCTGCTGCCCGACGCACTGGTAGACGCCTTGCTGGACGTGGCCGCCAGCGGTGTCAATACTGTGGAGCGCGACGGTATTTCGCAGCAGCATGCCGCGCGCTTTGTGCTGGTAGGCACCATGAACCCGGAGGAGGGCGAGCTGCGCCCGCAACTGCTGGACCGCTTTGGCCTGTCGGTGGCGCTGGCCACCCCGGTGGATGCCGCGGAGCGCACCGCCATCCTGCGCGCGCGCCTGGGCTTTGATGAGAACCCCGAGGGCTTGGGCGCGCAGCATGCGGAAGAACAAGCTGCGCTGAGCGCCGCATTGGTGGCCGCCCGCGCCGCGCTGCCGCGCCTGAGCTGGCCTGACGCGGTGCTGCGGCATGCGGCGGCTTGCGCAATCGCTGCCGGGGTAGACGGCATGCGCGCCGACCTGGTGATGCTGCGTGCCGCGCGTGCGCTGGCGGCGCTGCAAGGGCGCGGCGAAGTGACGGTTGACGATGTAGATGCCGTGGCCGAACTGGCGCTGGCGCACCGCCGGCCAGACGGAAGCATGGCGCAGCCACCGGGCCATAGCAGATCGACCGGCTCATCCTCATCCGGGTCATCGCCGTCCCAATCTAATTCAGAGCGCCCGCAAGAGCAGCCTTCCGCGCCGCCCACGCCGCAAGGCGACTGGGGCGCGCTGGCCGCGCAGCCCGAAGGCATTGCCAAAGTCCAGCGCATGGCAGGGTGGCCGCCAAAAAAAGCCTAGGCCGCCCCGGCAGCCGCCCGCGCAACGGGCCCGGCAGCTGGCGGTGGCCTCCACCTCACAAGCTTTCAGCAAGTGCCGCAACGCACGGCGCACGGCAGCGCAGCGCCACGATTGCCTGGCTGCCCACGGTGCTGGCCAAAGGGCCCGCGCCCCTCAGGCGCGAGCACCTGCGCCGCCAGCCTGTAGCGCTGCGCGCTGGCCGGCTGCACTGCATCGTGCTGGACACCTCGGGCTCCATGCGCCGGCACGGCCGCCTGGCGCTGGCCAAGGGCCATGCGGCTTTCATGATTGAACAGGCTGCGAGGCAGGGCGATGACGTCGCGCTGCTGTGCTTTGGCGGGCAGGGCGTCGAGCTGCTGTTGCCGCCGGGCCGCGCCCGTGCCGCCGGCAGCCAGCGCCTGCGCCCGGTGGGCGGTGGCGGCGGCACGCCGCTGGCCGAGGCATTGGCCCAGGCCGACCGCCTGCTGCAGCGCACCTTGCGGGTGAGCGGTCCTTCTGAGTGCTGGCTGTGGCTGCTGACGGATGGCCGCACGCTGGAGCACCCCCAGGCGCCGTTGACTCCGCAGCACCTGGCGATCGTGGACTTTGACGACCCGCAGAAAAACCTGGGCCGCTGTGCCGCCTGGGCCGTCCGCTGGGGCGCGGAGTATCACCAAGCAGTGGCTTTGGCCTGACTGGTCAACTAAAAACTCTTTGAAACCGATGTCCGATACCGAAATCATTGTCTGCACCACCTGCCGCCCGCCGGGCGCATCGCGCGATCTGCCCGCCCATGGCCTGGCCCTGTTCGAAGCGGTGCAGGACGCGCTGCTGGTATGCGAGCTGGACACCGGGCAGCACAAGGGCCTTCAGCTGCGCTGCCAGGCGTGCATGAGCGGCTGTTCGCGTGCCTGCACCGTGACCCTGCAAGCCCACGGCAAGTTCACCTACTACTTTGGCGATCTGGTTGCTGATGACGAGACCGCCGCCCAGGTGATTGCCTGCGCGCAGCTGCACAAGCACAGCGCCGACGGCAACCTGGCCCGCAATGCACGGCCCGAGCGCCTGCGCAGCGGCATCCTCGCGCGGCTACCCCCCGTCGGCCTGGGCTCGACATAAACGGCCAAATCCACTAAGTTTTCCTTTTTCACCCACCAACCCGCTTACCTCAACCTCAAGGAGATCACCATGACTGAACCGACAACGCTCACCCACAGCCCGTCCCGCACCCTGAACCCCGGCCTGGCCGTGCTGCGCCCGCTGCTCGGCGCCGCTGCGCTGGGCCTGGTCGTCTTGTACGGCGTGGCTTTTGCCGAAAGCCCGTTCGCCCACAACGCCGCGCACGACGTGCGCCATATCACCGTCGCGCCTTGCCACTGAGCCGACTTTCCACGGGAGATACCCATGCTTTTCCAACGATTGATCTGGGCGGCCCTGGCCACCGCCGTGGTGGTGGGCAGCCTGCAGACCGGCGTGCAGCGCTGGCAGGCGGCCCCGCTGATTCTGGCGGCCGAAGTGTATGAGGAGCAAAAAGCGGAGGCCCCCGCGCCGGCCGCTGCTCCTGCCGCTCACACGCATGCCGAAGGTACGGCGCCTCATGAACATGCGCATGGCACCGCCAAGGAATGGGAGCCGGCAAACGGCGCCGAACGCATTGGCTGGACCTGGGTGGCCAACATTCTGCATGCCTTCAGCATGGCGCTGTTGTTGTTTGCGGTGATGGGCGTGTGGCTCTACCAGCGCGGTGCTGCGGTGGCCTCGCTGCGCCTGGCTGGCCTGGTGGCAGCGGCCGGCTGGCTGAGCTTTCACCTCTGGCCCTCGCTGGGCCTGCACGCTGAAGTGCCCGGCATGGAAGCCGCGCCGCTCCAAGCCCGCCAGGTCTGGTGGGTGCTGGCCATGGCCAGTGCGGCGGGCGCTTGCGCCGTAGCCGGTTTTGCACGCGCGTCCTGGCGCTGGCTGGTGGCGGCGGCCTTGCTTGCACTGCCCTTTGTAGTGGGTGCGCCCAAGCTGCAGGGTGATGCGCTGGCCGGTTTTGGCCCTGAGGCGCATGCCGCTCTGGAGCAGCTCGGCACGCAGTTCATCTGGGCCACGACCTGGATGTCGCTGTCATTCTGGGTCAGTATGGGCCTGGCGGGCGGTTGGGCTTTTCAGCGCTGGGTGCGCCCGGCCTTGCTGGCGGTGCTGCAAGGTGCTGAGGCGCCTGCTGTCGGCGCCGTGCAAGCGCCGCAGTGAGTGGCGTGACGGACAGGATTCCGGCCGCCGGTACGGCCGAGCCCAGCCATGCTTTCAGCGATGCCGAGCAGCAGGCGGTGTACCGGGCCATCTTCGAGCGGCGTGACATGCGCCACTTCAGCGGCGGCGCGGTGCCTGACGATGTATTGCAGCGCCTGCTGTCGGCTGCGCACCATGCGCCCAGCGTGGGTTTTATGCAGCCCTGGCGTTTTATCCGTGTGCGCAGCCGGCCTTTGCGCGAGGGGGTTCATGCGCTCATCGAACAGGAGCGCGTGCTGACGGCGAAGGCCTTGGGCGAACGCGAAGACGAGTTCATGAAACTCAAGGTGCAGGGCGTGCTCGATGCGGCCGAGGTGCTGGTCGTCGCCCTGCCGCCTGGGCGCGAGCAGCACGTGTTTGGCCGCCGCACGCTGCCTGAGATGGATGTCGCTTCGGCCGCCTGCGCTATCCAGAACCTCTGGCTTGCCGCGCGCGCTGAGGGCTTGGGCATGGGTTGGGTTTCGATTTTCGATCCGCAGCAGTTGGCCGCGCTGCTCCAGATGCCTGAGGGCGCCAAACCGATTGCCGTGCTGTGCCTGGGGCCGGTGACGGCCTTTTACGACCAGCCCATGCTGCAGGCCGAAAAGTGGGCGCGCCGCGCACTGCTGGCCGACATGGTGTTTGAAGACCAGTGGGGCGCCGGCGCGCCCGGCTCCGGCGAAGGCTGACGTGCTCGCAAACTGGACTCCCTTCATCGCTTTTCAGGGCCTGCCCGTCGCCATGGCCTGGCTGCTGGCCCTGGTGTTGTTGCTGGCCTTGTGGATCGACGAGTACTTCGGCGAGCCGCCTGCCAACGCACATCCCGTGGTCTGGATGGGGAACTACCTTCGCTTGTGCGGCAGCGTCACCGTGCGCTGCCCGCCGGCGCTGGCCTTTCTTCTGGGGGCGCTGGCCTGGTGGGTGGGTGTTGTTGCCGTGGCGGCGCTGGGCTGGAGCCTGCAAGCGCTGCTCTTCTGGCAAGCCGCCGAATACCGCGCGCAACCTGATTTGCCAAGCGGGGTCGAGGCCGCCCTGGTCGCCATCCTGATGGCCTGGGTCCTGAAGGGCATGCTGTCGTGGCGCATGCTGCGTGAAGAGGTGGGGGCGGTGGAGCTGGCACTGGCGCAGTCGCTGGCAGCAGGGCGTGAACGCCTGTCCTGGCTGGTGAGCCGCGACACCGCACAGCTCACCGAAAGCCAGGTGCGTGAAAGCGCTATCGAGTCGCTGGCCGAAAACCTCAACGACTCCGTGGTGGCGCCCATTTTCTGGTTTGTGCTGCTGGGCTTGCCGGGCGCCGTGGTCTATCGCTTTGCCAACACGGCTGACGCCATGTGGGGTTACCGCGGCGTGTACCGCGGCAAAAACTGGGAATGGGCCGGCAAGTGGGCCGCACGCGCCGACGATGTGCTGTCGTGGGCGCCGGCACGGCTCACGGCGCTGCTTCTGGCAATCGCTGCGCAAGGCCTGCCGCTCTCGGCATTGCAAAACGAAGCCCGCAAGACGCCGTCGCCCAACAGCGGCTGGCCGATGGCGGCCATGGCGCTGGCGCTGGGCATTTCGCTTGGCAAGCCTGGTGTTTACAGCCTCAACCCCGAAGGCCGGCCTCCTTTGGCGTCGGACATCGTTCGGGCCCAGAATCTTGGATCAAAAGTGCTCGCAGTCATTGTGTTTATTGTGCTTGTAGCTATGATTTTTGTAGCGACCGGGGTTTGGGCATGAGTTTGGGTATGAATGCAGGCCTTGCCAGGCGACCGCGCATCCACGGCGGGCCTGACGGGCTCGGCGTGCCGCTGCACGACTTTTCCACCAACAGCAATGCTTGCGGGCCTTGCCCTGTGGCACAGGCAGCGGTCAACCAGGCCGATGCCACGCGTTATCCGGACGCCGGCTATACGGCGCTGCGCAAGCAACTTGCGGCCTTTCACCAGGTCGATGAGGCGCGTGTGCTGCTCGCTGCCAGCGCCAGCGAGTTCATCTTTCGCATCACCACGCTGGCCGTGCAGCGCGGCACGCGTGCCGTCTGGCTGCCGCCGCTGAGCTATGGCGATTACGCGCAGGCTGCCCATGCGCATGGGCTGCCGATAGCGGGCCAGCCCAGCGAGGCGCGGTTGCTCTGGGCCTGCGAGCCCTCGAGCCCACTGGGCGCCGCGCAGGCCGGGCTGCAGGCCTTGGTCAATAGCCGGAGAGAAGAAACCTTCATCGTGCTGGACCGCGCCTACGAGCCCTTGCGGCTTGGCGGCGCATCAACACTCTCACCGCAACAGCTGCAAACCACCTGGCAACTCTGGACGCCCAACAAGGCACTGGGCTTGACCGGCGTGCGCGCGGCATATGTGATTGCGCCGGTGGATCAAAACGATACCGCCGCCGCACTGGAGCAACTCTGCCCCTCATGGCCGGTGGGCGCGCATGGAGAAGCCATGCTGCGGGCCTGGACGGGTAGCGAGCCGCAAGACTGGCTGGCCGCCAGCCGGGGCACCTTGCGCGAATGGAAAGCCCGGCAGATCGGCGTCTGCGAATCGCTGGGCTGGGAATGCCTGCCCAGCGAAGCCAATTTCTTTTGTGCGCGGCCTACATTGCCTGAAGGCCTGACTCTGCAACAGGCCCTGGCCGCGCTGCGCGACCAGGGCATCAAGCTGCGCGATACCACTTCATTTGGCTTGCCCGGCCATGTGCGTTTGGGTGTACTCGCACCTGCTGCACAGGATGCGCTGCACAATGCATGGCAACAGCGCTTGGGTGTATGCAAGCTGTGACGCCCGCGTAGTTTAAAAATTTGAAGGAGAAGTGATCATGAGCGCACTGACCATTCGATTGCCCAATTCGGTCCACGAAAGCATCAAGCTCCTGGCCCGCAAAGACGGCATTTCCGTGAACCAGTTCATTGCCAGCGCCGCCGCTGAAAAGATGGCGTCATTCCAGACCCTGGACTATCTGCGCCAGGAAGCCGCCTTGGGCAAGCGCAAAGATTTTGAGCGCTTCCTGAAGCTGGTGCCGGATGCACTGCCGCAGGCGGGAGACGAACTCCCGATCGCCAAAAAACGCGGTAAATAAACCAGCATGAGCGCCAAGTGCGTCATGGTGCTGGGCACCACCAGCGGCGCCGGCAAAAGCTGGCTGACGACCGCGCTGTGCCGCTACTACGCGCGGCAAGGGCTCAAGGTCGCGCCTTTCAAAGCGCAGAACATGAGCAATAACGCAAGGGTGGTGGCGCAGGGCGAGATTGGAAGTGCGCAGTATTTCCAGGCGCTGGCAGCCAACGCCGTGCCTAACGTGCGCATGAACCCCTTGCTGCTCAAGCCCGAAAAAGACACCCAAAGCCAGGTCGTGCTGATGGGGCAGGTCAATGCCGAACTTTCGCGCATGGAGTGGCGCGGCCGCAGTGCCTCGGTCTGGCCGGTGGTGGCGCGTGCGCTGGATGAGTTGCTGGAAGAAAACGACGTGGTGGTGATGGAAGGCGCAGGCTCGCCCGCCGAGATCAACCTCAAGGCCAGCGACATCGTCAACATGCGTTCAGCGCAGCACGCCAATGCCGCCTGCCTGCTGGTGACGGACATCGACCGCGGCGGCGCCTTTGCCCACCTGTATGGCACCTGGGCCATGCTGGACGAACCCGAGCGCAAACTCATCAAGGGCTTTGTGCTTAACAAGTTCAGGGGCGATGCCACGCTGCTGGCGCCTGGCCCGCAGATGCTGCAGGGCATGACCGGCATCCCCACCGTGGCAACGCTGCCGATGTGGTGGCAGCACGGGCTACCTGAAGAAGATGGTGTCTTCGATGACCGCAGCGTGGCCGGCGGCGGCGCTGTCACCCGAACCGTGGCGGTGATCGCCTATCCGCGCATCAGCAACCTCGATGAATTCCAGCCGCTCAAGAATGTGCCGGGCGTGCGGCTGAAATGGGTGCGCAGCCCGGCCGATTTGATGGGCGCGGACTGGGCGATCCTGCCGGGCTCCAAGCACACCAGCGGCGACCTGGCATGGCTGCGCGCGCAGGGGCTGGACCAGGCCGTTGCCGCGCACGCGGGCCGGGGCGGCGCGGTGCTGGGCATTTGCGGCGGCCTGCAAATGCTGGGCGAGGCGCTGATCGATACGCACGGTATTGACGGCAACGCGCCCGGCCTGGGCTTGCTGCCGGTGGTCACGGTATTTGAGGAAGCCAAGACAGTGCAGCATCGGCAGGCCGTATTCATGCAGTTGCGCGGGCTGTGGAGTGGCTTGTCAGGCGTTGAAGTGCAGGGCTATGAAATCCACCACGGCCAGACGGCCCCGCATTCGGCTATGGCCGCGGCGGGCGACGTTGCGCACGCCGTGATGCCCGATGGCCTGGCCTGGCAAAACGGCGCCGGCAATGTGCTCGGCCTGTATTTGCACGGCATGTTTGAAGACCCGCGCGTGCTCAAGGCCTTGTTCGGCGCGGCGGCGCCTACGCTGGACTCGGTGTTTGACGGCCTGGCCGATTACATCGGCGGACATTTCGCGCCCGGCGTACTCCAGTCGCTGATCGGCGCCCCCTAAGCTTCGTGTCTGATGCGGCTCAGGGCACTCGCTTGAGCGGCCCAAAGCAGGCCTCAAGCGATGCGGCTTTGCACACAATGAACTGATCCTGCTTGGGGCTGAACTGGATAAAGCGGATCACGCTTTCGTCGCCGTCGGCATGCAGGTCGCCGGAACAATCGCGCTTGCCGTTGCTGTTGGTCACCGTTTCGGTCAACGGATAAAAACCTGTCGTCGTGGGCTTGGCCGGTACCTGGTAGTCGCTCTGGGTAACTTCTTCGCCGCTGGTGCCCAGGCGCTTGCCGTCGGCGCGGTATTGCCAGGTTTCCGTGCAGGTCTTGCCGGGCAGCGTCCAGCTCCAGGTTCCCACCAGGGGGTGAGCCGCGGGCGCCGCTGCGGGCGCGGAGGCAGGTGCGGCGATGGAGGGGGAGGGCTTGAGGCCCTGCGCGGTGGCAAGGCTGCTGAACAGGGCGGCAAAAACCACACCGGCCAGCGCGCACGATGCACGGCTCTTGTGGATGAATGAGATGTAGCGCAGAGAAGTCTTCATGGGGTGATTATGAAGAGGGTGGCGTGGCAACTCTGCAGGGAGAGTGCAATCAATTCGTAAAGTTTGCTTGTATGTTGCGGGGGTGAGGCCAGCGGCGGCGAAGGGTTGCGCGGCACGCTGGCGTTGCGCCACCGCCTGATGGCTACCGGGCCTGTGCTATAGATTCGATAGCCGCCTGTCCTTGTATTTAAAGGGCTGTAGGCGTATTTTTCTCAAAGTTTCGGGTTGTTGCAGCGCCACCTACCGCAATTGCAGTATTGCCGGGCAGGGGGTTCACCTCCAGAATATCCGCACCCGCGTGAGCCGGTGCCGGAACCCCAAGCCTGCCACCCCGTTGCCACGCCTGCCAGAGATGACCGCATGACGAAAGAAACAACCCTGGAAGCCAGGGCCAGGCAAATGATGGCGAGATTTCGCACCCATGAGTGGATGGGATTTGCGACGGGCTTGCTGATTCTTGCCGTCGCTGAACTGGTGCGTGCCTGGTACGCACCGGAGCTGCCTGCGCGCATGGTCCATGGCTGGTTTGTGCCCATTGTGGTCGCCGCCTCGTCGCTGGCGGTTTACCTCTCGGTGTCCATGCACAAGGCGCTGAAGGAGCGCAGCGCGGTCGACCCGCTGGCGCGGCGCGAGATGTGCATTCTTTTTTTGCTGGGTACGCAGGACGCCCATGGCCTGAAGCTGATGCGGCGGATCACCATGGCCGCCAATGTGCATGCGCTGAGCTTTGGCATGGCCGTTGGGCTGGTGGTTTTCAGCCTGATCCGCATTTAGAGCCGCTCACAAAACCCTCCTCAAGCCTTGGGTGCGCTAAAGAAATACCGCGCAGTCGTCTCAAGGACTCTCCTGGCGTTTACCTGGATGTCGCATGACAGCGGCCGGGAGGCCTGTACATAAAAAGGCCAGGATGCTGGGGTGCGGCCTTGCTGCTGTCGAACGAAGGGCATGACGGGCATGACAGGCGTAACGAGCGTAACGGGCGCTTTGGCATGGGTTGGAGGGGAATGTGAGAGTTGCATTGAAGTCCCTGGTGTCTTTATCTGGCTGGCTCATGGTTGTCTGTGTTGAAGAACAAATAATACTGTACATGCATACAGTGATCAACTATGATTTACCCATGGAAACAATGCCCTGCCTGGCCGCCGCCGCGTCCATTGGGCAGCCAACGAGCCGCGGGTCTGCTCAACGCCCGCATCGCCGAGGCCGCTGCGCTGCGGCTGGCGCGGCTGATCCAAGAGCTGCGCCGCTTCAAAGCAAAGGGGCGTTACATTATTTGAGAAGACGCGCAAAGCGCATGCAGGGCTCGCCTGCATATCAACAACGAAACGAACTGGGAGGAGATGGCCATGGAGCCCGTACTGAACCGTGACACGCCTTTGGCGCCACCACACGCGCCGCACGCGCCCCAAGCCGACCAGACACACCAGCTCAGCATTGAGTTCACCGGTTCGGGCAGCGAATACTTCCGCATCTGGATCGTCAACCTGTTGCTGCTCATGGTGACGTTTGGCATTTATTACCCATGGGCCAAGGTGCGCCGCCTGCGTTACTTCTATGGCAACACCGTGGTGGGAGGTGAGCCGCTGGGCTTTCATGCGGACCCCACCAAGCTGCTCAAGGGCTACCTGCTGGTCGGCGTGCTGTTCATGCTGTATTCCGCGGCTGGCAAGTTCTCCGCCACGGCGGGGTTTATCGCCTTCCTGTTCGTCGCGGCCCTCTGGCCGGCCTTGCTGAAGTCGGCCATGCAGTTCCGCATGGCCAACACCAGCTGGCGCGGCCTGCGCTTCAAATTCAACGGGTCGCTGCCTGATGCTTACCGCGCCGTGCTGCCGCTGTTTGCCCCTGGCCTGGTAATACTGGCAGCGCTGACGCAGGTGGCCAACCCCGAAAAACCACCGATCTGGTATCTCAAGGTGCTGGGTGTCGTCTTGCTGGTGTCGATGGCGGTGGCGCCCTGGCTGCTCTGGAACCTCAAGCAGTACCAGCACAACCATTACGCGCTGGCCTCCTTGCAGACGACCTTCAAGGCCACCTTGGGATCGTTCTACAAACTCTTTTTCAAGATCCTGGGCCTGGCGGTGCTGCCCATGCTGGTGTCGGGAGGCGTTGTTGGCGCCACTGTGTATGCAATGAAGACCGGGGGCCGTCCTTCCGTCGGCTTCCTCATGATCGCGAGCCTGGCGCCGCTGGCCATCGTGATGGTGCTGCTGGTGCTGATCAAACCCTACGCCACAGCCCGCTTCCAGGACCTGGTGTGGACGCGCACAGGCAATGTGTCCCTGCGCTTCATCAGCCGCCTGCGCGTCAGGTCGCTGCTGTGGGTAACGCTGAAGAACTGGCTGCTCATCGTAGTGACGCTGGGGCTTTACTGGCCGTTTGCCGCGGTGGCGCTGGCGCGCATCAGGCTTCAGGCCGTATCGGTGAAGACGCGGGTGAGCCCGGACACCCTGATCGCCATGGCGGGCGCTGTTGAGGGCGATGCGGCAGGTGAGGCCGGCGGCGACCTGTTCGGCCTTGACATCGGGTTTTGATTTTTGACAGTTGTGACTTCCCTACAGCCAGGCCAGGCCGCCACGCTTGCTGCCAGTTATTTTGACGGCACCAGTGCCCGTGCGCGGCCCGTCACGTTGCAGATAGAGGGTGGCGAACTGCTTGTCAACGGCGAGGGCATTCATCGCCGTGTAGCGCTGCGCAAAGTGCAATGGCCCGAACGCACCCGGCACGGCACGCGAGTGGCCCATTTCACCGAAGGCGGTTCCGTGCAGTGCGCTGACGCCGCCGCCTGGGACGACTGGAGCCGCGCCAGCGGCCGCCGCGATTCGCTGGTGGTGACGATGCAGCAAAGCTGGCGCTGGGTGGTTGCCAGCGCCGTGGCGCTCGTGGTGTTGTTCGGCGTGATCCAGCAGTGGGGCTTGCCAGTGGCGGCGCGCGCCGTGGTGGCGGTCACACCGCTGAGCGTCGACAGCTCCCTGGGCGACGCGTCGCTGACTGTAATTGACGAGCACCTGATGCGCCCCAGCAAGCTGCCGGCGGCCGAGCAGGCGCGGCTGCGCGAGGCGTTTGCCAAAGCTGTCAGCGCCATGCCGCCTGGCAGCGTGCCGGACTGGCAGCTGGTATTTCGCCGCAGCCGCATTGGTCCCAACGCCTTTGCGTTGCCGGGGGGGACCCTGGTGATGACTGACGAAATGGTGGAACTGGTGGGCCGCGATGACAAAGTCATTACCGCCGTCCTGGCCCATGAGCTGGGCCACGTGCGCAACCGCCACGGCGTGCGCATGCTGATACAAGCCACTGCGCTGGGCGGGCTGGCAGCCATGGTGGTGGGCGACTTCAGCACCGTGCTGGCGGGCGTGCCGGTGTTGCTGGGCCAGGCCAGCTATTCGCGTGACGCTGAGCGCGAAGCCGACCAGGAAGCGGTGCGCATCCTGAAATCGGCCGGCATTTCACCGGCGGTCATGGTGACGATGTTCGAGAAAGTCGCCGCCCAGAGAAGTGAAGCTGCCACGTCAGGCAAGGCCGCAAAACCCGGTGAGCCCGGCAAACCCGTCGAGGCAAGCCCTTCGGGCGACAAAGACCCCGGTCAGGAGTCCTGGCTGGGAATCGCTTTTGCTTCGCATCCGGCCGATGCCGAACGGATTCGCTACTTCACCGAGGCCGCAGCCGAGCGCTGAGGCGCCGCCTCACAGCCCGGCCACGAAGGCGGGCGAGGCGGCCTTGCTTCCGTCTTACTTCTTCATCTCGTCCTTGCCCATGGCATCTTTCGCCATGGCATCTTTCTTCATGCCGTCCTTGGCCATGTGATCTTTCTTCATCTTGTCTTTCTTGGCCATTTTGTCGTCATGCTTCATGCCGTCTTTGGCCATGGCGTCCTTGCCCATGGCATCTTTGCCCATAGCATCTTTCGCCATCGCATCTTTCTTCATGCCATCCTTGGCCATGGTGTCCTTGCTCATCGCATCTTTGCCCATGGCGTCTTTTTTCATGGCGTCTTGCGCAAGGGCGCTGCCGCCGGCGACCAGCAGGCATGCCGAGAGGAGAGAAGCGGTCAATGTGTTCATGTTCATGATGTTGTCCTTGAAAGAGTGTTGGAACTGTCATTAAAAAAAAGGCAAGGAGCGGGCTCCTTCGCCGGCGTTACGGGGTTTCTGAGCGGGCTCAGCTACCTCCGAACCAGTTGTAGCCCTGGTCTTCCCAGTAGCCGCCAGGGTAGGTGTTGGTCACAAAAATCGCCTGGATGTGTTTGGGGTTTTTGTAGCCCAGCTTGGTGGGCATGCGCAGCTTCATCGGAAAGCCGTACTTGGGCGGCAGCACCTGTCCGTCGTAGGTCAGCGCCAGCAGAGTCTGCGGGTGCAAGGCGGTGGCCATGTCGATGCTGGTGAAGTAGTCGTCGGCGCATTTGAAGCCCACGTACTTGGCCGAGGTGTCGGCGCCCACCTTGCGCAGGAAGTCGGCAAAAGGCACGCCGCCCCATTTGCCGATGGCGCTCCAGCCTTCCACGCAGATGTGGCGTGTGACCTGGTCGGCCTGCGGCATGGCGCGCAGTTCGGGCAGCGACCATTTGCGCCTGTCTGCCACCATGCCGGCGACTTCCAGGCGGTAACTTTCTTCCTCGACCTCGCGCACCTCGTCTTCACCGTAATAGGCGTTGAAAGGAAAAGGCCGGGTGATCATGGAATCGGGGTAAGTGGGTGCCAGGCGGTTGGGGTCGAACAGCAGGCCCTGCACGTCGTCGTTGATGCGAGAGATGCGGGTGAGGGCGGTGTTGATGGACTCGCTGTCGTCCAGCATGCAGCCGGTCAGCATCGAAAGGCCACCCAGGGTGAGCGAGCCGCGCAAAAAGTTGCGGCGGGCCAGCGAGAGCTTGCCGGCTGTGGCGATGCGGTCAACGGCTTCTTTGAGGAGGGCGTCGCCGTCGACGTGCTGCAGGCGCTTGGGAGTCTGGATTTTCATGATGTTTCCTTGAGGCTTGTGGGCGGCCGTTCAGCGGCCACGCAGCATGTAAACCAACGTCTTGGGCACCAGCGCCACCATCACGAGGTGCACGGCGACAAATCCGGCCAGTGCGGCCATCGCAAAAAAGTGGACCAGGCGCGCGCCCTCGTAGCCGCCCATCAACTCACGCAGCAGCGGAAACTGCACTGACTTCCACAACACCAGGCCGGACAGCACGATCAGCACGCTGTCGGCCATCACAAAGAGATAAGCCAGGCGCTGCACCATGTTGTAGTGGCGCGGGTCGGCATGGGCCAGCTTGCCTTTGAGGGCGGCCAGCAAGTCGGCAACGATGCCCTTGAACGACAGTGGAAAGAATTTGCGGAACAGCCGCCGGGTGAAGAGATTGAAGGCCAGGTACAAAAGGCCGTTGAAAAACAGCAACCACATGGCGGCGAAGTGCCATTGCAGCGCGCCGCCCAGCCAGCCACCCAGCGTGAGGCCTTTGGGGATGCTGAAGCCCAGGAAGGCCGTGGCGTTGTAAATGCGCCAGCCGCTCATCATCAGCACCATCACAGCCAGCGCGTTGAGCCAGTGCATGGCGCGCAGCCAGCCAGGGTGTATGGCTTGTCCGGACGGTATGTTCATCAAATGCTCCTGAGGGTTGCCGCAGGCGGGGGTTTCCGCCGCAGTTTTGCCGTGTGTTGGGGTTTGGTCGGACGGGGCGTGGCTTTCTTACAGGCCGGCAGTATTTATTTGCGGGCAAAATCGGGGTATCCCCGGCCGGGCCCGCAACACCCTGCAACCTATTCAGATGCACCGCTTTAAACGACTGTTCGCCGTGCTGGCCTTTCTGGCTTTGCTGCTGGCGGTATTCCAGCTTTCGGGCCTGCGGGACAACTTCAACCTGGTTTTTTTGCACCAGAAGTTCCTGGACAACGAGCTCACCGGGCTGCTGATTTTTATCGCGCTGTTCGCGCTGGGTAATCTGATCCAGATTCCGGGCTGGATATTCCTGGCGGCTGCGGTATTGGCACTGGGCGAGGTATGGGGAGGCGTGGCGACTTACCTGGCGGCAGTGGTTTCATGCGCCTTCACCTTCTGGCTGATACGCCTGCTGGGCGGTGACGCCTTGCGGCAGCTCAAAGGACGATGGGCGCAGCGCATGCTGGCACAACTTGACGCCCGGCCCGTGGGCAGCGTCGTGGTGCTGCGCATGCTGCTGCAGACCGTGCCGGCGCTCAACTATGCGCTGGCGATGTCGGGTGTGAAGTTTCGCGACTATCTGGTGGGCACCTTGCTGGGCCTGCCGCTGCCGATCGCGCTGTACTGCGTGTTCTTTGATTACCTGGCACGGCTGCTGAAGGTGCCGGGGTATTGAATCCCGGGATTACGCCGTGCTGCCGGCCATGCGGGCCAGCAGGGGTAGAAGGAATGCCGCCGCAATGCTCAAGCTGAAAACCAGCGCATAAGCGATAAGGGCCAGCAAGGCACCGCCTTTGAACCCCAGCGGCGCCCCTTCAGCACTTGTACCGCGTGGCCCCAGAAACCATGCGCCCAGGGCGAGTTGAGCGAGCAAGCCTGTGGCGATGTCCAGGAGTGAGACGGACACAGGGCCTGCGCCCACGGCAAGGCTCAACCACCTCACGCAGGCGCCCACAGCGAGCAGCACCAGAAACAGCGCTACCCCAAAAACAGCAGCGTGCTTCCAGCTGAGCTGCGAGCGGCGATAAAGCCTTGCCGCCAATTTGATGCAGGCGACGTAAGCAAGAATGGTGAAGATGGCCGGAACAAGGCCAGCAAGAAGGTCAGGCATGCGTGAATACCCGTGACCTGGCAGCCTTATCCATGGCTGCGGCCCTCACCCTAGCCCTCTCCCAGAGGGAGAGGGAACAAGAGGCGGGAAGGGCCGCATATTCTTCATGCTGGCACGGCCCGCGCGTGGCTCACAGCACCTTGCTCAAAAAGCGCTTGGTCCGCTCTTCCCTGGGGTTGTCAAAGATCTCGCTGGGGGAGCCCTCTTCAATCACCAGGCCTTCGTCGATGAACATCACCCGGTCGGCGACCTGGCGGGCAAAACCCATTTCGTGGGTGACGACCACCATGGTCATGCCTTCTTCGGCCAGGGCCTGCATCACGGCCAGCACTTCGCCGACCATTTCGGGGTCAAGCGCGGAAGTAGGCTCGTCAAACAGCATGATGCGCGGCTGCATGGCCAGCGCCCGGGCAATCGCCACACGCTGTTGCTGCCCGCCCGAGAGCTGGTTGGGATAGGCGTCAATTTTCTCGAGCAGCCCGACCTTGATCAACAATTCGCTGGCGCGGTTGCGCGCTTCGAGCGCCGTCAGCTTGCGTACTTTGGTCGGCGCCAGCGTGATGTTTTCCAGCACCGTCTTGTGCGGGAACAGGTTAAAGCGCTGAAACACCATGCCGATTTCCGAGCGCAAGGCATCGACGTCGGTCTTGGGTTCATGCACCGACACGCCATGCACCAGCACTTCGCCGCCGGTGGCGTCTTCCAGGCCGTTGAGGCAGCGCAAAAAGGTGCTCTTGCCGGAGCCGGACGGGCCGATGACGCAGACGACCTCGGTGGCCTTGATGGCGCAGTCGATGCCGCGCAGCACCGGGGTCTGGCCAAACTGCTTGGTCAGCCGGTTAACGCGAATCACCTCGTCCATAACGAGCCTCCAGTTTCTTGACAAGGTAAGCCAGGCCCAGCGTCAGCACCCAGTACATGACGGAGATGGTGAGGTAGGGCTCCCAGTAGCGTGAATAAGCGCCGGCCACGGTGCGTGCGGCATAGGCCAGTTCGGCCAGGCCGATGGCCGAGATCAGCGACGAGTCTTTCAGCAGCGAAATCGCGTTGTTGCCCAGCGGCGGCAGCATGCGGCGAAAAGCCTGCGGCAGCACGACGTGGTACATGGTGCGCGGAAACGACATGCCCAATGAACGCGAGGCTTCCACCTGGCCTTTGTCGATGGACTGGATGCCGGCGCGGAAGATCTCGGAGATGTAGGCGCCGGCGTTCAGCGTGAGCGCCACGATGCCCGAAAGAAAGGCGCCGTAGTTCTGCTTGATGTTGCGCGCCGTTTCACCCGAGATGATCAGGCCGTCCGACGGGTTGATGAACAGCGGCAGCACAGCGAAGTGAATCAGCAGGATCTGCACAAACAGCGGCGTGCCGCGGAAAAAACTGACATACACGGTGGCCGGCCAGCGCAGGGCGTATTTGCAGATCGCGCGCGCGGGCGAGTGGCGGGATTCTGCGACACGCGCCATGCCGATGGCCAGGCCCAGCAAGGTGCCCTGCGCGATGCAGATCAGCGTCACCATGATGGTCATCTGCAGGCCGCGCCAGAACAGCACGCCGTACTCTGAAATGATGTCGGCCCGGAACCAGCCGAACCAGAGAACTTGCTCCATAAGGGGGAAGTCTCAGCCGCTTACTGTGCGGGCAACGCGGGTGCGTCGGCCTGGAACCACTTCTTGTAGATGGTGGCATAGCTGCCGTCAGCCTTGACAGCGGCCAGGCCGGCATTGAGCTTGGCCAGCAAGTCCTTGTTGCCCTGCTTCACGACGATGCCGAAGTATTCTTTGGGAAAGCTCGCGTCGCTCACGGTCTTGAGCTGCTTGTGTTCCTGTGTGCGGAAGGCGATCACGCCGTTGTCGCCGATGGCGGCGTCCAGGCCGTTGTTGGCCAGCTCGGAGATCACCACGGGGGTGCTTTCAAAGCGGCGGATGTC
>Ga0136846_1214079_pt1 | contig 20042 bp, 20 predicted proteins | sample HopSoiMetagenom2_FD_96841 | JGI IMG/M metagenome (GOLD analysis project Ga0136846, IMG submission 96841) | Grasslands soil microbial communities from Hopland, California, USA - 2 Assembly 2016 (version 4) | ecosystem: Environmental > Terrestrial > Soil > Grasslands | place: USA: Hopland...
GCGGCGGGCGGCACGGCCGCCGGCCCGCCCGCGGGGCCGGGCGAGAACACGGCGCCGCCGGGTGCGTGCGCGCCGCGGCCAGGTGCCTCCGCCCGGGCCGGGCCGCCCGGGTCCCGGTTCGACGGCGGGAACATGGCCGAAGCCAGCGGGTATTCCACTCGCTCCTCGGTCAGCCCGGTGATGTCCGGTCGGCCCGCCACGACCTCGAAGACTTCCCGGTCGATCTCCCAGTAGCCGAGTTGCCGGGCCCGCGCCGGGTCGCGGCCCAGGTAGGCGATGTGCAGCCGGTCGCCGAGGTCGTCCAGGACCAGGCACGGCTCACCGCGGTACTCGCCGACCACGCGAGCCTGCCACAGCGCGTCGAGGTCAGCCAGGCCGACCTGCTTGCGCCAGTAACCGTCCGCGGGCGCGAAGCCCAGCTCGTCCGGCGGCGGGCCGGGCGACAGCAGTGTCGCCTCGTTGCCGTCGGGGCCGAGCCCGACGTGATAGGGGACGCCCCGGTAGGTGGCCATAAGCCGGTATCGCATGGCTTACGGCTCCATTCGCTGCCACGCCAGCCCGTCGTAACGGGCCACGAGCTGATCCCCGTCCGGGCCGAGGCGGCACATGCCCGCCCCGACCGGTATCGCGATCGGCTCGATGTAGAACTCGGGCACCCCGTGGCTGCTGGCCGGCACGTAGCCGTCCAGCGCCCGGGCCAGCCAGGCCACCAGGTAGATCTCGCTCATGTACGGCGTGAACTCCGAGTCCTCCCAGTCCAGGCTGAGCGCGAGGTAGGCCTCGGCGGGGTTGTGAAAGCGGACGTCCTGGGCGCGGTAGACGTAACCGGCCAGCACCGAGCGCTGCCCGGTCAGATACGGGCCGACCAGGCGCGGCGGCACGGCCTTCCACATCGGCGTGCCCGGTGCGATTGCGGCCAGTCGCTCGGGCTGGGTCACCCAGCCTCCTTTCGTGCACGTGCGCATCCGCGCGTGGCTACCCCGGCTCCCTCTGATTGTGCCGAGTTCATGACGGTCATTGGCCGGAAAGCGCCTCATTCAGAGAATTCATTACTCTGTGCTATGGATAGATAACCATGTGATGTATTGGCAGCCGGATGGTGACCGGCCGGGGTGGCTGGTGGCATAGGGTCGGTGGCGTGTCCGGGCATCTGAACCCAGGCGGACAGCAGTTCCGCCACGACCACGGCGGCGCCGACCAGCAGGTGACCGCGGCGCTGGCCGCTTACCAGGCGGGGCGGGGCAGCGAGCAGGCGGCACTGGCCGCCCTGGCCGGGGCGCGGCTGCTCGTGCCCGTGGTCGCGGTCCTGGCCGACGGCCCTGCTGGCCAAGGTCACGGGGCCGCCGAAGGCGACAAGAACAGCGAGATGGTGCTGCCCACGCTGATCGGGAACGACGGGAGGCCCGCCGTGCTGGCGTTCACCGGCGTCGACGCTCTCGCCCGGTGGCGCCGCAACGCTCGTCCGGTTCCGGCCGAGGCCGCCCGGGTGTGGCAGGCCGCCGCCGCCGACGGCTACGCGGTAGTCATCGACGTGGCCGGCCCGGTACCGCTCGCGGTGGAGGGGGCGCGGCTGGCGGCCCTGGCCGCCGGGCAGCCGGTTCCGCCCGCTCACGAGGATCCGGACGTGCGGGCCGCCGTCGAGGCCGCCGTGGCCGCCGAGCCGCTGATCACCGGCTTCGCCCTGGCCGCGGGAACGGAAGCAGAAGAGGCCAGCGACCTCACCGTCCAGCTGTACCTGGCGGCGGGCGACTGGCAGCCCGCGGTGAACCGGGCGGCCAGCCGCATCGCGGGGCGGCTGGCGGGCCGGCTGCGCCGCGGCGTCGGATTCAGCGTGGCACCCGGTCCTGCATAGGATCATGACCATGTTCCGCTGGCTGACTGCAGGCGAATCACACGGCCGCGCGCTCGTCGCGATCTGCGAGGGCGTGCCCGCCGGGGTGCAGATCAGCACCGGCGACGTGGCCGCCGCACTGGCCCGCCGGCGAGCCGGCTACGGCCGCGGCGCGCGAATGAGCTTCGAACAGGACGAGGTCGAGCTCACCGGGGGCATCCGGCACGGCCAGACCCTTGGCGGCCCGGTCGCGATCAGGGTCGCGAACACCGAATGGCCCAAGTGGGAAACGGTCATGTCGCCCGACCCGGTGGACGCCGCGACGCTGGCCGCGCAGGCCCGGAACGCGCCGCTGACCAGGCCGCGCCCCGGTCACGCCGACCTGGCCGGGATGCAGAAGTACGGCCACGCCGACGCCCGCCCGGTGCTCGAGCGGGCCAGCGCGCGCGAGACGGCCGCGCGGGTGGCGCTCGGCGAGGTGGCCCGGCGGCTGCTCAGCCAGGTCCTCGGCGCCGAGATCCTCAGCCACGTGGTCGCGCTCGGCGAGGTGCGGGCACCGGGCGACGTCATGCCCGGGCCGGGCGACGCCGCCACGATCGATGCCGACCCGGTCCGCTGCTTCGACCAGGCCACCAGCCAGGCCATGGTGGCCGAGATCGACGCGGCCAAGAAGGCGGGCGATACGCTCGGCGGCGTCGTCGAGGTGCTGGCCTTCGGGCTGCCGCCGGGCCTGGGCAGCTTCACCCACTGGGACCGGCGGCTCGACGCCCGGCTGGCCGGCGCGCTGATGTCCATCCAGGCCATCAAGGGCGTCGAGGTCGGCGACGGCTTCACTACCGCGCGCCGCCGCGGTTCGGTGGCCCACGACGAGATCGAGGCCACCGGGCAGGGCGTGACCCGGCGCACCAACCGGGCGGGCGGCATCGAGGGCGGCATGAGCAGCGGCGAGGTGATCCGGCTGCGGGTCGCCATGAAGCCGATCTCGACCGTGCCGCGCGCCCTGGACACCATCGACGTCAGTACCGGCGAGCCGGCCAAGGCGATCAACCAGCGCAGCGACGTGACCGCGGTGCCCGCGGCGGGCGTGGTCGCCGAGGCGATGACGGCCCTGGTGCTCGCCGAGGCCGCGGTGGAGAAGTTCGGCGGCGACTCGGCCGACGAGATGCGCCGTAACGCCAAGAGCTACCTCAAGGCCCTGGTGATCACGTGAGCTGCCCGGCCCACGGAACCCCCGGGGCTCCCGTCGTCGTGCTGATCGGCCCGCCCGGCGCGGGTAAGTCCGCGGTCGGCCCGCTGCTCGCGGACCGGCTCGGGGTGGAGTTCGCCGATACCGACGCCGCCGTCGGCGCGGCCGCGGGCAAGCCGCCTGGCGACATCTTCATCGAGAACGGCGAGGACGCCTTCCGCGCGCTGGAGCGGTCCGCGGTCGCGCGGGCCCTCGGCGACCAGGGCGCCCTGCGTGCCCGCGGCGGGGTGCTGGCCCTCGGCAGCGGCGCGGTCACCGATCCCGCCATCCAGGACCTGCTTGCGGATTTGCGAGGGCGGGGGGGTTTGGGGGGGTCGTCCCCCCGGACTGGCACCGTGGTGTACCTGTCCGCCGAGTTCGGCACGGTCGCCCGGCGGATCGGCCTCGACAAGCCCCGCATGGTGGTCCCCGGCAACCCCCGCGGCCGGCTGCGCGCCATGCTGGGCGAGCGCGACGCTCTCTACGCCCGGCTCGCCCAGGTCACCGTGCCCACCGACGACCTGGACCCGGACGAGCTCGCGGACCAGATCGCCGCCGAGATCAGGCAGCGATGACCGCCACCAGGATCGACGTCACGCCGTCTGACGGCAGCCCGCCCTACCAGGTGGTCGTCGGCGTCGGCGTGCTCAGCGAACTGCCCGGCCTGGTGCCGGACGGCGCCCGCACCGTGGTGGTCATCCACGCCGAGGGCCTCGGCGAGATCGCCCGCCCGGCCTGCGGCGCGCTCGCCGCGGCCGGCTACCAGGTGCACGCCGAGCCCGTGCCCGACGGCGAGGCGGCCAAGACCGTCGAGGTCGCCGCGGGCCTGTGGTCCCGGCTCGGGCGGCACAACGTGACCAGGTCCGACTGCATCGTGGGCATCGGCGGGGGAGCGACCACCGACCTGGCCGGCTTCGTCGCCGCCACCTTTCTCCGCGGCGTCCAGTTCGTCCTGGTCCCGACCACGCTGCTCGGCATGGCCGACGCCGCGGTGGGCGGCAAGACCGCGATCGACATCCCCGAGGGCAAGAACCTGGTCGGCGCGTTCCACTCCCCGGCCGGCGTGCTCGCCGACCTGGTGACGCTCGAGACCCTGCCGCGGGAGGATTACGTCAGCGGCCTGGCCGAGGTCATCAAGGCCGGGTTCATCGCCGACCCGGTCATCCTCGACCTGGTCAAAGCCGACCCGCAGGGCGCCACCGTCCCGCACGGCACCCACGCGCGCGAGATGCTCGAGCGCGCCATCGCGGTCAAGGCCGAGGTGGTGTCCAAGGACCTCAACGAGAAGGGCCTGCGGGAGATCCTGAACTACGGTCACACGCTCGGCCACGCCATCGAGCGGGTGGAGGGCTACCGGTTCAAGCACGGTCACGCGGTGGCCATCGGCATGGTCTACGTCGCCGAGCTGGCCCGGCTCGACGGCCGCCTCGACCCGCAGGTCGTCGCGCTGCACCGGGAGATCCTGGCCTCCGTGGGCCTGCCGGCCGCGTACCCGGCCGGGACGTGGCCGTCCCTGCGCGAGGCCATGTCGGTGGACAAGAAGGCCCGCGGCGCCCGGCTGCGGCTGGTGGTGCTCGACGGCCTCGCCCGCCCCGCGATCCTCGATGGCCCGCCCGAGGACCTGCTGCGCGAGGCGTACCGCGCCGTAGCCGCCCATTAAGCCGAACGGGGTATTACTCCGCGCCCCGGTACCGGCGGGGTAGCACCCCGACGGTTACGCTCCCTACATGCGGATAGGGATGTTTCTCAGCTACGCGGGCGGCTTCGCCGAGACCACCGAAGAACTCGCCGACTTCGAGAAGGCCGGGCTCGACATCGTGTTCGTGCCCGAGGCTTACAGCTACGACGCGGTCAGCCAGCTCGGCTTCATCGCGGCGAAGACGCAGCGGATGCAGATCGCCTCCGGGATCTTCCAGCTCTACTCGCGCACCCCCGCGCTGACCGCGATGACCGCGGCCGGGCTGGACTACGTCTCGGGCGGCCGGTTCATGCTCGGCCTGGGGGCGTCCGGGCCGCAGGTGATCGAGGGCTGGCACGGCGTGCCGTACGACGCGCCGATCGGCCGGGCCCGCGAGGTCATCGAGATCTGCCGGATGGTCTGGCGCCGCGAGCGGCTGTCCTACCAGGGCAAGTACTACACGCTCCCGCTGGCGGGCGGCACCGGCCTGGGCAAGCCGCTCAAGCTGATCAACCACCCGGTCCGCGAGCGGATCCCGATCGCGCTGGCCGCCATCGGCCCGAAGAACGTGGCCCTCGCCGCCGAGCTGGCCGAATCCTGGATGCCCATCTTCTACCTGCCGGAGAAGGCCGGGGACGTGTGGGGCGGCGCCGTGGCCGAGGGCACGGCCAAGCGCGACCCCGCGCTCGGCCCGCTCGACGTGATCGCCAGCGCCGCGCTGGCGATCGGCGACGACGTGGCCTCGCTGCGCGACCACGGCCGGCCCCAGCTCGCCCTCTACATCGGCGGGATGGGGGCGCGCGGCCGCAACTTCTACAACGACCTGGCCCGCCGGTTCGGCTACGAGGCCGAGGCCACCGCGATCCAGGACGCCTACCTGGACGGCCGCAAGGACGAGGCCGCGGCCCTGGTGCCGGCCGAGCTAGTGGAGCACACGTCGCTGATCGGGCCGCAGTCCTACGTGGCCGAGCGCATCGCCGCCTACCGCGAAGCAGGGGTCAGCACCCTCCTGGTCAACCCGATGGCACCCGACCACGAAGGCCGCGTCCGGCTGATCGAGCAGGTCCGCGCCCTGGCGGACTGAAGCCGATGACTGATCTCACGGGCAAGGTGGCCCTGGTGACCGGCGCCTCGCGGGGCATCGGGGCCGCGACCGCGGTCCGGCTGGCCGAGGCCGGCGCCGACGTGGCCGTCGGCTGCGGGCGCAACCGCGAGGCGGCCGGGGAAGTCGCCGGGAAGATCTCCGGGCTGGGCCGGCGCGCCGTGGTGGTGTCCGGCGACATGGCCGACCCCGACGTCCCGCGGCGGATCGTGGCCGAGACCGCCGAGCGCCTCGGGCCGGCCGACGTGCTGGTCGCCAACGCCGGCACCGGGATCAGGATGGACCTGGACGACGTGGACGTGGCGGCCTGGGACTACGACCTGGCCGTCAACCTGCGCGCCCCGTTCCTGCTCGCCCAGGCGGTCGCGCCGCACATGCGCGAGCAGCGCTTCGGGCGCATCGTGCTCCTGTCCTCGGTGGCCGCCTTCCTCGGCGGGATCCTCTCGCCGCAGTACACCGCGTCCAAGGCGGGCCTGATCGGCCTGGCCCACAACCTGGCCGCCGCGCTGGCCCCGCACGGGGTCACGGTCAACGCGATCTCGCCCGGCCTGATCGCGACCGACATGCTCGCCGCCGACCCGAGGCTGGAGGCGCTCGAGCACAGCGTCCCGGTCGGCCGCCTGGGCCAGCCGGCCGAGGTCGCCGACCTGATCGTGTCCGTCGTCCAGAACGCGTACATGACCGCGCAGACCGTCTCGGTGGACGGCGGCCGGTACCCGCGCTGAGCGCCCGCCCCGCGCGTAGAGTTCTGGCCATGCCCGAGATTCATGCTGCCCGGCGCCGCCGTGCCCAGGAGAAGATCGCCGAGACCGGCGCCGACGCGGCGCTGATCACCGCCGGCCCCAACGTCCGCTACCTCACCGGCCTGGCCAGTTCCAACGCCGCGCTGCTGCTGGCCGCCGACGGCGCCGCGGTGCTGGCCACCGACTCGCGGTACACGCTGGCGGCCCAGCGCGACTGCCCCGACGTCGAGGTGATCAGCGAGCGTTTCATCGAGACGCGGCTGGCCGCCGAGCTGGCCGGCCGGGGCCTGCGCACCGTGGCCTTCGAGGCGCACGAGATGACCGTCGAACGCCACGCCGAGCTGGTCGCCAGGGCCGGGGGCGTGACAGTCATCCCGTTCGGCCGGAAAATCGAGGAGCTGCGGACGGTCAAGGATCCGTCCGAGATCGAGCTGCTCGGGACCGCCTGCCGGATCAGCTGCCAGGCCATCGCCGACACCTTCGCGCTCATCCGGCCCGGCCTGACCGAGCGCCAGCTGGCGGCGGCGCTGGACGCGCGGATGACCGCGCTCGGCGCCGAGCGGCCGGCCTTCGACACCATCGTGGCCAGCGGGCCGAACGGGGCGATCCCGCACCACGCGCCGACCGACCGGCCACTGCGCCGCGGCGACCTGATCACGATGGACTTCGGCGCGCTGTACGGCGGCTACCACGCGGACATGACCCGCACCGTGGCGCTCGGCGAGCCGGCCGGCTGGCAGCGCGAGATCTACGAGCTGGTCGCCGCCGCGCAGCGGGCCGGCCTGGATGCGGCCCGGCCAGACGCCGACGTGGCCGACGTGGACGCGGCCGCCCGCGACCTGATCCGCGACGCCGGGCACGGCGACCATTTCCAGCATGGCCTCGGCCACGGCGTGGGGCTCGAGATACACGAGGCACCGGCGATCGGGTACGGCAGAACGGGTAAACTCGCTAGCCGGGTTCCAGTCACCGTCGAGCCAGGTGTCTACCTACCCGGCCGGGGCGGGGTCCGGATCGAGGACGTCCTGGTCGTGGGGGCAGGCGGGACGGGCCTCCTCACGACGACAACCCGTGAACTTCTTGTTCTTTGACTTTTGGAGACTGAACGTGGCCACCACGAACGACCTGAAGAACGGCATCACGCTGAACCTCGACGGGCAGCTTTGGACCGTTGTCGAGTTCCAGCACGTCAAGCCGGGCAAGGGCGGCGCCTTCGTGCGCACCAAGCTGAAGAACATCCTGTCCGGCAAGGTCGTCGACCGGACCTTCAACGCCGGCGTCAAGGTTGACGTGGCCACCGTGGACCGGCGCGAGATGCAGTACCTGTACCGCGAGGGCGCCGACTTCGTGTTCATGGACACGGAGGACTACGACCAGCCGCGGGTACCCGCGGCCGTGGTCGGCGACGCGGCCAACTACCTGCTCGAGGAGCAGACCGTCACGGTCGCCTTCAACGAGGGGAACGCGCTATACGTCGACATGCCGGCCGCGGTCGAGCTGACCATCAGCCAGACCGACCCCGGCGTGCAGGGCGACCGGTCTACTGGCGGCACCAAGCCGGCCACCCTCGAGACCGGCGCCACCGTCCAGGTCCCGCTGTTCATCTCCACCGGCGAGAAGATCAAGGTCGACACCAGGACCGGCCAGTACCTCGGCCGGGCCTAGGTGCCACCCGCCCGGAGCAAGGCGCGCAAGCGGGCCCTGGACGTCCTGTTCGAGGCCGAGCTGCGCGGCTTGCCCGTCCTTGACCTGCTCGCCGAGCGCATCACCATGGGCAGCCCGCCCGTTTCCCCGTACGCCGCGGACCTGGTCCGCGGCGTCACCGTGCACCGGGCCCGGATCGACGAGCTGATGGGGAAGTACGCCGAGGGCTGGACCCTGGACCGGATGCCCGCGGTGGACCGCAACGTGCTCCGGATCGGTCTCTACGAGCTGCTGTGGGCGGACGACGTCCCGGACGGCGTGGCCATCAGCGAGGCCGTGCTGCTGGCCCGCGACCTGTCCACCGACGCCTCGCCCGCCTTCATCAACGGCCTGCTGGCCCGCGTAGCCGACCTCAAGCCCTCCCTCAAGCTCGACCTCGAGCCCGGGCCCTCGCCCGACCCGGAGCCCGCACCCGAGCCCGGGCCTGCTGACGAACGTAAGCCTGCTGGCGACCGCGAGCCCGTCGAGGAGCCCGCCCCGGTTCCCAGCACCACCCCGGAGCCCTGAACCCCTCAGCGCAGCCGCAACGCTCAGCGCAGCCTGAACGCAGCGCAGCCGTCGACGACCCCACTAGCCACTGCAACCACAGCTGATCCCGGATCGTCAGAGCGCGGCCATGATCGTGAAGACTTTTTAGTCCGCTCAGACTGAAGATGCTTCGCGATCATGGAAATTGCGCGCGGGCTGGTTCAGGGCTGGGCGAAGCGGACGCGGAGGCCGGAGCGACGCAGCACGCGGATGAACCAGACCGAGGACAAGAACGTGCCGGCTACCACGCCGCCGATACTGACGGCGGTGGTCAGCAGCAGGAAGACCTTGACCGTCTCGGTGTACATCATCACGGCCAGGCCCACCGTGGTGACGAAGAAGATGCCCGCCCACAGCCAGGTCGCGCCCTGGAAGAACCGGTGCAGCCCGGGATGGTGAGCCGACGGCTGGCGCAGCGCCACGACCTCGGCGGCCAGCTGGGCGACCAGCGGCTTGCGGGTCGGCGCGGTCCGCGCGAACAGCACGCACAGGCCCAGGTTGGCCAGCGGGAACTGGAGCAGGAAGAAGAGCATGCTGCCGGTGGCCATCACCACGCCCGTCTGCACGGTGAGCACCAGGGCCGAGATCGTCAGCAGGCCCGGGACGGTGCGGGTGACGACCTTGCGGCCGAGCGCGGTCAGCCAGACAACGCCGGTGGCGGCCACCATGCCCGCATCCCGGCCACCCAGCTTGGCGCCGACGTAGTAGCCGGCGACAGGGAGGGCCAGGCTTTCTGCCAGGTTCCAGCCTGCCGTCAGCATCAGCCGCCAGGGGCGCGGGAGCTCGAGGTGCTCAGCCATGGCGAAGAGCATACGGCGGCCGGCTGCAGGCGCGCTGGAATTGCCGGCAGGTGGCGCAAAGAAGAATCTCAGAGTTCCGCACGCCCGTATAACGTAGGTCTGGTCACGGAGGTTCATAAATCCAAAACGGTAAGTAATCGGCGCTGCGGTCAGCGTCACGGGGGAGTGCCAGGGCCTCGCAGCCGACCCGATGAAGGCCGCCGCCGTCTCCGCGGGCCAGCGTTGTCGGTGGCGGGCACTAGATTGGACTCCTGGAAGGAGGCTGGCGTGGCGGCAGACTTCAGGCGCGACGGCGTACGCTTCTCCCTGGTCTGGGACGTGCTGTCCGACGCCGTCTCCGCCCGGGCAGCGGAGGCCGGCCGGCCGGCCCTCGACATCGTCGACGTCGGCGGGGGGACCGGCGGCCTGGCGGTGCCGTTCGCCGCCCTCGGGCACAACGTCACCGTGGTCGACCCGAGCCCAGACGCGCTCGCGGCCGCGCAGCGGCGGGCCGCCGAGGCGGGCGCGCGGCTGACCGCCGTCCAGGGTGAGGCGGCCAGCCTGGACAGCGTGGTCGGCCCGAAGTCGGCGGACCTGGTAATCTGCCACAACGTGCTCGAGTACGTGGACTCGCCGGCCGACGCGATGACCGCGATCACCGCGGTGCTCCGGCCGGCCGCGACGGTGAGCGTGCTGGCGGCGAATACCGTGGCGGCGGTGCTGCACCGGGCCCTGGCCGGCCGGTTCACCGAGGCCCGCCAGCTGCTCGGGGGCCAGCCGGCGGCCGCCGGGATCACCGGACCGCGGCGGTTCACCCTGCCGGAGCTGACCGCGCTGGTCGAGGCGGCCGGGCTGCGTGCGGGGCAGGCACACGGGCTGCGTATCTTCAGCGGCCTGGTGCCCGGCGCCCTGCTCGACGCGGACGCCGGCGGCGCCGAGGCGCTGCGGGCGCTCGAGGCGGCCGCCGCGGCCGCCCCGCCGCTGCGGGACATCGCCGCGCAGCTGCACCTGCTCGGCCATCGCTGACGCCATGAACGCGGCGCCATGACCACAGCGTCCATGAGCACGGGGGGCAGCGCGGATCCGGATGACACCGGCTGCCACATCCTGCACGTGGATATGGACGCGTTCTACGCGAGCGTGGAGATCAGGGAACGTCCCGAGCTCGCGGGCCTGCCCGTCATCGTGGGCGGGACCGGCGGCCGCGGCGTGGTCCTCTCGGCCACGTACGAGGCCCGGGCGTTCGGGGTGCGGTCAGCGATGCCGGTGGGCCGGGCGCAGCGGCTATGCCCGCGGGCGATATTCGTCCCGCCCAGCCGCAGACTGTACGCCGCCGTATCGAAAGAGGTCATGGCGATTTTCGGCACGGTCACGCCCGAGGTGGAGCCGCTCGCCCTCGACGAGGCCTTCCTCGACGTATCCGGTGCGCTGCGGCGCCTCGGGCCGCCCGCCGCGATCGCCCGGCATATCCGGGCCGAGGTCGCCGGGCAGCAGGGCATCACCTGCTCGGTCGGGGTCGCGCCGACCAAGTTCGTGGCCAAGATCGCGTCCGCGCGCTGCAAGCCGGACGGGCTGCTGGTGGTACCCCGGGCCGGCGTGCTCGGCTTCCTGCACGCGCTGCCCGTCTCGGCGCTGTGGGGCGTGGGGGAGCGGACCGGGGAGGCGCTGGCCCGGCTGGGCCTGCGCACGGTGGCGGACATCGCGCACACCCCGCTGGCCGCGCTGCAGCACGAGCTCGGCGTCGCGCAGGGATCGCACCTGGCCGCCCTGGCCGCTGGCCGCGACGAACGCCGGGTGACCCCGCACACCCCGGAAAAGAGCATCGGGGCCGAGGAGACCTTCGCCGCCGACATCGACGACCCGGAACGGATCAAGCGGGAGCTGCTCAGGCTGTCCGGGCGGACCGCGCACAGCCTGCGCGCGGGCGGGTACGCGGCCCGCACGGTGTCAGTCAAGCTCCGGCTGGCCAGTTTCAAGACGACGACGCGCTCACGGACGCTCGCGTATCCGACCGATGTAGCCCGTGAGATTTACGCCACAGCCTGCGCCCTGTATGAGTCGGCCGGTCTCGACCGTGGTGCCGCGCTGCGCCTGGTCGGCGTCCGGGTATCCGGGCTGGTCGCGGCGGCAGGCGCGAATGCCCAGCTGACGCTCGATGACCGGCCTGTCGGCTGGCGGGAAGCCGAGCGGGCGGTCGACCAGATCACGAGCCGGTTCGGGTCCAGCGCGGTCCGGCCGGCGGCCCTGGTAGAGGAGCCGGACCGTCCAGCTGAGGGTGCTTTCTGACCTGCTACGGGGTCCACCCTACCCAGCGGCGTGTCAACGCTCGTATTCTGGAAATTGAACCGGGTATGTGAGGTGAAGACCACCGCACACGTGCCGGGCGCATGGTTTTTTATGGGAGGCGTCGTGCCGCTCTCTGAACACGAGCAGCGCCAGCTGGAACAGATCGAGCAAGCGCTTTACAGGGAAGACCCGAAGTTCGGGCGTCTCGTGCGCGCCAGTGACCCGCGCGTGCACTATAAGCGCAAGCTGGCGCAGGGCTTCGTCGGTATCATCGCCGGAGCCGGCCTGCTCGCGGCCGGAGTGGTAACCCACCGGCTGTACTTCGAGGCCGCCGGGGCGGCGCTAGCGGCACTGTCCCTGCTGTGGACAGTGGTCTGCTGGCGGCGGCACGTGGCCCGGGTCAGGCCCGTCCGCCCCAAGGCGGTCCCGGGTCAGGCGGCCCAGGGAGCCCGGTCGGGTCCCGGGCGCCAGCGGCAGACCAGGCGGGCCCGGATGATGGAGCGGATGGAAGAGCGCTGGCGGCGCCGGCAGGAGGGCGACCGCAGAATGTAGCGGCCCGCGCCGCCACCTGCGGTCGGGCCGCGTAGCGGCCGGCCTCCTGCACCATGCGCCCAGTGGTTCCTCTGCGCCTCGTGGCTGCCCTGCGCCCGGGCACTAATCCCCGCGACGCCCCCTTATCCCCGGCGGCGCCGGGACCTGAGCGCGGTGGCGCGATCGGGGAGGCGGGCGGCCGCCTCGGCGAGGGCGGTCATCATCGAGGCGGGGAAGACGGCGGCCCGCCAGCGGGTCGGCCGCTGGGCGGCCGCGGCCAGCCCCCGGCGGGCGGTGGTCCCGTCGCGGCGAAGCTGTTCCGACTCGCCCGGGTGCGGCGCGTAGCTGGCCCGCTCTTCCGCCAGCGCCAGGCGCGTGACCGCCTCGGCGGCCGGCGCGGGCAGCGTGGTGGTCACGCGGGCGGCGAGACTGCGAGGCGGCTCGCTGGGGCGGCTGCTGAGGCCGAAGTCGGCGAGGTCATCGTGGAATTCGCGCCAGGCAGCGTGCGCGCGGCCGATATCGTCAGCTGCCCGCATCCACCGCCAGCGGCGCAGGACCAGGCGGAACACGGCCGGGACGATCAGTGCGACGGCCGCGGTGGCGCCGAACGCGATGCCGACGGCAGCCCAGCCGACGCCGAGGTTCAGGCCCGCGGTGCGGGCCAGCAGCCGGTACAGAGCCAGCGCCACCAGAGCCGCCGCGATGCCGATCCCGATCAGGGCCGTGGCCGCGTGCGGGCGGCGCCAGCGGACGGCCTCCAGCTGGCCGGCGACCCGCTGGGTCGGCGGCGCCACCATCGCGACCAGGGCGAAGGCCAGCACCAGCGCCGCGATCACGGCCAGCGCGATCGCCGCCCACGGCGTGTCGGCCGGCCCGTGCCCGCCCGTGGCCGTCTCGCCGATGGCGCCCGGCTTGACGAGGTGGCCGCCCCGGCCGCCCGGTGCCGCGGACGTGAGACCGCCCGCCGGCGCGGTCGCCGAGACGATCGGGTTGGCCCCGAGCTGGCCGTGACCTGCCCCGCCGGTCATGTAGTTGGGGGCGTTCGCGGTGCCCTGCCCGGCCGGCGTCGGCTCGAACCGGATCCAGCCCAGGCTCGGGAAGTAGACCTCGGTCCACGCGTGCGCGTCGAGGTTCCTGACCTGGTAACTGCCGTCGGCCAGGCGGGTACCGCCGGTGTAGCCGACCACGAACCGGGCCGGGATATCGAGCAGGCGGGTCAGCACGGTCATCGCGTACGCGTACTGTACGCAGAAGCCGCTCTTGAGCTTGGTCAGGAAATTGACCAGGCTCGTCTCGCTGGTGATATTCCTCGCGGCCAGGCTGTAGGTGAACTGGTCGCTCGAGAGCCAGGTGGCCAGCGCGTTCACCTTGCCGAACTCGCTGGTCTGGCCCGACGCGTTGCTGTCGGCCAGCTTCTTCAGCGCCGCCGTCCGGTACGACGCGGGAAGCTTCAGGTCCGGGTCCAGGGCCGCGGTCTTCGTCAGCCGCGGCACCGCGGCCAGCTGGGCCTGGGTCGGATCCACCAGGGCGCTGGCGACCGAGTAGGACTGCCCCGCGATGGAGTCACTGCCGGAGTACACCATAAGGTCGGGGTCGGCCTTCCACCTTCCCCGGGCGTTGACCGAGATGGCCGGATAGGGCAGCGGCAGGAACACCGGCTGGGCACCGGGCCCCGGGAAATTCCGGCTGGCGGTGACCGTCGTGGTCAGCGTATGGAGCGCCGCGGTGCCGGTCAGCCCGGCGAGGGCCCGGATCGAGCTTAGCGGTACCGAGCGGGCCGTGTAGTCGTCCACCTGCCAGCCCGAATCGCCCAGGGTGTCGAACACGTACTGCCTGAAGTACTCGGCCTCGTTGGCCTGCTGGGACGCGGTGGCGCTGGTCCGGTACGTGAAGATGGTGCTCGGGCGGGGCTCGTGCAGCTGGGTGACGGCCTGGGACAGGGCGCCGGGCAGCCCCAGCGTGTCACCGCCGCTGCCGCCGGTACCGCCGATGCCGGGGCCCGAGGAGAACAGCTTGCTCGGGTGCAGGCCGGGCACGATCAGCGGCACCGCCAGGGCCAGCACGATCGAGGCGAGCCCGATCCGGCGGCCCGCCGCGGCCAGCGCCCGGGTGTCCGGTCCCGGAACCCTGAACCCGCGCCCGCCCTCGCGGCGGTGCCCCGCGCCCGGCTCCGGCGGCCCGCCGGGGGCGCCGTCGAACGCGGCCCCGTCGCCTGGCGGCGGCTGGAAACCCCCGTAGCGGGGCGCTGGGCGCCACAGTGAGATCAGGCGTCCCCATAGCCGGATCCGCTCCCGCCCGTCCACGCTGAGCATGGCCAGGTAGCCCGCCCCGCCCAGGCAGAACCCGAGGCCGGCGGTGAGCTGGTCGTGCGGCGCGTTCATCATGACCGGCACGGTGAACAGGACGAGCAGCGGCAGGCCAGCCAGCGCGGTGGACCGCAACCGGACCGCGATCAGGTCGGCGGCCACCGCGGCGATGCCGACCCCGCCGGCCGCCAGCAGCAGCAGCCCGGGCCGGTCCGGGGCGGGCGGGGCGTACCGGCTCGCGTCGTGCAGGCCCGCCGCGACCAAGTCCCAGAGCCGGCTGAGCGAGCCCGGCGTGGGGATCACGAGCACCCACGAGTGCCGGACCTCGAAGATCAGGTTCAGGTAGAGCAGCAGCGCCGCCACGCCGGCCAGCAGGCAGGCCGGGGCTGGCAGCGGGCGCAGCCGGGTCAGCATCCCGGTCCCCGCGATCACGGCCACCGCCCCGATGGCGATCACGAACCACAGGGAGTCGCTGAACAGCGGCAGCAGGCCGATCGACGCCAGCACGCAGGCCACCGCCGTCGTGACGGTCATCCGGACGTTCACGGTCACGACCGCTCCCCTCCATAAGGCGTCAGGGTTTCCACCGGACGGTGCATCTGCTGCCACGCGGTCGCGAGCGGCGTGCCGGCGCCGGCCACCGCGACCCGCCAGCCCGCGGCCGACAAGATCTCCGACGTCCGCGCCGTGTCCTCGGCGATCTCGCCGGAGACCCAGCTGGAGACGGCGAGGAGCAGCGCCATCGCGGGCGCGTTCCCGCGCCTGCTCGCGGCCAGCTGACGGGCGTCCTCCGCGGTCAGCCGCCCGACCACGGCGATCAGCTGACCGCCCGCGTTGGCCAGGGCCGACGTGCCCGACCGCAGGCCCGGGGACGGTGACGGGCTGATGACCGCGAGCATGTCGAGCAGGGTGTCCTGGAAGGTGCCGCGCGGGGCGATCTCGCCCGCCTCGGTGATGAGCCGGGCCCGGAACCCCTCACCGGACAGGTGCGCGCCGATCGAGGCGGCCGCGCTGACCGCGAACTCGAAGGTCGAGGCGGGCCCGCTGCCCGTGTGCGCGATTCGCCGGGTGTCCAGGAAGACCGATGCGCTGTTGCGCCACTGGTGCTCCTCGCGGCGCACCATCAGCTCGCCGTACCGCGCCGTGGACCGCCAGTGCACCCGGTGCAGGCTGTCCCCGTCCTGGTACACCCGCGGCGCCGCGTCGTCCTCGCCGATGGCCGAGATCGTCCGCATCCCGCCGTCGCCCTCGCCGAGCCAGCTACTCTGCGCGTTGACCCGTGGCAGCGAGAAGATCCGGGGCGTGACCACGAGCGTGCTGCTGGTGCTGAACGACCGGCTGATCTCCACCAGGCCGAACGCGTCGGCGACCCGGACCCGCAGCGGGCCGATGGTGAACTTGCCCCGGCTGTCCGAGCGGATCTGGTAGTTGAGCTCCCGGTGCCCGCCTGGCTCGATCTCGTCGAGCACGAACCGCGGCCTGCTGCCTAGCGTGTAGGGGGTGACGTCCTCGGCCAGCAGCACGCCGGTGCGCAGCCGCGAGACGTTCTCCACCCGCGCGGTCACCGTGGTGGACTGCCCGGCCGGGACGCGAGGCGGATCCAGCCTGCGGGTGCACGACAGCCGGTACCGGGAACGGCGGGCGATCAGCGCCGACACGGCGGGCAAGATGACCAGCAGGGCGCCGACCCGGACCAGGTCCGGCTCCGGTATGGCCAGGCCGCAGACCATGGCCGCGCCGCCGGCCGCCATGAACGACCGGCCCCGCGTGGTCAGCGAGCTGAAGAGACCTCGCATGACCCTCCTCCTACCTGATTACCGCCGGGGAAGGGCCAGCTGGGCCACGATCCGGTCCACCACCTGCTCCGGCTGGTGCCGTTCCACGATGGCCTCGGCCGTGGGCAGCAGCCGGTGCGCGAGCACCGGCCGGGCCAGCCGCTGCACGTCGTCGGGGATCACGTAGTCCCGCCCGTCTAGCGCGGCCCAGGCGCGGCTGGCGCGGAGCAGGTGCAGCGAGGCCCGCGGCGACGCGCCCAGGCGCAGCTCGGGCGACGTCCTGGTCGCGTTGGCGAGGCTGATGATGTAGTCCTTGACCTGGTCCGACACGTGCACCCGGCGCACCGCGACCACCAGTTCCTGCACGTCGCTAGCCCGTGCGACCGGCGTGAGCTGGTCCAGGGGCGAGGCGGCTCCGTGCGTGTCGAGCATGTCCCGCTCGGCGGCGGGCGGCGGGTAGCCGAGGGCGATCCGCGCGGTGAAGCGGTCCCGCTGCGCCTCCGGCAGCGGGTACGTGCCTTCCATCTCCACCGGGTTCTGGGTGGCGATGACCATGAACGGCTCCTGCAGCGCGTAGGTGGTGCCGTCCACCGTCACCTGGCGCTCTTCCATGGACTCCAGCAGCGCCGACTGGGTCTTGGGCGAAGCCCGGTTGATCTCGTCGCCGAGCACGATGTTGGCGAACACCGGTCCCGGCTTGAACTCGAACTCGCGCCGCTCCTGGTTATAGGCGCTCACGCCGGTGATGTCGCTGGGCAGCAGGTCGGGCGTGAACTGAACCCTCCGCACGGTGCCGTCGATCGCCCGGGCCAGCGCCTTGGCCAGCATCGTCTTGCCGACGCCGGGCACGTCCTCGATGAGCAGGTGCCCCTCGGCCAGCAGCACCGTCAAGGTGAGCTGGATGGCGTCCCGCTTGCCCTCGATGACGGCTTCGATCGCCTTGCCTATCCGGCGTGCCGCCGGGACTAGATCATCGATCGGGCTATCCGTCTGCCGTCCGGTGTCCAGTACCACATGGCCTCCTCGAAGGCGCTGAAGCGCACCACCAAGCCGGCCGGGTGCCCCGGGCCCCTGAGCGTCCCCGCCTGACTGCCGTAGGGATACAGTACGTCCTTCTTCGCCAAACGCGCGACGCGGGCGAATCTTCGCCGGCCTTCTCCGGCCTCTGGCCTCCGGCGCCCACTCTCCGCCCCACCTCCCCCCACTGATCCCTCCACTCCGCTCCACCGCGCCTACCTGGGCCTTCAGTGGGGAAGTGGGGCGGACAACGGCGTTTGAAGCGTTGACGGTGGGGAAATGTGGGGTACAGTGGAGCGCGGTGGAGGGTTAGGCGTTGGAGGTGAGCGCCCACATGTTTCTAGGGACTCACGCTCCTCGGCTGGACGAAAAAGGCCGGCTGATCCTCCCCGCGAAGTACCGGGAAGAGCTCGCTGGGGGCGTAGTGATCACCAAGGGGCAAGAGCGCTGCCTATACGTCTTCCCGCAGGACGAGTTCGCCCGCATCACCGAGGCCCTGCGCACCGCGCCGGTCACGGCCAAGTCGGTGCGTGATTACAGCCGCGTCTTCTTCGCCAGCGCCTCGGACGAGCTGCCCGACAGACAGGGCCGGATCACCGTCCCGGCCGCCCTGCGCAGTTACGCCGGGCTGGAACGGGACTGCGTGGTGATCGGCGCGAATACCCGGCTCGAGATCTGGGACGCGCAAGCCTGGGAGACCTACCTCGCCGCACAAGAGGACTCGTTCGCCGAAGCCGCCGAGGAGGTGCTCCCGGGAATCCTGTAGTCCCGAACGCCGGCCCCCATCCGCCGCTTCCTGCTGGCATCACTTCCCCGGTGCCAGCCGGCAGCGCAAGCGGATGGGGCCGGCCGGGGGCCGCGAAACCCGAGACCAGCAACCGCAAGACCAGCAGGGAGGACCGCGTGGACAGCGACAAGCACGTACCAGTGCTAGCCGGCCGCGTCACGGCCCTGCTCGCACCCGCACTGGCCGCCGAGGGAGCCGTGCTCGTGGACGCCACGCTGGGCCGGGCGGGTCACGCCGTCGCCCTGCTCGAGGCGTGTCCCGGCCTGCTCCTGATCGGCGTCGACGCCGACGTGGCCGCGATCGAGGAGGCCGGCCAGCGGCTCGCCCCCTACGCCGCCCGGGTCACCCTGGTGCACGCGCGGTACGACGAGATCCCGGACATCCTGGCCGCCGCGACCCGGAACGGCACGATCGGGCCGGACCGCGTGATGGGCCTGCTGTTCGACCTGGGCGTGTCCTCGCCGCAGCTCGACGAGCCCGGCCGCGGCTTCGCCTACGCCCAGGACGCACCGCTGGACATGCGGATGGACCAGACCTCCGGCCGCACCGCCGCCGACATCGTCAACGGCTACCCGGCCGCCGACCTCGCCCGCGTCCTGCGCGACTACGGCGAGGAACGGTTCGCCCGGCGGATCGCCGACGCGGTGATCAGGGAGCGCGCCCGCACCCCGATCACCTCCACCCAGCGGCTGAGCGCGATCGTCAAGGACGCGATCCCGGCAGCTACCAGGCGCACCGGGGGCAACCCGGCCAAGCGCACCTTCCAGGCACTGCGGATCGAGGTCAACGACGAGCTCGGCACGCTCCGCCGGGCGCTGCCCGCGGCGCTGGACGAGCTGGCCGTGGGCGGCCGCGTCGTGGTGCTCGCCTACCACTCACTCGAAGACCGCATCGTCAAGACCGAACTCGTGCGGCGGGCCGCCGACCACGCACCGCCCGGCCTGCCCATCACGGCGGACGCCGCGACGCCGCAGTTCCGCCTGCTCACCCGGGGCGCCGAACGTCCCGACAGCACCGAAGCCGCCAGCAATCCACGCGCCACCTCGGCCCGGCTCCGGGCCGCGGAACGCGTCAGGCAAGAAGCAGCATGACCGTAGGGGGAACAGACCATGGCCACTGACACGATGCCGCGAACCCCCAGGACCGTCCCCGGGCGGGGCCCCGCGCCCCGGACCGGCAAGGTCACCGCCCCCCGGCACACCCGGCCCGCCGCCAGACCGGGCGCCGGGCCCGGGACCAGCCCCAGAACCCCCGGCTCCCGAAGCACGGTGCCGGCCCGGCCCGCCGGGGCCCGGCCGGGGGTCCGCTCGCCGCGGACGCCGTTCATCTTGCTGCTCGTCGGGCTGCTCGGCGGCGCCCTGGTCTCGCTGCTCGTGATCAGCACCACCCTGGCCCAGGGCGCGTTCCGGGTCACCAGCCTGCAGGAGCAGAACGCCAACCTGGCCCGCGAGCAGCAGACGCTCACCAACGAGGTGGCCCAGGCGGGCAACCCGGCCGTGATCGCGCAGAAGGCCGAGCAGCTCGGCATGCGGGCGAACCCCCACCTGGGCTTCATCGACCCCAAAACCGGAAAGATCATCGTGGGCAAGCCGTCGCGGTCCGATGCCGCGATCAATGTCCCCGGGTACACCCCGTGACGGCACCGGACCCGACCCGGCGGCCGCCCGGCGGCCGCCGGCCAGGCCCGCAACCACGCCGTGCTAGCCCGGGGGGGCGACCCCCCGGAGCCCCCCGGTCGCGGGGGGGCTCC
>Ga0136846_1232011_pt1 | contig 20035 bp, 16 predicted proteins | sample HopSoiMetagenom2_FD_96841 | JGI IMG/M metagenome (GOLD analysis project Ga0136846, IMG submission 96841) | Grasslands soil microbial communities from Hopland, California, USA - 2 Assembly 2016 (version 4) | ecosystem: Environmental > Terrestrial > Soil > Grasslands | place: USA: Hopland...
CCGAGAGCCTGGGCGACTGGCCGAACCTGAAGCTGATGCTGCAGGCCCTGGTGGGCATGGTCGCGGGCCAGGCGGTGGTCTGGTACTGCAGCCAGTTCTACGCCCTCTTCTTCCTCGAGAAGATGCTCAAGGTGGACGGCGCCCTGGCCAACACCTTGACGGCCGTGGCCCTGGCGCTGGGCACGCCCTTCTTCGTCATCTTCGGCTGGCTGTCGGACAAGGTGGGCCGCAAGCCGATCATCCTGGGCGGCTGCGCCCTGGCGGTCCTCACCTACTTCCCGATCTTCCACGGCCTGACCGAGGCGGCTAACCCGGACCTGGCGGCGGCCACGCGGCGCGCACCCGTAGTGGTCATCGCTGACCCGGCCACCTGCCACTTCCAGTTCGACCCGGTGGGCAAGCAGACCTTCTCCAGCGGCTGCGACGTGGCCAAGTCGGCGCTCGCCAACGCGGGGGTCTCCTACGTGAACCAGGCCGCGCCCGCCGGCGCCCCCGCGCGGATCCGCATCGGGGCGAAGGAGATCGCCAGCGTCGACGGCGCGGGCGTCGCCAAGGCCGAGTTCAAGACCGCCAAGGAGGCCTGGACCAAGGGTCTCGCCGCCAACCTCAAGGCCGTGGGCTATCCCCTCAAGGCCGACCCGGGGCGGATGAACAAGCCCATGGTGGTGGGTCTGCTGTTCCTGCTGGTGATCTACGCGACCATGGCCTACGGGCCGATCGCCGCGGCGCTGGTGGAGATGTTCCCGGCGCGGGTGCGCTACACCTCGATGTCGATCCCCTACCACCTGGGCGTGGGCTGGCTGGGCGGCTTCCTGCCCACCACCGCCTTCGCCATGGTGGCGGCCAGCGGCGATATCTACTTCGGGCTCTGGTACCCGGTGGTGGTCTCGGCGGTCTGTGCGGTCGCCGGCGCGCTGTGGGTCAAGGAAATGAACGGCGCGGCCATCGAGGCTTAGACGAGCCCTGCGAGGTGGCGGATTCCATCGTCGATGCGGCGCGGATCGACGACGCCGTAGCCGAAGGCCAGGCCGTTGCGGACGCCGCCGCCGGCATGGAACCGCGAGAGCGGCGCGACCGCGATGCCCGCGCGCTCGGCCCGCACCGATAGGGCCGTCGCGTCGATGTCCGGCGGCAGCTCGATGGCCAGGTGCAGGCCGGCCACCGCGGGCAGCAGCCGGCCGGGCATCTGGCGGGTGAGGGCCTCCATCAGCCGGTTGCGGCGCTCGCCGTAGACCTTGCGCATGCGCCGCACGTGCCGCGCCAGGTGGCCCTCGGCGATGAAGGCGGCCAGGGTCTCCTGGGTGTCGGTGGGCGTGCGGCCGTCGGCGATGCGCTTGGCCTCGGCGAGGGCGGCGCGCGCCCAGTCCGGCGCCACCACATAGCCCAGCCGCAGGCCCGGGAAGAGGCTCTTGGAGAAGGTGCCGACGTAGGCGACGCAGGCGTGCCGGTCGAGGGTCTGCAGGGCGTCCAGCGGCCGCCCGTCGAAGCGGAACTCGCCATCGTAGTCGTCTTCCACCACCACGGCGCCGTGACGGGCGGCGAAGGCCAGCAGGGCGGCGCGGCGGGCCGGCGACATGGGCACGCCCAGCGGGAACTGGTGCGACGGCGTCACGCAGACCACCCGGGTGTCGGGGGCCAAGGCGTCCACCACCAGCCCCTCGTCGTCCACGGGCGTGGGGCGCACGATCGCCCCAAGCCGCGCGAACGGGGCCCGCACCGGGGCATAGCCCGGGTCCTCCACCGCCACCACGGTCTCGCCCGGGGTCACCAGGACGCGCGCCAGCAGGTCGAAGGCCTGCTGGGCGCCGCTGGTGATCAGCACTGAGTCCGGCGTGCAGGCGACGGCGCGGGCGAAGGCCGCATGGCGCGCCACAGCTTCGCGCAAGGCCGGGCGGCCCTCGGCCTCCAGATAGGCGGCGGCGCGGCGCGCGGTCGCGCGCAGCGCGCGGTTGGCGAGCTGCCGCCAGACGTCGAACGGGGCGAGGCTGACCTCGGGCAGGCCCAGGGCGAAGTCGAAGGCGAAGGACGGTCGCAGCGCGCGCTGCGCACGAATGTCCCGCCACGCAGGCGCAAGGCGCGGATCGGCGGCGCTGGCCGCCGCTGGTGGGGTGGCGGAGCCTGGCCGTGAGACCTCGCCCACATAGGTGCCCGAGCCGGTCCGGGCCACGAGGTAGCCCTCCGCCAGCAGCAGCTCGTAGACCGAGACCACCGTGTTGCGGGAGACCGCGAGCCTGGACGCCAGCGCGCGACTAGGCGGCACCTGCAGCCCGGGCTTCAGCCGCCCGTCGAAGATGGCGGCGCGGAGTTGCCCATGCAGGTCGCGCACCCGCGTCCGCGCGCCCGGCGGCGGCAGGGTGAGGTCGAGCTCGAACACCGGATCGCGCGCCATCCCATCTCCATGCCCAGTCCGCCGATCGATGCCCCGGGCGAACGGTCCGCCTGAAGGACCGCTTCGGGCGATTTCCGGCGGGCCAATCCGAAATTGGCGCCCCTGAGTTTCCACGGAACGGACCTTTCCGCCAGTCCGCGTCGCGGGCCAAACCAGCCGCCTGTTGGAGGCTTTCCCATGCGTGCGCTGACCACCCTGGTCCTGACCCTGGCCTTCGCCTTCGGCGCTACCACAGCGTTCGGGCCAGCCGCCCGGGCCGACACCGGCCAGGACCTGGCCGAACAGGCGGGCCGCGCCCTGATCGGCCAGCCGGCGCCGCGCCTGAAGATCACCACCCTGGACGGGCGCACGGTCGACCTCGGCAAGCTGTACGGCAAGAAGGCGGTCTATCTGAAGTTCTGGGCCACCTGGTGCGCGCCGTGCCGCGAGCAGATGCCGCACCTGGAGGCGACCTACCGGGCCGCCGGGTCGGACCTGGAGGTGCTGGCCGTGGACACCGGCTTCGCCGACTCCGCCGACAAGGTGCGGGCCTATCGCCAGAAGCTGAACCTGACCGTGCCCATGGCGGTGGACGACGGCCGGCTCGCCAAGGCGCTGAACCTGCGGGTGACGCCGCAGCATGTGGTGATCGGGCGCGACGGGCGGATCCTCTATGTGGGCCACCTGGCCGACGCGCGGCTGGACGCGGCCCTCAAGACCGCGCGGGCCGAGACCGGCGCGCCGGACCCGCGGCATCCGCAGGCGCAGGCGGCGAAGGTCTATCGCACCGGCGACCTGGCCCCCGCCCTGGCGCCGCGCACCCTGGACGGCCCGGCCTTCGCGATGCGCGATCCCGCCGGCGCGCGCCCGACCGCGCTCGTCTTCTTCTCGCCCTGGTGCGAGACCTACCTCGCCAAGACCCAGCCGGAGACCGGCGCCGCCTGCCGCGAGGTGCGCGAGACCATGGAGGCCCACGCGCGCGGCGGCGGGGTGCGGGTGCTGGGGGTGGCCATGGGCCTCTGGGCGACCCGCGACGAACTTGCCGGCTACCGCAAGACCACCGCCACCCAGGTCCCGCTCACGCTGGACGAGACCGGCGACCTCTTCCGCGCCTTCGGCGTCAGCGGCGTGCCGGCGGTGATCCTGCTCGATGCGCGCGGGCGGATCGTGAAGCGGGTGGACGGCGCCAGCGGGCTGCAGGCCGCCCTGGCCGTGGTTGCGCCGCGCAAGCCTTCGCCGGCCTGAACGGGCCCGTTCATCCTGGGCCGCTCGGATCAAGGCGCCCAGGACGGGATCTTGAGGTCGCAGTCCGATGTCTGCCCCGGCGCCTAGGCGCGCCAGCCGCGCACGCGTTCGATCGCCGCCGGCGTCAGGCTGTAGGCCTCGACGGCGCCGCGCGAAAGCGCCGAGGCCGACCCTGGCGACCACAGCAATCTGCCGAGGACGACGGCGAGCGGGGCCATGCAGAGCAGATCGGTTCCCAAGGGAACCAACTCCTCGATCGATCCGCCATAGCGGCCCGCACCGCCGGCCAGCAGCGCCAGCTCACGAAGGACATCGCTGCGCCGGCCACGCCGCGACGCTGCATCCATCAGGCCCATCAGCCCGAGGCGGGTCACCACGCCCTCCCGCGCCTGGGGTTGCGCAGGCGGCGCCTCCCCGAGCGAGACCCGCAGGAGCGCGCCGGCCAGGTCCACGCCGCTGAACCAGGCGTTCATCGGCTCCACCAGTCGCGGGTTGGCGTCGATGAAGGCCGGCGCGCCGCTCGCCGCATCGGCGATGTAGTCGAAGGACAGTGCGCCGCGCCATCGAAGCGCGCGGCCAATCCGCGCCACGTGGGCCTGGGCCGCAGGACAGCTGACGCTCACCTTCAGCACGTCGCCGCCGCCCGGTCCGGCCGCGATCTGGCGGTAGCTGTGGAAGGCCACGAGCCGGCCGTGGTCGAACACCGCCTGGGCGCGCTCCAACGGCCCGTCGAGGGCCGTCTGGACGACGACGCCGTCTTGGAAGAGGCCGCGCCGATCCAGCTCGCGGGCCACGTCGGCGCCGTGGATGGCGTCCTCAACCCGCCACACGCCGCCGCTGGCGGTGCCGAAGGGCGCCTTCACGTAGAGCGGAAAATCCCGCCGGGCCGCGAGCCCCGCCGGCGAGAAGACGACCTCTGTGGCCGGCTGTGGAACGTCCAGCCGGGCGAGGAGCCGGGCCAGGCCAGTCTTGCTCTGCACCTGCTCGAACGCCTCGAAGTCAGCGAGCGCGATGCCGAGCGTCTCCGGCAGGCGATGGCGCGCCGCCGCGAGGAGATAGGCCTGCTCGTGCACCGGCATCAGGACGTCGATCTCCGCCCGCGTCACCACCCCCAGGACGGCTGCCAGATATCCCTCGGGGTCCTCGCCGCAGGGCGGGGCGGGGTGGACATGACGCACGAAGCGCGAGAACCGCCCGAGGCAGGCCGCCTCGCTGGAGACCAGCTCTACCCGATGGCCGGCGAGCCCAAGCGCGGTGATGGTCTCCCGCGCTGACAGGCTGGAGCCTTCCGTGAGCAGGATGCGCGGACGCGACGGGTCTCTGGCGTCTGACATGGTCGGCTCCGCAGGTTCGGCCCTGGCCTACTGTCGGACCGGCCCCAAGACTGTCGCGTGGTTGACAATCTCACTTCATCCGACCGACCGTCGCGAATGGCGATGCAGCCGACGACGGCCGAAGTCCTGGCCGGCAACCCGTGGTTCCGGGCGCTGCCGGAGGGCCTGGCGCGATCGATCCTCGATCAGGGCCGCATCCGGCGGCTTACCGACGAGGTGATCTACGCCGCCGGTGATCCGCCGAATGGCGTGTTCGCGCTGATCTCGGGCGAAATCCGCGTGATCCAGACGACGCCGGAGGGCCGCTCGGCGCTCCTCATGATCGCCAGTCCGGGCGCCTGGTTCGGCGAAGCGGCCATGATCGACGGCCTGCCGCGGACCTCCGACGCCGTCGCCGTGGGCCGAGCCGTCGTTCTCCACCTCACGCCTGCGGCCTTCCACCGGCTCACGGCCGACAGCCGCGAGCACTACGCCGCCTTCGCCCGGCTGGTCTGCGAGCAGTATCGCCGGGCAATGGAATACATCGTCACCACGGCGAACCTGCCGGTCGCGATCCGCCTGGCCCAGCGGCTGGTGGGCCTGGCCCAAGCCCATGGTCACCGGAGCTCGGCCGGGGTCACGATCGACCTGCGCCTATCGCAGGAAACCCTTGCCGAGATGATCGGGGTCTCGCGCCAGACCCTCAACCGCGCGGCGAGGACGCTGGAGACGCAAGGGATCATCACCGCGGGCTATCGCACGGTGACGGTCACCGATCCTGTGGCGCTGGAGGCCCTCGCCAGGCGGCGCACGCTGCCGGCCTTCCTGAGCTAGTCGCCTACTCCGCGGCGACCTTCGTGACGCCGATCTTGGGGGCCAGCTCGCCGGCGGCGTAGCGCTTGGCCATGGCCGACAGCGGCAGCGGCTTGATCTTGCTGGCCTGGCCGGCCGTGCCGAACTCCTCGAAGCGCTGGCGGCAGACCGCGCGCATCGCCTCCATGGCGGGCTTCAGGTACTTGCGCGGATCGAACTCGCCGGGGTTCTCGGCGAAGACTTTCCGGATGGCGCCGGTCATGGCCATGCGGTTGTCGGTGTCGATGTTGATCTTGCGCACGCCGTGCTTGATGCCGCGCTGGATCTCCTCGATCGGCACGCCCCAGGTCTGGGGCATCTCGCCGCCGTACTGATTGATGATGTCCTGCAGGTCCTGCGGCACCGAGGACGAGCCGTGCATCACCAGGTGGGTGTTGGGCAGGCGGCGGTGGATCTCCTCGATCACGTTCATCGCCAGCACGTCGCCGTCGGGCCGGCGGGTGAACTTGTAGGCGCCGTGGCTGGTGCCCATGGCGATGGCCAGGGCGTCGACCTCGGTGGCCTTGACGAAGTCCACGGCCTGGTCGGGATCGGTCAGCAGCTGGTCGTGTTCCAGCTTGCCCTCGAAGCCGTGGCCGTCTTCCTTCTCGCCCATGCCGGTCTCGAGGCTGCCCAGCACGCCCAGCTCGCCCTCGACGCTGGCGCCGACCCAGTGGGCCATGTCCACCACATTGCGGGTGACGCGGACATTGTAGTCGTAGTCGGCGGGGGTCTTGGCGTCGGCCTTCAGCGAGCCGTCCATCATCACCGAGGTGAAGCCGAACTGGATCGCCGTGGCGCAGGTGGCCTCGTTGTTCCCGTGGTCCTGGTGCATGCAGATCGGGATGTGCGGATACATCTCCGCCAGGGCGTCGATCAGGTGCTTCAGCACGATGTCGTTGGCGTAGGAGCGCGCGCCGCGGCTGGCCTGGATGATCACCGGGCTGTCGGTGGCGTCGGCCGCCTCCAGGATGGCGAGCCCCTGCTCCATGTTGTTGATATTGAACGCCGGCACGCCGTAGCCCTGCTCGGCGGCGTGATCCAGAAGCTGTCGAAGCGTAATCCTGGCCATCTCAGGTCCCCACCTGTCTACTGTCGGGCCAGAGCCGCCACCCCCGGCAGCGTCTTGCCTTCCATCCATTCCAAGAACGCGCCACCGGCGGTCGAGACGAAGGTGAAGTCGTCCGTGACGCCGGCCGCGTTGAGGGCGGCTACGGTATCACCGCCTCCCGCCACCGCTACAAGCTTCCCCGCCTTGGCGAGTTCCGCTGCGTGATGGGCCGCCGCGACCGTGCCCTTGTCGAAGGGCGGCATTTCGAAGACCCCCAGCGGGCCGTTCCAGACCAGGGTCCTGGAGTTGTCCATGGCGCGGCAGAGGCGCTCGACGGTCTCGGGCCCGGCGTCGAGGATGCGCTCGTGCTCGTCGATGGAGCCCACCGGCCGCACCCGCGCGGGCGCGCCGGGCGCCAGCTTCTCGGCCACCACGATGTCCAGCGGCAGAAAGAGCTTGCAGTTGTTCTGGCCGGCCAGGCGGATGATCTCGCGCGCGGTCTCGGCCAGCTCCTTCTCGCAATAGGAGGCGCCGACGTCGTGGCCCTGGGCGAAGAGGAAGGTGTTGGCCATGCCGCCGCCGATGGCCAGCTTGTCCAGCTTGGTGACCAGGTGCTTCAGCAGGTCCAGCTTGGTGGAGACCTTGGAGCCGCCGACGATGCCGATCACCGGGCGCTCGGGCTGGCCCAGCGCCCGGTCCAGGGCGCTCAGCTCCAGCCGCATCTGCTCGCCCGCATAGGCCGGCAGGAGGTGCGCCAGGCATTCCGTCGTGGCGTGGGCGCGGTGCGCCGCCGAGAAGGCGTCGTTGACGAAGATGTCGCCGTTGACCGCCAGGGCCATGGCGAAGTCCTTGTCGTTCTTCTCCTCGCCCGCGTGGAAGCGCACGTTTTCCAGGAGGAGCACGTCGCCGTCCTTCATGACGTGCACGGCGTCGTTGGCCTCGGCGCCCACGCAGTTCCCCGCGAAGGCCACCGGCGCGCCCAGCAGCCTCGACAGCGGCTCGACCACCGGCTTCAGGCTCATCTCCGGCACGACCTTGCCCTTCGGCCGGTCGAAGTGGGCGAGCAGGATGGTCCTGGCCCCGCCCTGGCGCAGCTTCTCGATGGTCGGCAGCGCCGCGCGCAGGCGGGTGTCGTCGCTGACCTGCCCGTCTTCCATGGGCACGTTGAAGTCCACGCGGACCAGGGCGCGCTGGCCCTGGAGGTTGACGCCGTCGAGGGTCCTGAACGCCATGGGCCGGGCTTAGATCAGCTTCGCGAGGGCGATCGCCGTGTCGGCCATGCGGGTCGAGAAGCCCCACTCGTTGTCGTACCAGGAGAGGACCCGGCCCAGGCCGCCGTCGATCATCTGGGTCTGGGGCAGCGCCACCGTGGACGAGGCGGGATTGTGGTTGAAGTCCATGGAGACCAGCGGCTCCTTGGTCACCGCCAGCACGCCCTTCAGGGCGCCATTGGCGGCCGCTTCCATGGCGGCGTTGATCTCGTCCACCGTCACCTTGCGGCTGGGCACGAAGTTCAGGTCCACCACCGAGACGTTCGGCGTCGGCACGCGGATCGACGAGCCGTCCAGCTTGCCGGCGAGGGCCGGGATCACCAGGCCCAGGGCCTTGGCCGCGCCGGTGGAGGTGGGGATCATCGACATGGCCGCGGCGCGGGCGCGGTAGAGGTCCTTGTGCAGGGTGTCCAGGGTCGGCTGGTCGCCCGTGTAGGAGTGGATCGTGGTCATGTAGCCACGCTCGATCCCGCACAGCTCCTGCAGCACGTGCGCCACCGGCGCCAGGCAGTTGGTGGTGCACGAGGCGTTGGAGATCACCAGGTCGTCCTTGGTCAGGCTCTGGTGGTTGACGCCGAAGACGATGGTCTTGTCGGCGCCGTCGGCAGGCGCGGAGACGATCACCCGCTTGGCGCCGGCGTCCAGGTGGGCCTTGGCCTTGTCCTTGGACGTGAAGATGCCGGTGCACTCGAGGGCGATGTCGACGCCGAGGGCCTTGTGCGGCAGCTCCTTGGGGTCGCGGACGGCGGTGACCTTGATCGGGGCGAAGCCGGCGATCTCGATGGTGTCGCCCACCACCTTCACCTCGGCCGGGAAGCGGCCGTGCACGCTGTCGTAGCGCAGCAGGTGGGCGTTGGTCTCGACGGGACCCAGGTCGTTGATCGCCACCACCTCGATGTCGCGGCGGCCGTGTTCGACGATCGAACGCAGGACCAGGCGGCCGATGCGACCGAAACCGTTGATGGCGACGCGGACAGCCATGAGGTGAGGCTCCTTGGATTTTGGGTTGGCGGGGTTCTTGAGGCGAGAACCCGCGAAGTCAACCCCTTGCCCCTCGCGAGAGGGACAGTGGGTGACCTTGCGGCCTCACGTCTGCAAGAGCGGCGCCGCCCTCGCGGAAGCCCGGCTGAGCCTCGTCAGGCGCCCAGGATGCGGCGCGCGATCGCGTGCCAGGACGCGGAGTCCCACAGTGCATAGAGCGCCACAGACAGCGGCAGGCCGGCGGCCAGGGCGACCAGATAGGCCTTTTGGATCCGCCGATGGCGGACCAGGTCCCACACCAGCAGCGGCGACAGGGCGAGCAGCAGGTAGAGGTCCGTCGACAGCGGGCTGTGCGGGAGCGTCGTGGGCAGCCACTCGATGCGGTTGATGCCGGCGGGCAGGGCCATGGCCGGGGCCATGATCATCATCCGCTTGTGCAGGTCGGGATCGGTCGCGCGGGCCCGCAGGCCGACCACCAGGAAGAGCGGGAACAGGACGGCGATCCGCAGCTGGAACAGCAGGATGTTGTCGAGCTCGCCGAGCCGTCCGGCCAGCTTGGCTTGCGCCGGACCGACCGCCGCCTGCATGGCGTGCTGCAACGAGTGATAGCCGACCGGCACGAGCATGACGCCCACCACCACCAGGGCCGGGCCCAGCACGGTCGCGGCCAGCCCGAGCCGGCGATGCAGGTCCCGGCGGTCCAGGGCCACCAGCGTGGTCTGCGCCAGGAGCAGCAGCAGGAACGAGCCCATCAGCACGGCATGGAGGTGCAGCACCAGCGGGAAGGGCGGCCGCTGCCCGGCCTGGACCGCGGCGACCTTCCCCACGGAGTCGGGGATGAAGCCGGTCAGGACGATGAGGATGAAGCCCAGCGCCGTGACCACATAGATCCAGCGATCGGCCAATGCGGCGAGAGAGCCGGGCGCTGCGCCCAGGCCTGATTTTCCGCCGAGAGTCCCAATGGTCGTCGTCATCGCGCCCCCCGCTTCCGCTGACCCACGGCGAGGCTAGCACCGACCTTTTCGGCGGGCACGCAAAAATCGAACGACGTTCCTTGAGGCTGTGGAGCCCTTCAGCCCGCCACGGGTTTCACCCGGCCGGCGGCCTCGCGGGCCCGCTGGCGGGCGTCCTTCACCGTGGTCGCGCGGGCCAGGGCCACGCCCATGCGTCGGCGCTCGTAGCTCTCCGGCTTGCCGAAGAGGCGCAGGTCCGCCCCCGGCACCGCCAGGGCCTCGGCCACGCCTTCGAAGGCGACGCCCTTGGCCTCGAGGCCGCCGTAGATCACCGCGCTGGCGCCCGGCTCGCGCTGGGTGACGTCGATGGGCAGGCCCAGGATCGCCCGGGCGTGCAAGGCGAATTCGCTCTGGTACTGGGTGACCAGGGTGACGAGGCCGGTGTCATGCGGCCGAGGGCTGACCTCGGAGAAGAACACCGTGTCGCCCTTCACGAACAGCTCCACGCCGAAGACGCCCAGGCCCCCCAGCGCATCGGTGACCTTACGGGAGATCTCGCGCGCCTGGGCCAGGGCCGCGGGCGTCATCCGCTGCGGCTGCCAGCTCTCCACATAGTCGCCGCGCACCTGGCGGTGGCCGATGGGGGCGCAGAAGCTGGTCTCGACGTGGCCGCTCACCAGGCTGCGCACGGTGAGCTGGGTGATCTCGAAGTCGAACGCCACCAGGCCCTCGACGATGACCCGCGGCTGCTCCACCCGCCCGCCTTCGAGGGCATAGCGCCAGGCGGCTGCGAGCCCGTCCGGGCTCTCCACATAGGACTGGCCCTTGCCGGATGAGCTCATCACCGGCTTCACGAAGCAGGGAAAGCCCGTGACCGCCGCGGCCGCCTGCTCCAGCTCGGCCTGGGACGAGGCGAAGGCGTAGGCGCTGGTGGGCAGGCCCAGCTCTTCGGCGGCCAGCCGCCGGATCCCCTCGCGGTTCATGGTCAGCTGGGCGGCGCGGGCCGTCGGGATGACCGTGGCCAGCCCCTCGGCCTCGATCCGCGCCAGCTCATCGGTGGCGATGGCCTCGATCTCGGGCACGACCAGGTGCGGCCGCTCGGCCTCGACCACCGCGCGCAAGGCCTTCGCGTCGGTCATCGCCAGGACGTGGCTGCGGTGGGCCACCTGCATGGCCGGCGCATCGGCATAGCGGTCGCAGGCGATCACCTCGCAGCCCAGCCGCTGCAGCTCGATCGCCACCTCCTTGCCGAGCTCCCCAGAGCCCAGCAGCATGACCCGCACCGCCGTGGGCGAAAGCGGCGTGCCGAGGCGGGCGGGCGTGGTCATGGCCTGGTCTTCCTTTCGCTCCGCGCTGGCAGGGGGCTAGAGCTTCGCCTTGGCCGCCGCCGCCACGCCCTCCGGCGTGATGCCGAAGTGGGCGTAGAGGGCCTTGTCCGTGCCGCTGGCGCCGAAGCCGGTCATGCCCACGAAGGCGCCATCGCTGCCGATGAAGCGGTCCCAGCCCTGGCGCACGCCGGCCTCCACGGCCACGCGGACATCGGTCTCGCCGATCACCGCGGCCTGGTAGTCGGCGGGCTGGGCCTCGAACAGCTCGAAGCAGGGAACGGAAACCACCCGCGCGCCGATGCCGTCCGCCTCCAAGAGGTCGCGCGCGGCCAGGGCGACCGGGACCTCGGTTCCGGTGGCGAAGAGGGTCACCTGGGCGGGCCGGCTGGCCGCGGCCAGCTGGTAGGCGCCGCGGGCGCTCTGGTTCTCGCCCGCGTCGCCGCGGACGCCGGCGGTCTTCTGCCGCGACAGCGCCATCACCGAGGGCGTGCCGGCGGTTTGCAACGCCAGCTTCCAGCACTCGGCGGTCTCCACCGCGTCGGCCGGGCGGAAGACGTTGAGGTTGGGCATGGCGCGCAGGGCGGCCAGGTGCTCCACCGGCTGGTGGGTCGGACCGTCTTCGCCCAGGCCGATGGAATCGTGGGTGCCCACATGGATCACCCGGATGCCCATCAGCGCCGCCAGCCGGATCGCCGGTCGCGCATAGTCGCTGAACACCAGGAAGGTGCCGGCGTAGGGGATCACCCCGCCGTGCAGGGCCAGGCCGTTCATGGCCGCCGCCATGCCAAACTCGCGCACGCCGTAGTTCACATAGCGGCCGCCGTAGCCCGGGGCGTCGAAGATCTCGGTGTTCTTGACGTAGGTGTTGTTGGAGCCGGTGAGGTCGGCCGAGCCGCCGACCAGCTCGGGGACCTGGCCGAAGATCTTCTCCAGCACCGCGCCGGAGTGCTGGCGCGTGGCGGCGGCGGGCTTGCCGGCGGCGGCCTCGGCGATGAAGGCGTCCAGGGCCTCGAAGGCGTGGGCCGGCAGGGCGCCGGACATGGCGCGCTCGAACTCGGCCTTCTGCGGCGAGGCGGCAAGCTTGGCCTCCCAGGCCTTGCGCACCTTGGCCCCCCTGCGGCCAGCGGCGCGCCAGGGGCGGTAGACCTCGTCCGGCACCACGAAGGGCTCGTGCGGCCAGCCCAGGGCGGCGCGGGTCTTGGCCACCTCGTCCTTGCCCAGGGCCTTGCCGTGCACGTCGTGGGTGCCGGCGAAGGTGGGCGAGCCCTTGCCGATCACCGTCTTGCAGGCGATCAGGCTGGGCCGGTCCTGCTTGGTGGCCCAGGCCAGGGCGCGGCGGATCTGGCCCTCGTCGTGGCCGTCGATGGCCTTCACCGCCCAGCCGGCGGCCTTGAAACGGGCCAGCTGGTCCGTGGCGTCCGACAGGCCCACGTGGCCGTCGATGGTGATGTCGTTGTTGTCCCAGAGCACGGTCAGGCGGGCCAGCTTCAGGCGCCCGGCCAGGGAGATGGCCTCGTGGCTGACGCCCTCCATCAGGCAGCCGTCGCCGGCTACGACCCAGGTGCGGTGGTCTACCAGGTCCGCGCCGAAGCGGGCGGCCAGCTTGCGCTCGGCCATGGCCATGCCGACCGCGGTGGCCAGGCCCTGGCCCAGGGGCCCGGTGGTGGTCTCGACGCCGGGGGTGTGGCCGTACTCCGGGTGCCCCGGGGTGTTGGATCCCAGCTGGCGGAACTGGCGCAGGCTGTCGAGGCTCACCGCCTTGACCCCGGTCAGGTGCAGCAGGCTGTAGAGCAGCATCGAGCCATGGCCCGCCGAGAGCACGAACCGGTCGCGGTCGGCCCAGTCCGGCCGGGCGGCGTCGTACTTCAGGAACCGGGTCCACAGCACCGTCGCCACGTCGGCCATGCCCATCGGCATGCCCGGGTGCCCCGAATTGGCGGCCTCCACGGCGTCCATCGAAAGGACGCGGATGGCGTCGGCCATGAGCTGGGTGGGCGCGGGCATCGGCGGTTCTCTAAGTCTCTTCTGGCGGGGAATTGCCGCGCCGCCTCGCACGTGGGGACCGGAGGGTCAAGAAATCGCCCTCGAATTCGCGAGACTCGCCGACGCAGGGTATAGAGCTCGCAACTGGCTCGGAGGATCGGATGAACGGCGGCGACACCGCGCTGGACCTGGCGGCCAAGCGGCTGGAAAGCGCGTTGCACGTGCTGGAGCAGCGCCTGTCGCAGCGCCTGCGCGACGCCAGCGCCGAGGCCGGGGGCCTGTTCGACCAGGACCGGGCCAATCTGGCGGCCGAGCTCGATGCGGCGCGAGCCCGGGAGCGCGAGCTGGAGGAGGCTGGGGTCGCGGCCTCGGCGGCGCTGGGACGGGCGATCCAGGAAATCCGGGCGGCCCTCGAGGGCCAGGTCCAGGAGGCATAAGGCGATGGCGCAGATCAATGTCGAGGTGAACGGCCGCCCCTATGCGGTGGGCTGCGAGGACGGCCAGGAGGCCCACCTCATGGAACTGGCCAAGCTGTTCGACCGCCAGGTCCGCGAGGTGTCGCAGGACATGGGCCAGCTGGGCGACACGCGGCTCTTCCTGATGGGCGCCCTGCTGCTGGCCGACGAACTCTACGACGCCAAGGGCCGGCTGGCCGCCCTGCAGGTCGAGGTCAGCCGGCTCCAGGCCGACCGCACGCGCATCGAGACCCGGGCGGTGAACGCCCTGGAGAGCGCCGCCAGCCGCATCGAGAAGCTGGCCACTAGCGGCTGAGCCGCATCCGCCCCACCAGCCGGCGCAGGGCGGGGATCAGCTCGGGCTGCTCCACCTGGCGATAGGCGTGGTCGGCGGGCAGGGCCTCGACCAGCCGCCGGTGGGCCTGGCCCAGGTTGTGGTACGGCAGGCGCGGCATCAGGTGGTGCAGGGCGTGGTAGCGCAGGCCGACGGGCGCCCACAGGAACGGCAGCAGCGCCGGCGGCGGCACGTTCACGCTGTCCAGGAACTGGTCCAGCACCGGCATCTGCGCCCCGTCGTTCTCCCAGTAATGCGCCACCGCTGTGCGCAGCTGGTTCAGGAAGGTCATCAGGCCGAAGATCACGCCGGCGATCGCCAGGGCGCGCCAGGGGATCACGCCCGCGAGCGCCAGGCCGACCACCGTCCAGCTCCACACCCAGGCGCCGACCTCCTGGGCCAGCCACGGCGCACTGCGGGCGCGCTCGAAGTCCTCGCGGGAGAAGGCGGTGTTGATCACCATCCCCGAGGTCTTGGCCACCACGAACCGGCGCAGCGGCGGGATCAGGAAGCTGAGCGGCGCCAGGATCGCGAAGCGCAGCACCACGCCCACGGGCGCCAGCAGGGCCACGCCCAGGAAGGCCGCCAGCTCATGCGGCGGCCGGCGCGCCAGGGGGTGGTACTCCGGATCGCGGGCGGTGCCGTAGCGGTCCTTGGCGTGGTGCAGGATGTGCACGCCCTCGTACAGCAGCGAGGGCGTCAGGAAGGGCACGCCGATGACCAGGTTCCAGACCAGGTGGAAGCCCGGAACGTCGTCGCGGCGCAGGTGGGTCAGCTCGTGGATGAAGCTGATGCCGCGATAGAGGGCGAGGATGCAGACGGCGCCGGCGGCCAGGGCCCAGGCGGGCCTGGTGGCCGTGGCCGCGACGACCAGGCTCGTCCAGGTGACCGCCGCCGTCACTGCCAGGTCCAGCCAATAGACCTTGGGATCGGCCCGCGTGAGGTCGCGCGCGATCGCGTTGGCCTGACGCGCCAGGCTGGGCTCGGCCTCTCGGAGGGTGACGGAGTTCAAGCGGTCTGACCTGGCCCCTGATGGGTGCGACTTGGTGGGTGCGACTTTGGCGGCTGGCTGATTTAGGCGTCCGCCGCCGCTGTGGAAAGCCCGGCCGCCGCGGCCGGGGGCCGCGCCTCGGCGTAGACCGCACGCTCGAAGGCCTCGAACACCGCCAGCACCTGCGGATCGGCAAAGGGCAGCAGCTGGGCGAACAGCACCCCGGCCACGCCCGTCGCCGGGTCGGCCCAGTAGTAGCAGTTGGCGAGGCCCGCCCACGACAGGCTGCCGGGCTCACGCGCGCCGTCCGCGGGCTCCAGGCTCTGCAGGAAGCCCAGCGTCCAGGCCTTCTCCGCGCCGGCCAGGGGCTCATAGTCGTTGCTCATCTGCGGGAGCACGCTCTTGAGCGCGCCCAGGCTGCGGCCCCGCAGGTGCGGCGTGCGCAGGTGCGCGATCGTCTGGGGCGAGAAGACGCCGCCGCCGCCGTCGAGGATGGCGTCCAGGAAGCGCAGATAGTCCGCAGCCGTCGACACCAGACCGCCGCCGCCGCGCAGGGTGGGCGGCATGGCCGGCATCGGGTCCAGGGGCATCAGGCTCCCGTCCGGCAGGCGCGCGTGCAGGGTGGCGCGGCGCGCATTCTGCTCGGGGCTGGGGTCGAAGGTGGTGTCGGCCATGCCCAGCGGACCGAAGACCATCCGTTCCAGGACCTCGCCCAGGCTCTCACCGGTCGCGGCCTCGATCAGCAGGCCGGCGACGTCGATCCCCACGCCATACCGCCACGCGTCGCCCGGCTCGAACATCAGCGGCAGGCCGAGGCCGCCGGCTGTCACCAGGCTGAGGCCGTGGTGCTCCAGGTAGCGGACCACCTCGGCGCAGTTGAAGTCATAGGCCAGGCCCGAGGTGTGGGAGAGCAGGCTGCGCAGGGTCAGCGGCTGCGCGGCCGGGCGCAGGACCGGGGCGCCGGCGGCGTCGAAACCGGTCAGCACCTTCGGCCGGGCCAGGGCCGGCAGCAGCCGCCCGACCGGCTCGTCCAGGTCCAGCCGCCCCTCGGCCACCAGCTCCAGGGCCGCCGCCGAGACGATGGCCTTGGTGCAGGAGGCGATCCAGAAGATCGTGCCGTCGTCCATGGGCGCGGGATCGGCGACGCCCCGTACGCCCGCCTGGAAAAGCTGGGTCCCGCCCCGCGGCGTGCGCACGGCGGCGCAGAAACCGGGCGCGGCGCCCTGGGCGACGCCCGCCTCGATCAGGGCCTGGATCGGGTGTGCGGCCATTCGGACGTCCTCCATGTGCGCGGCGTCGCTTGAGATGCGGGCCTGCGACGACTACCTTAGGCCCCGGCGGGTCCTGCTGCGGCTCTCGTCGAAGGCGACATATCCCAGCGACCTTAATTCACTCGAAGGGAGCTGTCCCTGGCCGGGGCCGTGGTCCCGGGCATACGGCGCCCACCTGGTCTTCCAGGTCGAGGGGATGAAACAGTCCTTCACGGTTCTCGCGGCGCCGCCACTTTCTCCCCCCTCATGGCCTCCGCTATGAAGGCGGGGTGAGCCTGATCTCCGACAAGGCCGAGCTGCGCGCCCGGATGCGCGTCGTCCGTCGGCGCCTTGCGGCCGAGCATCCGGACGCCGGCCAGCAGGCGGCGGCGCGGTGGCCGGTTCCCGACTGGCCCGCCGCGGGCCTCAGCGGTGTGGAGATCTTCGGCCTCTACCATCCCGCTGGCTCGGAGCTGGATCCCACCCCGCTGCGGGCGCGTCTGCCCGTCGGCGCGGTGGCCCTGCCGGTGGCGCAGGCGCGCATCGGGCCCCTGGTGTTCCGGCTGCACACGGCCGGCGAGGCCCTGGTCCCCGACGCCCTGGGCATTCCCTCGCCGGGGCCGGCCGCGACCACCGTGGCCCCGGACATCATCTTCGCCCCGATGCTGGCGTTCGACCGCCGGGGCGGGCGGCTGGGGCAGGGCGGCGGCCACTACGACCGCACCCTGCAGAACCTTCGCCGGCTGAAGCCCGTTGTCGTCATCGGCCTGGCCTACGCCGGCCAGGAGCTGCCCGAGATCCCCATGGAGCCGCACGACGCACGCCTGGACGCCATTCTCACCGAGACGGAATTCATCCCGGTGGTTAGAGAGGCCTGATGCGTTTCGCCTTTTTCGGAGATGTGGTGGGTCGGTCGGGCCGCGAGGGCCTCGCCGAGCACCTGCCCGCGCTGCGGCGCCAGCTGCAGCTGGAGTTCGTGATCGTCAATGCGGAGAACGCCGCGGCCGGCTTCGGGATCACCGAGGGCACGGCCAAGGAACTGTTCGAGGCCGGCGCCGACTGCCTGACCCTGGGCAACCACTCCTGGGACCAGAAAGAGGCCCTGACCTACATCGTGCGCGAGCCGCGGCTGATCCGGCCGCTGAACTATCCCGCCTTCTCGGGCGCCCCCGGCCGCGGCGCCCAGCTGTTCGACACCGAGGGCGGCAAGCGCATCCTGGTGGTGAACCTCCTTGGCCGGGTGTTCATGGACTCCCTCGACGACCCCTTCGCCGCCGTGGACAAGGAGCTGGAGGCCTGTCCGCTAGGCGCGGTGGCCGACGTGATCGTGGTGGACATGCACGCCGAGGCCACGTCCGAGAAGATGGCCATGGGCCACTTCTGCGACGGTCGCGCCAGCCTGGTGGTGGGCACCCACAGCCACGTGCCGACCGCCGACGCCCAGGTGCTGCCCGGCGGCACCGCCTACCAGACGGACGCCGGCGCTTGCGCCGACTACGACAGCGTCATCGGCAACCAGAAGGAAGAGCCGCTGCGGCGCTTCACCACCCGCATCGCCGGCGGCCGCTACAAGCCGGCGGAAGGGCCTGCGACGGTGTGCGGGGTGTTCGTGGAGACCGATCCGGCCTCGGGCCTGGCGCGCCGCATCGAACCCATCCGCCTGGGCGGGCGGCTGTCGCAGACGGTGCCCAGCTTGGAAGCTGTGCGGGCCTAAGCACGACGACTTTTGTCGGAATCGACAAGTGCCTGAATCGTGCTCGTCGACCAAAAGTGGCGAGCCTGTTCCTCCCGCTTTGATGGTTCCATCAAAGCGGGACAGGCTCTAGCGGCCGCGCCGCTGCCTCAAGCGACCGCTTCCTCGTCCGTAATCGCCCGATGCGCCTCCACGGCGCGGGCGATGGCGGCGATCAGCGTGGCCGGCTGGACCGGCTTGTGTTGCAGCCCGTCGAAGCCGAGGCCGCGCAGGCGCGCTTCCTCCCCCGCCATGGCGTCTGCGGTGAGGGCGATCACCGGCACGTCGGCCGCGCCGGCCTGGCCGTGGCGGATGCGGCCCACGGCCTCCACGCCGTCCATCACCGGCATGTTCACGTCCATCAGCACCAGGTCGAAGGACTCCACGCGCAGGCGCTCCAGCGCCTCGGCGCCGTTGGAGGCGGTCTCCACGGCCACGCCGGCCGCCTCGAGGACGGCGCGGGCCACGGTCTGGTTGATCGGATTGTCGTCGGCCACCAGGATCCGCAGCGCCGGCAGGGCCTCGGGCAGGATGTCGGCAGCCTCAGGGGCCTCGGCCGCCGGCAGCGGCAGCCACAGGCGGAAGCAGGAGCCCTTGCCCAGCTCGCTCTCCACGGCCACCTGGCCGCCCATCATCTCCGCCAGGTTGCGGCAGATGGCGAGGCCCAGGCCCGTCCCGCCGTAGCGGCGCGAGGTGGAGGCGTCCGCCTGCTCGAACGGCCGGAACACCGCGGCGACCTGGGTCTGCGTCATGCCGACACCGGTGTCTTTGACCGAGATCTCGATCCCGCCGTCGCCGTCCGCGCCGGGCGCCGCGGCGAGGCGCAGCTGCACCGCGCCCCGTTCGGTGAACTTCAGGGCGTTGGAGACCAGGTTCATGACGATCTGGCGGACCCGCGTCTCGTCGCCGAGCACGTGGGCCGGCAGGTCGGGGTCGGCCTCGCAGGTCAGGCTGATCCGCTTGGCCGCCGCAGCCTCGGCCCACAGCTCCACGGTCTGGTCGCCCAGGGCGCGCAGGTCGAAGGCGGCGATGTCCAGCGCCATGCGGCCGGCCTCGATCTTGGACATGTCGAGGACGTCGTTGAGGATGCGCAGCAGGCCGTCGCCCGAGCGCAGGATGGTGGCCACATAGCCCTGCTGGCGCGGATCCAGGGCGGTGCGCTGCAGCGCCCGGGCCATGCCCATGACGCCGTTCAGGGGCGTGCGCAGCTCATGGCTCATCACCGCCAGGAAGCCGGACTTGGCCTCGTTGGCGGTCTCGGCCGAGCGCTGGGCCGTAGTGAGCGCGGTGGCGCTGCGCAGATTGGCCATGGCGCCGGTCGCCACATAGGCCAGGGTCATGCCGAGGCCCAGGGTGAGGGCCGCCAGCTCCGCGCCGTGATAGCCGCCCAGCACGGTGGGCAGGCCGATCCACAGCGTGGCGGCCGGAATGCCCAGCGCCGCCAGGGTCAGGGGCGAGCGGTACGAGAAGCCCTGGGCGTGCACCAGGAGGCCCGAGAGCACCGCCATGGCCGCGAGGCGATAAGGCTCGGCGCCCACGGACCAGTAGAAGGTCGCCAGGGCGCACCAGATCAGCCCCTGGGCCAGGATGGCCAGCACATAGGCCGCGCGGCGGCGGGGGCTCAGCGGCGCGCCGCGCGCCAGCGGCCGGCACAGGGCCTGGATGACCAGCTCGCCGAGGAGATAGGGCGTGGTCCAGGCGGCGCAGACCAGGGGGCCGAACAGCAGCCAGTTGATGGCCGAGATCAGCAGCGCCGCGCAGAGTCGCATGCGCAGGGTGCCCCCCGCGGGGGCCGCCACCGCATCGACCCGTTCGTCGAACAGCCTGGTCGCCGTCCAGCTCAATCGCCGCGTTCCCAAGTGCGCAAAGGCCGCCGCGGAACTCCTGCGACAGCCGGTCGCACCAACTGTGCCTGTCATTTGTGAACG
>Ga0136846_1231905_pt1 | contig 20033 bp, 15 predicted proteins | sample HopSoiMetagenom2_FD_96841 | JGI IMG/M metagenome (GOLD analysis project Ga0136846, IMG submission 96841) | Grasslands soil microbial communities from Hopland, California, USA - 2 Assembly 2016 (version 4) | ecosystem: Environmental > Terrestrial > Soil > Grasslands | place: USA: Hopland...
CACGCCAACATCCAGAAGGACGGGACCTATTCGGTGGTGCCGCGCATGTGGGGCGGGGTGACCAGCGCCGCCGAGCTGCGGGCCATCGCCGACGTTGTGGACAAGTTCGAGATCCCGACGGTGAAGGTCACGGGCGGCCAGCGCATCGACCTGCTGGGCGTGCGCAAGGACGACCTGCCGGCGGTCTGGGCCGACCTCAACAAGGCCGGGATGGTCTCGGGCCACGCCTACGCCAAGGGCCTGCGCACGGTGAAGACCTGCGTCGGCACCGACTGGTGCCGGTTCGGGACCCAGGACTCCACGGGCCTCGGCGTGCGGCTGGAGAAGTTCATGTGGGGCTCCTGGACCCCGGCGAAGGTGAAGATGGGCGTCTCCGGCTGCCCGCGGAACTGCGCCGAGGCCACCTGCAAGGACGTGGGCGTGATCTGCGTCGACAGCGGCTACGAGATCCACGTGGGCGGGGCGGCGGGGCTGCACATCCGCGGCACCGAGGTGCTGACCAAGGTGGCCAGCGAAGACGAGGCGGTCTGGACCATCTGCGCCGTCACCCAGCTCTACCGCGAGGAGGGCTGGTACCTGGAGCGGATCTACAAGTGGATGGACCGCGTGGGCCTGGAGACGATCCGGGCCCGCGTCGAGGATCCCGAGGGCCGCCGCGCGCTCTACGACCGCTTCGCCTTCTCGCAGCGCTTCGCCCGCATCGACCCCTGGGCCGAGCGCGTGGCCGGGCGCGACAGCCACGAGTTCAACCCGCTTTCCCGCCGTATGGAGTTCGAACCCGCATGAACGTGCTCGTCCGCGATCCCCTGGACTGGACCGACGTCGGCGCGGTCACCGACATCCCCCTGCGCGGCGCGCGGCGGGTGCCGACCCCGCGCGGGGTGGTGGCCATCTTCCGCACCGGCGACGGCCGGGTCTTCGCGCTGAAGGACGCCTGCCCGCACAAGGGCGGACCGCTGAGCCAGGGTCTGGTCCACGGCCACGCGGTGACCTGTCCGCTGCACAACTGGCAGATCGACCTCGTCACCGGCGAGCCGCTGGGCGCGGACCGCGGCAAGGGCTGCGCGCCCGTGGTGCCGCTGCGGGTGGAGCACGGGCGGATCCTGCTGGGGCAGGGGTAGGCTCTGTGGCGGATCCAGCGCCCTCTCCACCACTTCGCGGTCCCCCTCCCCCGCACGCGGGAGAGGAACTGGAGAGGTCGAGCCAATTGGTTCCTCCCCCGTGCAACGGGGGAGGGGGACCACGAAGTGGTGGAGGGGGCGCTGGAGCTTGCGCCATCCTCACCGCCTGCCCGTATTGCGGGGTCGGCTGCGGGGTCTCTGCCACGCCTGAGGGCCGCGCCGCCACGGTCCAAGGCGATCCCGACCACCCCGCCAACCACGGCCGGCTCTGCTCAAAGGGCTCGGCGCTCGGCGCGACCACGGGGCTTCAGGGCCGGCTGCTCTATCCGGAGATCCATGGCCGGCGGGCCACCTGGACCGAGGCCACAGCGCTGGTCGCCAGGCGCTTTTCGGAGACCATCGCGCGGCACGGGCCGGACTCGGTGGGCTTCTACGTCTCGGGCCAGCTGCTGACCGAGGACTATTACGCCGCCAACAAGCTGATGAAGGGCTTCATCGGCTCGGGGAACATCGACACCAATTCGCGGCTCTGCATGGCCTCGGCGGTGGTTGCGCACAAGCTGGCGTTCGGGGCGGATCTGGTGCCCGGCTGCTACGAGGACCTGGACCTCGCCGACCTGGTGGTGTTCAGCGGCCACAACGCGGCCTGGACCCATCCGGTGCTGTTCCGCCGGCTGGAGGCCGCCCGCGTCCGGGGCCAGCGCCACGTGGTGATCGACCCGCGCCGAACCGACACCGCCGAGGGCGCGGACCTGCACCTGGCCCTCGCGCCGCAGACCGACGTGCGGCTGTGGAACGGGCTGCTGGCCGACCTGATCCGGCGCGGGGCGGTGGACCGGGGGTACGTCGCCGCCCACGTGGCCGGCTTCGCGGAGGTGGAGGCGGAGCTCGCTCGCGCCGACCAGTCGCCCGGCGCCGTCGCCGCCGACTGCGGCGTGCCGCTCGCGGACCTGGAGGCGTTCTTCCGCCTGTTCGCCGAGACCCCGCGGACGGTCAGCCTGTTCTCCATGGGCGCCAACCAGTCCGCCCAGGGCGTGGCCAAGGGCTCGGCGATCCTCAACGTCCACCTGGCCACCGGCCGGATCGGCAAGCCGGGCGCCTGCCCGTTCTCGATCACCGGCCAGCCCAACGCCATGGGCGGGCGCGAGACCGGCGGCATGGCCACCACCCTGGCCGGCCACATGGACTTCGACGAGGCCTCGCGGGCGCGGGTCCAGCGGTTCTGGGGCGCCCCGCGCATGGCCGCCGGCCCGGGCCTGAAGGCCGTGGACATGTTCGAGGCGGTGGCCGACGGGCGCATCAAGGCGCTGTGGGTCATGGCCACCAACCCGGCGGTCAGCCTGCCCGACGCCACCCGTGTGCGCGAGGCGATGGCGGCGTGCCCGTTCGTGGTGGTCTCCGACTGCATGGCCGAGACCGACACCCTCAAGTTCGCGCATGTGAAGCTGCCGGCCCTGGCCTGGGGCGAGAAGGACGGGACGGTCACCAACTCCGAGCGGCGGATCACCCGCCAGCGGCGGCTGTTCGCCCCGCCGGGCGAGGCGCGGGCCGACTGGCGGATCGTGGCGGACGTGGCCCGCGGCATGGGCTTCGGCGACGGCTTCGGCTGGCGCGCGCCGGCCCAGGTGTTCCGCGAATGGGCGCGCCTGTCGGCCTATGAGAACGGCCTCGAAGCGCCCACGCGCCGGGTGCTGAACCTGGGGCCGCTGAGCGGGATCACCCTGGACGCCTATGACGCGCTGGAGCCGGTGCAATGGCCGGTGACCGCGGGCGGCGGCACGGCGCGGCTGTTCGCGGACGGGCGCTTCCAGACGCCGGACGGCCGGGCGCAGATGGTCCCGGTGGCGGCGCGTGGTCCGGCCCAGGCGACCGACGCGGCCTTCCCGCTGGCGCTGAACACCGGCCGGGTGCGCGACCACTGGCACACCCTGACCCGCACGGGGCTGGCCGCCGACCTCTGCCGGCACGCGCCCGAGCCCTATGTGGAGATCCACCCGGACGACGCCGGCCCGCTGGGCGTGGCGGAGGGGCGGCTGACGCGGGTGCAGACCACCCAGGGCGAGGCCGTGGTGGTGGCCAAGCTCAGCGACCGCCAGCGCCCGGGCTCGATCTTCATGCCGCTGCACTGGAGCGAGGCCTATGCGCCGGCCGGCCGGGCCAATCCGCTGGTGGCGAAGAGCCGGGACGCGCGCTCGGGCCAGCCGGAGTTCAAGCACACGCCGGCGCGGGTGCGGCCCTACCGCGAGACCTGGCGCGGCTTCTTCCTGGCCCGCGAGGCCTGGAGCGCGCCCAAGGGCCTCGACCTGGTCTGGCGGCGCATCCCGCAGGGCGCGTGCCAGCTGCACGAATTCGCCGGCCGCGGCGACCAGGCCGAGCGCGACGCCCTGCGCAAGGCGCTGGTGCGCGGCGCGGCCCCCGACGCCCTGCGCTTCGAAGACCCGGCCGCGGGCGGGGTGCGCGAGGCCTTCGTGGACGGCCATCGCCTCGACCGCGTGCTCTTCTTGACCGCCACCGGCCGCCTGCCGCCGCGGGACTGGCTGGCCGAGATGTTCGGCTCGGACGCCCTCGGCGCGGAGGACCGCGCGGCCCTGCTGATCGGCCGGCCCGCCGGCGGCGCCGTCGAGACCGGCCCGGTGGTCTGCGCCTGCCGCAATGTGCGCGCGAGCCTCATCGCCAGCGCCATCGCGGGCGGCGCCGCGAGCCTGGAGGCGGTCGGCGCCGCCACCACCGCCGGGACCGTCTGTGGCTCCTGCCGACCGGAGATCACCCGCCTGCTCGCCGCTGCTGCCGCAGCCCCCAAGGAGGTCCTCCATGCCGCATGAGCTGGGCCGGGTGCAGCTGGTGGGCGCGGGGCCCGGAGCCGCCGACCTTTTGACGGTGCGGGCGCTGCGGGCGATCGAGGGGGCGCAGGCGCTGCTCTACGACGCCCTGGTCTCGCCGGACGTGCTGGCCCTGGCGCCGGCCGCCTGCCTGAAGATCCAGACCGGCAAGCGCGCCGGGCGCACCAGCATGCCCCAGGCCACGATCAACCGCCTGATGCTGCGCCTGGCGAGGCGGGGCCTCAGGGTCGTGCGCCTGAAGGGCGGCGATCCTTCGGTGTTCGGCCGGGTGGGGGAGGAGGCGGCGTTCCTGCACGCCCACGGCGTTGCGACCGAAGTCGTGCCCGGCGTCACCGCCGCCAGCGCCGCGGCCGCGCAGTTCGGCTTTCCGCTGACCCACCGCGGCGAGGCCCGCCGGCTGCTGGTCGCCACAGCGACGGTGGGCGAGGGCGCCCTGGCCGGCGGCGGCTGGGCGGCGGGCGCGGATCCTGAGACGACGCTGGCGCTCTACATGGGTCGCGACCAGCTGGCGGCGGTGGCCGAGCGCCTGATCGCTGAGGGTCGGTCGCCACAGACGCCCGCCCTTGCGGTGGAGAACGCCGGCCGGCCCGACGCCCGGGCCATCCCGGCCACCCTGGCGAGCCTTGCCGCTGACGTCGCCGCGGCGGCGCCGGACGGGCCCGTCGTGGTGATCGTCGGCGAGGTCGTCGCCCAGGCGCGGCGCCTATTGATGCCTATAATCTGCACAAACCGGACCGCGGTGGGCAAGGCCCAGGCCTGAGGCTTGGGCGCAGGGGACCGGGCGTGTCAGGCGAGGCCGTCATCCGCCGCCAGCGAGCCGCCCGTGCAGACGCTTCGAACGCTCCACCGCACACTCGGGCCGCTGGAGATCGTGTTCCTGGTCTTCTCCGCCCTTTCGCCGGCGATGTCGGTGTTCATCTACGGAGACGGGGTGCTGCGCATGGCGGGCACTGGGGCGGTGGCGGCCGTGATGATCGGCGGGCTGATCGCGGCGGTCGCGGCCTATCTCTACGCCGAGCTGGGCGCGGCCTTTCCCAAGGCCGGCGGGGTCTACCCCAGCCTCGTAGGCGTGCTGGGCCCGTTCTGGACCTTTCCGTACATCACCATGATGATGGTGGCCGCGCCCACGGTGACGGGCTTCGGCGTGCTGGGCTTCGCCGACTATGTGCGGGTGCTGTTTCCGGCCCTGCCGCAGCTTCCCGTGGCGCTGGGGTGCCTGGCCCTGGCCTGCGGGGTGGCGGTGCTGCGGGTGCGCACCGGCGCGGTGATCACCGGGCTCTTCCTGCTGCTGGAGGTGGTAGCCCTGGCGCTGCTGACCGCCATCGCCCTCAGCCATCCGTCGCGCTCGCTGCTGGGCGCCCTGGCCCATCCGGTCTGGCTGGACCACGCGGTGGCCCGGCCGCTGCCGGTGGCGACCCTGGGCCTGGCCGTGGTCTCGGCCATCTTCACCTGCTCCGGCGCCCACTGGGCGCTCTATTTCGGCGAGGAGCTCACCGACGCGCCGCGCCGGATCGGATCGCTGGTCACCTGGATCGGCCGGCTGGCCGCCGTGGTCATCGCCGTGCCCCTGATCCTGGTGGTGCTGAGCACGCCGGACCTGGCCCGGACCCTGGGCTCGGAGACGCCCGTGGTGTCCTACATGCAGCTGGTCGCAGGACCGAAGCTGACCGCCCTGATCAGCGCGGTGCTGGTGATCGCGATCTTCAACGCCATCGTCGTCGGGGTGATGGGCTTTGGGCGGCTCTACTACTCGACCGGTCGCGACGGGGTCTGGCCGGGGCCCGTCAGCCGGCTGCTGGCCCACGTCCACCCCGGCTCGCACACGCCGATGGCGGCGACCCTGGTCGTCGGCGTGGCGTCGGCCCTGCTGATGCTGGTGGGGCAGCGGACGCTGCTGATCCTGACCTCGATGCAGACCATCCCGGAGTACCTGCTGCTGGCGGCCGCGGTCCTGATCGGTCGCAAGGCCGGCCGCACCGGCGGCCCGTTCAAGGCCCCGCTGCACCCGCTGGCGCCGCTGGTCACCCTGGCGGCGGCCGGCGGCATGATCTGCTCGGCGCTCATGGACCGTACGGCCGGGCGGCCGGCGCTGCTGCTGGTGGCCGCACTGTTCGTCGGCAGCTGGGCCTACTTCCGGTTCCGCGCGAACCACCCGTCGGCCTGGACGCCCGCAGCGCCTGACTCGGCGGAGCCGTGACGTGGGCCGCAGCTCAGGCGCCCGGCGCGGCCGGCAGGGCCAGGCCGCACCCGGCGAGCCACTGCGCCAGCGGACCGGACAGGCCCTCGGCCTCCACGGCGCCGGGATGGGGCCGACCGGGGCTGTGGGGGGCTTCGGCGCAGCGAGCGGCTTCGTCGATGGCGGCTCCATGAGCATCCAGCACCGGGACCGGGCAGGCGGCCGCGATGGCGTCCAGCCGGGGGATCAGGCCCGCGCCGCCCATCAGCACGCGGCTGGCGCCCGCCGCCTGGGCCCGCCCGGCCAGGAAGGCGGCGATCGGCGCCGGCTCGTCCGGCAGGTGGTCGATGGTCTCGACGGCCGCGAGCCTGTCCGCCACCCCCAGCGTCAGGGCGAGCGCCTGGATCACCTCGCGCCAGACGCCGCCCCGAGTGGCCGCGATGAATGCGCCCGGCAGGGCCGCGGCGGCGCGCAGGCCCGCCTCGGCGAAGCCCACCACCGGCAGGCCGCAGGCTTCGGTCAGCGCCTCGAACCCGGGATCGCCGAAACAGGCCAGCAGGATCGCGTCGGGCCGCTCGCCGCTGGCCAGCGCCCGGGCCACGGCGTCCAGCACCGCATGGCCGGCGATGGCGATCCCCGCGCGCGAGGCGATGTAGCGGAAGCCGAACGCCGCGGTCGCGGTCCGCAGGGCGAACCGCTCGCCCAGCTGGACCCGCACCCGCGCCTCGATCGTCCCGGTGATCGCGACCGAGGTGTTGGGGTTGACGATCAGCAGGCTGCGGCGCGGTTCCATGCTGGGGTGAAGCCGCCGTTCCGGGCCCGCGGCAACCGCCGCCGCCCCGCCACGCTGCCTGACGAGGCGAGGCGCCGCACGATTGGGCGCCGCTGGCGTTGCCGGGGGGGCCGGCGATGAGCGCAGACCCCTTCGCGTTCGACGCCATCCACGACCGCAGCACCCACGGATCGGCGAAGTGGGCCAACCGCTGGGACGAATATTCTCCGGTGATCGAGGGCGACGGCATCCTGTCGCTGTGGACCGCCGACATGGACTTCCGCGCCCCGCCGCCGGTGATCGCGCGGCTGGTCGAGGCGGCCCAGCACGGCGTCTATGGCTACACCCTGCGCGACCCCGACCACTTCGCGATCGTGCAGAACTGGTTCGCCGAGCGCCACGGCTGGACGCCAGACCTGGAGACCCTGTTGCCGGGCCCGGGCGTGATGCCGTGCGTGGCGGCGATCCTGCGCACCTTCACCGAACCGGGCGACGGGGTGATCGTGCAGACGCCGGTCTATTCGCCCTATTTCGAGGTGATCAACGGCAATGGGCGGCGCCTGCTGGTCAACCAGCTGAAACTCGAGGGCGGCCGCTATCACCTCGACCTGGAGAATTTCGAGGCGCTGGCGCGGTCCGGGGCGAAGGCGTTCATCCTGTGCAATCCGCACAACCCGTCCGGCTACGCCTGGACGTTCGAGGAGCTGACGGCGCTCAATGCGATCTGCGAGCGCTATGGCCTGATCGTGATCTCCGACGAGATCCACTGCGACATCCGGCTCAGCGCCGCCCCGCACGTGGTGTTCGCCGCGATCAGCGAGAGCGCCCGCCAGAGGTCGTTCATCTGCGTGGCGCCGACCAAGACCTTCAACCTCGCCGGCCTGCAGTGCGCGGTGGTGTCGGTGGCCAACCCGGAGTGGCGGGCGCGCCTGTTCGACACCCTGCGCTTCTCGTTCATGATCAATCCGAACTTCTTCTCCCGCCTGGCGTTCGAGGTCGCCTATCGGGAAGGCGGCCCCTGGCTGGCGGCGGTCACGGACTATCTGTGCGGCAACCTGGACCTCGTGACCCGTTTCGCGGCCGCGTCCCTGCCGGGGCTGCGGCCCATGCGGCCGGACGCCTCCTTCCTGGTCTGGATCGACGCCCGGGCCCTGGACGACCGGGTCGGGGACGTGAAGGCGTTCTTCCTCAACGAAGCGAAGGTCAACCTGTACTCCGGCCGCGTGTATGGGCCCGGCGGCGAGGGCTTCATCCGCCTCAACATCGGCTGCGCGCGGCCCCTGCTGCAGGAGGCCCTGGACCGGATGGCGGCGGCCTTGGCGGCTGGATAGGTCGGCCGCGGCAGCCCCCGGAAAGTGTCCTGATCTCGCCTAGCGCGAATGCCCGTGCCGGTGGTGCAGGTCCGGGTAGTGCGGGTGGCTGTGGACGAGGGGCGCGTGGCGGTGCGGGTGGGCGTGGGGCTCGCCGGGCGGGTCGCCGGGACGGTGCGCGTGCTGGTGGTGGGCGTCGTGCACGTGGCGGTGCTCGTGGTCCAGCGGCTCGTGGCGATGCTGGTGCTCGTGGCGCTCGACGAGGTGGAGGTAGAGCCCGACGGCCATCAGGACCGCCGCCAGGCCCAGCCGCCAGGTCAGGGGCTCGGCGAACAGGACCAGGGCCAGCAGCGCGCCGATGAACGGAGCGGTGGAGAAGTAGGCGCCGGTCCGCGCGGCGCCGAGGTGGCGCAGGGCCAGGACGAAGAGCACCAGGCTCACCCCATAGCCCAGGAAGCCGACGGCGCCCGCGGCCATGACCATCCCCGCGCCGGGCAGGCGCGCGCCGAGCGCCAGGGCCAGGGCGAGGTTCACGGCGCCGGCGGCCAGGCCCTTGATCATGGCGATCTGCACCGGATCGGAGCCGCTGATCCTGCGGGTCAGGTTGTTGTCGACGCCCCAGGCGAGGCAGGCGCCGGCGATGAACAGCGATCCCACGCCGAAGCCGCCGGGCCCGCCCTGCCAGGAGAGCAGGACCGCGCCGGCGAGGATCGCGGCGGCGCCCAGCAGCAGGCGGCGGTCGACGTTCTCGCGGAAGACCATCCAGGCGATGGCCATGGTGGCCAGGCCCTCGAGGTTGAGGAGCAGGGCGGCGCTGGAGGCCGGCGTGGCGCCGAGGCCCAGCATGAGCAGGAGCGGGCCGGCGACGCCGCCGAAGGCCACGACCAGGGCCATCCAGGGGGCGTCGCGGGCGGTCAGCGGGGTCTCGCCGCCGGACGAGGGTCGCAGCCGCGCCGCGAGGCGCACGGCGCCGAGCCCCAGACCGGACCCGAGGCGCACGGTGCCGAGGCCCAGGCCGGACCCGAGGTATAGCAGCCCGGCCAGCAGCCAGGGGCTCACGCCCTGGCCGAGCAGAGCCTTCGCGAGCGGCGTGCTCGCGCCGAACAGGGCCGCCGAGGCGATCCCGAGCGGGACGCCGGGCCAGGCGACGAGGCTGCGGAACGAGGCCAAGCGCGCTTCCTTCGCGGTCACGAGACCGGCGGCGCCAGCACCGCCTTGGTCTCCAGATACTCCTCCAGGCCCTCGATCCCATATTCGCGGCCGTTGCCGGAACGCTTGTAGCCCCCGAACGGCGCGTTGGGATCCCAGGCGGGGTAGTTGATATGCACCTGGCCCGCCCGGATGCGGGCGGCCACGGCCCTCGCGCCGGCGAGGTCCGCGCCCTGGACGTGGGCGCCCAGGCCGTACTCGGTGGCGTTGGCGATCTCCACGGCCTCCTCGACGGTGTCGTAGGGCATGATCGCCAGGACCGGCCCGAAGATCTCCTCGCGGGCGATGCGCATGGTCGGGCGGACGTCCGAGAATATGGTCGGCCGCGCGTAGAAGCCGCGCTCGAGGCCCTCCGGCCGCCCGGGGCCGCCGCAGAGCAGCCGGGCCCCTTCCTCCAGGCCGGCCGCGATCATGGCCTGCACGCGCTCGAACTGGGCGCGGTTGGCCACCGGCCCGTGGGTCGTGCCGGCCGCGCGCGGATCGCCGACGGCGATCTCGGCCGCTGCGGCGCGGGCCAGGGCGTCCACCTCGGCCAGGCGCTGGCGCGGGACGATCATGCGGGTGGGGGCGCTGCAGGACTGGCCGACGTTGCGCATGGCGGCCGCCACGCCCGGCGGCACGGCTCGCGACAGGTCCGCGTCCGGGAGGATCACGTTCGGCGACTTGCCGCCCAGCTCCTGGGCCACGCGCTTGACGGTCGCGGCGGCGGCCTGGGCCACCAGCACGCCGGCCCGGGTGGAGCCGGTGATGGAGATCATGTCCACGTCGGGGTGGGACGCCAGGGCCGCGCCCACCACCGGCCCGTCGCCATTGACCAGGTTGAACACCCCGGCCGGCGCGCCGGCGTCCTGCATCACCTCGGCGAACAGCAGCGCGCTCAGCGGCGACAGCTCGCTGGGCTTCAGCACCATGGTGCAGCCGGCGGCCAGCGCCGGGGCGACCTTGGCGGTGATCTGGTAGAGCGGCCAGTTCCAGGGGTGATCAGGGCGCAGACGCCGATCGGCTCGCGCAGGATCGTGGTGGCGCCGCGGGCGGTCTCGAACGGATAGGCCGCCAGGTTGTCCCGCGCGACGCGGATGTGCTCGGCGGCGAGGGGCACCTGGGCGGCGCGGGCATAGGCGATGGCCGCCCCCATCTCGTGGGAGAGGGCCTGCGCGAACAGCTCGGCGCGTTCCAGGATCAGGCGGTGGACCCGGTCCAGCAGCCGGGCGCGGGCCGCGGGCGGCGTCGCGGCCCAGGGTGCGAAGGCGCGGCGCGCGGCCGCCACGGCCCGGTCCACGTCGCGGGCCCCGCCCAGGGCGACGCTGGCGATGGGCGCCTCCGTGGAGGGATCCACGACTATGGCGGTCCCGGCGTCGTCGGCGGGCGCGAGCCAGTGGCCGTCGATGAACAGGCGCTGCAGGCGCTCGCCGCAGCGCAGATGCTCCAGGAAGGTCATCGCCCGCCCACCTTCGGATTGCGACCGACCCTGGCGGCCGGGTCCGGTGAATCTAGGCCGCGGGGCGGCTGTTTCGGCGGCCGTTTTGGACGGAGCCGCAGGAGAGCGTGCCGGAGATGCGGCTGTAAACGGCAGGATGTGTCCGCTTGCGGGCCCCTGCCGCGCCTGTCCCGGTGGCCGGGTGCGCCTAGACTCTGCGGCGTCCCCCATCGGCGTCTGGAGACGACATGCCCTCCGTCACACAAGATACCCGCGTCGCGTCCGCGCCCGTCCGCACGCGCACCTTCATCGACCTGCGCCGCTTCGCCGCCGAGGCCGCCGGCTCCGATCCGGCCGGCCGCAATTCCTGGCTCGACGCCCGCCGGATGCTGGACCTGGCGCCGGGGCCGGTGTCCGTCGCGGCCCTCAGCCTGGAGGCCGGACGCGGCGCGGTGGAGCGCCTGCCGGGCGACGAGTTCATCCTGGTGCTGTCGGGCGATCTGGTGATCGAGGCGGGGGGCCTCCGGCTGGCTCTCGGCGCCGACTGGAGCGCGGTGCTGCCCGCGGGCTGCAGCTTCGCCTGGCGCACGTCGGCGGGCGCCCGGGTGCTGGTGATGCGCCACGCTGGGCCCACGTCCGAGGCGCCCGGCTCCGAGGGAGCGGCGCCCCGGCTGGTCGATCCGACCGCGGCCCGGGCGCCTTCGAACCCGCCGCTGGCCGACCTGCTCGTGGGGCCGACGCCGCAATGCCACAGCCACACCGACTATCGCTCGGCGGACGGCGCCTTCAGCTGCGGGACCTGGGACTCCACGCCCTATCACCGGCGGCCGATGGTCTTTGCGCACTATGAGCTGATGCACCTGCTGGATGGCGCGGTGAGCTTCGAGGACAGCGCCGGGCGGCGCGGCACGTTCTCGGCCGGCGACATCGTCCTGATGGAGCAGGGCGCCGAATGCAGCTGGCTCAGCACCTCGGACGTGGCCAAGGTGTGGGCGATCTACCGCCCGGCCTGACGCGGCCTGAGGTGGTCTCAGGCGGTCGGGGCGAAAGGATATGCCTCGCGGACCGCGGCAGGCCCTCCCGGGGCGCGTTCAATCTGCCGTCGGCGGCATGCTTTCGGCAATTTATCCCCGGCGTCCGGCGACAAAGAGCACATTGCGCCACGGGGCGGCGCCTAGGCTCGAAGCCTGGTCCATCCCTTCCGGAGCCCGCCCATGAACGCCTCGCCCGCCTGGATCGCAGCGCTCACCGCCGCGGCCGCCCTCAGCGCCGGGACCGCCCTGGCCCATGGCGGCAACGTCCCCGAGCACGGGGGCGTGCTCAAGCTGGTCGCCGACACCTCGGTCGAGCTGGTGCGGCGTCCCGAGGGGGTCCAGGTTTGGGTCGAGGAGGAGGGCGAGGAGATCCCCAGCGCCTCGATGACCGGCAAGCTGGTCATCGTCTCCGGCGCCGACAAGACCGAGGTCGCCCTGACGCCGGGCGCCGGAAACATGTGGGAGGCCAAGGGCCTGAGCCTGACGCGCGGGGCGAACGTCACCGTGCTGATGGTCGGCGCCGCAGGCCGCGACAAGACGGCCGCCAGCTTCACGATCAAATAGGCGCACGCGCCCGGGAGGAGTTCCGATGGTCGACCTGACCGCAACCGCCCAGCCCCTGGCCGCCGCTCGCGCGGGGGTTCAGGTCCAGGCGCGCACCCGGCTGCTGGCCATCGACGCCCTGCGGGGGCTGGTGATGGTCTTCATGCTGGTCGACCATGTGCGCGAGATCGTCTACGCGCACCACGCGGTCACCGACCCGATGAACGCGCTGACCCTTGAGCCGGCGCTCTTCTTCACCCGCATCACCAGCCAGATCTGCGCCCCGATCTTCGTGGCGCTCACGGGCCTTTCGGCCTTCCTCTATGGCCAGTCGCACAGCCAGCGCGAAACCTCGGTGTTCCTGCTGAAGCGGGGCCTGTTCCTGATCGCCCTGGAGTTCACCCTGGTCAGCGGGGCCTGGGCCGCCCAGCATTTCCCGCCGACGTTCTGGCTGCAGGTCATCTGGGCGATCGGGCTCTGCATGATCGCGCTCGCCGCCCTCATCCACCTGCCGCGGACCTGGCAGCTGGCCCTGGGCGCGGTGATCGTCGGCGGACACAACCTGCTGGACGGGATCGTGCTGACCCCGGACTCGCCGTTCTACATCCCGTGGGCGGTGCTGCATCAGCGGGCGCTGTTCGACCTGGGTGGCGGCATGCAGCTGAAGATCAGCTACCCGGTGCTGCCGTGGATCGGCGTCATCCTGCTGGGCTACGCCATCGGGCCCTGGTTCGCCCGCGGGGCCGATCCGGCGCTGCGGGCAAAGCGCCTGCTCATCCTCGGCGGCTCGATGATCGCGGCTTTCGTGCTGATCCGCTTCGCCAACGTCTATGGCGACAAGCCCTGGGTCCACACCGGCGACAGCCTGCGCACCGTGATGAGTTTCCTCAGCGCGACGAAGTACCCGCCGTCCCTGATGTTCCTGCTGCCGACCCTCGGCCTGGGGGCGATCCTGCTGGCGCTGTTCGAACGGGCCCAGGACGGCCGCGCGGTGCCGATGCTGGCTTTCCTGGGCGGTGCGCCGATGTTCTTCTACATCCTGCACCTGTACGTGCTGAAGGCGCTCTACTTCATCGCCGTGGCCCTCTTTGGCCTGAACCAGGGGGCGAGCTTCGGCGTCGACAACGTCAGCTCGATCTGGCTGATCGCGGCGGTCCTGCTGGGCCCGCTGTACCTGCCGTCGCGCTGGTTCGCCGGCTTCAAGCAGCGGCGTCGCGACATCTGGTGGCTGCGCTACCTCTGACCGGAATCCGCGGCTTCGGCCCGCCCGTTCCGAAGCGGGCGTCGCGGCTCCAGAACATCTTCAGGTTGATGACTTTGGGTGGACTTTAGGGCTCGGCATATTCTGCGCATTTGAGGGCCAATACCCCATATTCGTTCGCCGGCCCCTCTTGAATTGACCCAAAATTCGCGGAGCGGGGCAGATACTCGAAATAACAAAAGTATCACAAAGCCCTGACGTTCTGTTTCCAAGTGCGTAAAACCAAGCACTCGTCGAAGCTGAGTGCGTGAAGAGTACGGGCTAAAGCGTCTTTCCAGACGATCCATAGTAATTGGGGGATACCATGTCTGCGCCGAGCCAGTTTCGCCTTGCGCTGTTGACGAGCGCCGCGGTCCTCATAGGAGCCCCCGTCGCCCATGCCGCAGATGCGGCCGCTGCGGACGCCGCCGCCGGTGGGGGCGCTGCGGTCGGCGAGGTGGTCGTCACCGGCCAGAAGCAGCAGTACCGGGGCGACGTCCCGATCAAGGAGCTGCCGCAGAACGTCCAGGTGGTCTCGGCCAAGGTGCTGGACGCCGTGGGCGTCACACGCCTGGACGCGGCCTTGGACCTGGTGAGCGGAGTCGAGCACCAGAACAACTTCGGCGGCCTCTGGGACGCCTTCTCGGTGCGCGGCTTCTCCGGCGATCCCAACGTGCCCAGCGGCTACCTGGTCAACGGCTTCAACAGTGGCCGCGGCTTCGGCGGCCCGCGCGACGCCTCCAACGTGGAGTCGATCGAGGTCCTGAAGGGACCGGGCTCGGCCCTGTTCGGCCGCGGCGAGCCGGGCGGCACGGTCAATATCATCACCAAGAAGCCGCAGTTCTCGCAGGCGGGCAGCGTGCGCGTGTCGGCCGGCAGCTACAGCACCTATCGGGCCGAGGGCGACTACACCAACGCCATCACCGAGAACGTCGCCGCGCGGATCAATGGCGCCTACGAGGACGCCGACAGCTTCCGCGACTACCTGCATTCGAAGAAGTTCGTGGTGACGCCGTCGGTCCTGGCCAAGCTGGGCGACAAGGACACTGCCTCGTACGAGTTCGAGTTCGTGCGCCAGGAGGTCCCGTTCGATCGCGGCCTGGTGGCCCTGAACGGCAATGTCCACACCCTGCCGGCCTCGCGGTTCCTGGGCGAGCCGGGTGACGGGCCGAACAAGGACCATGTCGAGGGCCATCAGCTGCAGCTGCAGCATGACTTCAACTCGGTCTGGACCCTGCTTCTGGGCGCCGGCTATCGGCACACCGAGCTGAAGGGCTATTCCACCCAGGCCGAGCTCGCGACCGCCCGCCAGCTGCTCTACGTCGACGGCCACACGCTCTCGCGCCAGCGCCGCTACATCGACTACGACGCCGACCACACCGTGCTGCGGGGCGAGCTGGACGGGCGCTTCGACACCGGGCCGTTCACGCACCACGTCCTGTTCGGCGCCGACGGCGAGCACTTCAATCTCGACTCGCTGCAGGAGCGCGTGCGCCCGCCGGCGGCCTCGACCCATCCGACGCTGACGGCCGCCAATGCGGTGGATATCTTCAACCCGGTCTATGGCAACACGCCGCCGCTCACCATCGCCCAGGCCTTCACCAACACCCTGGAGAAGCAGAAGGCGTGGGGCGCCTACGGCCAGGACCAGATCGACATCACCAGCACCGTCAAGCTGCGCCTCGGCGTGCGCTACGACGAGTTCAAGCAGAACATCACCAACCGCCTGAACGGGGTCGTCTCCGGCCAGGACATCCACCACGTCAGCCCGCAGGTGGGCGTGGTCTGGGAGCCGACGCCGATCGTGTCGCTGTACGCGGCCTATGCGAAGGGCTTCCGGCCCAACAGCGGCACGGACGTGCGCAACACCGCCTTCGCGCCCGAGAAGACCAAGTCGCGCGAGATCGGCGTCAAGCTGCAGACGCCGGACCACCGGATCACCGCGACGATCGCCCTCTACAAGATGGACAAGGACAACATCATCACCGCCGACCCGGTGAACACCGGCTTCTCGATCGCCATCGGCAAGGCCCAGAGCAAGGGCGTCGAGGTCGACGTGGACGGCAAGCTGCCGGGCGACGTCTATGGCAAGCTGTCCTACGCCTACACCGACGCGAAGACGACGACGCCGATCCTGGACGCCGACTTCGGCCGGCCGATCCCGGCGGGCGCCAAGCTGCTGGACGTGCCTAAGAACAGCTTCAACCTGCTGCTGTCCAAGGACTTCGAGTTCAACCAGGACCGCGTGCTGACGGTCGGCGGCGACGTCCACTATGTGGGCAAGCGGCTGGGCGAGACGGCGACCACCTTCATGCTGCCGTCCTACACCCTGGTTGAGCTGTTCGCCTCGTACACCCCGGTGGAGCACGTGAAGGTCTCGGCCGAGGTGCACAACCTGTTCGACAAGTTCTACATCCCTGCGTCCTACTCGCAGCTCTGGATGACCCCAGGCTCGCCGCGGACCTTCACCGTGAGGGTGGCCTACACCTTCTAGGAAGATATCCGGGCGAGACCGCAGTGCGACCACCGGCGGTTCCCCCGCGCCGGTGGTCGCTTTGTTTTCGGACGGGGAAACGGGACATCTCGTGCTCGCCAAGCGCCGCCTCCTGCAGATCCACAAGTGGTGCGGCCTTGTGGTCTTCGCCTTCGTGGTGGTGCAGGCGGTGACCGGCAGCATGCTGGTGTTCCGCGACGAGCTGGCCCAGCTGATCGACCCGGCGGGCATGGTCCGCCACACAGCCGGCGGAGAGGCGCCGCTCGGCCGCGTGGTGGCCTCGGTCCGGGCGGTCTACCCGGGCTACGAGCTGCAGCGGATCGTGTTTCCGCACGCCGATCGCGCCACCTACTTCGTCCATCTGGTCAACGCCGGCGGCGTGGTCCGCTACGCCTCGGTCGACCCGGGCGATGCGGCGGTGCTGCGCAGCGGGGGCGTCTGGCGCTTCCCGGTCGAGGCCGCCCTGCTGATCCACTACCAGCTGATGGCCGGACGACCGGGGCTGACCGCGGTGTCGGCGCTCGGGCTGGCGCTGCTGGCGATGGCCGCCACCGGGCTCGCCTACTGGTGGCCGCGTCCCGGGCGCTGGCGCGCGGGCTTCAGCGTCAACTGGCGGATGCCGGGGCGCGTGGTCCTGCGCCAGGTCCACCGCGCGGCGGGGCCTGTCGCCGCCCTGCTGGTCGGCCTCAGCGCCGCCACGGGCGTGGTGCTGGCCGTCGCCCTGATCCTGGGGCCCGGCTCCACCCGCTCGACCGCGCCGTCCGGCCTGCCGCCGGTCTCCGACGCCAATATCGACCGCGCCTTCGCCCTGGCGCGCGCCACCTTCCCCGGGCGGGCGATCCGCGACGTGCGGATGCCGGCGCCGGGGCGGTTCAACGTCTTCTTCCGCGCGCCTGAGCGCCAGCCGGAGGCGGTGCACGGCGTGAAGATCGACCTTCCGACCCTGCGCATCGCCGCGGTGACGCCGGCCGCCGCCGACCGCAGCCTCTCGACCGCGGTGCTGCCGATCCACATGGGCGAGAGCGCCGGGCTGGTCGGGCGCCTGCTCATCCTCATGGAGGGGCTGGCCCTGGCGCTCCTGGCCGTGACGGGGCCCCTGACCTGGCTGCTCACGCAGCGCGGCGCGCGCAAGGCTCGTCCGGCGCCCTGACCCGGAAATCCGGCGGCGCCGTCTGCCGGCCGCCCCCGCGACAATGGCGGTTTGTGCGTCGCCGCCACGGCCAATCGGGGGCATGTGTCGGACCCTGCGTGCGCTACTCGTAGGCTAGGATGCACCGCGGAGGCGGCATGAAGCTCGAATCCTATTGGCTCGACACTGCGCCCGCCTTCGCCGGCGGCGCCGTGGGCCATGTGGACGGCCAGGCCGACGTCGTGGTGATCGGGGCCGGCTTCACCGGACTTTCGGCCGCGCTGGAGCTGGCGCGCCGGGGCGCCTCGGTGGTGGTGCTGGAGGCGGGCCGCGTCGGGGGGGAGGCCTCGGGCCGCAACGGCGGCCACTGCAACAGCGGCCTGGCGCACGACTATGCGGCGCTGGCGGCGCGCCTGGGCCAGCCGACGGCCCAGGCCTATTACCGCGTCCATGTCGCCGCGGTGGACGAGGTGGAGCGCCTGGCCCGCGAGGAGGCCATCGACTGCGACTTCCGCCGCTGTGGCCGCCTTAAGCTGGCGGCCAAGCCGGAGCATTTCGCCGGCATCGCCCGCGCCTACGAGCGACTGCGCGAGGAGGTGGACCCGAATGTCCAACTGGTCCCGCCCGAAGCCATCGGCGAGGAGATCGGCTCGACGGCGTTCTTCGGCGGCCTGATCCAGACCACCAGCGCCCAGCTGCATGTGGGCAAGTTCGGGGTCGGGCTGGCGGAGGCCGCCGCCCGCCACGGCGCGCGCATCCACGAGCAGACGCCGGTGGTGGGGCTGCAGCGCCTCTCGGGCCGCAGACACCGGGTGACAACGCCGCGCGGTGTGGTGGACGCCGGTCAGGTGCTGGTGGCCACCGGCGCCACCACGCGCGGCCCCTTCGGCTGGTTCCGCCGCCGGATCGTGCCCGTGGGCAGCTTCATCGTGGCCACCGAGCCGCTGGAGGCCGCGACGCTGGACCGGCTGGTCCCCCGGCGGCGCAACTACGTGACCAGCAAGACCATCGGGAACTACTTCCGCATCACGCCGGACGACCGGCTGCTGTTCGGCGGCCGGGCGCGGTTCGCCATGTCCAACCCGCGGTCGGACCGCAAGAGCGGCGACGTCCTGCGGGCGACGCTGGCGGAGATCTTCCCGGAGCTTGCGGACGTGCGGATCGACTATTGCTGGGGCGGGCTGGTGGACATGACCGCCGACCGCCTGCCGCGGGCGGGCGAGCACGGCGGCCTGTTCTACGCCATGGGCTATAGCGGCCACGGCGTGCAGATGTCGGTGGGCACCGGCAAGGCGATGGCGGCGGTGATGGAAGGCCGAGCCGACGCCAACCCCTGGCGCGACCTGGACTGGCCGGCGATCCCCGGCCACTTCGGCAAGCCCTGGTTCCTGCCACTGGTCGGCGCCTATTACCGCGTCCAGGACGCGCTGCACTGATGCCGCCGGACCTCTCCCGGCGCGGCCTCCTGGGCGGCCTGGCCGAGGTCGGGGCCCTGTCGGCCGCGGGCGGGATCCTGGCCTTGCCCGGTTCTGCGCAGGCGGCGCCGCGGCGCGGCGGCCGCATCCGGGTGGCCTCGGTCTCCAGCTCCAACGCCGACACGCTGGACCCCGCCAAGGGCGCGCTCTCCACCGACTACGTCCGCCACTACATGGTCTACAGCGGACTGACCCAGTTCGACGCGGCGCTGCGGCCCCAGCCGGCCCTGGCCGAGACCATCGAAAGCCGCGACCGAATCCTGTGGCGCATCAAGCTGCGCAAGGGCGTGCGCTTCCACGACGGCTCGCCGCTGACCGCCGACGATGTGATCTATTCCCTGCTGCGCCACAAGGATCCGGGGCTCGGCTCGAAGGTGAAGAGCATCGCGGCCCAGATCCTCTCCGCCGAGCGGGGCGGCCCGGGCGAGGTGCTGGTGCGACTGGCGCAGGCCAACGCCGACCTGCCGACGATCCTGGCCACATCGCACTTCCTGATCGTCAAGAACGGGGTGCGCGATTTCCGCACCGGCAACGGCGCCGGTCCCTTCCGCTGCACCGTCTTCAAACCCGGCGTGCGCACCGTCGCGGTGCGCAACGCGGACTACTGGAAGCCCGGCGCGCCCTATCCCGACGCGGTGGAGCTGATCGGCATTCCCGACGAGGTGTCGCGGGTGAACGCGTTGCTGTCCGGCGACGTGCAGCTGATCAACGCCGTGAACCCGCGCTCCACGCGCCGCATCGGCGCCACCGGTCGCCACGGCCTGCAGGAGACCCGCTCGGGCCTCTACACCGACCTGATCGTGCGCCAGGACCGCGCTCCGACCGGCAGCCCCGCCTTCACCGAGGCGATGAAGCACCTGCTGGACCGCGAGCTGATCCGCAAGGCGCTGTTCCGCGGCTACGCCACGGTGGCCAACGACCACCCGATCCCGCCCGGCAACCCGTACTACCTGCAAGGCCTGCCGCAGCGGGTCTACGATCCCGAGCGGGCGAAGTTCCTGCTGCGCCGGGCAGGGCTGCTCGGGGTGCGGATGCCGCTCTACGCCTCGCCGGCGGCGGAGGGCTCGGTGGACATGGCCTCGATCCTCCAGGAGGCGGCGGCCAATATCGGGCTCAACCTGGCGGTCAACCGCGTGCCGTCCGACGGCTACTGGTCCAACCATTGGATGAAGCACCCGCTGACCTTCGGGAACACCAACCCGCGGCCGACGGCCGACCTCCTCTTCAGCCTGTTCTTCAAGTCGGACGCCGACTGGAACGAGTCGGGGTGGCG
>Ga0136846_1224317_pt1 | contig 20026 bp, 26 predicted proteins | sample HopSoiMetagenom2_FD_96841 | JGI IMG/M metagenome (GOLD analysis project Ga0136846, IMG submission 96841) | Grasslands soil microbial communities from Hopland, California, USA - 2 Assembly 2016 (version 4) | ecosystem: Environmental > Terrestrial > Soil > Grasslands | place: USA: Hopland...
CCGACAGCGTCGAGCGGCTGCTCGGCTCGTACGGCGACGTCGAGTCGGTCGCGCGCCGCCTCGAGAGCATCGGCGATGCTTTTCCGCGGCGGATCGATGCCGACCCCGAGAAGGTGGAGCGTGGCCTTGCGCAGCTCGTGCTCACGCTCGTCGAGTTGTTGCGGCAGCTGATGGAGCGCCAGGCGCTGCGGCGGATGGAGCAGGGGACCCTCGACGACGAGCAGATCGAGCGCCTCGGCGTGACGTTCATGCGCCTCGCGGAACGGATGGAGGAATTGAAGGCTGAGTTCGGCCTTCGGGACAGCGATCTCAATCTGAACCTCGGCCCGCTGGGGGATCTCCTCTAGATGGTGCCGCGGCTCCGGTTGCGACGACAACGACGACGGGAAGGAGAGGAAATGGCATCGGTCAAGGACGTTGAACGGGTCGCCGACGATTTGCAGGGGCTGGTGGAGGAGCTGCGCACCGAAGTGAAGGACGGCAGCGACTTCGAGCGCCTCATGCAGATCGCGGACCAGATCAGCGAGCACGCGGACAACGCGGCGCAGACGTTCAGCAGCGTGAACGACACGCTGATGTCACGTCTCAACGAGCTGAGCGGCAGGAAGAAGTCGTCGGCCGGCAGCGGTCAGTCCAAGAGCCAGTCCTAGCAACCGAGGAGGTAGTCGATGGCAGTGGCCGAGCAGGAGAAGACGGGGTCGAACGGCAGCGGCGGTGGGGCGACGAGCGCGGCGCTGAAGGCGGCCGCGGCGGCGGCGGCGACGGGAGCCGCGACGTATGCGGTGAAGCGCGTCCGCTCGCACGACTCCGGTAAGTCGAGCAGCGAGGACCGCGAGTCGTCGTCGAGCGGAAAGAGCGGCGGGTCGTCGAAATCGATCCTCGCGTCCGCCGCGGCGACGAGCTGGGAGGCAGCCGCAGACGCGCTCATGCCGATGGCCGAGGACGCCGCCGAGGCGGCGGGGAAGTACCTCGCCACGCGTGGACCCGACATCGTGCGCGAGAGGATCGTGCCGAAGTTCATCGAAGCGTTCAACGACGCGAAATGACGAACGGAGGCAACCATGGCAAGTGACGACGAACAGGGAGATCAGGAAGCGCAGGAGGGCATGTCGACTCCGAAGAAGGTCGTCGCCGGAACCGCGATCGGGCTCGCGGTTCCGGCGGCGGCCGCCGTCGCGAAGAAGCTTCTCGGCGGTAGCGACGACGAGGACGGCGACGGGGACGGCGGCGGCGAGAGCGCCGCGCGGTCCACGCGTCGTTCGTCGCGCGCGGGGAAGACGAGCAGCGCGGGCCGGAGGACGAAAAGCGGCTCGGCTTCGAAGAAGAGGAGCGCGGCGAAGCGCAAGACGTCGGCGAAGAAGCGGACGGCGGCCAAGAGTGGCGCGAAGTCGAGGTCGAAGACGAAGACCGGCGCGCGGTCGAAGACGAAGACCAGCTCCAGGAAGACGAAGACCGGCTCGAGGTCGAAGACGAAGACCAGCTCCAGGAAGACGAAGACCGGCTCGAGGTCGAAGACGAAGACCGGCTCCAGGTCGAAGACGAAGAGCGGCTCCAGGTCCAAGGCGTCCAGCGGCTCGCGCGCGAAGACGAAGACGAGCGCGCGGTCGAAGACGAAGACTGGCTCCAGGTCGAAGACGAAGACCGGCGCGAGGTCGAAGACGAAGACCGGCGCGAGGTCGACGTCGAAGACCCGTGCGAGGTCGACGTCGAAGGCGAAGAGCGGCTCGAGGTCCAAGGCGTCGAGCGGCTCGCGCGCGAAGACGAAGACCAGGGCGACGAGCTCGAGGGCGAAGACGAAGACGTCGAGGGCAAAGACGAAGACGTCGAGGGCGAAGACGTCGGCGTCGCGGAGCAAGTCCGGCAGGTCGAAGCGATCGACCTCCCGCACCCGTCGCCGGTCGTGAGGCAGGCGAGGCTCGAGTGCCCGGGGCCGTCGGCGTAGCCCCGGGCATGTCGACCCGCGCACGACGACCGCGCGCGCCCGCAAAGCCGAGTGCACGCTCGAGAGTGGGCTCGGGTCCACCTGGGCCACGAACTTCGAGACACCCCGATGCCACCGCTCGTGAGCGCGACGCCGATGGGCGACGTCGCGTCTGCCGCGGGCTGCGCTCGACGCTCCGGCGGGATCGCCTTCGGTTTGGCTCGCGCGTCGTGTGGGGAGTTCCCTGGTAGCGCTCGATGAGGGGTCTGGCGCTCGGGCGCAGGACGGGGAGGCTGACGGCACTTGGAAGTTCCCCCGCCTGCGCCCTTTTTCGAGCGCCGACCAGGCCGTACGCGGAGCGCTCATCGGCACAACTACCCGAATGGACTAACGACGGCATGGTCGCGAACGCCTACCTTGGGCCTGTGGCAGAGCTGACCGGCATTCCGCTGATCGACATCGAGATCACACGCTTCCGCGCCGCTTGCGGCATGCGGAGTGCCGCCGACCTGGCGCTCGCCGCCGGCGCCTGCGTGCTCGTGAACGACGCATTCGCCAGGCAGCTGCACGAGGCGGGACTCGTCGCCCACAGCGCCGACGAGAACTGCCACGCGCACGTCGTCACGATCGTCGAGCACGAAGGCCAGCGGTTCTCCGTCGACTTCAGTGCCACGCCGCACGGCGACAGGAACGCGTTCCCTCTCGTTCGCCGGCACGTCGACGGCGACGTCTGGGAAGCCGACTGGGCCCTCTGAGCAAACGGTAGGGCGTCAGCCGAACGGAGTCCTAGGATGCTCCGCGGGTGCTGTTCGGAGAGCTGAGCCGGCTCGGAAACTGGGAGGAGCGCCATCGGCGACTCCTCGGCAGGCTGCTGCTCGTCCTGACCTTGACGGCAATGATCGACGCGGTCTGCACGGTTCTCATCTACGCCTTCGAGAGACACGCGCAGCAGTCGGACATCCACACGGTGTTCGATGCCTTCTTCTTCACGACCGTGCAGCTCCTGACCGTCTCCTCGCAGATCAGGAACCCGCTGACGACGGCGGGCCGCATCGCCGATCTCTTCCTGGAGGTCTGGGCCGTCCTCGTCGTCGCCGGATCCGCCGGGGCGATCGCGACCTTCTTCCAGACCGGCGACTCCGGCTGAGCGGAGCTGCCGCCGCGTCCCATCGACGCGCAGTCGCTCGGCCTCGACCGGACACTCGTTTGTAAGGTGCGCAAATGCCGGGCCTGGCCGATCTCGACGCCGTCGAGTTGCGGCGGCTCCTCGACGACGGAGAGACCTCGGCCACCGAGGTGATGGAGGCGCATCTCGCGCGGATCGCGTCCGTCAACGATCGGCTGAACGCGATCGTCACGCTCGATGCCGAGGGCGCGCTCACCTCGGCCCGCCGAGCGGACGCAGCTCCGCGCTCCGAGCCGCGAGGCCTCCTGTTCGGGCTGCCGATCGCGGTCAAGGATCTGGTCGACACGGCGGGTATGCGAACCACCTTCGGCTCGCCGATCTACCGCGACCACACGCCGACGACGGACGCACCCCTCGTCCGAAACCTTCGCGCCGCCGGCGCGATCGTGATCGGCAAGACGAACACGCCCGAGTTCGGCGCCGGCTCCCAGACGTTCAACCCGGTTTTCGGCGCGACCCGCAACCCGTACGACACGACGCGGACGGTCGGCGGCTCGAGTGGCGGCGCGGCGGCCGCCGTTGCTGCCGGGATGGTTCCCGTCGCAGACGGATCCGACCTCGGCGGGAGCCTGCGCAACCCTGCGAGCTTCTGCAACGTCGTCGGCTTCCGGCCGACGGCAGGCCTCGTTCCGCGCGATGCGACGGACCTGTGGGAGCCGCTCTCGGTGTACGGCCCGATCGCCCGCAACGTCGCGGACGCGGCCCTCCTCCTGGCAGCGCTCGCCGGCCCCGACGACCGGGTACCGCTCGCGTCGGCGAGTCCCTCGTCCCAGGTTGCGGAGACGTCGCTGGAGGGGCTCCGGATCGCTTGGAGCCCGAATCTCGGCGACCTGCCGATCGAGCCCTCCGTGGTGACGGCGCTCGAAGACGGGCTTGCGGCGCTGGAGCGCCAGGGGTGCACGATCGACCGCGCGGACCCCGAGCTCCCCGGGGTCGACGAGACGTTCGACGTGCTCCGCGCACTGGCATACGTGCGCGATCACGGCCAGGACCTCGCCGACCATCCGACGCTCGTCAAGGAGACCGTCGCCTGGAACATCAGGGAAGGCCTGGCGCTCGAGGGGGCGCGCATCGCCGCAGCGCAACGACGCCGGAGCGAGCTCTTCCGAAGGTTCGCGGCGTTCGTCGGTCACTACGACGCCTTCGCTCTGCCGGCGGTCGCCGTCGAGCCGTTCCCCGTCGAGACAGAATGGGTCCGCGAGATCGCCGGCGTGCCCTGCGAGACCTACATCGACTGGATGCGCGTCTGCACACGAATCTCGGTCACCGCGCATCCTGCGATCTCGATTCCGTTCGCGTTCGCTGACAGCGGCCTCCCGATCGGCCTTCAGCTCGTCGGCCGCTACCGCGAGGACGAACGGCTGCTGGGCGTCGCGGCGGCGATCGAACGCGTGACCGACGCGTCGGCGCGAAAGCCGCCGCTCGGTGTCTGACACCTGTGGTGGCAGCGTCGCGTCTCAGCGGTAGCGCAGCGACACGACGATCGTCGCCAGCGAGACAACTGCCGCAACCGTGTTCGGGACGATCAGCGCGAGGTTCATCGCCGCGATGCCGTACGCGAGCCAGAGGATGAAGCCGACGAGCAGCACTTGCTGGTAGGCGACCGAGACACTTCTCGAGCTGCGGTGACGCCTGATCTCGCGGATCTGGAGCAACGGCGCGAGGGCCATCGCCACGCCCCACGATGCGGCGACTGCCGCGAGCACTGTGACCACCAACGACCTCCTACGACGACGGGACGGGGGACGTCAGCGTCGGTCTGGATGGTCGCCGCGCCTCGCGTCTTCGCCGTCGAGCGGCAGGGAGTGCGCGAGGGGGCGCGACATCGCCGCGCACCCTAGCAACGCTAACCGGCGAGCATCGTCTCGGCCGCGGCCGAGGGCTCGGGGTCGGGCAGGCGCGTCATGCGGAAGCCGTTGAAGAGCCCGAGCAACGCGGCGAGGAGCGGGACGAGCAGCGCGATCTGCAGCGCGATCGGCCTCGCGTCGGTGTTGATGTCGATGATCTCTTCCTGCACCGCGGGCGGCTGGCCGGCCAGCAGCTGCTCGAGCTCGGTGTTCGTCATCACCTCGGCGTTGTCCTCGAGGCCGTTCGCGACTTGCTCCTGCTGCGCCGGCGTCAGGACCTTGCTCGAGTCCGCCTTGTCGGTGAAGACGAGCGACAGCGACGCGAGCATGATCGCGCCGGCGAACGCGAGCCCGAACGCGAGCCCGAACGAGCCGCCTGCCGAGTTCACCCCGGCGGCCTCGCTGACGCGTTCCTCCTCGATCGGCGACAGGGTGTAGTTGTTCAATTGCGACACGAGCAGGCCGAGGCCGGCGCCCGCGATCGCGAGCGGCACCGCCATCGACCATCCGGAGTCCGCGCGCGGCACGACCGGGAGCAGGACGGCGACGCCCGCGACGAGCAGCGCGAAGCCGAGGAGGATGATCCGGCTCGGGCTGCGGTCGCCGGCTTTGCGGCCGGCGAGGAGTGCGACCGCGAACATCGTCAGCGACAGCGGCGCGAGCGACAGCCCGGCCTCCATCGCGTTGTACTCGAGCACCATCTGGAGGTAGATCGGCAGTGCGATCATCAGCCCGCCGAGCGCGATCTGCTGCAACGTCTGGCAGGAGATTCCCAGCCGGAAGTACTTCGACGCGAACAGCCCGACGTCGAGGAGCGCAGGCTTCCCCTCGCGCTTGCTCTTCTTCAGCCACCAGACGAGCGAGCCGAGCGCGACGGCACCGACGGCGATCAGCGCGGCGACCGCCCCGCCGCCTTCTTCCCAGACGAGGATGCCGAGAACGAGCCCGCCCATCCCGAGCGCGGAGAGCACGGCGCCGACGACGTCGACGCTCTTGTCGCCCGTGTACTCCACGTCGTGCACGCGCCGGGTCCCGAAGAGCACGACCGCGATGATCACGACCTCGCCGGCAAACGCGACGCGCCACGAGAGATATGTCGTGATGAAGCCGCCGAGCAGCGGACCGACGGCGGCGGCGATCGCGGCCGCCGCGCCGACGAGCGCGTATGCCTTGCGCTGCATCGCGCCTTCGAAGTTCCCGTGGATCAGCGACTGCATCGCAGGCAGCAGGAGCGACGCGCCGAGGCCGCCGATGATCGCCCAGCAGATGATGATCGGCAGCAGGCCCTGCGAGAGCGTCATCGAGAGCGCGCCGACCGCGTAACCCAGCAGGCCGAGCACGTACGCGCGCTTGCGACCGATCAGGTCGCCGATCTTGCTGCCGATGAGGATGAACGCCGCCGACACGAGCGCCTCGAGCGCGATCGCCGATTGGACGCCGCTCGCCGTCGTGTCGAGGTCGCTGACGACCGCGGAGATCGAGACGTTCATCAGCGACGTGTCGACGACGAGGACGAACATCGCCATCGCGAGCAGCAGGGCGAGGGTTGTTTCGCCGCTCGACTCCTCGGGGCGCGCGACAGCAGCTTCGACGCTCACGCGCCGATCCTCGCATGCGCAGGCCCGGAATACGAGGCGCCGCTACGCCGCTACGCGCGTCTGGGGCGATCTCGTCGTCGCCGTGCGACCCGGCTCACCAGATCGCCGAAACCGCGCTTCCCGGTTCGATGCCCGGGAAATGCGGGTAACAGACCGACGCGTGGCTAGGAGATCTCCCGACGTCCGGACTCAGAACACGCGCATTGCCGCATCGGCCCGGTGGCACCACTTCGGGGATGTCGCACGCGTGCCGTTCCTGTGCGAGTGCGAGGACGACGCGTGCCGCGAGCTCATCACGCTATCGCTGACCGAGTACGACCGATTGCGCGCGGACTCGCTGTATCTCGTGGCGGACGGTCACGCCGTACCCGGCGGCGAGCGCATCGCGGCCGGGGAGGGGTTCGAGGTCTACAAGCTGTCGACCGGCCGCAACCACCGGTAGCCGTACCCGTCGAGCTCGACCGACCCGCCCGCGCTCTCGTACTCGCGATCTGCGAACACGTCGTAGGTGTCGCGCGCGTCGACGCGCGCACGCACCGGTTCGGCGGACAGGTTGTGCAGGACCGTGAGTCGCCGGCCGTCCTGCTCGTAGCGCAACGCGAGCACGCTCGGCGTGCCCGCGGCGAGAGGCCGCCACGACGCGTTGCCGATCTCCGGCGACTCGCGCCGCACCTGCGCGGCGCGCCTGAACCACGAGAGGAGCGACGCCGGATCGCTGCGCTGGTCGGCCGCGTTCACCTTCGAGTACGCGAACGGACCGCGTGACACGACCGGCGCACAGAGCTGCGTCCGTGCCGCGGTCGAGAAGCCGCCGTTCCGCATCGACGCCCACTGCATCGGCGTGCGCACGGGCTCACGCTCCTTCAGCGACAGGTCGTCGCCCATGCCGAGCTCGTCCCCGTAATAGACGACGGGCGTGCCCGGCAGCGCGAGCAGGATCGCGAGCGCGAGCTCGATGCGCCGGCGGTCGCCGCCGAGCATCGGCGCGAGCCGGCGGCGGATGCCGCGGTCGTACAGCTGCATGCGCTTCTCGGGCGCGAACGCACGGAAGACGTCGGCGCGCTCGTCGTCCGCGAGCCGGCCGAGATCGACCTCGTCGTGGTTCCGGAGGAAGTTCGCCCACTGGTCGCTTTCCGGGATGCCGGCCGTCTGCTCGAGCGCCTCGACGACCGGCCGGGCATCGCTGCGCGCGAGTGCGAGCCACAGGTGCTGCATGACCGTGAAGTTGAAGAGCATGTGCAGCCCGCCGACTCCGTAGTAGTCCTCGATCTGGTCGCGCTCGACATTCGCCTCGCCGAGCAGCGCCGCGTCACCGGTGCGCCACGACAGGTACTTCCGGAACTCGTGCAGGTACTGGAAGTCCGGGCCGGGCGTCGTGCGCTCCGCGCTCACCGGCTCGATCAGGAACGGCACCGCGTCGACGCGGTAGCCGGCAATCCCGAGCTTCAGCCAGAAGCCGATCACCTTCTCCAACTCGTCGCGGACCGCGGGGTTCGTGATGTCGAGGTCGGGCTGGAAGTCGTAGAACCGGTGAAAGTAGTACTGCTCGGCCTTGCGGTCGTAGCTCCAGGTCGTCTTCTGCACGCCCGGGAAGACGATCCCCTTCTCGGCGTTTGGCGGCTTTCGCTTCGACCAGACGTAGTAGTCGCGATAACGCCGGTCACCCGCGCGCGCCGCCTGGAACCACGGATGCTCGTTCGAGGTGTGGTTGAGCACGAGATCGATCAGGACGCGCATGCCGCGGTCGCCGGCCTGCTCGACGAAGCGCGCGAAGTCGCCGAGGTCACCGAAGTCGGGGTGGACCCCGAAGTAGTCGGTGATGTCGTAGCCGTCGTCGCGCCACGGGGAGGGCTGGAACGGGAGCAGCCATATGGTCGTCACCCCGAGCGCAGCGAGGTAGTCGAGCCGCGCGGTCAATCCGCGGAAGTCGCCGATCCCGTCGCCGTTCCCGTCGGCGAAGGTGCGCACCGACAGCTCGTAGACGAGCGCGTCCTTGTACCAGCGGCGCGCCGCGGCATCCGGGTGTGCCGATGTTGGTGACGAATCCGTCACGTCGAAAAGCCGTAATTGGAGTACGTTTTGGGCACTTCGGGTCAGGAGGGACTATGCGGCATGAGGACGAGGGCAGTATCGGCTGGCGCATTGCCCGCGCTCGGAAAGAGCGCGGGCTGACGCAGGAGGAGCTCGCAGCGGCAATCGGCGTGTCTCCGCGGTCGATTCAGGGTTACGAAGCAGGAAAGGTGGTTCCCTACCGGCGGCTGAGCCAACTCGCCGAGGTGACGAATCGTGAGCTGGGCTGGCTCCTGGAAGGCGAGACGCCACGTGAGGCGTCGGCCGACCCGGAGCTCGTCGAGCGGCTCGTCTTCCTCGTCGAGGAGGTCTCCGCCGACGCGAAGCGGATCCGCGCGCTCGCGGAGCGGCTCGAGCACCTGCTCGAGGCGGGACCGGGAGAGAGAACGGTGTAAAAAGCGACGGGCGGGCGGGATTCCGGCCGCTGAATCACCCGCCCGTCAGCACCACTACGACCGATGGGGATCTCGGAACTTGCGGCCTGCCGGGCCGGGGGTCGGGCACACTGTGCCGATGGAATGGCGGTCTCCATGAGACGGCTCGTGCCGTTGCTCATGATGGCCGGCGCGCTCGTGCTCGCCGCCGGCGCGGCCGCGGACGGGGACCCCGCGAGCGACGTGCTGCTCTCGACCGACCAGTTCACGCCCTATCCGCCGCCATCGGCCAAGGTGCAGCAGAGCCTCACCGACGCGATCGATGCCGTCTCCGTCGACGGTGACCACGTCAAGGTGGCGGTGATCGGCTCGAAGACCGATCTCGGCTCCGTCCCGAGCCTCTTCAACCAGCCGCGCAAGTATGCGCGGTTCCTCGGCGCCGAGCTGTCGTTCTTCTACAAGGGGCCCCTGCTCGTCGTGATGCCGAACGGATTCGGCTTCGCGAGCAATGGCAAGGCGGTGGCGGCCGCCGAGACGGCGCTCGCCAACGCATCGGTCGGCGACGACAAGAGCGCCGAAGGGTTGACCAACGCAGCCGCGCGCGTCCTGCCGAACCTGAAGCGGGCCCGCGTCCTCCACTACAAGGACACGTTCGCGCCGCGCGCGTCGCCGCTCCCGGGGACCGCCGCTGCCGGCCATCCGACGATCCTGCGTTACCAGGCGTGGGACGACAGCGGCCGCGCGAAGATCGACATCCAGATCCAGAACCCGCGCAAGGTCGCGATCGCCAGCTTCCACGTGCCGCTGCGCACCGTGATCCAGGGCCAGTGGTACTCCGTCAACTGGAAGGTGCCGAAGACCGTCGCGCACCGGACGCTCAACTACTGCATCCGCGCGACCGACCCGTCGGGCAATCGGGGCCAGCTCACGTGCGGAAAGCTCACGGTGACATAGATGCTGTTGCGCACGAGACCGAACGCGCTGTTGCTGATGCCGGCGGCCGCGCTCGTCGTCCACCAGGCGCGCTACTCGCTCACCTACGGTGCTCGAGCGAACGCCGAGCTGACGGCCACGGGCCACTCGTACCTGCACTCGCTCGTGCCGTGGACGATCTTCGCGCTCGGCATCGCCGCGTCGATGTTCCTGCGCCGCGTCGCGCGCGCATCGCGTACCGGGCGGACGGCCGCGTTCACGGGGCTGTCGACGGTGGTCCTCTGGTCGCTCACGACGACGGCGCTGCTCGCGATCTATGCCGTGCAGGAGGTGCTGGAGGAGCTCAGCATCTCCGGGCATCCCGACGGCATGGCCGGCGTCTTCGGCCACGGCGGCTGGTGGGCGGTCCCTGCGGCGGCAGTCGTCGCGCTCGGCGTCGTCGCGCTGCTCCGCCTCGGCCGCGCCGTCCTGCGGCTCGCGTCCCGCCTCGGCGGACGCCCGCGGCGTGCACGCCGCATCCAGGTTCGCCTCCCGAGCTCGATCGCGCTCGTCGCGCCGGCGCCCCTGGCGCTCGCGCGGGCCGGGCGCGCGCCTCCTCCCCGATCCGCATGACGTCCTGCGGGCCTGCGGTCAACCGTCGGCCCGCGTCTTGCGAATCGAGGAGTGAATGAGAACGCGTTTCATCGTGCTGCTCTTGATCGGCGCCACGCTCGCGGCTCCCGCGAGCGCATCGGCCCACGCCCGTTCGGCGACGGTCGCGCTCGACTACCGGCTGAAGGTCGACCGCACGACGCGGTCGCTCGCGCCGGTGTCGGTGACGATCCTCGACGGCGACCGCGCCCTGCGCGTCGCCGCGAAGGATGCAACCGTCGTCGTGCGCGGCAACCTCCGCGAGCCGATGCTCCGCATCGGCCGGGCCGGAGCATGGGTCAACCGGGCATCGATCACCGCCGTCGCCGAAGGGCTCACGAAGCTCGGGCGCGGCTGGCAGCGTGTGTCCGCCGGACCGAGCTTCACGTGGCACGAGCACCGGCTCGCACCGCCGCCCTTCGGCGAGCAGACCGGCGCGGTGGCGCGCTTCGAGATCCCCGTGACCGTCGACGGACGGCCCGCGACGATCGGCGGAACCTTCGTGCGCTACGGGCGCCCGCCGGTGTGGCCGTGGCTTGCGGCGTGCGCTGCGTTCGCGACGGCCGTCGCCGTGGCGGTGCGGAGGCACCGCCGGGTGACGACCGGCCTCGGCGCCGTGGCAGGGCTCGCGGCGCTCGGCTCGCTGATCGCGTTCTCGGCGGCCGATGCGCCCAACGGGCGCGTCGCGTGGCTGCAGATCGGGCTCGGGGCCGGGCTCGCCGTCGTCGTCTGCATCGCGCTCGTACGCGCACGGCAGCCGCGGCGTGCGCAGCTCGCCGGCCTGCTCGGTGCGGTCGCTGCCGCGCTCAGCCTCGGATCGCTCGGTGCGTTCCGGCACGGCGTCGTCGTGTCGCTGCTCTCTGCGACGGGAAGCCGGGCGCTGCTCGCGCTCGCGCTGGTCGCAGGCTCGGCGGCTGCGGTGACGAGCGTCGCGGGGAGGGGGAGGACGTGATCCTCCTCGGGCCTCCGCCGCCACCGGTATACCCGTGGCCGATCGGCGCGGGGCCGCGCTACCAGCCGCCCGCGGCGAACACCGCCGTGCTCGACGGGAAGCCCGTCGGGCGCCTGCGCTGCGCCAACGGGCGCCGGTTCGCGGTGCACATCGAGCTCTTCGCGAATCGCAAGGTGATCATCGTCCCGCCGGGCATCGGCGTGGCACGGAGCGGTTGCAGCTACCCGCTGCGGACGCAGGCGCCCACGGGCGTCGTCGACGTGCTCGCGGCCGGTCGCTACACGCTCGGCGACCTGTTCACCGTGTGGGGCCGCAGGGTCCGCAGGACGCAACTGTTGTCGTTCCCGGGGCGCGTCTCGGTGTTCGTCGGCGGCAAGCCGGCCGCCGGCGACCCACGGCGGATCGTCCTGACCCGGCACGCGCAGATCGTGCTCGAGGTCGGTAGCTACGTCGCACCGCACCCCTCGTACCTGTTCCCGAAAGGACGCGGATGAGAAAGTCGCTGATCGCGGTCGCCGCGATGGTGTTGCTCGCGGGGTGCGGCGGCTCGTCCTCGACGAGCTTCCCCACCGTGGGAGCCGCGCGGACGTACGAGATCGTCAACTTCGAGCCGAGCACGCCGGCCCCGGCCGGCAAGCCGACGAAGGTGTCGTTCGTGATCAGGCAGCCGGACGGCAAGCCGCTCACGTCGTTCAAGCGCGGCCCGGGGCCGCATACCGGTGTGCACCTGATCTACGTACGGCGCGATCTCGGCGCGATCGTCCACCGTCACCCGCCGATCGCGGCGGACGGGACGATCAGCGACACGGTCACATTCGCCGAGCCGGGCCCGTACCGGCTCGTCGTCGATGCCTACCCGAATACGACGGGACCGCAGCGGAACTTCCAGTTGTTCCACGCGATCCAGGTCGCCGGCGACTACAAGCCGGCGACGCTTCCGCCGACGCAGAAGTCGGTCGTCGTGAACGGCTACCGCTTCACGATGAAGAAGGTCCCGTCACTGCACGCAATCCAGGCGGGCCTCATCGACTTCGACGTGACCGACCCGACCGGGAAGCCTGCGCGCTTCACGCCGTACTACGGCGCGCTCGCGCACGCGATCTTCTTCCGCAAGGGGACGCTCGACTACTTCCATACGCACGTCTGCTCAGCAGGAGCGGCGGGCTGCACGAGCACGCTCGGTGCCACTCGGGTCACCGGCAGCTCGACCGCGCCCGGCCGGCTGAGCGTCGGCGTGCTCGTTCCCGTGGCCGGGACGTGGCGTCTGTTCCTGCAGACCCGCGTCGGCGGCCGCATCCTCACTGCGCCGTTCACCCTCACGGTGCGGCAATGACATCAGGAGAAGACGACCAACCATGAAGCGCAGGCTCATCATTCACGCACTCACCGCCCTCGCGGCGCTCGTCGTCGTCGGCGCTGCCTCGGCGCACGCGCACGTCAGCCCGCCGGTCGTCGCAGCGGGCGAGAGCCAGGTCTACACCCTGGCTGTTCCGACCGAGAAGGAGGACGCCGACACGACGCAGGTCGAGCTGACCGTCCCCGAAGGGTTCAGCATCGACTCGTTCGTCGCGGCGCCCGGCTGGAAGCGCGACGTTCAGGCGACCGGCGAGGGCGAGGACAAGGTGATCGACAAGGTCACGTGGTCGGGCGGCAAGGTGCCGACCGACGAGGTGACCGACTTCCAGTTCCTCGGCAACGCCGCGGATGCGAAGACGTACACGTTCCAGGTGCGGCAGACGTACTCGGACGGCTCGGTCGTCGACTGGTCGGGGCCCGAGTCGGCGGACGATCCGGCGCCGACGATCGCGGCGAAGTCCTCACTCGGCGGCGGTAGCAGCTCGACGCTCGCACTGATCGCGCTGATCGTCGGCGCGGTCGGCGTCGTGCTCGGCGCGGTCGCGCTGTTCGCAGGAGGGAGGCGCGCGCTGGCGTGAGGCGTGCCGCGCTGATCGCGCTCGTCGCCGTCGCGGCGCTCGCCGCGCCGGCGGCCGCATGGGCGCATGCTGCGCTGCTGCGCACCGTGCCGCAGGCGAGCGGCACGGTGAACACGCCGCCGACGCAGCTGCTGTTCACGTTCAGCGAGCCGGTCGAGCCGCGCTTCGCGATCGTGTCGGTGACGGATGCGGCCGGCCGTCAGCAGACGGCCGGCCCGCCGCGCCGCTCGCCGACCGACCCGGACACGCTCGTCGTCCCGCTCGAGAAGACGGCGGAGGGCTGGTATCTCGTCTACTGGCGGGCGATCTCCGTCGACGGGCATCCCGTGCGCGGCGCGTTCACCTTCGCCGTCGGCCCGAACGCGGGGCCGGCGCCGGCGTTCGTGATCCCGTCGATCTCCGAGACGGCCGCGACGCCGAAGCTCGTCGTCTTCCGCTGGCTGACGTTCCTGTTCGTGATGGCGTCGGTCGGGCTGCTCGCGCTGCGGCTCGCGATCGCTCGGCCCGTGGTACGGCGTGTCGGCGGCACGGATCTGCGTCACGTGTCGATCGCGTTCTTCGCCGCGTCGGCGCTCGGGCTGATCGTCACGCCCGTCTACGTCCTGCTTGCGACGGCGCAGTTCGCACTTCGCTCCTTCTTCGCGTTCGGCGCGCTTCTGCCGCTCGTGCACGCCTCGGCGTTCGGGCGCGGCTTCCTCGACCTGGAGATCTGTTTCGCGCTCTTCGTCGCGGCGGGCGCGATCGCGATCGCAATCGACCGCCCCGAGCGCGAGCACCGCTCCGTCGCCGAGCTGCTCGCGTTCACGGGCGCGGGGCTGGCGGCCGGCGCGACGCTGCTTGTTCCCGGCGCGGCCGGCCATCCGGCCGAGACCTCGCCGCGCGGCCTCGCCCTCGCGCTCGACTGGGCGCACCTCGCATCCGGCTCGATCTGGATCGGCGGGCTCATAGGGCTGCTGGTCCTCTGGCGCAGCCTGGCCGTCGCGCGTCGCACCGCCGGCCTCGTCGTCGCGGTACCGCGCTTCTCGACCGTCGCGCTCGTGTCGGTGATTGCACTCGCCGCGTCGGGAACGTGGGCGTCGATCCTGCACCTGCCGACGCTGCAGACGCTCTGGGACACGAGCTACGGGAAGGCGATCCTCGTCAAGGTCGCGCTGCTCGCGATGGCCGTCGCGCTCGCCGCCGTCAACCTGCTGCGCACGAAGCCCGGCTTGCACGCCGACGGCACGCTCGCGACCGGCGCTGCCGCGCTCCTGCGGAAGCTCGTTGCCGCCGAGGTCGTGATCGTTGCCGGCGCGATCCTCGTCGCCGCCGTCCTGTCGTCGCTGGCGCCCCCGTCGAAGGCACTCGCCGCGGTCGGCGGCGCATCCGCGCGCGTCGGGCCAGGGCCGGTGACCGAGTCCGTCGTGAAGAACGGCTACAAGCTCGACATCCGCGTCTCACCGAACCGCGCCGCCGTCCCGAACAGCTTCTCGGTGCACGTCACGCGCAACAACGAGCCCGTGCGAGGCGCAGACGTCGTCGTACGCTTCACGATGCTCGACATGGAGATGGGCCAGCAGGAATACCGCTTGACCGAGACGTCCCCCGGGACGTACACGCACGCCGCCCCGGCGCTCGTGATGGTCGGCCACTGGGGGCTCGGGTTCGACGTCTCGCCGCCGGGCCGCACGCCCGTCGACGTCCTCGTCGTGGACAAGGCGAACGGATGAGCGCCAACGTCCGTCTCCTGCTCTCCTTCGCCGCACTCGGCTGCGGTGCGGCGGCGGTCGTGGTCGCGATCCTGCTGCTGAGGTCGGTCCTTGGCTAGGGCCGCGGTCGTCGCGCTGCTCGCACTGCTCGTGCTCGCGCCGCTCGCGCGTGCGGACGGCGACCCGGCGAGCGACTACCTGCTCACGCAGCCTGCGTTCCTCCCGCCCGACGTCGTGATCCCGAAGAGTGACGCGGACGAGCTGACCGCGACGCTCGCCGCCGCGAAGAAGAAGGGATACGAGATCCGGGTCGCCGTGATCGGGACGCGCTACGACATGGGCTCGGTCGGCGCGCTCTTCCGCAAGCCGCAGCAGTACGCTCGCTTCCTCGGGCAGGAGCTGCGCTTCGTCTACAAGGGCAAGCTGCTCGTCGTGATGCCGAACGGCTACGGCGCGTCGAAGAGCGGCAAGCCGTGGCCTGCCGGCGAGAAAGTGGTCGCGCCGCTCCCGCCGACGGGCAAGGACGGCGGCGCGCTCGCGCGTGGTGCGACGAGCGCGGTCCGCAAGCTCGCGGCCGCCTCCGGCGTGCAGGTGGAGGCGGCGCCCTCGAGCGGGTCGAGCTCGAGCAACGTCGCGACGATCGGCGGCGTGATCGCAATCGTCGTCGTGCTGGCGGTCGTGGCCGCGTTCTTCGTGCGCGGCCGAGCGCCGGCTCGCTTGGATGACTGATCCCCGACCGGCGCACCCGCGGACCGCTAGAGCGCGCGCACGGCGTCCTCGAGCAGGGCGTGCACGGACTCTGCGACGTAGACCGTCCACGGGTGTGGGGGAGTGCCGCCGGTGTAGACGACGACACGCACTCCGCGCGAGTGCGCATACCACGCCTCCATCGCGGTTCCCTCGTCCGGCGCGGTGAAGGACGCGAGCACCGCGTCGCAGGAGTCGATGTCCTCGAGGTCGCCGCTCACGATCTCCTGCTCGTGGCCGCGCGTACCGGCGCGGAAGTCGCGCCGCATGGGATCGACGGGCTCCCAGCCGGCCTCCGTGGCCAGCGCGGTCGCGCGGCGCCGGTACTCGTCGGCGAACGGCGGGCCTGCGAGGTAGACGCGCGGCACGCATCTAGAGTACGGACGTGGAGCACGAGTTCGTCGCGCTGGGTCACGCAGGCAGCGATGCCTACGCCGGCCTCGAGACATTTCCGAACCCGGGTGTCGAGCTCGTGGAGATGGTGAGCGACGAGCTGACCGCCGTCTGCCCGATCACGAACCAGCCCGACTTCTACAACGCCCGTATCGAGTACCGCCCGCGCAAGCTCTGCCTCGAGTCGAAGTCGCTGAAGATCTACCTCTCGCGCTTCCGCGACCAGGGTGCGTTCTGCGAGGCGCTCGCCGTGCAGATTCGCAACGAGGTCGCCGCCGCGCTCGAGCTCGAGCAGAGCGACGTCCGCATCTCGCTGCGGCAGAAGGCGCGCGGCGGGATCACGATTACAGCGTCCGTCTGAGGGAACCGTCGCCTCATGAGCGACGACGAGACCACCGAGACGGACGACGATCCGACCGAAGGCTCGCGTGCGTGGCGCGAGCGTCTGCAGCAGACGAACGAGCTCGCCGAGCAGCTGCAACCGCCGCACGACCCAGATGACGAACGCGGCGATCCGTCGCCGAGCCGCCCCGCCTAGGCTGGCGCTGCCGCGTTGAGCTGCGCCAGCTGGGACGTCACGAGGCCGCGCTCGAGGATGTCGCCGAGGCGTTTCTTAGCCGCAGATTCCATTGTTTCGGGGATATCGGTTCCCCGTTCGGGGCGGCATCCCTCGTTCGGTGGCTCGGGTATGGAAACGGAATGGGCCAGGCGGCCCATTGATCCGTCGGAGGTGAGTGGTAGATGATCGGTCTAGCCCACGCCGCGTCCCGGCGAAGGCCCTTCATGCGCCGACTGATCACGACCCTGGTCCTCGCCCTGGTCCTGCCTGCCTCGGCGCACGCCGCCGTCCGGGTCTCCGCCTTCTACTACCCGTGGTACGGGAACCTGGCGCGCGACGGCGCCTTCCAGCACTGGGGACAGCACGGGCACGCGCCGCCGACCGACATCGCCGCGGCCTACTACCCGCTGCGCGGGCTCTACTCGTCGTCGGACTGGCTGGTCACGAGCGAGCAGATGCAGGACATGCGCGAGGCGGGGATCGACGAGGCCGCGGTCTCGTGGTGGGGGCAGGGATCGCCCGAGGACACCCGGCTTCCCGAGGTGATCGCGGCCGCGCACGCGGCAGGGCTCTCCGTCGCGGTCCACATGGAGCCGTACGCGGGCCGCACCGTCGAGAGCACGGTCGCAGACGTCGCCTACCTGCGCTCGCTCGGCGTTCGCATGTTCTACGTCTATCGGCCGCTCGACCTGCCGGTCGCCGACTGGGCGGCGGCGAAGGCCGCGCTGCACGAGGGCGGCTCCACGCTGTTCGCGCAGACCGCACTCGCAGGCGCCGCGGCGGCCGGCGGGTTCGACGGCGTCTACACCTACGACATCGTCGTCTACGGCGGGGTGAAGTTCGCGCGGCTCTGCGCGCAGGCGCACGCGGTGAAGCTGAAGTGCGCACCCTCGGTCGGGCCGGGCTACAACGCGCGCCGCGGCAGCGGCGACCCCGTCGTGAAGCCGCGCCGCAACGGAGCGACCTACGACTCGATGTGGCGGATGGCGATCGCGGCGAAGGCCGACCGGGTGACGATCACCTCGTACAACGAGTGGCACGAGGGGACGCAGATCGAGCCCGCGTCACCGAACCGGCACCCGCGCGGCGGCTACCGCTACCTGACCTACGACGGGGCGTGGGGCCTGCACGGCGTCGGAGCGGAGCGCGCATACCTCACGCGCACGCGCTACTGGTCGGACGTCTTCCGCAACACGTCGCCGCTGCAGCTGAAGACGAGAGCCTCGTAGAGCGCGCCCTCGTCGACGCCGCGGAGCTGCGGGTGGTCGAGGTCGACGACGGCGTCGGGCCAGCGCTCGATCCCGAGTGAAGCGGCGCCCTCGTCGGAGCCGAAGGAGAGCAGCGCATCGAGCGAGATCACGCCGCGCTTGCCCGTCTGCCGGCGCGCGATCCCCTCGAGCTCGCGCAGCTCCTCCAGCGGGTCGATGCGCACGTTCGAGTCGGAGCCGATGCACATCCCGATCTCGCGATGGCAGACGCGCGCGACGGGGAGGAACCCGTCCCCGAGGTTGGCCTCGGTCGTGGGGCAGACGCAGATACGTGCGCCGGCGTCGCGGAGCAGGTCGAGCTCGCCACCGTCGGCGTGTGTGGCGTGCACGACGGTCGTGCGCGGTCCGAGGCATTCCTCGCGCGCGAGGAGCTCGATCGGGCGGAGACCGTGCTCTGCGAGGCATTCCTCGATCTCGCGCGGCTGCTCGTCGGCGTGGACGTGGAGCGGGAGCGCGTGCGCGCGCGCATAGCGGCCGAGCTCGCGCAGCGCCTCGGCGGGGCAGGCGCGCACGGAGTGGGGGGCGACCCCGACCCTGATCCCCGCGCCGCGCAGCCGCTCGAGCTGGGTGAGGTAGTCCGCGACGGACTCCTGCCGGAAGCGCGGGATGCCGCCCCGGAGGTAGCAGGCGTACAGGAGCGTCAACTCGATGCCGGCCTCGAGGGCCGCCTCGGCCGCCGCCCGCGCCTCGTCGAAGCCGAGGTAGTGGAACTCGCCGACCGCCGTGTAACCGTTCGCACGAAGCTCCCGGAAGACCTCGGCATACTCGCGCCGGACGTCGACGACGGTCAGCGACCCGGCCAGCGCGAGCATCTCCTCGCGCCAGGCCCAGAAGTCGCCGCCGCGGTCCCGGCCGCGGAGGGCGCGCTGAAAAGCGTGACTATGTGCGTCCACGAACCCTGGGAGCGTCGGCACGGGCATATCCTGTCAGCGTGATCCGCAGTCGCCTGCCGAACGCGCTCACGATCTTCCGCATCGTCCTGATCCCGGTCTTCATCTGGCTGATCGCGACGTCCGACGGCGGCAGCTCGTGGCCCGCCGCGATCGTCTTCGGGGTCGCCGGCGTCACCGACCAGATCGACGGCTTCCTCGCGCGCCGCTGGCACGTCGAGTCGGCCTTCGGCAAGATCGCCGACCCGCTCGCCGACCGGCTGATGATCGACGCGGCCGTGATCATGCTGCTCCACGCCGGCAGGTTGCCGTGGCTCGCGCTGCTGATCCCTGCGCGCGACGTGCTGGCACTCATCGGCACGCCGCTGCTGATCGGGCGCGGATACGAGTTTCAGGTGAACATGGCGGGCAAGATTGCGACCTGGCTGCTCTACGCGGCCTTGGGGTTCGTAATGGTGACGCATGAGGGGACACAGTGGCCGCTCTGGATCTTCTGGACCGGCCTCGTGCTGGGCCTGGTCGCGCTCGGTGAGTACGCGCTCAAGGCGCGCCGTGAGGTGCTCGCATGAAGGCGGTCGTGATGGCGGGGGGCGAGGGCACTCGGCTGCGCCCGCTGACGTCGAACCAGCCGAAGCCGATGGTGCCGATCGTCGGCAAGCCGTGCATGGAGCACATCCTCGAGCTCCTGCGCGACCACGGCTTCCTCGACGTCGTTGTCACGGTCGCGTTCCTGCCCCAGGCGATCCGCTCCTACTTCGGGGACGGCGAGAGCCTCGGCATCAACATCGAGTACTCCGTCGAGGAGAGCCCGCTCGGCACGGCCGGCTCGGTACGGCTCGCAAGCGGGCGGCTCGACGACACGTTCCTCGTCATCTCCGGCGACGCGCTCTGCGACATCGACCTCGCCGCGATCGTCGCGGCGCACCGCGAGAAGAAGGCGGCGGTCACGATCGGGCTGAAGTCGGTCGAGAACCCGCTCGAGTTCGGAATCGTGGTCACCGACGAGGACAGGCGCGTAGAGCGCTTTCTCGAGAAA
>Ga0136846_1229228_pt1 | contig 20021 bp, 21 predicted proteins | sample HopSoiMetagenom2_FD_96841 | JGI IMG/M metagenome (GOLD analysis project Ga0136846, IMG submission 96841) | Grasslands soil microbial communities from Hopland, California, USA - 2 Assembly 2016 (version 4) | ecosystem: Environmental > Terrestrial > Soil > Grasslands | place: USA: Hopland...
CCTTCTTGGCGGCCGGCGCCACCGCCTTCCCGGCGGCCGGCTTGCTGGGGGCCGCCTTCGCCGGGGCGACGGCCTTCTTGGCCGTGGGAGCAGCCTTCTTGGCCGGGGCAGCTGCCTTCTTGGCTGCTGGGGTGGACTTCGTGGGACGCGCCATCGAGCTACCTCTCGCCAGGGAGCGCAGGACGCTACCGGTCACGGACGAGACAGCGCAACGAGTCCGAGACGGTCCCGTATTCCCGCCTCGTCGATTCCTGTCACCGCCACCCGCTTGGCCCGGCTCGACGGGCCGCTCACGAGGGAGACCCCCGAGCGCGGGAGATCGAGGAGCTCGGCGATCAGCAGGAGCACTGCCTCGTTGGCCCGCCCGCCCTCGGCCGGGGCCGTGACCTTCACCTTGAGGGCACCCCCATGGCGACCCCTGAGACCGGCCCGGGAGGCCCCAGGCTGGACGTGCAGGCGGAGGAAGACGGTCCCGTCGGCGCCCACCTCGATCGGGTCGGCCGGGGCGCTACTCACCGACCACGGTCACGACGACGCTGATGGCCCGTCCGTCGGAGAGCTCCAACCGGTGACCGTTGGCCGGCCCGTGATGGCCGTCGGTGATGACGACCTCGAGGGCCAGGACCTCGGCCGCGAGCAGCTCCTTGTGCACGTCGAGCGCCATCCGGACGTCGGCGTGGTCATGGGGGGCCACGATCAGGCGAATGCGATCGGACACGTGCAGGCCGAGCTCCCGGCGGAGCTGGTTCACCAGCCGGCTGATGTCGCGGGCGATCCCCTCGGCCTCCAGCTCGGGCGTGAGCTCGAGATCGAGGCGCACGAGACCACGGCCACCAGCCAGGGCCGCAGTGGCCTCGGGGTCGTCGGCCACGAGCAGGCGCACGAACTGACCGGGCTCGAAGGTCCGGTCGAGCACACGCAGCAGGTCGGCACCGGCGTCGTACTGGTAGTTGCCCTCCTTGATGGCGGCCACCACCTTCGGCGTGTCGGGACCGAGCAGCCGGCCCACCGCCTTGAGGTCGACCTCGAACCTCTCCTCCCCGAGCGATCCGACCGGCGCCAGCTCGATCTCCTTGACGTTCACCTCGTCGGCGATGAGCTCGACGAAGGGTCGCAGGGCCTCGGCACCGGCCACCGCCACCGTGAGCTTCGACAGCGGCTGGCGCACCCGGATGCCACGGCTCTTGCGCACCGACGACGCCGACGAGCAGACCGCCCGGACCAGCTCCATGACCTCGACCAGATCGGCATCGGCACGCAGGGCCGCGCCATCGGGCCAGTCGGCGAGGTGCACCGACCCCTCACCCGACAGGTCGCGGAAGATGCGCTCGGTCAGCAGCGGCAGCAGCGGTGCGGCGACCCGGCAGAGCTCGTAGAGGACGGTGTGGAGGGTGTCGATGGCGGCCTCGTCGCCCGCCCAGAAGCGGTCGCGCGAGCGCCGGATGTACCAGTTGTTGAGCGAGTCGAGGAACTGCTCGATCGACGCGCAGGCCCCCGAGAGGTCGTAGGCATCCAACTGCCCGGTGACGTCATCGATGAGCTGCGACGTCCGGGCCGTGATGTATCGATCGAGCACGTGATCACTGTCGGATTGCCGGCCGCCCCTGTGCCCACCGGCGTTGGCGTACAACGACAGGAAGTACCACGCGTTCCAGACCGGGAGCAGGACCTGGCGAACGGCCTCCTCCATCGGCCGCCGGTCGGCGACCATGTCGCCGCCGCGCACGGCCGCGCTCGACATGAACGACCACCGCATGGCGTCGGACCCCAGCGTGTCGAAGACGTCGACCGGGTCCGGGTAGTTGCGGAGCCGCTTCGAGAGCTTCTGGCCGTCGTCGCCGAGCAGGACGCCGTGCACGACGCAGGTCTCGAATGCCGGCCGGTCGAAGAGGGCGGTGGCCAGCACGTGCAACGTGTAGAACCAGCCGCGGGTCTGGCCGATGTACTCGACGATGAAGTCGCCGGGGTAGTGCTCGTCGAACCACTCGCGGTTCTCGAACGGGTAGTGAACCTGGGCGAATGGCATCGACCCCGACTCGAACCAGCAGTCGAGCACGTCCTCGACCCGGCGCATGGTGGATCGACCGGTCGGGTCGTCGGGGTTCGGGCGCGTGAGCTGATCGATGCCGGGACGGTGGAGGTCGGTGGGGCGGACACCGAAGTCGCGCTCGAGCTCGTCGAGCGAGCCGTAGACGTCGACGCGCGGGTAGGCCGGATCGTCGCTCTTCCACACCGGGATGGGCGAGCCCCAGAACCGGTTGCGGCTGATCGACCAGTCGCGCGCCCCCTCCAGCCACTTGCCGAAGCTGCCGTCGCGGACATGGGACGGAACCCAGTTGATGCGCTGGTTGAGCTCGACCATCCGGTCCTTGATGGCCGTGACCTTCACGAACCACGACGACACCGCCTTGTAGATCAGCGGCGTGTCGGTTCGCCAGCAGTGCGGATACGAGTGGACGTAGCTGTCGTGGCGCACGACCACCCCGCGCTCCTTGAGGTCGCGCAGGACCAGCGGGTTGGCGTCGAAGACCTGCTGGCCGGCGTAGGCGCTGACCTCGGAGGTGAAGCGGCCGTGCTCGTCGACGGGGCAGACGACGGCGATGCCGTTGGCCTCGCAGACCCGCTGGTCGTCCTCGCCGAAGCCCGGCGCCAGGTGCACGGTGCCGGTTCCGTCCTCGGTCGACACGAAGTCGGCCACCAGCACCCGGAACGCGTTCGCAGCATCGGCGAAGTACGGGAAGAGAGGCGTGTAGCGGCGGCCCTCGAGCTCGGACCCCTTCACGGTGCCCACTCGGGTGGCGTTCGCCAGCTCGCGCTCGTACTTGCCGATCGTGGCCTCGCCGATCAGATAGCGAACCGTGCTCCCCTGCTCGTCGAGCTCCTCGAACAGGGCGTAGTCGATGTCGGCGCCGACGGCCAGGGCCAGGTTCGACGGCAGCGTCCACGGCGTGGTGGTCCACACCAGGATGCGCTCGCCTGACTCGAGCTGGAACTGGACCGTGACCGCAGGGTCCTGGCGATCTCGATAGGCGTCGTCCATGCGGGTCTCGAAGTTCGAGAGCGGTGTCTCGCACTCCCAGCAGTACGGCAGGACGCGGTAGCCCTCGTAGAGGAGCCCCTTCTCGTGGAGCTGCTTGACCGCCCACATCACGCTCTCCATGAACGTGGCGTCCATGGTCTTGTAGTCGTTGGCCATGTCGACCCAGCGGGCCTGGCGGGTGACGTAGGAGTGCCAGGTGTCAGCCGTCGTGCCCACGAGCGACCGGCACTCCTCGTTGAAGCGATCGACACCCAGGGCGTAGATGTCGTTGCGGCCGCTGACGCCGAGCTGCTGCTCGGCTGCCATCTCGACCGGCAGCCCGTGGCAGTCCCATCCGAACCGGCGGTCGACCCGCATCCCTCGCATCGTCTTGTAGCGAGGCACGACGTCCTTGATGAACCCGGTCAACAGGTGGCCGTAGTGGGGCAGGCCGTTGGCAAACGGAGGCCCGTCGTAGAAGACGAACTCGGGCGCGTCGGATCGGGCCGCGACGGACCGTTCGAAGGTCTGCTCGGCGTCCCAGAGCTCGATGATGGCGCGCTCGATCGACGGGAAGCTCGGGGACGGTTCGACCTCGGGATACCGATCAGGAGACTGCGCAGCCATCGCGCTGAGCCTAGAAGGCGGCCCTCATCACCTCTTGCGGGTTGTGCCCGCTGCCTTCTTGGCCGGCGCCACCTTCTTGGCCGGCGCCACCTTCTTGGCCGGAGCCACCTTCTTGGCCGGAGCCACCTTCTTGGCCGGCGCCACCTTCTTGGCCGGCGCCACCTTGTTGATCGGAGCCGCCTTCTTGGCCGGAGCCACCTTCTTGGCCGGCGCCGCCTTCTTGATCGGAGCCGCCTTCTTGGCCGGCGCCACCTTCTTGGCCGGGACAGAGCTCGTGGCGGGCGCCTCGCTGACCGGCGCCTCGGGAACGCCGGTCAGCACCAGCTGCGCGGCGGTGACGTCGGCGGGCGCCTGCGCCAGCTGCTCGCGCAGTTCGGCGAGCGCGTCGAGGACAGACGCGCGAGCGGCGCCCGCCTGCTCGCGGCTGGCAACGACCTCGATCTCGTCGGCGTACAGCTCCGGCAGGAGCGGCAGGATCTGCGCGACCGTCAGGTCGTCGTAGTCGGCGATCGGGAAGAACTGGTCGGCTGGGGTGGCCTCGACGACGGCGTCGGCGGCGGGTACTGCCGGCTCCGGCTCAGGCTCCGACTCGACGTCGGGCTCGATGACGACGACCGACTCGAACTCGGGCTCCGGCTCGGCCAACGCCTCGGGCTCGGCCGTCGCCGCGGGGACCGACGCGGGCTTCGGCTTCATCCTGGTCGCCACGACGAGGAGCACGCCGGCGACGACCGACGCGGCGATCGACGCGTAGATCAACCCCAGGCCCGAGTCGGCCAACAAGCCGAGCACGAGCAGCACTGCGGCCAGCAGCACGAGGACGAAGCTGATGAGAACGAGCACAGACGTCACCATCCCTGGGAGTCACGGAAGGCGGGCATCCTAGGCCAGCCCCGCGGCGGAGCCGACTCTCCGTCAGCCCCTTCTTGGCTGTTCGAAGGCGATCAGCGCCGAGTGCGACGGCGGCGGAAGCGCCCGGGAGGACCCAGCGGATCGTGGGTATCGCCTTCGCCCTCGTACCGCGGCTCGTCGGTGTCGTCGCGGGGCCCGAGCGGCTCGGTGTCGGTCACCGCTCGCCGGAGCTCGGCGAGGAACGGGTCGTCGTCGGGCTCGTCGCTGATCACCGCGTGGCGCCATTCGACGGGCTCGTCGTCGGACGACGGCGACGGCACCTCGACCACCTCGGGCAGCTGCTCGTCGTCGAACAGCACCGGGCTGGGCGACGGGCTCGCCGCTACGACATCGGCGGCCTCGTCGTCGGCTGCCGCCGCCCATGCCACATCGACGGCGTCATCGGGCGGGGCCGGAGCCTCGGCGATGTCGGGAGCCACGACGTCGGCCTCGGCCCCCGCCGCGCTGCTGACGGGCCCCGGAGGGCTTGGGTCCTCGTCGTCGTCGTCGGGCTGCTCGCCACTGACCGTCGAGAGGGCGGCCAGCAGCTCGGCTCGCGCCGACGCCACGTCGGGGTCGGCCACCCAGTCGGCCGCCGTTGGCCCCGCCCCGACGGTGATCCCGCTCGTCGCTGGCGCCTGGGGCGGCTCGAAGGCAGCGGCCTCGACCGCCTGCAGCTGCACCTGCAGCGCCTCCTTGAGCCGAGCCCGATGATCCGCGGCGAAGGTGGCGAGCGCCTCGATGTCGGCTTCGAGCGCGGCCCGGCGCTCGGCAAGCGCGCCGAGCTGCTCTCGCTCCCGCTGGTCGATCTCGACCTCGAGCCGGGCCAGGCGTGACTCAGCGGCGATGATCCGCTCGGCCGCGTCCTTGTCGGCGGCAGCCACGATCTGCTCGGCCGTGGCCGTCGCCTCCTCGATCGCCGCTGCCGCGGTCCGCTGGGCGAGCAGGAGGGTGTTGCGGATCTCGTCGTTGTCGGCTTGGTCAGCCAAGCGACGGTGGGCGTCGCTGGCCCGCCGCTCGGCCTCCCGGAGGCGCTCTTGCAGGTCGCCAATGGCGGCCGCCACGCGCTCGAGGAAGTCGTCGACGTCGTCCTTGTTGTAACCCCTCCATTGCTCGCGCAGATCGACGCTGGTGAGCAGCTCCGGAGTCAGCTCCATCTGGTGAATCGTACGACCGCGGCGCTCAACATCCGAGGACCAGGCTGGCCAGGAGGCGAACGCCGATCACGGCGACGATGGGTGAGAAGTCGAACATCCCCATGCGGGGCAGGGCCCGGCGCAGGGGCCCGAGCACCGGCTCGGTGATCGAGTACAGAAAGGAGAACACGCCTGCCACGGGCGAGCTCGGGCTGATCGGGAACCAGGAGAGGATCACCCGCGCGAACAGAGCGATGACGTACAGGTTGATGAGCGAACACAAGATGCCCACGGTGGTGAGGTCGCCTACTCGTCGTCGGTCTCGCGGAGGCGGCGCTTCTCCTCCGCCGACACCTCCACATTCGACGGCGTCAACAGGTACACCTGATTGGTGACCCGCTCCATCGAGCCCTGCAACCCGTAACAGAGGCCGCTCGCGAAGTCGACGAGCCGGCGTGAGAGATCACGGTCGACGTCCTGCAGGTTCATGATCACCGGGACGCCTGCCATGTACTTGTCGGCGACCGACTGCGCTTCGTTGAACGACTCCGGCGAGACGGCATACGGCTTCGGGCTCGCCGATCGCGGGGTGATCGGGCGCACCACCGCCGGCCGCCGAACGGCAGGAACCGGACCCGAGGGCGGGTCGAGCTCGCGTGGCAAGGGCCGGACCGCGGCGTGGTGAGCGTCGGGAGGCTCCGGCGGCGCGTAGACGCGGCCCGCGTTGACGGGCTCATCGGCGTAGTCGTCGTACTCGTCGTCGGGGGCGAGGCCCAGGTAATGCATCGCCCGCCGCAGCATCGAGGCCATGCGGTTCCTCCTGGTGCAGGACGTTAGTGAACCCGTCGCGGCTGCACGCGGACGGTCAGGGGCGCGGCCCGCGGGGGCCGAACAGCGCGGTCCCGATCCTCACCATGGTCGAGCCCTCCTCCACCGCCACCTCGAGATCGCCGGTCATCCCCATCGAGCGCTCGACCAGACCGAGCTCGTCGGCGAGCGTGCTGACCATCCGAAATGCCGGTCGAGCATCTTCCGGCGGGCCGGCGGGGCCCACCGCCATGAGCCCACCGACGTCGAGCCCCGCCGCCCGGGCGAGGGCGAGCAGGCCCCGCACCTCGGCCGGTGGGCACCCGCCCTTCTGCGGCTCGCCGGTGGCGTCGACCTGGAGCAGGACCCGAGCGCCCGGTGCCCGGCGGGCGATCTCGTCGACCAGCGCCGCCCGGTCGACGCTCTGCCAGACCGCCACGAGCGGCGCCAGGGCCGGCACCTTGTTGCGCTGGAGCCGGCCGACGAAGTGCCATCGGACGGCGTCGGCCAGCGAGGGCGCCTTGCCCAGGAGCTCCTGGGCGTAGCTCTCCCCCACTTCCTCGAACCCGGCCTCGACGGCCAGGGCCACGGCACCCGGCCCGAATCCCTTGGTGATCGGCAGGAGCTGCACGCGGCCCTCGCCGCCGGCGGCGGCGATCCGGCGGCGGACCTGGTCGATTCGCTCGGCCAGCTCGTGGGCCGACGGTGCCGCCGGCTCGCTCACGGCTGCTCCAACCACGCGACGACGGCCTGGCGCTCGGCAGCGCCAGTGGCCCGGTACGACCACAGGTCGCTCTCGCAGGCCGTGCACCGATCGTCGAGGGCGACCTCCTCGATGCCAGCCGCGGCCAGTTGCCGACGCACGGCCGCCCGGAGGTCGAAGGCGGGATGACCGGCCGGGGTGGTCGAACGCACCTCCTCCCCGAGCTGCCGGGCCAGGGCGTCGAGGTCGTCGGCGCCGAAGTCGTAGCAGGCCGCCTCGATGCAGGGCCCGACGACGGCGCGGATGGGCCCGGCGTCGAGTGACCGCATGGCGGAGACCGCGGAGCCGATCACCCCCGACGCCGCGCCCCGCCAGCCGGCGTGGACCACGCCGACCGCGCGGGCCGCCAGGAGCGCGATCGGGGCGCAGTCGGCGGTCTGCACGGCTACGACCACGCCGGGCACCCCGGTCACGATGGCGTCGGCCTCGCTGCCGGCACCGTCTCCCGGCGCCCGGCTCACGAGCACGGCTGAGCCGTGGACCTGGCGGACCCACGTCCACGGGCCCGGCCGCACGGCAGCCCGGCGCTCGTCCACGCCGGCGGCCGACGCCGCGAGGTCGCCGTCGGCCCGGGTGGTGAAGCGGGCCCTCGCGCCCGGCACGCCTACCTCAGGAACGAGGGGACGTCGAAGTCGTCGTCGCCACCGAGGTCGTCGTCGCCGATGTCGTCGGACAGCCCGAGGCTCGCCGACGACGTCGTCTCCCGCCGGCCCTTGGCCTCGTCCCACCGGTCGAAGCCGGCAGCGATCACGGTGACCCGAACCTCGTCGCCCATGGCGTCGTCGACCACCGTGCCGAAGATGATGTTGGCGTCGGGATGGGCGACGCCGTGGATGACCTCGGCCGCCTCGTTGACCTCGAACAGGCCCAGGTCGCTGCCGCCGGCGATCGACAGGAGGATGCCGCGAGCGCCCTCGATCGACGCCTCCAGCAAGGGGCTGGAGATGGCGCTCCGGGCCGCGTTGAGGGCGCGGCCGTCGCCGGTGCCGTAGCCGATGCCCATGAGCGCCGAACCGGCGTTGTTCATGATCATCTTCACGTCGGCGAAGTCGGTGTTGATGAGGCCCGGCGTGGTGATCAGCTCGGTGATCCCCTGGACGCCCTGGAGCAGCACCTCGTCGGCGTTCTTGAACGCGTTGAGCATCGAGGTCTTCTCGTTCGACACGGTCAGCAGCCGGTCGTTGGGGATGACGATGAGGGTGTCGACCTTCTCCTTGAGCTTCTGGATGCCCTGCTCCGCCTGGACGGCGCGGCGGCGACCCTCGAAGCCGAAGGGGCGGGTGACGATGCCCACGGTGAGGGCGCCCAGGCTCTTGGCCACCTCGGCGATCACGGGCGCGCCGCCGGTGCCGGTGCCGCCGCCTTCGCCGGCGGTGATGAACACCATGTCGGCGCCCTGGAGGGCAGCCTCGATCTCGGCCCGATGATCGTCGGCCGCCTGCCGCCCGATGTCGGGATCGCTGCCCGCCCCGAGGCCGCGGGTGACGTCCTGGCCGATGTCGAGCTTGAGCTCGGCGTCGCTCATCAGCAGCGCCTGGGCGTCGGTGTTGACGCCGATGAACTCCACGCCCTTGAGGCCAGCGTCGATCATGCGGTTGATGGCATTGACGCCGCCGCCGCCGATACCGACGACCTTGATGACCGCCAGGTAGTTCTGCGGGGCCATGTTCGTCCTGCTTTCTGTCCGGACGTGCAAAGACGTGCAAAGGGGCCGGACGCACCCCGTGACTCGTGCACCCGGCCTTCAGCTCACGTTGAACTTCACCTGACCCTCAACCTGAGAGTCGATGCGGAACGCTACGGCCCTGCCTGTCGACGGGTCAAGGCCGGCGCGCCCGGGACCCGCAGGTCGATGCGGCCCAGGCCGGCAGGATCGACCTCGTCGAGCACGCTCGCCAGGCCCAGCCACTTGCGCTCGAGCTGGTCGGGTGGGCCCAGCTCGACCGCCGCGGTCGCGCCGTTCCGCAGCCGCACCGTGACCCCCACCTGACCCGATGGGTCGGGCCGCAGCACGAGGACCCGGGCCCGCAGCGCCGGCGGCACCGAGGCCGCGACGGTCAGCATCGGGCCGAACCGGCGGGGCGCCGGCTGGGCAAGGGTGAGGGCGATCGGCGCGGCCTCCAATCGGGGCAGGCCGGGCGGCGCCTCGGCCACCTGAGCCAGCTGACGACCGGTGGCGTCGAGGAGCACCCAGCCGGCCTTCTGGGTCGGCGACGAGGACCGCAAGGCCGCGGCCACGAGGGGCTGGCGCTCGACGACGGTGATGCGGACCCGGTTGGGCCAGCCCCGGGTGACCTGCACGGTGCCGACCCACGGCAGGGCCCCGATGCGGCGGGCGACCCGACCGAGGGGCACGCCCGTGAGGCGGTCGCCGAGGTGGATGCCGCTCGACGCCGCCACCAGATCGGTGCCCGTGCGCTGGGCCCCGGCCACGTCGATGTGGTCGACGTCGAGCAGCGGGGTGCGAGTGGTGCCGACGCCGGCGATGAGCAGGGCCAGGGCACCCGATGCCCACGCCATGCGGCGGAGGCGGCGGCGGCCCTGATCGCGCTGCACCTCGATCCGCCGAGCCCGGATGCGGGGATCGATCGTGGTGCTGCTCAACCCTCGACCTCTGCTCGAGGGTTCCGCGGTGGCGCGTCGAAGCCGACCATCCGGTTCTCGGGCACCAGCAGCACACCGGTTGCCGCCTGCACCCGCCGCTGCACCTCGTCGATGAGGGCGGCGAGGTCGTCGGCCGAGCCGCCGGCATCGGCCTGGAAGAAGTTGGCGTGCTTGACGGACACCTCGGCCGTCCCCCGCCGCAGTCCCTTGCAGCCGGCGTCGTCGATGAGGCGACCGGCGCTGGCACCGGGTGGGTTGGTGAACACCGAGCCGCCGTTCTGGCCGCCCGGTTGGTTCTCCCGGCGCCACCTGACGATCTCGGCGATCTCGGCGGCTGCACCGTCGGCGTCGCCGGGCTGGAGCTCGAACTCGGCCCACGCGACGAGCTGGGTCGGCGCCACCGCGGACCGCCGATAGCCGAGGTCGAGATCCGCGGCCCGCACCACACCATCCTCCCCGGTGGTGAGGTCGACCACGCGGACCCGGCGCAGCGTCGCGGCGATGTCGGAGCCATGGCCGCCGGCGTTCATGCGCACGCCCCCGCCGACCGAGCCGGGCACCCCGACGGCCCATTCGAGGCCGGTGAGCCCGGCCGCCGCCGTGCGCCGGGCGAGCACCGGCAGGGCGACCGAACCCCCGGCCCGTACCGTCGTGCCGTCGATCTCGATGGTGGCGAACGCCTCCCCGAGCACCACGGCGAGGCCGTCGAAGCCGGCGTCGGCGACCAGCAGGTTGGAGCCCTTGCCCACCACGAGGACATCGACGCCCGATGCCCGCACCGCGCCCGCCACCCGCGCCAGGGCGTCGTCCCCGTCGACCTCCACGAAGAGGGCGGCCGGGCCCCCGACCCGGTAGGTGGTCAGCGGGCCGAGCGGCACATCCCGCTGCGCCAGCTCCCCCAGCACCTGGGCGGCGACCTCGATCGCCGTCATGACCCCGTTCTTTGGCGACTCGTCGGTCCCGCGGACCCAGCAGTCGCCAAAGAAGCCTCGATGGCGGGCAGGAGCTCGTCGGGGAGGGTGGTCAGGTCGCCGGCGTTCAGGGTCAGGCAGAGGTCGCCGGGGCGCAGCTCGGTCAGCAGCCAGCTGCGGAGGGCAGCACGGTCGGGGAGCCAGGCAACCCTTGCCCGCGGATGGGCGTCGAGCACGGCATCGACGATGAGCTTCCCGCTCACGCCCTCGATCGTGACGGCCCCCTCGGGCCGATAGATGTCGGTGACCGCCAGCACATCGGCGTCGACGAACGCATCGGCGAAGTCGCGCCAGAGGTCGCGGACGCGGGTGAACCGGTGCGGCTGGAAGACGCACACGGTTCGGCTCCAACCCCCCTCCCGCGCCGCCGCGAGCACGGCGGAGACCTCGGCCGGCAGGTGGTCGTAGGAGTCGACGAAGGTGACCCCGCCGGCCTCGCCCCGGCGCTCGAACCGGCGGGCCACCCCGCCGAACCCGGCCAGGCCCGACTGGACCGCCCCCGGCGAGACCCCGAGCTCGAGCGCCAAGACCGCGACCGCCGCCGCGTTCCGGGCGTTGTGGAGCCCGGGCTGGCTCAACCGCACCGGGAGCTGCTGGCCCCGCCAGTGGAGGGTGAACGCCATCCCGTCGGGACCCACCGTGACCTCGGTCATGCGGGCGTCGGCCCCGGCAGCGGTCCCGTAGGTGACACAGCCCCCGAGCTCGCTGGCGAGGGCCGCTGTCGCCGGGTCGTCGGCGCACACCACCCGGGGCCCGCGCGCTCCCGCGAGGAAGGCGCGATAGCCCTCACGCAGGGCGTCGAAGGTGCCCCAGTGGTCGAGGTGGTCCGGTTCGACGTTGGTGACGATCACCGCCTCGGCACCGATGCGGAGGAAGGTGCCGTCGCTCTCGTCGGCCTCCACCACGAACCACTCACCGTCGCCCCAGTGCGCCCCGGTGTCGAGCCCGAGCACCGCCCCCCCGACGATGAACGACGGGTCGAGGCCGCCGGCCCGCAGCACGGTCGCCAACATGGCGCTGGTCGTGGTCTTGCCGTGCGCACCCGCCACCCCGATCGTGCGCCGGGAGCGACAGAGGGCGGCCATGGCGTCGGGCCGGCGGAGCACCGTCGTCCCCGCGTCCGTCGCCGCCGCCAGCTCGGGGTCGGTGACGGGCACCGCGGTGGACGCCACGACGATGTCGGCGCCCTGCACCCAGGCCGGGTCGTGCCCGACGTGGACATCGACGCCGGCACCAACGAGGCGGTCGAGCACCTTGGAGGAGGCGGCATCGCTGCCGGAGACGGCGTGGCCCATCGCCGCCAGGATCTGGGCAATGGCGCTCATGGCCGCCCCGCCGGCGCCCACGACGTGCACCCGGCGGGGCACGGAGAGGTCAAAGGGCGCGTCCATCTCCATGCCAGACTGCCTCAGCCATGGCCGGGTCGCGTTCAAGCATCGTGATTGCCGCGGGCGGCACCGGCGGGCACATCTATCCCGGCCTGGCCCTGGCCGAGGCCATCCGGCAGGCCTCCCCTGACGCCCGCCTCACCTTCGTGGGCACCGCCCGGGGCATGGAGGGCGAGCTGATCCCCCCCGCCGGCCACGAGCTCCGGCTCTACACGATGGCCCAGTTCAACAACCAGGGGTGGCGCAAGGCCCTCGTGCCGGCTGCCCTGGCCCGTGGCACCGGCCAGGCCCGACGGATCTTGCGCCAGGTCGGCGCCGACGTGGCCGTCAGCATGGGCGGCTACAGCGGCGTGCCGCTGGTGCTCGGCGCCCGGTGGGCCGGTGTGCCGGCGATCGTGTTCGAGCCCGGCTCCGTGCCCGGCCAGGCCAACCGCTTGGCCGCGCGGTTCAGCCGCAACATCGCGACCGCCTTCCCCACCACACGGTTCCCGGGGCGCACCATCCGGTACACCGGCTACCCGCTGCGGCCGGAAATGCTGGCCTTCGACCGCGACGAGCTGCGCCACGAGGCCCGCGCCGCCTACGGGCTGGCGGAGGGTACGACGATGGTGCTCGTGGTCGGGGCCAGCCAGGGTTCGTTGTCACTCAACCGGCTGGCCCTCGGCCTCGCCGCACGGTGGGCCGATCGTGACGACATCCGCATCGTGCTCAAGACCGGCGCCCGCACCCACGACGAGGTCGTCGCCTCCCTGCAGGCCAACCCCGGCCGGCACCTCGTCAGCGCCGTCCGCTACATAGACCGCATGGACCACGCCTATGCGGCAGCCGATCTGGCGATCTGCCGTGCCGGCGCCGGCACGGTGACGGAGCTGGCGGTGGTCGGGCTCCCGTCGGTCCTCGTCCCGCTGCCCAACCACGAGCATGACGAGCAGGGCCACAACGCCCAGCTCCTCGTGGACGCGGGCGGTGCGCTCATGGTCCGCGACGGCGACGCCTCGGCCGGTGTCGTCGGCCCCCTGATCGAGGGGCGCATGACCGACCCGCCCGACCTCGAGCGCATGCGCAAGGCCCTCGGCGCCGTGGCCCAACCGCACGCCGCCCGCGACCTGGCCGAGTGGGCACTCGACCTGGCGAGGGCCCGATGACCGCACCCGTGACGGCCGTCGTGCTCGCCGGTGGCGAAGGCCAGCGGCTGCGCCCACTCACCGACAAGGTGCCCAAGCCGCTGCTGCGCATCGGGCGCACGACCATCCTCGACCGGGTGCTCGAATCACTGGCCCGTTCCGACATCGCCGACGTCTGGATCGCCGTCAACTACAAGGCCGACATGATCGAGGAGCACGTCGGCGACGGCGCTGCGCTCGGGCTGCGGGTCCGGTACCTCCGGGAGGACGAGCCCCTCTACACCGCGGGATGCCTCTCGCTGCTGCCCGACGTGCCAACGGGTCCGGTCGTCGTCACGAACTCCGACCAGGTGACGAACCTCGACTACGCGCAGATGGTGGCGTTCCACCAAGCCCAGGGCGCCGCCGTCACCATCGGCGCGTTCGACTACGCCATCGACGTGCCGTACGGCGTGCTCGACGTCAATGACGGCGTGGTGCAGGGCATCGAGGAGAAGCCCACGTTGCGCGTCCCCTGCAATGGCGGCATCTACGTGCTCGACCCCGACGTCCTCGGGCTGGTGCCGCCCAGGACCTATTTCGGCATGGACGAACTGGTACGAACCGTCATGGGTGGCGGGCGGCGCGTGTCCGTCTTCCCCATCGAGACCTGGATCGACATCGGCACGCCGGACGAGCTCGACCGAGCCCTGCGGCTGTTCGTCACCGGCGAGGAGCTGTAGGTGAACTGGAACGGCAAGCGCGTCCTCGTCACCGGTGGCGAGGGGTTCATCGGCTCCCATCTCACCGAACGGCTGGCGCAGGAAGGCGCCCGGGTGCGGGTGCTCGGCCTCTACAACCCGTTCGGTCGCTATGGGTGGCTCGACCCTGCCGTCCACGACGACGTCGAGCTCCTGCCCGGCGACATCCGTGACAGCGAGCGGGTGGCGAACGCGGTCGACGGCTGTGACGTGGTCTTCCACCTGGCCGCCCTGATCGGCATCCCCTACAGCTACGTCGCGCCTGAGAGCTACGTGCAGGTCAACGTGCAGGGAACGATCAACGTGGCGACCGCCTGCCGCCGCCACGAGGTCGCCCGCCTGGTGCACACCTCGACGAGCGAGACCTACGGGACCGCCATCACCGCGCCGATCAACGAGGACCACCCGCTCCAGCCCCAGTCGCCGTACTCCGCGTCCAAGATCGGCGGCGACATGATGGCGCTGTCGTTCTTCCACGCCTTCGACCTGCCGGTCGCGGTGGTGCGGCCGTTCAACACCTACGGCCCACGACAGTCGACCCGAGCGGTCATCCCCACCATCCTCAGCCAGCTCCACAAGGGCGCCAGCGAGATCCATCTGGGGGCGACCTCGCCCACGCGCGACTTCAACTACGTCGATGACACCGTTGCCGGCTTCCTGGCCGTGGCCGGCTGCGACCGCGCCCTGGGCCAGGTGGTCAACGTCGGCTCGGGGCGGGAGATCAGCATCGGCGACCTCGTCCGCCTGCTCGTCGAGATCACCGGGACCGACGCCTCCGTGGTGACCGACGACGACCGGCTGCGGCCGCAGGGCAGCGAGGTCGAGCGGCTGCTGTGCGACAACACCCGTGCCCGGGAGTGGGCCGGTTGGGCGCCACAGGTCTCCTTGGAGGACGGGCTGCGCCGGACATCGGACTGGGTCAAGGCCAACCTCGACCAGCTCGACACGGCCGGCTACTCGGTCTAGGCGACCACCGCCCATGACACCGCTCTCAGGAGGCGCCATCCTCCTCGCGGGGCTGGCCGCCGGAACGATCAACACGATCGTGGGATCGGGGTCGCTCGTCACCTTCCCGACGCTGCTGGCCGCCGGGTACGCGCCGATCACCGCCAACGTCTCCAACACCCTGGGCCTGGTGCCCGGCTCGCTCAGCGGGGCGTTCGGTTATCGGCGCGAGCTCGAGGGGCAACGAGAGCGCGTGACGCGACTCGCCCTGGCGTCGATCGCCGGCGGGGTCACCGGAGCGATCCTGCTCCTGACCCTGCCGAGCTCGGTCTTCGAGGGCGTCGTCCCCATCCTGATCCTGGTCGCCTGCTTCCTCATGGCCGTGCAGCCCCGGCTCAGTCGGCGGTTGGCGACCCGGCAGGCGGCGGGACCCCCACACGGCGGCGCCGGCCTGTTCGCCACCGTCTACCTGACCGGCATCTACGGGGGTTACTTCGGCGCCGCCCAGGGCGTCATCCTCATCAGCCTGCTCGCCATCTTCCTGCCCGACGACCTCCAACGGCTGAACGCCGCCAAGAACGTGTTGGCCGGCCTGGTCAACGGGGTGGCGGCGGCGATCTTCATCTTCTTCGCCCATGTGGCATGGGGCGCTGCCGCCATCCTGGCGGTCGGCGCCGTCGCCGGCGGCCAGGTCGGGGCCCGGGTGGGCCGGCGCATGCCGCCGCAAGTGATGCGGGCGGTGATCGTCGTCGTCGGCGTCATCGTCGCCGTGAAGCTGCTCGCCGACTGATCAGCGGCGGGCGGCGCGCAGCACCGATGCGCTCAGCCCAACGCCGACCGCGACCGGCAACAGGTACCACGCGTTGACGTGGTGATGGTGCACGAGGACCCTGGTCAGGGCGATGGCGATCACCACGCCCAAGGCGATCGTCCAGTCGTCGCCGACCACGAAGTCGTACCAGAACCGCCCGAAGCCGACCACGAAGCGCCTCATGCAACCGGCTCCGACGACTTGGCCCGGGCGTCGACGGCCGCCACGAGCACCAGCGAGAGCGTGAGCACGCCAGCCACGAGACCGAGCAGGGCGGCGTCCGAGCCGGGCCAATGGACGCCGGTCCCCTCGCCTGCCCAGAAGGTGCCGAAGCTGGTGAGCATCACGCCGACGGCGAACTTCATCGTGTTCTCGGGGACACGGCTCAGCGGCGCGTGCACCTTGAGGCCGACCAGCCCCACCACGACGAGGGCCGCCAGCGCGCCCAGCGCCGCCAGTCCGACCTTGTGCTGGCTCGACCCCAACGTGACCACGATGAATGCGACCTCGAGCCCTTCGAGGAACACGCCCTTGAAGGCGACCGTGAACGAGTACCAGTCGAGCCCGGCCCGCTCGCTGGTGCCGGCCCGCCGGGCCTCGGCCAGCTCCTCGGCGAAGATCTCCTCTTCGTCGTGCCTGGCCTTGGCGCCACCGGCGCGCAGGATCGCCTTCCGCAGCCACTGGAGGCCGAAGACGAGCAGCAGGCCACCGATGGCGACCCGCAGCGTGTCGATCGGCAGGCGACTGAGGGCCGGGCCGAGGGCAGCGATGACGACGGCCAGCACGGCGGTCGCCGTTCCGACACCGATGAGGGTCGACCGCCAACCCCGGGTCACGCCGACGGCCAGCACGATGGTCAGTGCTTCGACCATCTCGACTGCCGACGCGAGGAACGCGGCGAGAACGAGGAGGCCGCTGCGCATGAGCCCCATTCTCGCCAACCCCGGGCGCTCGTGCTGGAAACGGCGGACGCTCCGCTAGAACTGCGGGGGTTCGCACCTGTCGGCGTGCAAGGAGATCCCATGGCTACCGAGTCCCGCCTCCCGACCGTGATGCGCGCTGGGTCGCGGCCTCGGTGGCTCGTCCCCGTCGCGGTGGTCGTGGGCATCGCGCTCTTGATCGTCCTTCCGTTGGTCGGGACCTACAACGGCCTCGTCGACAAGGACACGGCCGCCGACCAGTCCTTCGCCGACCTCGACAGCCAGCTCCAACGGCGCAATGACCTCATCCCCAACCTGGTCGGTGCCGTCAAGGGCGCGCTCAACCAGGAGCAGGCGGTGTTCGGCGAGATCGCCCGGGCGCGCGCCAACTACGCCGGCGCGTCGTCGCCGGCCGCCAAGTCCGAGGCCAATGGCCAGATCGAGGGCGCGCTGGCCCGCCTGCTGGTCATCGTCGAGCAGTACCCGCAGCTGCGCAGCAACGAGAACATCAAGGACCTCCAGGTCCAGCTGGAGGGCACGGAGAACCGCATTGCCCAGGCCCGCCGTGACTACAACGGGGTCATCACCGACTACAACCGTTCGATCCGCCGCTTCCCCCGCAGCCTGTTGGCGGGGATGTTCGGCTTCGACAAGCGGCCGCTCTTCGAGGCGCCCTCTGCCGCCCGGGAGAATCCGCAGGTCGACTTGAGCGTCACGACCACGGCGCCGCCGACCACAACCGGGTGAGGCGCCTCGCCGCTCTCGTCGTCCTGGCCACCTGCCTGGCCGTGGCGGTCCTGGCTGCCGGCCCGGTCGGCGCCGCGTCGAGCTCGTCGTTTCCACGTTTCACCGCGCCGGTGGTCGACGCCGCCGACGTCGTGCCGGAGGACGTCGAGCAACAGGTCGACGCCGAGCTGCTCGACTTCCAGCAGCGAACCGGGATCCAGTTGGCGGTCGCGGTCATCGACACCACTGGCGACGCTTCCCTGGAGGACTACTCGATCGACCTGGCCCGGCGCTGGGCCGTCGGCGAGAAGGGCAAGGACAACGGCGTGCTCCTGTTGATCGCCATGGGCGACCACAAGGTGCGCATCGAGGTCGGGCGGGGGCTCGAGGGCGACCTGACCGACCTCGAATCGGGCCGGATCATCCGCGACGTGATCATCCCGACGCTCCGCTCCGGCGACGTCGGCACCGCCGTCGAGAGCGGCACCCAGGCGATCCGGTCGACGCTCGGTGACGCCGACGCCAGCGCACCCCTGGTCACCGAACCCCCCGCCAGCTCGCCCGACAGCGGTAGTCCCTGGCTCGGCGTCGGCGGCCTCGCCGTCATGGTCCTCCTGTCGATGGCGGCCAGCCGCGCCATCCGCGGCCAGGGCATCGGCGGTCGGCGGGGCGGCTTCGGCGGCCCGATCATCTGGGGCGGGGGCTTCGGTGGCGGTGGCGGAGGGTTCGGCGGCGGTGGGGGCGGCGGCTTCGGCGGCGGGGGCTCGAGCGGTGGCTGGTAACACCCGCATCGGCCGGTCGGTCCGTCATGCCGAGGAGCGCACCGCGCTGCAGTTCTGCGTGTACCTCGGTCACGCCGGCGAGACCGATGCCCGCACCCACGCCCTCTCGCTCTTCCACCGGGCGACACCTGACGTGCTGCTGGTGGTCGCGCCGGACCAGCGCCAGGTCGAGATCGTCACCGCCGACGGCATCCGGCACCGCGTCACCGACGCGGCCTGCACCGAGGCCATCGCCATCATGCGGCCCCTGCTCCGCAGGGGGCACTACGAGTGGGCCATCGTCGCCGGCCTGGATCACCTGTCGATGGTGGCCGGCCCGGGCCAGGCCCGCCCGGGCGCCGTCGAGCTGCCCAATGTCGTCGACGAGTCGGGCGAGGTCCGGACCGTCAGGGAGTGATCTCGCGGCGAAGGCCGAGGGCGACGTCGTCACCGACTGCGTTCACGCCGCCGTAGACGAAGATGGCCGGCGGGTTGGTGAGTGCCGGCCGGAGATAGATGCGGGTCGAGATCGGGAGCGCCCCACTGGGCGGAGCGGCCAGGAGCGGGCCGCCGGTCATGGCGATGTGGACACCGCCGGACAAGGCGTCGGCGAACGACTTCCCGCTCACGACCCCGATCGTGGCCGGATTGGTGAAGAACTTCATGGCCGCGAGCACCGACGTCTCGTACCGGTCGGCCCCGACCACCGCGACCGCACTGCGATCGGCCTTGGCCGCCGGCCCGCCGAGGGCGAACCTCACCGGCTTGCGGCTGGTGAGGTACGAGAGCGTCGAACCGGGCATCTTGGCGCCGTCGGTCAGCAGCACCGCGCCCTTCGTCTTCGCCGCCACGGCGCCGGCCGCCAACGCGTCGCCGTAGTCGTTGCCATTGGTGAGGATCACGGTGGACGGCGAGCCCAGGCCGGACTGGGCGACCACGAGCGCGGTCTGGAAGCGGTTGGCGCCGAAGTAGCGGGTGATGCTGTAGCCCCAGCTCGCCAGCCGCTCGGCAACCGCATCGCTGAGCGCCTTGACGCCACCGAGGAGGTACACCGTCTTGCCGGCGGGCAGCACGCGCGTGATCTCGGCCAGCGTGGCGTCGTCGAGGGCGGCACCAGCGGTCAGCAGGAGAGGTGCCTTCTTGGCCACCGCCAGCGGCGTCGCTGCCAGCGCGTCGGCGAAGGCGTCGGAGCGGACGAGAACGACGGCGTCAGCGCCCTTGTCGGCGAACTCGCCTCGAGACGCGGCGATTGCCGACAGGATGCGGGTGTCGCCGAAGACCCGCTGCACCGCGGGCCGCGCTGCCGTCCAGGCGCTGGCCTTCGAGGTCAGGACCGTCATGGTGAGCTCGTTGCCGTCTCGGGCGCGGTTCACGATGCAGGGGTCGGGCTTCGCCTCCCGCTGCGAGGTGCACTCACCGGCGACCGCGCCGTCACGCAGGACCACGACCGACCCGAGCGGGAGCCCGATGGCGACGCTCGACACGTCGATCGAGATGGCGATGCGCAACGGGTCGTCGACGGTGGCCGCCGGCGCGGTGACGTTGGCGGTGCCCAGGGTTCGGTAGCCGGCGAGGGTGGCCGTGCCGCTGGCCACGAAGCCGACCGTGCCGGCCACCGGCGAGGTCACCTTGAACACGAGCTTGCCGCCGCTGGCCCTGGTGCCCGACGGGGCGCTGCTCAGGCTGCCGCCGGGCTGCACCGAGCCGGAGCTCGACTCGACGACCTCGTTGAAGGCGAACGTGGACGCGTCGCCGGCATCGCCGAGGGTCACCGACACGAGATCCGGC
>Ga0136846_1228935_pt1 | contig 20016 bp, 22 predicted proteins | sample HopSoiMetagenom2_FD_96841 | JGI IMG/M metagenome (GOLD analysis project Ga0136846, IMG submission 96841) | Grasslands soil microbial communities from Hopland, California, USA - 2 Assembly 2016 (version 4) | ecosystem: Environmental > Terrestrial > Soil > Grasslands | place: USA: Hopland...
AACCACAGCGCCATCAGCACCGGCACGGTGGTCGAGATGAACTTGGTGGTGGTGTCCAGCACCGCAAAGCAGGCAACGGCAGCCACCAAAAGCGCAATGCCGGCCGGAGCGTGGGACGTGGTTTTAAGCGAGGCGGCCGTCACTGGATGCGGTCCGCCAGCAGTTCCCACACGGGCGTCAACTCGCCGGGCAGAAAGGGCAGGGTGCCCAGGTCGGTGTGGCTTTCGTCGGGGCTGTGAAAGTCGCTGCCGCGCGAGGCGGCCAGGCCGAACTCTTTGGCCGTTTCGGCGTATTTGATGTATTCCTGCGGGGTGTGGCTGCCGGTGACAACCTCCACGCCGCGCCCGCCATGGGCTTTGAACTCGGTGAACAAGGCGTATTCCTCGTTGGGGGTGAACTTGTAGCGACCCGGATGGGCGATGACGGCGATGCCCTGCGCCTGCGTGATCCAGGTTACCGCGTCGCGCAGATTGGCCCAGCGGTGCGGGACATAGCCGGGTTTGCCTTCGGTCAGGTATTTGCGAAAGACTTCCGGCGTTTCGCGGCACACGCCGGTTTCCACCAGAAAGCGCGCAAAGTGCGTGCGCGAGATCAACTCGGGGTTGCCGACAAACTTCAGCGCGCCTTCATACGCGCCCTTGATGCCCACCTTGGCCAGCGAGTCCGACATTTCCATCGCTCGCTGCTCGCGGCCGCCGCGTGTGTTGCGCAGGCCTTGCTGCATGTCGGGGTTGTCGGCGTCAAAGCCCAGGCCGACGATGTGCACGGTTTGCCCGGCAAAGGTGACGGAGACTTCGGTGCCGGTGAGGTAGTGCATGCCCTGCGCTTTGGCGGCGGCTGCGGCGCGGTGCTGGCCGCCGATCTCGTCGTGGTCGGTCAGGGCCCACAACTCAACCCCGTTGGCCTTGGCCCGTTCGGCCAGCGCCTCGGGTGTCAGCGTGCCGTCTGACACCACAGAGTGGCAGTGCAAATCGGCATTCAGGATGTTTTTCGGGGTCACAAGGCCATTTTAGGCTCTACGACCCAAACCTGCAGTGCGCGCTCACATATCCTGTCCCGATAGTGCCTTTAACAGGGCCTGTCATGTCCTACTATCAGCGCTTACGTCTTACGGAGCCGCCCTTGATCACCCTGCACCACCTCAATAACTCCCGCTCGCAACGCATCCTCTGGCTGATGGAAGAACTCGGCCTGCCCTATGAAATCCAGCGCTACCAGCGCGATGCCAAAACCATGCTGGCGCCGCCCTCGTTGCGCGCCGTGCACCCGCTGGGAAAATCGCCGGTGATCACCGACGGCGAACTCACGCTGGCCGAATCGGGCGCCATCATTGAATACCTGGTTGCGCGCTACGGCGCCGGCCGCCTGGCGCCAGAAGCCGGCACGCCGGCGCACCTGCGCTACACCTACTGGATGCATTACGCCGAAGGCTCGGCCATGCCGCCGCTCTTGCTCAAGCTGGTGTTCGACAAGGTCGAAAACTCGCCCATGCCGTTTTTCGTCAAGCCGATTGCCCGGGGTATCGCCGGCAAGGTCAAAAAGACCTTTATCGAGCCGCAACTGCGCCAGCACCTGGACTACCTGGAAATGTCGCTGGGCCAGAGCGGATGGTTTGCCGGTGAGAGCTTCAGCGGCGCCGACATCCAGATGAGCTTTCCGCTCGAAGCCGCCGCCGCGCGCGGCGGGCTCAATGAGAGCCGTCCCAGATTGATGGACTTCCTCGCGCGCATCCACGCCCGGCCTGCCTACCAGCGGGCGATTGAGCGTGGCGGTGAATTCGAGCTGCAGTGACGGCAGCAGGGCTTTTTTCTTGCTCCTTCCCCCGCTGGGGGAAGGTTGGGATGGGGGCCCAGCAGCGCTTGATCGCACCACCGGCTTTAAATCACAGGCCGGCAGCCCCCATCCCTGCCTTCCCCCAGCGGGGGAAGGAGCGAGAAAGGGCTCATTTTGCTATCAATTACATAGCGCGTAGCCAGGGTATAGGTTGGGCTAGAGCCTGTTTTGGCTTGAAATCCTTAGAACTCGGCGCCTTCCACCAAGAACCGAACCCGCTTCACCCCCTGCCACTCATCCGCATCCAGCCGAAAGGCCAGCACCACCCGCGCCGGCAAGGCCTCGGTATGGCCAAACCAGATGCCGTCCACCGGCTGGCCCTGGTGTTTTAGCTTGAGTGCCAGGTGCTTTTCACCCACCAGGCGCTGCGACACCACTTCCACCTCTTCGCTAAAGGTCGGCGCGGCAAAGCCCTGGCCCCAGACTTCCTTGTGCAGCGTATCGACCAGGTCGGCGCGCCGGTATTCCGGCGCCAGCGGGCCGTCGGTGTCCATGCGGCGTGTCAGCGTGGCGGCGTCCAGCCATTCATGCGCCACCTGCTGCAGCGCCTGCTCAAACAGTTCAAAGTTTTCTTCGGCAATGGTGCAGCCGGCCGCCATGGCGTGGCCGCCAAAACGCAGCAGCACGCCGGGGTGGCGCTTGGTCACCAGGTCCAGCGCATCGCGCAGGTGAAAGCCGGGAATCGACCGGCCCGAGCCCTTGAGCTCATGCTCTTTGCCGTCGGCCTGGCTGGCGGCAAACACAAAGGTCGGCCGGTGCAGCCGGTCTTTGATACGTGAGGCCACGATGCCGACCACGCCTTCGTGAAACTCCGGGTCAAAGATGGCAATCGCCGGCGGCGGTGCTTCGTCCTCGTCAATCATCGCGTCCGCCGCCAGCTGCGCCTGCTCACGCATGCCGGCCTCGATGTCGCGGCGCTCGCGGTTGATGCCGTCCAGCATCTGCGCCAGTTCGTCGGCACGCGCGGCGTCGTCCGTCAGCAGGCATTCGATGCCCAGCGTCATGTCGCTCAGGCGCCCCGCCGCGTTGATGCGCGGGCCGAGCGCAAAGGCAAAGTCAAACGTGGTCGCCACAGGCGCCTGCCGGCCCGCCGCCTTGAACAAGCCCGCCACGCCCGCCGGCATATGGCCCGCGCGTATGCGTCTCAGGCCCTGCGCCACCAGCCGGCGGTTGTTGGCGTCGAGCTTCACCACGTCGGCGACGGTGCCCAGCGCCACCAAAGGAAGCAGCGCGTCCAGCTTCGGCTGGTTGGCCGCGTCAAACGCACCCCGCGTACGCAACTCGGCCCGCAGCGCCAGCAGCACATAAAACATCACGCCCACACCGGCAATCGACTTGCTTTCAAACGTGCAGGCCGGCTGGTTCGGGTTGACGATCACATCCGCCTCGGGCAACACCACTTCGCCGTCTTTCAGCGCGGGCAGGTGGTGGTCGGTCACCAGCACCTGCATGCCCAGCGCACGCGCGCGCGCCACGCCCTCGATGCTGGCGATGCCGTTGTCCACCGTCACCAGCACATCCGCGCCGCCGGCTTTCACCCGCTCGGCAATCGGCGGCGTCAGGCCGTAGCCGTCGGTCACGCGGTCGGGCACCAGGTAGCAGATATCGCGTGCACCCAGCAATTTCAGGCCGCGCAGCGCCACGGCGCAGGCGGTGGCGCCGTCGCAGTCGTAGTCGGCCACCACGCAGATCTTTTTGCCGGCCGCCATCGCATCGGCCAGCAATTGCGCGGCCTGTTGCACACCGAGCAGTGAGCTGGGCGGCAGCAACCGCGCCAGCCCGTCGTCCAGTTCATCGGCTGTGTGTACGCCGCGCGCGGCATACAGCTGCGCCAGCAGCGGGTGAATGCCCGCCTGCTGCAGCGCCCAGACGCTGCGCGGGGGGACATCGCGTACCTGAATTTTCATATTGTTTTACTATCTTTTTTATAGCTGAGAGTCCAAGTACCACATGGGCTGCGGCACTAAAAGGCTTGAAACTTTGGCAAAGAATCCTTGCGGCGCCGTTTCAAAAGTATTGGCGCCGCGCTCACCGCACAGTGTCAGCCGCACGGCCTCGCCCGCCTGCTGACGCGCCAGCAAGGCGGCGATCTCGCTGGCGTCCAGCGCGGCCCAGGCTTTGGCGTAGGCGTCCCAGTCATCGGCAAACACGGCTTGCGCCAGGCTGCGCGGCACGGCAATTTGCTCCCTCTCCCCCTCTAGCTCCCTCTCCCTCTGGGAGAGGGCAGGGGTGAGGGCCGACGGCCTGCGCACCTGTCCTGGAGCGTGATGGATCGAAGGCTGCCCCCCCTCACCCCCGCCCTCTCCCACGGGGAGAGGGAGTAAATCCGGGGCGACTAAGGCACCCGTACCACTCAACCAGAACGAGTTAACCGGCAGTTGCCGCCGCGCCGCACGCTCATCATTCAGCGCGTGGGTATAGAGCAGCATTTGCATTTCGTTTTGCAGCAGCTTCATCTTGCGCGCGGTAGCGTTGGCGTCATCCTTGTTCTGCTTGGGCAGCCACGGGTCCACATTGCGGCCCAGTACCCTGTCCAGCGAAGCAGTCGGCAGGCTGCGAAACACCTCGCCCTCAGCCAGCCAGCGCCCCGGCCCCAGCGCAGGCACATAGTGCAGCGTGATGCCGTCATCCACAAAGTAAGGCTGCATCGCCGCCAGCAGCGTGCGGGATTCGGCTTCCGCCAGGCCCAGCGCGGCAGGGTCCGTCAGCGTCGCGTGCTCGCGGCCCATGGCCCAGTGGCAGGGCGTGACCCAGGCCCAGGCCTTGCCGGCAGCATCTGGCAAATGCTGCGCGGCATCTTGCGCAGCCCACGGGATCAGGCCGTCAGGCGTCTCGGCGCCGGCAATGCCCAGCGCCTGCGCCAGCGCGCGTTCATGCGGGGGCGACAGCGTGTGGGCGTCCTCCACATCCGTTTGCACTGACTTCATGCCTTTGAGCAACTGCTTCAGGTGGCGCGTGCTGTCCGCCGGCAGGGCCTTCATCGTGGGCAGCCAGGCCTCTGCACTGCTGGCCGCAAAGGGAATCAGCAGCTGCGGGCCGTTGAAAGGAGTGGGGGAATTGGCTGACATGGGGCTATTGTCCGGGATGCCACAATTGGCGCTGTATAAAAATCGCTGGCGGCGGCCACCATCGGCCCGCTGCGGCTAACAGGTCAAGTATGCAAATCCCTTATGAGCTGATTTTGGGCTGGCGCTACACCCGCGCCGGCCGCGCCACCCGGCGCAACGGCTTTATCTCTTTTATTTCGGGCGTGTCCATGCTGGGCATTGCTTTGGGTGTGGCGGCGCTCATCATCGTGCTCAGCGTGATGAACGGCTTCCAGAAAGAAGTGCGCGACCGCATGCTGGGCGTCATCTCGCACATCGAGGTCTTCGCGCCCGGCGGCGTGGCCCTGCCAGACCCAGCCAAAACCCTGGCTGAAATCAAGGCCAACCCGCAAGTCACCGGCGCCGCCACCTTTATCGCCGCGCAGGCCCTGCTGGCGCGCGGTGAAGATATGAAGGGCACCATCGTGCGCGGCATAGACCCGGCGCTCGAGGGCCAGGTCACCGACCTCGCCGTCACGTCCGGCCCCACACTGGCCAAGCTGGTGCCCGGCAGCTTCGGCGTGGTGCTGGGCGGCGAGCTGGCCCGCGCCATGGGCGTGCGTGAGGGCGACACCGTCACCCTGATCGCGCCCAGCGGCCAGGTCACCCCGGCCGGCGTCGTGCCGCGCTTAAAGCAAATGACCGTGGTCGGCACCTTTGACTCCGGCCATTTTGAATACGACTCGGCCCTGGTCATGATGCACCAGGAAGACGCCGCCAAAATCTTCCGCCTCGAAGGCCCCACCGGCATCCGCATCAAGCTCAAAGACTTGCACCAGGCGCGCGAAGTGGCGTTTGAGCTTTCCAGAAGCCTGAGCGGCGACTTGCTGATTCGCGACTGGACACGCCAGAACAAAACCTGGTTCGCCGCCGTACAGCTTGAAAAACGCATGATGTTCATCATCCTCACGCTCATCGTCGCCGTGGCTGCCTTCAACCTCGTCAGCACGCTGGTGATGACGGTCACCGACAAACGCGCCGACATCGCCATCTTGCGCACCCTGGGTTCCAGCCCCAAAAGCATCATGAAAATCTTCATGGTGCAGGGCGCGCTGGTCGGCGTGATCGGCACGCTCTCAGGTCTCATCCTCGGCCTGGGCATCGCCTTCAACATCGACGTCATCGTGCCCGCCATCGAGCGCGCCCTCAACGCAAGCTTCCTGCCCAAAGACATCTACCTCATCAGCCGCATGCCCAGCGAACCGCAATACGCCGACATCATGCCCATCGTTGTCATCTCCCTGGTGCTGTCCTTCCTGGCCACCATCTATCCCAGCTGGCGCGCCAGCCGCGTCAACCCGGCGGAGGCCTTGCGCTATGAATAACACCACCGCTATGACTTCTTCTTCACTCCCTCTCCCCCCGGGAGAGGGCAGGGGTGAGGGCCAGCAGCCATCGAACAACACAGGCGAAGTAGTCCTGAAAGCCAGCGCCCTAACCAAACGCTTCCACGAAGGCCGAATAGACCTCACAGTTCTCCACGGCGTAGACCTGCAAGTCCACGCCGGCGAAACCCTCGCCATCGTCGGCGCCTCAGGCTCCGGCAAAAGCACGCTGCTGCACCTCATGGGCGGCCTCGACGCCCCCACCAGCGGCCAGGTTGAGCTGAAGGGCAAAACCCTCTCAACCCTGTCACCCCAACAACAAGGCGACCTGCGCAACCAGCACCTTGGCTTCGTCTACCAGTTTCACCACCTGCTGCCCGAATTCAGCGCGTTAGACAACGTAGCCATGCCCCTGTGGATCCGCCGCGAATCCCCCGCAGAGTGCGCACGCGTCGCCACAGCGATGCTCGCCGCCGTAGGCCTCAAAGACCGTATCCACCACCGCCCCGCAGAACTCTCAGGCGGCGAACGCCAGCGTGTCGCGATTGCGCGTGCGCTGGTCACGCAGCCTGCTTGCGTGCTGGCGGATGAGCCAACCGGTAATCTGGATCGATCAACCGCCGACGGTGTGTTTGAGTTGATGCTGCAACTTGCGCGTGATTTCGGCACGGCCTTTGTGCTGGTCACACATGATGAAACGCTGGCCTCGCGTTGCGGGCGGCGGTTTAGATTGGTGTCGGGGCGGTTGTCGGAGTGGGGTTGAGCGCGAGCGTAAATTGGCGGAAACGGAGGAATTCGAACCCTCGATGCGCTACTTACCGCCGATCAAGGCAAACAGGACATCTGAAACCGGCAACTGCCGGTTTTTCTACGCCTAGTGCCCTCATTTCTTTGCTTGTTTCCTTAGCTCTGCTTTTGTTTGAGCTTCCTCGAGTCGTTGCGTCAACCTGCGGCGCTGAGCAGCCATTACATCGCCTCTAAACCATTGAGCCAGTATTGCGCCAACGCCAATTGATGCCCAGCCTAGATAAAAGTTAACGTTCATTAGTGGAATGCCACCAATAAGAAGCACAAGACCAAGGACAAAGAATTTCATGTTTACTTCCTATAACTCACCGGTATTGTGAAGCTAGACGCATATTGCCAGAGAATGACACTTCGCCAGGCCGTGTTGGCTTCGTCGATGTTGCGAAGGTGATGATGGGCGACGCCGGCCCGAAAAAGGCCATTTCCCGCCCGCCAGCCCGCAGAGCCCCAGACAGGCATAATCCTTGATCGCTTCGCCACGCGCGCAGGCGATCCCCCTCACCTCGTGAGCCTCCCAACATGCCGTGCAGCTCCCTGCCTGCGGTCCAGGACACAGCCACTTTCGCATGACTGATCACTACACCGCCCTCGGGCTGGACAGCGCGGCAACGCTGGCCGATGTCAAGAAGGCCTTTCGCCTGAAGGCCTCCTTCTGGCACCCCGACAAAAATGCAAGCCCCGATGCGCCCGAGCGTTTCAGGGCGGTGCAGCAGGCCTATGAGGTGTTGTCCGATGCGGACAAGCGCCAGGCCTATGACGACAACCGCCGCCGCAACCTGCTCGACAGCCCGATCGACACCGCGCGTGCCATCTGGGCCGACTATTTCAACCCGCTATTGAACCTTGCTGACCCAACAAAGACCATCCTATGAAAAACCCGGCAGCATGAGCGTCTCTCCCTATTTCCTCGACCTGCGCTCGGCTTACCAGTCCGAGATGGATGACCTGCGATTCGACTCTGAGGGGCGTGACGTGCTGCACCAGCGCCTGGCTGGCAAGCGCCAGGAGATGGCTTTTCTGGTCCAGATGATGGACACCAGCCCCGAGATGGTGGCGGTGGTGTTTCACCAGGGTTTTGATTTCACGGGCAAAGCCGTGATGGAACACCTGCTCACCCACGATGTTGATGCCGACGGCTTTCCGGCCTGGGGCAGCCTGGCGGATGGCTTTGTGCTGGCGCCGTGGGCGCAGGACCTGGCGCACATCGTGTTGCAGGCACCCGGCGGGGAGAAATTTTTGACGCTGACGGCGGGGATGGAATACATGGCCGGCCTGCCGGTGGCCCCGTCCATCGTGAACGCTGAGGAGAGCGGTGACAGCGATGACAGCGATGAAGACGAAGACAGCGATGAGAACGGCGACAACACCCCGGTGATGTTTGAGGGCGATGACGACCGTGAGCAAAGCGGCGATGCCCGGGCACGCCATGAGGCAGGTTCCGACTGGTTGGTCCAGCAGGGCTTTGACGCCAAAGACTGATGCAAGCACGCATGAACTGGAAAGTGAAACCCTGATGACGAACCATCTCGCCCTGATTGAAAAAACCCAAAGCCTGATTGCGGCTGGCGACATCGTCGGCGCCGAGGCTGCGCTGGTCGGGCTGGCCGACGACGAAGGTGATGCCGCCCTGATGGTGGTGCTGGAGCAGTTGCCGCCCAAGGACGTGCTGGCCGTGATTCGCGAGTACGACAACTCCAAGGCCTCGGTGGTCAGCCTGCTGCTCACGCCCGCGCAGTTTGCCCGCGCCGTGGTGATTGAAAAGCTCTACAAGGACCTGACCCGTACGCATTTGCGCGGCATGGTCAATGCGGTGATCTTTCGGGAGGACGCGGACCCGGTGGAATTTCTGACGGCGATTGGCGACCTGGAGGGTGGCAGCGAAGCCCTCGCCGATTATTTTTCGGACCAGTGGAGCCGTGTCGAGGGCTTTGCGCGCAGCGGCAGCTTTGACCCGGCCGACGAGTACGGCAAGATGCTGTCCCAGTCGGCCCTGCTGGCTTCGGCCTACGAAAGGCCGCGTGTCCAGCAGGAAGAGATCGCCGACCAGGACTGGATGCAGCTCGCCTGGCTGCTGCGTTACGAACTGCCGGACCTGTTCATTGAAATGCTGATGGTGCTGCGCGCCAAGGGCAGTGCTCACAAGGCAGTGCCCGATGAAGAAGACGAAAACGAAGATGACGTGCAGGACGACGGCAAGGTCGAGACCAGCGATACCGATCGCGGCAAAGCCACACCGACGGCGCGTGAGTCCGACGAGGAATCGGCGATCTGAACTTGCAAACGCCCATGTCTTCGCCTTCCGCCATCTCGCTCTACGATACGCGCGCCTTTTTTGAAAAAGCGCTGCAGTACGGCGTGCAGCACGGCATCATCGGCGCCGAGAAAATCGAGGCTATGCGGGTCGAGGGCCCCAAAGGCATGGTGCAGATCGCGCGTTATTTCGGCAATGAGTATTTGCGCCCGGAGCTTGAAAAAGCCCGCGACCGCATGGTCAACCTGATCAGCCTGTACCTCGAACATTCTTGCGACGGCGACCTGCAGCAGGCGGCTGAGTCGCTGCGCGATTTCTCGCTGCTGTCGCGCTCCAAGGGCGGCTCGGACATGCTCAAAGCCCTGATCGCCATGCCGCAAACTAGCCACTTCGGCATGAATGAACGCGCCGGCTTCACCGACGAACACATTCCGCTGTTGGCCAAATGGTCGCTGCGCAACCTGGCCGACTACCAGGCCGAGCTTGCCAGGCGCAGCCACGTCGCGCAGGTGGTGGATGCGGCCGTCTGGTTGGCCGCAGAGCTGGGCATGGACGCCGCCGAACTCGAAGAAGCGGGTGCGGATGCCGAAGCGGTGATTCGCACCGCCTTGCTGGTGCTGGCGACGGGCCGCAGCGAGATGCCCGACTGGGTTGCTTTCGAGAAAATGATCGCCGCCTTGCGCAAAAAACACGGGGCCGTTTCGCCTGCAGTTGCGGCTGCGCTGCCGCTCGCCGTTCCAAAAAAACTGCCTGCCCACCTGCGGGATGTGGTCGAGGCGGTGCGGCAGTCGGTGATGGCCGACGCGCCCAAAATACTGGATACGGCCTTGCCGCCACGCCAGCTGTTTGACCGCAGCCCGGCCTTCATGGGCCGGTATTTCTGGGTGGAAGACGGCCTCAACGAGGTCGATCACCATGACCGCCAGGCATCCGCCGTGTGGACCAAGGTGACCGGCGGCAATGCGGACGATGGGTCGCTGTTGACCCTGTTCCTGTGCGTGGCCGCCGGGTCCGCGCCCAAGACGCTGCTGACGGAAAAAAGCGCCGCGACCCTGCTGCGCAAGATCCGCAAATCCGGTTTCAATCCCGCGCTGGCCCATCAGTACATCGCGGACCACGCGCCGGTGCAGCACCAGGATGCCTACGCCAGCTTGTGGAATGACTTTGTGGAAGAGGCGCAAGCCACGCTGCAAAGCGATGCCGTTCATGCGCACCACGACGCGCTGGCCTTGCTGCGGCGGGAATGCTACGTGCAGTAAGCGCTTGTTGCCTGCGGTGGCGGGCACGTGGCCAGAGCCTGAAATAGCGACTCTTCCTTGATGGCAGGAGGGAGCCCGCGATGCACGACGCAGTTGGCGGCACTGCGCAATTGCACTCACGCTGGCTAGTCGTGAAACTCACTCGGGTGAAGCGCCTCGTAGATTTTCCCGCCGCCAAGAAACAGCACCATCCAGAGCCCGAACTTGTGGTCCGGGTGCGCAGGCACCACTTTGTTGAGCGCGTGCGCAATGGACTCTCTGACGGAAGCCTCTATGCCGTGCCTGTCTGACGGATGTGTGTCGACACAGACCAGCACGATGGGGACACGTTCCTGGATCTCGACTCGTGGAAATGACCACCGGGCAGCGGTGGCATGAACAAAAGCTGTGGCCACATCCTCCGCAAGTTGAGGATGGAAAGTAGGAATCTTCATGTGAAATCTGCGCCCTCATCTATGTAACAAAAGGTTTCAATGATGGCCGACACAGCCTTCTTCGTCACGGTTTTGTGAGTGGCTTTTGCGGGACAGAAGTCATTAGTTTTAAGAAGCAAATTCCGGCCCAGGCTAGCAAGCGTCGTGAGGAAGAAATTAGTTCCAAGAGGTAAATAGGGGAGATCGGGCGAGGACGGTGAAAATGTGTCTGGATGTGAGTGACCGTCTCAAAAAACGTGCGTCAACACTTCGACCTCGACCTCGACCGCGATTTGCGATGCGCCAGCAGTGGAGCAAGCGTTGCAGATGTGCCCAGCGCTATAGAGCTTGCCTGCAAGCGTTGCCAGCGCCATGCGCCGTCCGTCTTCCGAAGAGCCTGAGAACAAGGCGCGGCTATAAGGCTTTGTCAAAGCACCCTTGACCGTCAATCGCTAGAAGCTGTCCTACACCGCAGTGGCAAATTTGCGCCATACGATGCGCCTTTTAACAGGAGACCGTATGGACAACTACCACATCAAATCGCACGATGGCCATTGGGACCTGACCCGGCAAGGGGCTGACCGCGCATCCATCAGCAAGCCCACCAAGGCCGAAATCCTTGAGGCTACGCATGCGTTCATGGCCGGTAAAACCGGCTCCGTGAAAATCCACCGCGCCGATGGAACGCTTGAGGAAGAGCGGACTTATCCACGTTCGGCGGACCCGTCCAGATCCAGGGGTTAGTTCGGCCTCCCAAGCCTGGTTTCAATGAATACCATAGGCGCTCTTGCGTCCCGGCGGCGGCCGGGGCGCTCAATTCCTCAACTCACCACAACGACAGGAGACACACCCCATGCCCAACAACATGCCCAGCAAGAAAGCCAGCAAAAACACAATCTGCCTCTGGTACGAACGCGATGCTGTTGAGGCCGCCAACTTCTACGCCAAAACATTCCCCGACAGCAGCGTGGGCGCCATCTTTCGCGCACCGGGCGACTATCCGGACGGCAAGCAGGGCGACGTGCTGACCGTCGAGTTCACCGTCGCCGGTATTCCCTGTGTCGGGCTGAACGGTGGCCCGCACTTCAAGCACAACGAGTCCTTCTCTTTCATGATCGCGACCGACGACCAGGCCGAGACCGACCGCTTGTGGAATGCGATCGTCAGCAACGGCGGCCAGGAGAGCGAGTGCGGCTGGTGCAAGGATAAATGGGGGCTGTCATGGCAGATCACGCCGCGCGTGCTGACTGACGGGATTGCCGACCCCGACCCCAAGGTAGCCAAGCGCGTGTTTGACGCGATGATGAAGATGAAGAAGATCGACGTCGCCACGATAGAGGCGGCCCGCAAGGGCTGAGACCCGCCCTCACCGGGGCCGGTGAATCGTGTCCTGCGCGGAGGGCGCTATTGCCGCCCCGGCTCCGCCGTTTCTGCTGCTTCGCCTGCCAAGCCGGTTCGCGAAATGGGACGGGTCCTTGGGGCATCGTCCTACACCCGGCGGCAAGCTGCGGCCTAGCATGAATACACCAGCAATGAAACGCCGCCGCCCAGGCGCGCAGCTGCCAGCGGTGTGCGATTCATTCTCGTGAAGAAGGGTTTGATGGCGTGACGAAGAATCGAGCGGCATTGGCTCTTCAAGCACCTTCATCAACTTGTTAAGGAGATTGAAAATGAACAGCATTAAACACAGCGTGCTTTCAGTGGCCGTAGTAGCGGGTCTCGCCGGCCTGGCCGGTTGTAGCGGCATGTCGACGCAAGACCGTAATACCGCGATCGGCGCGGGCGTAGGCGGCGTGGCCGGCTCTGCGCTCAGCGGCGGCAGTGCCTTGGGTACCGTGGGCGGCGCAGCCGTCGGCGGCGTGATTGGTCACGAGGTTAGCAAACCAAAACGATAAGCCGGGACTTTACTAATCCGGTTTACCCACATGCGGAGGGGGCGAGAGACTGAAGCCTCCTCCGCTTCAGGCCGCCTGCGGAAGATAGCTCGGCCTCGCGGCCGTCATCCCCGCCTTGATCTGCCGGGTGATCTCATCGCCCAGCACTTCGTCGGCGCCTGCTTCAAGTCCGTCCAGCGCCTGCTTGACGATGTCCTCAGGGCTGGCTTTCGGGACCTCAAACCCGCGCGTGAGGTCGGTGTCAACGTAGCCCATGTGCAAGCCCAGCACTTGCGTCTTTTGTGCCGCAAGTTCGGAGCGCAAGGCATTGGTCAGCGACCAGGCGGCGGACTTGCTGGCCGAATAGGCCGCCAGTTCGCCGCCGTTTATCCAGGAGGAAACCGACAAGACGTTGAGCAGCGCGCCACCGCCGTTGTTTTTGAGAACCGGCGCGAAGGCCTTGCTCACGCGCAACACGCCGTAGACGTTGGTCTCGAAAATGCGCCGGGCGGTGTCTTCACTGTCGGCCGCCAGAAAGCCACCGGGCTGCGCGATGCCGGCGTTGTTGATCACCAGCGTGACATCCGGCGCCAGCGCTGCGGCGGCTGCTACGTCTTCAGGCTTGGTGACGTCCAGCTTCACGGCCTGAACGCCGGGCAGCGTGATGGTGGAGGGGTCACGGGCGGCCGCGTAGACCTTGCGGGCGCCGCGGGCGAGCAGCTCGCGTGCGAATGCTAGGCCGATGCCGCGATTGGCGCCGGTAACGAGGACTACAGCGTTTTTGATTTGCATGAGAAAACTCCAGTGGGTGGGAAAGCAGAATAAGGAAAAGCAGAATTAGGGAAAAGCAAAAGGGGGAAAGGCGGACTAGGGAAACAGGCTCACCTGACCTTGATGACGACCTTGCCTTTGGCACGGCCCCCCTCGACGTAAGCCAGGGCTTCGTTGGTTGCCTCGAACGGAAAGACCCGGTCCATCACTGGACGGAGGGCTCCCGCATCGAAGAGCCGCGTGATCTCGCGCAGCTGGCTGCCACTGGCCTTCATGAAGAGGAACGCGTAATCAACTCCGCGGCCCTTCGCCCTGCGCCGGATGCCTGAACTCAGCATGCGCATCACCAGCTTGACGAAGGCAGGCGCACTGCTTTCCTTGCCGAATGCGGGATCGGGTGGGCCGGAGATGGAGATGAGTTTCCCGCCGGGCTTCAGCACACGCAGTGACTTCTCCAACGTCTTGCCGTCCTGGCTGTTGAGCACGACGTCGTAGTCGCGCAGGACATCTTCAAAATCCTGTGTCTTGTAATCGATCACGACGTCCGCACCCAGGCTTTTGACAAGCGCGGCATTGGCCGTGCTCGTCGTTGTGGCGACGGTGGCGCCCAGATGTTTGGCCAGCTGGATGGCAAAGGTGCCAACACCCCCTGAGCCGGCCTGGATGAAGACCTTCTGCCCTTTTTTCAGCTTGGCCTTCTCGACCAATGCCTGCCAGGCCGTCAAAGCCACCAGCGGGATGGACGCAGCTTCTTCCATCGTGAGCCCCGCAGGCTTGAGTGCCAGGGATGCCTCTTTGACGGGAACAAATTCCGCAAACGTGCCGATCCGGAAATCATCGGGCCGCGCATAGACCTCATCGCCCACCTTGAACTGTCGCACGCGGGGGCCGACCTTGACGACCACTCCGGCAACGTCGTGGCCCAGGATGAGAGGCAGGCGATAGGGCAGGATGAGTTTGAACTCGCCGTCCCGGATTTTGAAGTCCAGCTGGTTCACGCCGGCGGCATGCACCTGGACCAGGACCTCGTCATCGCGCAGTTCCGGCTCCGGCATGTCCGCCAACCGCAAACCGCTCTTTTTTCCATAACGTTCAACGACGAATGCTTTCATGATGTTTTCACCGCCGGCATCACGTCGAGCCGCAAATCTTTTCGAATCCCGGCATCCACCAGACCGGCTGGCGCAAATGTGCGGAGCAATCGCAGGCGGTTGGCGAGCCCGCCGGCTGTGTATCGGAGTTTGGGGCGAGTGGCACTGGCCGCTTTCAACACGGTGTCGGCCACGACGCCCGGCTGTTCCGCAGTCTCCATCACTTCCTTCACGCGCTGGCTCACGGCGACGCGAGCCTCGCGGTACTCGTCGAGCTTGGCGTCGGGTTCCAGGAAGTTCGCGTCGAACGGCGTCTTCGTGTAGGCGGGCTCGATGACCGAGACCCGGATGCCCCTGGTGCGCAGTTCATGGTCGAGCGACTCGGAGTAGCCTTCGACCGCATGCTTCGTCGCCGCGTACAGGGCCCCGTACGGCATTGGCAGGAAACCCAGCACGGAGCCGATGTTGATGATGCGTCCAGCACCTTGCCGGCGCATGTGCGGCACGACGGCGCGCGTCATCCGGACCACCCCGAAGAAGTTGGTGTTGAAGATGGCTTGGGCCTGCGCGATCGAACTCTCTTCCGCTCCGCCTGGAGCGACCCCGAAGCCCGCGTTGTTGACCAGCAGGTCGATGCGGCCTTCCCGCTGAATCAGCGTCTGGACGGCGGCCTCAACCGACTCGTCCTGGGTCACGTCCAGGGACAACATGTCGAACAGTTGCCCGCCGGGCCGGCCGCCGCGCCTGCTGGTGCCGTAGACCTGGTAGCCGGCTGTTGCGAGCCGCTCCGCGGTCTCTTTGCCGATGCCTGAGGAGGCGCCCGTCACGAGCGCAATTTTGTTTTCAGTAGCCATGGTGTTTTCTTTCAGGGTGTGGATACGGGATGGGGAACGACCGGCCTAGGGCGCCGTTGCATTGATTTCACATGATGTTTGTCATATATGTGGGCGAGCGAAAGGCCGATAGGCGCTGTGTCTTGATTTCAGGTGGAAGTGCGGGCAGGGGCCGCAACGGGGGCCAAGTGCTTGATGGCGGCCTCGCGCAGGCTGTCTGCCAGTGCGGGTTCGTCAACGGTGCGGGCCAGCAGCAGGGTGCCGACCATGGTGGCTAGGGCCACCATCGCCCGTTCGTGGGCGCCGGGCTGTCCCCAGTCAGGGGACTGGCGAGCGACAAAATCAATCGTTTCCTTGATGTGCCGGGTGGTCGCGCGGCGTATCTCGGGCGCCTGGCGTACTGTTTCCGATCCCAGCGCCACCAGGGGGCATCCCATTTCAACCTGCTCGAGGTGCTCAGGCGAGAGGTAGCTGCGCACCATGGATTCCAGTGCCTGCTCTGTGGGCACGCCAGCTACCACGCCTGCAGCCAGGGCAGCGGCGTCGGCGCAGGCGCGGGTGGCCGCTTCGGCCAGCATGGCCTCGCGCGACGCGAAGTGGGCGTAGAACGCGCCATGCGTCAGGCCGGCTTCTTTCATGATGTCGGCCACGCCGGTGCCGCTATAACCGCTGCGGCGGATGGCCCGCGCGGCAACGGACACGATGCGGTCGTGTGAGGCTTCTTTGGCGGCGGTTCGGGCGTTGACTTTGGTGGGATGTGCGTTTCGCATGATGCATATCATATATGTTTTGCCGCAAGCATGCAATCGGCCCCGGTTTTAGCCGTGCCGGCGCGAATTACCCACCGGTCAGTGCCAGTCGATGACAGGCAAAGACAGGCAAGAACGCACTACGGCAGCAAGCCTAGCCAGTGCAAGGTCAGCAGCGCGACCTGCCACACCACGTGCACCGACACGAGCGCGCCTATGCCGAGCAGCAAGCCGCGCAGCAATTCGCCGGTGCTGGACTTGGCCTGGGCCTCGTCGTTGGAAGGCTCGCCGTGCTCGTCGATGTCAAGGACGGGGAGTTCGATAAGGGGGATCTGGATTGAAGTGTTCATGCGCTACATCTTCAAATCCGGCGCGCGGCGCGGTGTCGGCGAAAACCATTTTCGTACTTCGGTGCCCGCCTACAAAAAAGTCCTGCAAATGGAGGAGGTAACGCGTTCGGAGCGGGGCTGCAAAGAAAACCGGTGCGTGGCCGGGGTCGCGGGCCGGGTCCAGCCGCTATCAAAAGAATAGCTTCCAGTGCAGGTGTCTATTGGGCTGCAGCCACTTTTTTCATAAAATTCCTGGCGCGCCTTCAGAGAATCCGGTTAAACCACAGCAGTGACAGGCTCGCCGACACCAAGGCCAGCGCGGCGGCGACGAGCGCCAGCAGCCCGGAAATCTCCGTCTCTTTCTTCTCAATCGCCAGCCGCGAACTCAGCGTCTCATAAACCTTTTTCAAGTCGGCTGCGGTGCCGGCATAAAAGTACTCGGCCTGCGTGGCGCGGGCGATGCCTTTGAGGGTTTCTTCGTCGAGCTTGACGCGCATGGACCAGCCTTCAAAGCCAATCGTCTCGCCGTCTACCGTGCCCACGCCGACGGTGTAGACGCGCACGCCGCGGTCGGCGGCGGCTTTGGCGGCGTCCAGTGAGTCGACGCCGGTGGTGCGCTGGCCGTCGGTCAGCAAAATGATGGCACCCGAGGTGTAGGAGCCGGGGGCGACGGGCACGAACTCCTTCTTGGCGTCTTTGTCGGGGGTCAGGGCCTGGTCGATGGAAGTGCCGCGCGGTTTTTCGCGGCCGTATTGCATGGAGGCGAGGTCTATGCCCGCGTCAGGGAAGAGCTCGGCCAGCGAGACGACGATGCCGTTGCCAATCGCCGTGCCGCGTTGCAACTGGAACTTGTCGATGGCGACGACCAGGTCTTCGCGGCTCAACGTGGGTTGCTGCACGACGGAGGCGGTGCCGGCAAAGGCGACGATGCCCACGCGCACATTGCGCGGCAAGTCCGCGAGGAAAGCCTTGGCGGCATTCTGCGCGGCGACCAGGCGATTGGGCAGTACATCGCTGGCGCGCATGCTGCCCGAGACGTCCATGGCGAGGATGATGGTTTCGCGCTGCGAAGGCAGGCTGATGACGGCGAAGGGCCGTGCGGCGGCGAACAGCATCGCGGCAATCGACAGCAAAAACAACAGCGGCGGAACGTGCCGGCGAAAGCCCTGGCCGCGGCCCATGGCTTCGCGCACGATGGACAGGCTGGCGTAGCGCAGCACGTTCTTCTTTTTGCGGCGCAACAGCCAGATATAGACCAGCACCAGCAGCGGAATGGCCAGCAGCAGCCACAAAAATTCCGGCCACAGAAAAGTCGGCAAAGGCAGTTTGGACATCGGGGCGGTGAGCCAGCTGAAGTTCATGGTGAAGAGTCCTTGGCCGCGTCAGGCCGCGTGCTTCAGGTGGGCAGGCAGTGCGCCGCGGGCGGCACCCGACGTGCGGCTGCGGCGCTTGCGCAAGTCGGTAAAGCGCATGATGGCGTCGACCAGATTGTCGTCGGTCGACAACTCCAGCGTGTCGACGCCGGCGCGCGCCAGCGACTGCCGCAGCTCGGCCTCGCGCTGGGCCGCGATACGGGCAAAGCGTTTGCGAAAGCCGGCGTCATGCGTGTCGACAAGCAGTTGCTCGCCGGTTTCGGCATCGCGGATGGGGATGAGGCCAAGGTCGGGCAGGTCCAGCTCCAGCGGGTCGAGCAGGCGCACGGCCACCACCTCATGGCGGCGGGCGAGCTGGCCCAAAGGCTTTTCCCAGCCGGGCTCGGTGATGAAGTCGGACACCACAAACACGGTGGAGCGCCGGCGCACCAGGTTGGCTGCGGATTCAAGCAGCTCGTGCAGCCGGGTGGCGCCGAGGACGGTGCTTTCAGGCCTTGCCTGCAGGGTGTGCAGCAAATGCAGCACATGGTGGCGGCCGCCGCGTGCGGGAATCACGGCGTCAACACCCGAGCCGTAGAGCATGGCGCCCACGCGGTTGCCGTGGCGCGTGAGCATGCGGGCCAGCACGGCGACGAATTCGGCGGAGACATTGCGCTTGCGCTGCTCACTGGAGCCGAAGTCCATCGAGGGGCTTAAGTCAAGCAGGAACCAGGCGCTCATCTCGCGGTCTTCGGTGAAGACGCGCACATGCGGTTGCTGCAGCCTGGCGGTGACGTTCCAGTCGATGTGGCGCACGTCGTCGTGGTGCTGGTATTCGCGCAGGTCGGCCAGGTCCATGCCGGCGCCGCGCAGCAGCGTGCGGTAGTCGCCTTGCAGCAGGCCGTCGAGCCGGCGCAGCACGGTCCACTCCAGCCGGCGCAGCAGTTGCTCTGCGCTGGCGGCGGGCGTGGGAGTTGACTGGCTAGGCTGCGAGTTTTTCATGTTCCAGCGGCTTGGCCGGTTGGGGAATTTTTGCCATGATTTTTGCAACGAGGCCATCTGCCGACAGCCCTTCGGACAGCGCTTCATACGACAACACCAGCCGATGCCGTAGCACGTCCGGCACCAGGTCCGTCATGTCTTCAGGCAGCGCATAACTGCGGCCGCGCAACAGGGCCAGGGCGCGCGCGCCTTCGGTCAGGTTGATGGTGGCGCGCGGGCTGGCGCCGAAGGTAATGAAGCGCTGCAAATCCTTAAGGCCATGCCTGGTCGGGTTGCGTGTGGCCGACACCAGGCGCACGGCGTATTGCACCAGCGAAGGGTCGACATAAATACGGCGGCACTCGGCCTGCAGCGCGGCCAGTTGTTCGGTGGTGGCCACGGCGCTGACGGCGACGGCCGGGCCGGTCACGCGTTGCACGATGACAAACTCTTCGTCGTCGGTGGGGTAGTCCACCAGCACTTTCATCATGAAGCGGTCGACCTGCGCCTCAGGCAACGGGTAGGTGCCCTCGGTTTCGATCGGGTTTTGCGTGGCCATGACGAGGAAGGGCTCGGGCACCTTGTGCGTGGTGCCGGCTATCGTCACCTGCCGTTCCTGCATCACTTCCAGCAGCGCGCTTTGTACTTTGGCGGGCGCGCGGTTGATTTCATCGGCCAGCAACAGGTTGGTGAAGACGGGGCCCAGCGAGGTGCTGAACTCGCCGGTTTTCTGGTTGTAGATGCGCGTGCCCACCAGGTCGGCCGGCACCAGGTCGGGCGTGAACTGGATGCGCTTGAACTGGCCCTGCACGGTGTTGGCCAGGGTCTTGATGGTCAGGGTCTTGGCGAGACCCGGCACGCCCTCGACCAGCAGATGGCCCTGGGCCAGGATGGCGACCATGACGCGCTCGAGGAAGCGGTCCTGCCCGACGACGACGCGCTTGACCTCGTAAAGAATCTGCTCCATGAGCTGGGCGGTGTCGTGGTTGGCGTTTTGCGGGGTGGTCTGTTCCATGCGGCGGGGTCCTTGGAGGCTGGGGTCAGGAGGTGTGGTGTCGGAAG
>Ga0136846_1238572_pt1 | contig 19997 bp, 13 predicted proteins | sample HopSoiMetagenom2_FD_96841 | JGI IMG/M metagenome (GOLD analysis project Ga0136846, IMG submission 96841) | Grasslands soil microbial communities from Hopland, California, USA - 2 Assembly 2016 (version 4) | ecosystem: Environmental > Terrestrial > Soil > Grasslands | place: USA: Hopland...
TATTTCGAGCGTGTCCGAGCAGCACGCCAAAAGGCACCTGATCTAGGCGCAAAGCGCAGCCATAGCGGGCTATGGCGAGCATTTGCAACGACGAGCAGGGGACTTTTGGCGTGATGAGCGGGCATGATCGAAATACTCTCAGCCTCTCAGGACAACCCACGGCTTCGGTGAAAAGCTCATAAGCGGGCGAGCCATCCCAAACCCTTGAACAACATCAGCAGCGACACGGCGCAACTTGTCAGGGCGAATATCTGCTGGAGCCGCACGCCTGCGACACGCGCCGCGATGCGCCGCCCGATGAGCAGCGCGGCGACTGAGCCAGCCGCGAACGGCAACGCAACATTCCATTCGATCGATCGCTGCATCGCTGCCGCGCCCACCCCGCTGACAGATACCAGCGCGATCACGGCCAGCGAGGTGGCCAGGATGCTCCGTGGTGCCAGGTTCGTGAACCGCGTGAGCGCGGGCACGATGACGAACCCACCGCCGACGCCGAGCAGCCCGCTGAGCAGGCCGGAGGCGACGCCCGTGGCCGCGAGGAGGCGGGCACAGGGCAGCGTCCACAACAAGCGCCCTTCCTGCGGGTTGACGACGCAAGGCCAATGAGCGTGCTTCGACGCATCCGCTGGCGTCGCAGTCTGCATGGAGCGCAGCAGCATTCTCAGCGCCACATAGGCGAGCACGACGGCGAAACCGACAGTCAATGGGCCGTTGGGCAGATTGCGCGCGAGGCGCAGGCCCAGCGGAGCGAGCGCCATGCCTGTGATGCCGATCAACGCGGCAGCGCGGTAGCGGACGATTCCTTCACGCAGCCCCAGGATCGCTCCGAAACCCGACGCGAGGCCGACAGCGATGAGACCGACTGGCGCCGCCTGAGCAATCGGCAGGTGCAAGCCGAGCACGAGCAACGGAACGGCGAGGATGCCGCCTCCAGCACCGGTCAAGGCGAGGATCAGGCCGACGACCGCACCGAGCCCCAGGACCTCGAGACTCATTGGCATCTCGGCCAGCTCACGGAGCCACCTCAGGCTGCGCCTGCCATTCGCGCCCCTTGAGCATGGCCTTCCAATACAGCGGCGCAAGGATGTGCTGCTTGAGATACCAGGCTGCACGCGAAGGCCGGGTGCCATCGATGAGCCATTTGGGAAATGTTGGCGCGACCTTGCCGCCGTAGAGGAACTCCGCGAGGACGATCTTGCCCCGCTCCACCGTGAGCGGGCAGGCCCCATAGCCGTCATAGCGTGCCTCGCCCGTTGTTCGGCCTAGCCAGGCCAGAACGTTGTGCGCCACCACCGGAGCCTGCTTGCGGACCGCGGCGGCCGTCTTCGCATTCGGCGTGTTGCCGACGTCGCCGAGCGCGAAGACGTTCGGGAAGCGCTTGTGGCGCAGCGTGGCCGGCTCGACATCGACCCAGCCGGAGGCATCCGCCAAGGGGCTGGCGCGAACGAAGTCCGGCGCCTTCTGTGGCGGCACGACGTGGAGCAGATCAAACTCGCGCGTGACGATGATGTCCTCGCCGCCGGGGCCGGACTTGCGGAACGTCGCCAGGCGGGCTGGTCCGTCGACAGCCACCAGCGTCTCGCCGAAGTTCAGTCCGATGCCGTACGCCTGCACGTATTCCATCAGGGCCGGCACGTAGTCCTGAACGCCGAAGAGCACGGCACCGGCGTTGCAGAACTGGATGTCGACTTCCTTGAGCACACGTTGGCGCCGCCAATGGTCCGCCGAGAGATACATCGCCTTTTGCGGCGCGCCGGCGCACTTGATTGGCATCGGTGGCTGGGTGAAAACAGCGCGACCGCCGCGAAGCCGCTGTACGAGTTCCCAGGTGTACGGCGCAAGGTCGTAGCGATAGTTTGACGTGACACCGTTGCGGCCCAGCGTCTCGGCCAACCCCGAGATCGCCTGCCAGTCCAGCTTCAGACCGGGGCACACGACGAGTTGGCGGTACTTCACCGCACGGCCGCCGTCGAGAATCACTGCGTTTCGATCGGGGTCGAAGGCGGCGACCGCGGACTTGATCCATTGCACGCCGGGCGGCAGGACCGACGCGATGGTGCGAGCGGTGGCCCCAGGCTCGAACACACCCGCTCCGACCATCGTCCACCCAGGCTGGTAATAGTGGGTGTCGGCCGGGTCAATCACGGCAATGTCCAGACCGGGACTTCGAGCAAGCAGGCTCGCGGACACTGCGATCCCGGCCGCGCCTCCGCCAACGATCACGATCTGGTGGGAAGCTTCGGCGCGCATGTCGCCCGAGGAATGCCGTGGCAACACCGAGGGTGCTGGCGTAGAGCGATGAGTGTTCATTGAATTGTTGGCTTGTAGTGGTTGATAAATCAAAGAACGTCTTGACTCATGAGGACGACCTGACCGCAGAGGTGACAGGGTCGCACAGGCCTTCGACCTGCAGGGAGCCGCGGTGGATGTCGCTCAAGATCGCATCTTGGGCCATGTCCTTAATTCAAGACTCATGCCAATGTCCAAGACATGGGAGGGACAGACGCATGTCATTGACATACAAAAACTTTTCTCGCTACCAGCCGCAGCCAATGCTTTCGCGACAAGGGACACCCTCCCTCGATGGCAGCGCCATGGCAGCAAAATGGCAGTCTTTTGGCAGTGCCCGCCACAGTCGGCAGAATCACGGGCTTCGCGCCGTCCGGCGCGCCTCCCGAAACCAGGACATGGCCGCCTCCCCCGTCACACGTGCAAGCCTCATGACGACCCCGGTCGACATGACGTCGACTCCGCAGGTGCAGTCCTTGATCTCCTATCTGGAACACGATGCGGCACCCATGATCGTGCTCGATCCGCAGTACCGCATCCTCGCTGCGAACACGGCATACCAGCGCCAATTCGGAACCGATGGCAAGCCGTATCTGGGCCACAAGTGCTTTCGCGTCTCGCATCACTACGACGTTCCGTGCGACCAGGCCGGTGAACATTGCCCGATGAAGCGAGCCACGGAACTCAAGGCACCCGACCGCGTGCTGCACATCCATCACACGCCGCGGGGCCCCGAACACGTCGACGTGGAACTGCGCCCCATATTCGATGAACGGCGCGAAATCGTCGCTTACGTCGAACGCCTCGCGACCGTGCGCCATGCTTCGGTGAGGCCCAGTGCCGAGGGCCTGGTGGGCCGGTCGGCCACATTCATCGCCGCGCTTGAAGCTGTGCAACGTGTCGCGCCATCGACGCTGCCCGTGCTGCTGCTCGGCGAATCGGGCACAGGCAAAGAGCTGTTCGCGCGCGCCGTGCACGAAACGAGCAACCGCGCGAGCCGGCCATTCGTGGTGGTGGATTGCTCGGGTCTCACTGAAACGCTGTTCGAGAGCGAATTGTTCGGTTATGAACGGGGAGCCTTCACGGGGGCGCACACGCGCAAGATCGGCCTCGTCGAGACGGCCCAGGGCGGCACCCTGTTTCTGGACGAGATGGGCGATGTGTCACTTGCGCTGCAAGTGAAGCTGCTGCGGCTGATCGAGTCTGGAACTTTTCGACGCGTGGGAAGCGTCGAGACACAGAAGGCCGACATCAGGCTCGTGGCTGCCACTCACAAGCCCTTGCAGGACATGGTCGCCGACAGGCTCTTTCGCCAGGACCTTTACTACCGAATTGCGGCGTTTCCGATCCACCTGCCACCGCTGCGCGAGCGCCTGGACGACATTCCGACGCTCGTCGACTCCATCCTCCGGCGCGGCGGCTGCGGCAAGCACCCCGTCTCAGTCAGGCCCGAGGCCTTGGTCAAACTCCAGGCATATGACTGGCCCGGCAACATCCGCGAGTTGCGCAACGTGCTGGAGCGCGCACGGCTCTTCGCAGACAACGGCGTGGTACGCCCCGAACATCTTCCTGACCACATCATCGAGAAACGACCGTCGCATCGGCCACCACCCGCGGGACAGCCCGGCCCGACAGCGTCGGTTGGGGATGATGAACTACGCCGGATGGCTCACACGACGACACTCACGCGCCAAGCGCTGGCCCAGCGCCTGGGCATCAGCGAGCGAACGCTCTACCGGCGATTGAAATCTCTCGAATAGACATCGATCAAACGGCCGAACTTCGCGCCGCCACCAAGTGCAAGATTCACTTTTGCATTGCCATAACAGGATCGGGGACGAAGGCATGCGTGCCCTCGCCGACAACACCCTGGATGGGGAGCCGTTTAAGGCTCGCAGTGAACATGGGTGTCTCGCACGAATAGTTGATTTGTTGAGCCAATCAACAGCTTGATTGCTGCTCGCCGAATCGGTCAACGCGGAACACCCTTGCGACAAAGAACTATGGCACGCGCAGGAGGCCTTTCTTTCAGGCATCGCCATCACGAAGAACGTTCACGGAATGATTCCTTGGGTGGCTGCGCCTTGCCTGTGAAGGTCAGTCAATCGCTGGCTTTCGTGACTGTTCTTGACTGGGCTACCCTTGACGAGATGGGGCATCTCCCCTGTAACAAGGGCGAAATCCACGTAACGCGTCCGTTTTGCCACAGCCACACACTCAATCGTGATTTCTGACTTGTTTACTTCTGTAAACATCAGTTCTGATCAATACTAGAATCAAATCGTCATACCTGCCCGGGCACCCCAGCCTTGGGATGACACCCCGCACCCCAGAGAGGTAGAGGTCTGAACGTGGTCCAGGAAATCATCCGGTTTGGCTCCTGTGAGGTTCGAATCGCCTCCCGCGAGATCTTTGTCGATGGCGAATTGCGTGTGCTTGAACCCAAGCCATTCGATTTGCTGGCCTATCTGATCCAGCACCGGCACCGCACAGTGTCGCGGGACGACTTGCTGGAGAAGTTGTGGCCCGACGAAACCGTCACGCCGAGCGTCGTCGCCCGCGCCATCATGAAGGCACGGCAGGCGATCGGGGACAATGGGACCCGGCCACGATTCATCCGCACCCTGCACCGGCACGGCTATCAATTCACCGGAGACCTTGTCACCATTCAAGTGAATGCCAGCGCAGCGTCACCGCGATTGCCTGCATCGAATGCTTCTCCGACGGCACCTGAGCCCGTCACTCTTGCGGTGCTGCCGTTCCAGAACAACACGGGCAGCGCTGATCTGGGCTGGGTGGAACTGGGACTCATGTCAATGGTGACGCAAGCGCTTGGCGCGGATCCAAGCATCACTTTGCCGCCGGTTGCCAAGCTGCTTCAGGCGCATTCCATCATCGATCGGGATGTGCCCCGACAGGCAAAGCAGACGCACCTGAGCCAGGTTCTGGGCGTGCGTCACATTGTCGAAGTGAGTGTCGGCGGCAATGAGAACGCGTACTGGTTCGACTACACCATCTTTCCGTCGCAGGCCTGCGAGCGGCTCATTGCATCCGACTTGACGACGCTTGCTGAGCGCCTCGCCGAGGCGATCAGGGGCTCCGTCAAAGGCACCGTGGCAGGCGGGCTCGCACGCAGCGAGCCGGTCGACGATCCGCTCGTCCATCAGGTGATGGTGCGCGCCTTGCAGGCGCTTGCGAGGCAGCATTGGTGCAAAGCGGTCAACCTGTTGAGTGTGGCTCTGGACATCACAGCGAACGATCTTCCGGTGCGTGTGGCATTGCTTGAGGCCTTGGCTGGTCAAGGGCACGAGGATGCCTTGCCTATGGGCTGGGGCCTTCTGGAACTTGCGGGGAGCAATGGCGACACGGACCTCGCCATCACAGTGCACTTGGCGCTGGGCCGCGCACTTCTCGAGCGCCATGACGACACCACGAGCGAAGACCACATGAGGCGAGCTCTTGAGCTCGCCGCCGTTCTTGGCAGGGCGCAAGAGCAATTCACGGCGCGCGTCCTTTTATCCACCTTGGCTCTGCGCAGGCGCGAGTTCGACGTCGCCGAAGCGCTGCACACCGAACTCGACTGCGCTTCGCCAAGGCGCCTGACCGATGCCCTGAACCACAAAAGCAACATCGCCGTGCTCGCGACAAGAAGAGGGGATGTCGTGCAAGGCATGCAGCTTGGACGCAAGATCGTTGCCCAAACCAGGCAGCACCGCCTGGACCAGCTGTTCATTAACGCTTCGCTGGACCTTGCTCGATCTTGCTTCGAACTGGGCCTCGTGCATGAGGCCACAGAACACGCCGAAGCAGCACTCTCTGTGGCAATTGAGTGTGCAGAGCATGCCAGGACCGCAAAACTGGCGGAGTTCCTGTGCCTGGTGTACCGCTGCCTGCGCGAACCGTCCAGGTGCGTCGATGTGCTGGCACTGGTCGATGTGATGCTCGATACACGTCCCACCGTCCGCGCCTCGATGCTGGCGGCACGGGCACATCACGAAGCCGCCTGCGGCGCCTACAAGGTGGCCGCACGGCTGATGCGTGAATCGATGGATCTTCGGCTACGCCACGATTACTCGGCCTGCATCCGGCACACGGCACAGTGGCTGGTGTTCACGCTCGCACAAGCGGACGAGCATGACGCCGCACAAACAGCATGCGTGGACTTCCGGGCTCTTCCCCTTCCGGGCATGGACCGACAGTCCCAAGTACTTTTGGAGCTTTGCTGCAGGGTATCCCTGGACCTCAAGGAAGCACCGCCCAAGTTGGACGCTGACTTCAGCGCCGTTGTCGACTCCGCACCCGTGGGGTTCTGGCGAGCTTGCGCAACGATGAACATCGCATGGCTGGCCATTGAAAGAGAGCAACTGGGAACTGCGGAACAGCTGCTCCAGCGCCTGGGGCCATGGCTCAGCGAATTGCCGATGGGCAGGGAGCTGGATGCAAGGTACAAGTTCGCCAAGGACATGAATGCGCAGGCGGCGGGGACGCACCGGCGCCTCGCCCGAAGCGTCGATTCATTGCCTGCCTACCTGGAGCAGGTGGGGTCGATGCAAGAGAAATTGGTTCACGCCCGCGCCTCTCGCCCGTTCAACTCTTCACCGCTTCGCGATGAACCCGCAGGGGCCGCCGCCCTTCCCCCGCCTGCATTCACCGTCTACAAGCCTGAAGCCGGTGCCTGCGAACGCGCAACATAGTCGCTGAACAGGCCTTCGATGTGTGCTCGAGATCTCCCAGCGCTTCAAGACTCGGCATGGCAATGGCGGCGATGACGGAGCATTGCGATGCCCCTCGATATATAGGCCGGCGCGACATCGGTGGCCCCCGCGGCCCTGTAGTACTGGCGGCTCGTCAGCGCATCGGACACCTTGGCTCCCGCCACGGATAGGAACATGGCAATACCAAACGCACAATCGGCACCCAGCGACGGTATCGTCGTCAGGTTCGCGGAGTTCGAACTCGATGCGGGGACGCGGGTGCTTCGGCACGTCAACGACGTCAAACCGATGGAGCCACTTCCATTCGACCTTCTTCTCTACCTCATCAAGCATCGCCAGCGGGTTGTGACGAAGGAGGAACTTGCCAAGGTCATTTGGGCGCGCGATTTTGTCTCCTCAGCCTGCGTCGCGCGGGCTGTCATGAAAGTGCGTCACTCCATTGAAGACTCGGCGAGCGAGGGCTTTATCCGAACCGTCCCGCGCGTCGGCTACCAGTTCGTCGCCGACGTGAAGGAAACGCAGTCGCAACCAGCTGCAGGATCTTCTGCTACAGCGCCGTCAGCAGCCACCGGGACCAAAGGCCCGATGGTCGCTGTGCTCCCGTTCACGAATTCAGTCGGCGACCCGCGACTGGACTGGATCAGGCTCGGCCTCATGTCGGTGCTGACAGGTCATCTCGCGGCAACCCATCGGGTGTCGGTCGCACCGACGGAGACGGTTTTGAGCTCGCCCCCCCCAGAAAAGCCCACTGCGCCGCGCAACGAGGTGGTCAGCGCACTGTGCGCCACGAACGGATGGACGCATGCAGTCGAAGTGGACGTCACCCGCTCCTCCGCCGGCTTTGTCGCGACGATCACTTTGCATGCGAAGGGCGAGCAACACACCCGCAAGGTCACTGATGCCGCGCTGGAAGCCCTGCCGCGCGCGATCACGCAGGAGGTCGTGGGCATCATCACCGGCGAGCGCATACCTACCCTGCTGTCCCACCATGACGACCCGCTCGCGACTCAAGTCCTTTCGCGTGCGATGCAGGCATTGATGAACCGACAATGGCGAGCCGCGGCGAACTTGTTCAAAGTCGTTCTCGACATGGAGCCGCACAACTTCCGGGTCCAGATTGAATACCTGCACGCGCTTGCATCTCTGAACGATCCAGCCTGCGCGGCCCTCGGGCAGCGCCTGCTCGACATTGCCGAGTCGACCGGCGACCATGAAAGCTGTGCCGCCGTCCGGCGCGCGCTCGGAAAGATGCACCTGAAGCAGGGCAAGGTCGCGATCGGCCGAAGCCACCTCGACAAGGCCTTCGCGCTGTCGAGCCAAGGCACTCATCAGGGCGACACGCTCGAGACCCTCGAGCTCCTCTTCACTGCGTCCCTTTCGCAGAATGATTTCGCCGAGGCCGAATCGTATGCACAGAAGGTGCGCGCCCTCAGCGAGACCTCCAAGTGCCAGAACGCCGCAGTCTCGTACGCAAACCTCTGCGCCATGCTTGCGGATAGAAGAGAGGAATACTCCCATTCGCTCGAACACTCGCGCGAAATGCATCGCCTCGCAAAACAGGAGCAGGTCGATTCTTCGCGCGCATCCCGAGACTGGTACACAGCAGCGAGCGCGAGTGTCCATTTGGGCCTTCTCAAGGAGGCCGCAGCAAACTTGCAAGGGCGGCTCGACCAAGCAATCGCGGATCGGCACTGGCATCGAGCCAGCCGCATTGCTGCCATGCACGCGTGCATTTCACTTGAGCAACGCTTGCCAAGCCGGGTCGAGACTGCCATCGAACTCATCACGTCGAGGGCCGATCCGCTGGCTTTGTGCCGCCCTTCCATCTGGACCGCACACGGCTACCTCTGCCTGGCGAACAGGCGGTTCGCGGAGGCCGCGGAACATCTTGGCCGGGCAATCGAGCAATGGCGCCGCGATGGCATCGCGCACGATGAGCACACCATCTTTCCCTGGTACGTCATCTCGCTCATTCAGGCGGGCTTGAAGGACAGGGTCGACGAGGAGCTGGCCACGTCGCGCGGCATCGCTTATCGGCGCGACATGCTGCTTCAGAACGGGGTCATGTATTGCGATGCGATGAACCAGCATTCACAGGGAAAGGTCGAGACCGCGGTGGCGACGCTCGATTACATCGTCAAGAAGTCCAAGCCGCGCATCTTCAAGGCTTGGGCTTGCCTGGATCTCGCATGGCTGCATGCCGAGGCAGGAAGGCGGACCCTCGCCCAGCAAACGCTCAGGGACCTCGGCCCCTGGCAGCACACGCATCCATTCGCCCCCGCCGTTCGTGCGCGCATTGCGTTCGCGGCAGGCGACTTCGCAGACGCATTGGCGTGCCACGACCAGTACTTCGCGGAAATCGAATCCGACCAGGAATCGGCCTACATGTATGAATTGCGTGATGCATACGCAAGAGCCGCGTCTGGCCACGTCGCCGAAGTCCGCCTGCGCAATGCTCCTGTATTGCCGAGCCGGGCTTGACAACGGTATGGGCGGCTGACACGGGAGTCCGACCTTGTCACAAACGGGCGCAGCCACTCTCGATTCGCGGATCGCTCGCAAGCGAATCACTCATCCGTCATATGGAAGTCATGACTTGAAACCCATGCCGGTGGATTCTTGATTCATGGTTGCCACAGGTAGTAACTCAAGTACGCCGTCCTATCGGATCTGCCGCATGCCGGATGTTCCCCTGGACATGGATACGATGAAAGTCCGCAAGGCACTCACAGCCATGTCGATTTGCGCCGTGAGCACCAGCTGGCTCATGTCGGTGGCCGGCCTGTCCCGCAGGCAGCTCGCCGAGCTCTTGCGAACGCTCGAACAGCAAATGGTTCTTCTCGGTCCCTTCGATTGCAGCCAACCCGCCATGCAAGTGCCGCCGCAGCAAAAGCATCAGCATTGGTCCACCTGGAAAGAAGTTCGCGATTTTCTCAAGCGGCAAGTGTCTCTTGAAGGTTGGTGTACGAGCCGCTTGATGCGCGGGACGTCGACGATGCGCGATCGATCAAGGTTCTTCCACTCATCGTCCTTTGTCGATCAGTACACCTCTCCTTGGGTCGAAAGCGATGCCGCTTCACTGCCGACGTGCACGCACCGACCCAACCCATGAGGCGCTGAAAGCATGTTTCAAACCATTCGCAAGTTCTTCGCGGACCCTGATCGACATGTGCTGCGCGACGAGATGACTCGGGCGGTGAATGACGGTCTCGACCTTCCCGCCGCGATTGCCGCACACGAACAATGGACGCGGCGCCTGGACGCCTTTTTGCGCGGCGATTCCACCGAAGATCTGCGGCCGGAGACCGTCTGCTTCGACGACCGCTGCGAGCTTGGAAAGTGGATCCATGGTCCCGGCCGGGCGAGGCTTGGACATTTGCCGCTGTTCACCTCACTGCTCGAGGATCATCGGCAGTTCCACTTTGACGCCGCAAAGGTGGTGACTTTGACCCGCTCCCGCCTGACGGATGAAGCGGCCCGGACAATGGCAGGCCCCTACCGGAAACACGCTGAACGCGTCACTGGCGCGCTGCAGGAATTGATCGACGTCACCAGCGGCTCGACGCGTAGTTCCGGCGAATTTCATCGGTCACGAAAATTACTTGAACGAGGTCGCGCTCCGAAAGCGGCCTGAGAGGCTGAGCTTGGAGATTCTTCGCCACACGGCTGCGCCGCCATGCGGGAGCCGCTCGGCACAACGTTTGAGTGTGGTGAATCTTGGCCGAGACCGCGCCCCTGGGTCCGGCCAAGCGAAGCGACGCTACCGCTTCACACCACTTCGCGGCGCATGTTCAGGAAGGTGAAATTCTTGATCGTCTCGCGAAGGCGCTTTTCGCACAGAGTCTGGATCTCGATAATCTTGAACCCCGCAACATTGCGCCCCTCCCGGACTTCCTTCCAAAGCAGCTCTACCTTGGCACCGATGAGGCCGATGGTGTCGACGAACATCAGGAAGTCGAACTGGGCGTTGAGTTCAAGCGAGGGGTCGTGATCGAAGCTGGCGTTGATGCCACCGGCCGAGATGTCGTTGAGCGTTCCCTCCAGCCGCTTGCCGCCAGCCGACACGAAAGCCGCCGTCTTGGCGATGTTCTTCACCGGCAGGAAACGGTTGCACGATGCCAACGGCTTGACGTTGCGCATGCGCTTGAACAGCTCGGTCTTGATGACGTTAGCTCGCAAGGTCGCTACCGCCGCCAGCTTGTTCGACTGATAGAAGGAAGCGATGCTTGCCGCCTTCTCGCCGGAGCTACGCGACTCGGCAGCTGATCTCACCTCTTCCACGCGGATGCGCACAGGGTAGTTGGGGTTAATGAAGTTGTGGAAGTCCACGTGCAGGGATTCGATCGTGAAAGCCGCTTGCGAGCGAGTCCAGTGGCTGAAGTGGTGATAGTGGGCATACATCGCCTGGCGAGCCGCCTCGATCAGCATGATTCCTGGGACATGCTCCTGGTGCCGGCGGAAGTAGATCGAGTTAGTCGTGTCGATCACCAGATTGACATACATGGAACGAGGGCGGCTGAACGAAGGCAGCCTGTCGAAAATGTTCGAGATTGCGACCCGGTCTTTGTCCTTCAGGTGGTCTGGCCGCTCCACGAAGGCTTGCATGAGCTGCACCTCGTCGATTTCGTCAACGGCGTCAGCGTGCAGAACCAGTGCGCTGCCCGTGTCGGTGTAGTACCTCGCCAACAGCGAGGAGTCGACCGCAGCCCGGCCGCACATCCATGATTTATCCAGGCAAGTCGGCAGGCTGCGCAAATACAAGCGGCCTGACTGCAGACTGCTGGCTGCAGCCGCACCGGGCCGATAGAAGCGGCGCAGTTCGGCACGATCGATATCGTCAAGCTCTGGGTTATCCAGCAGCTTCTCGTCGAAGGATGCGGGAATCGGAACGCGTTCATTGCATACGAGGACGTCCTCTTCGAACTCCTTATGTACCGTGTACGGCGAAATCTGTTGTATTTCGGGGGCGCCGATGAACATTGAGCCTCTTGACTTGGTCTTGGAGAAGAATGCCTGCGGCCGGAAAAACTCCTAGCCTCAGGGACTGCGAGAACGTGACCTGCCTACAACTGCTGGGCAGCCGCCCCCCAACAAAAGGGGTCCACTGCCTTAGCAATATCCGTGCTGCGCTATTCCGAATAGCTTGTGGCAAGTCGGAAGACCGGGCCACGGACGACAAGCCGCGCTCGATTGAACCTTAAATCTTGGGCCGCCGCTACCAGCGTTTCCCCATGGTTCAGATGCATAACCAACTGCTAGGGGGCTGCAAACGAGTCGCAGAAAAGGGCGGTATTCGCCGCACCAACAAGGCGTTTTCGCCCGGCTGCTCACGGCTTCGCGTCCCAGTACGCCCGACTTGAGATCTATCGGTATCTTCGAGGTATCTGAAGAACTGCAGGGAACCAAATAGATGAATCAAGGACACGTTACGTCCCAACGAGGGGCCATCGATGCGCCGCCACAGATTCCTATCGGCGATCGGGGAGAGTGGCTGCGTGATGCTGCGCTAGCAGTTGGCGTTTCGGAGCATGTGGCGGACGAGTTTTCACGGTCCGGCTGCATGCAGCTGGGCGACATCGGATTGCTGGCGTACCCTTTGCTCCAACCCGAAGGCCCGTGGGCCGTCGTGGCACACATGCCTCGGCCGACTGCAGTGAGCGAGTCAGCTTGGATGTCCGCATTGCTGGCGGCCAATACGCACATCACGCTCATCAAGGATGCAGCGTTCGCGTTGGACAAGGAGGGTAACGGGGTTCTCGTGCTGCGCATTCCAATGGAGCATGCCGATGATCCTTTGCTGTTTTCGACCGATCTGCTCGGCGTTCTGACGGCATCTCTCACTTTGCGAGAGATGACGCAAGCCGCCCCGTCATCTGTTGGCGTCGAACAGGCGTCCTCGTCTGTGCAAGAGCCGGAAATCGATTTCGACGTTGCTGCCGCCCTTGCTGTGCCGGCCTCGATCACGGATTTGGTGTGTGAGGCGCGCGCATTTCTGGGGCTGGAGAAGGTTTCCGCCCTGAGCAGCGAAGGGGTTGATCAGCTGCGGATCAAGGACCGGGACGTCAGCATCGCGTGCGACTTGGCTGCACAGGTGCTCGTCATGTCAGCCGATCTTGGAGCAGATGCCCTGGGAACCGCGGATCGATGCCGCGCTGCCTTGCTCTCGAACTCGGAACTGATGCTGTTCATGGGTCTCAGCGTGGCCGCAGCTGGAGGCGACTGCCAATTGCATGGACGCTTCCGTGTAGCGGGTACGAGTGGCAGCTTTCTGGCCCATTGGCTCGAGGGCTTCGCTGCGGTAGCAACCTCCCTCCGGGCAGATTACCAGGCCGAAGCTTCGGCCCAAGAGAAACCAAAAGTTACCACCTCCTGAGGCAAACGGATCATGAATTTCATCAACAACATCAAAGATAGGTTCTGCATCACGGCGTCACGGGTCCTCGAGGGTGACCAAGACGTGCGCCCCCCCCGACCTTCCACCCCTGGTGCCCCCGGTGGTCTTGCTTCGCTCCGCTCGCGAACCCCTTCCACTGGCAGAGAAACCATTGCTCCGCGCGGGACGACATCACCTTTCGTGCTGAATCAAGAAATTCAAGCAGAAGCTTCCACGTCAGCCTCTGGTGCGCCGGATCAAACGAAGAAGAGAGGGCTCAAGCAAAAGGTCAGGAGCATATTCAGGCGCGGGCATCATTCGAACTCCGAGGCGCCCAAGTCCAGCGAGCTCGATGAGGGCGAGAAGTTCAAGGCCGATTGGCTTAAGCAGGCTCGCGCCGAGAACCAGCCGACTTTGGAGTCCAGAAAGCGCGCCGAGAACGGGGAGACTGTGGTCACACGGCACCTGGACGAATGGCTCAGGAGGCCCGTCGACGAACTTCAGCAGGAGGCACTGTTCGCCCCAGTTGAACGGCCGCGCCTGCTACCCGCAAGCTCCGGCGACGCGGGAGCGAGCACATCGGGTGCAGCTCCGCAGGTGACCTCCGAGCAGACAACGCCCGAGCAACTGACGCCAGAGGGGGTGGACGGCACGGCTGCAGGGCAGCATCCCGAGGCGTCGGCCATCGCCCCCCAGCGGACGGAGTCGCTGGGGCGTGAACTAGGACCACAGGCAGAACCGCTCGCGCCGCAAAGCAGCGAAGCGCTTGCGACCGCCCCCGTTCTGACCGTTCCGGACGAACCTGCCAGCGCTGCCACGGAAGACGCGTCGGGGAGTGAGTCCTCTGATGTGCCAATCCGGGATGAAGAGCCACCCCACCCCGCACCTCCGCAGGCAGCGGATCGCGAATCCGACGCGACGCAAAGCACTGAAGCGCTGGTGACCGCCCCCGCCGCTCGGACCGATCCGGACGAACCTGCCAGCGCTGCCACGGAAGGCGCGTCGGGGAGTGAGTCATCTGATGTGCCACTCCGGGATGCAGAGCTACCCCACCCCGCACCTTCGCAGGCAGCGGCTCGCGAACCCGCCTCGACGCAAAGCAACGACGAGCTTGCGATCGTTACCGTCGATTACCCCTATCCGGACGAACGTGCCGGCGCTGCCATGGAACACGCGCCGGGGAGTGAGTCCCCTGATGTGCCATTCCGGGATGAAGAGCCACCCCAACCCGCACCTTCGCAGCCAGCGGCTCGCGAATCCGCCTCGGCAGATCTGCGTAGAGTCACGTGGGTAGACCAGATCGACGTAGAAGCGCCCGCGGCAAGAGGCCAGCGGATCCAGACATCGACGCAAACCGCGTCTTCGGTAGAGTCTGAGACTCCACCGTCAGTCTCGGCTCCTCGGCCTGAAGGCACGCCCCTACGCGGGATCGACGCGATCTGGGCGGCCGGTCGGCGCGACCTCGTGCGAGCGGCGCGCCCGCTCCCGCCCATTGAAGCCTACGTAACCCGTCGTCTTCTCCGGCCCCAAGAACCGACCAGCGTCCTAACGCCCCCGGCAAGCGAATCGAACCAGGATCAGGCATCGACGTCGACCATGCCTTCAGGGGCACGCGATCGCATCAACCCGCCGCCGATCGTCCCTCCTTCGGATGAACTTGGTCGTCTCGACGGGTCGAATGGCATCGACATTCCTGACGACATCCTGATTCGGAACGTCACTCCTTCGGGTGATCCTGTTCGTCCCGAGGTGTTGCATCCCGAGTTGTTGCCGCATGTCATCGACATTCCTGAGTCGCGCCAAGGGACCGCAGGCTCGGACGGCGTGGAAGCGAGCACGTCGGGCACTTCTCCTGAAGCCCCGCAGGGGCCCTCCGAGCAGCCAACGGCCGAGCAAGTGACGCCAGAGGAGAGTCTGCCAATTGCTTCTTCCACCGCAGACGTCGACCCCGCGGTGACTGAGTCGCCGGGGAGTGGACCGCAGCAGATGTGGGAGCTACCCCCAGTTTTGTTTGGGCTAGGGCGAAGGCGGAGAAGGCCCGCGGGGACTGAGCCGACGGGGAGTGGACCGCAGCCGGAGGAGCGCCAGCCGCACTATTTGACATTCCTGAATAGGATCTCACTAGAGCGAACGACACTGACTAACGTGCTCCGTGGGTCTGGCGCCCTCGCAGGCCATGCCTTGCACCAGTTGGTCGGCACGGGCATGGCGACCTATGCGCGAGAGGCCCTTGCGATCGCAATCACCATGTCCTTGCGGAACCAGCCAGGACTCGCATTAGGGTTGCACACCAGCACATCCATTCTGAACTATGCCCACGAAAGAATGCGCCTTCGCCAGTTGGCACGCAACCCCGACGAAGCCGCGCGCGGCTTCCATGCAGCGACACCGCAAGAGTGGGCAGAGACCCCCGCCGAGCTGCAGCAAGCCATGCGCGAGCGGCAGCAATTCCATGCCAAAGCCGTGTTCGCCATGCATATGTTCGGGGAAGCCGTCAGTCTGGGCTTTACTATCGCTGGCTTCCGCACCGGCAATGGCATCCAGGCGGCAAACGCGTTCGCTCAGAGCGTCAAGAACTCGGCCTATGCGATCCTTCGAGACTCGCTGCAGGCGAGCTTCAGCATGGTGGGGTTCCACGACGATCCTGACTCCCGCGGCAACACGGACTCGCAATTGAGCATTACCTCTGGCCGCTTTGGCATCACACAGGTCGCGTCCAACTATCTTGGCAATACGCTGATGGAACAATTGGCACCTGGCATTGCCCCCGCGGGGGGTTACATCATGGGCGTTCCCGCCGAGAGCCAGGCGATGACAAATGCTCTTTCCAATCCACTCAATGACTTTTCATTGCTGGTCAGTGCCGCGTCCAAAGTTGCCTTAGTTCGAGCAATCAACAACTGGTGGGCGGAAGTATTTGACTGGTACCAGTTGACGCGCGCCGAAGCGGTGGCAGCGGGTACCTATCAGGAGTGGAATCCGCGATTGACAGGCGCAAACCCACTCTATGAAGAACGCGACTATGCACGGTGGCGTGATCATTCAGCAACCCGGGCGGCGGGTTTGAAGGCCGCTACTGCTTTGGCGTCCCTCTTTAACCTGATACCTCACAAAGGTTTACGAGACTTGTTCGGGAACGTGGGAGTTCCTCTGTTCATCGCATTGACCTACAAGACGATCGGCCAGGATTGGCAGGCCGCGGGTGCGGTTCGCAGCACAGTGCGGGCGGAAGCACGAGAAGCACGACGAGAAGCACGACGAGCGGCACAAGAAGCACAAGCACAATCTCGGCGCTTGACCATTACTGAGCTCACCTGAACCTGACCCACAGAGTGCGCAGTTGATCGTGTGAACGATGCTCGTACGGCGGGTCGGCAAGCCGGGCGGAAGGACGCTCGTCGCCGCGTGGCGCTACGCCGCGATGGGGCCCCTGGAAGGGGGCTCACTGAGAGGCTGAGAGTATTTCGAACGGTCCGAGCAGCACGTCAAAAGGCGCCTGATCTACGCGCAAAGCGCAGCCATAGCTTGGCTATGGCGAGCATTTGCAACGACGAGCAGAGGGCTTTTGGCGTGATGAGCGGGCATGATCGAAAAAACTCTCAGCCTTTGAGCCTCGGGCGCGGGCGTTCGACCGCGTTTGGGTCGCGGTGAGGGGACGGGTGCCGCTGACGCATCGCCGGCGGTGCTTGCGCGCAGGGACGGTCCGTCGATGCGGATGGTGATGCAGTGGTGCTGCAGACGATCGAGCAGCGCATCTACCAGCGGCTTGTTGTCGAACAGCGCATACCACGCGGGGTAGTCAAGCTTCGTGGTGATGATCGTGCTGACGCGTCCGTAGCGCTGATCCATCAGGCGGAAGAAGGCGTTGACCTGTTCGCTCTTCAAGTTGAGGTCGCCGAGCTCGTCGATGCACAGCGGCTGCGTGCGGCTGCGTGCGGCTGCGTGCGGCTGCGTGCGGCTGCGTGCGGCTGCGTGCGGCTGAGCGCCGTGAGGATTTGGCCCGGAATAGGTTCCCGTTTAGGGGGCGCTGGGCGGGATGCGATGCAAGGCGCTCCGAGCGCCGTGTGGCGAGCCACACAAGTGAGGAGCAACGCCGCAGCACGCCCGCCCAGCACCCCCAAAACGGTAAGTTGTTTCGGGCCATGTTCTTAGTTGCCCCATCAGAGACCCACCCGGATTGACAACCCTGCCGTCACAACCCTTCTACTAGTCGTGAATGATCCAATGCGTGGCCGCCCCGGTGGGGTAAAACGTTTTTCTCTGTTTCCCCGTGCAGTTAACACCCGGATAAACATCCACTCGGTACCTCTTGAGCGAATCAACCCGCACCCCGGTCCACTGCCCACCCGGTATGTTGTGGGGCCAAGGAGCCCGATCGTCGTCGTGTATCGTGGCACACCAATAGCGGGTCTTATTTTCCACCTTGACTACATGGATACGCTTGACTCCCACATCGCCGGATGCCGAATATTTGGGGCCGAATATTTCTTGGACTCCAACTGCATACGCAGGGGCGACGAAGCCGGCGGCAGCCAACAGGAGCACAACTGCAGTCGCGGATTTGAAGGATTTCATGCGCTAGGTCCTCACAACGTCAAAATTAAATGGGACTCCCGGGTTCCATGACGATCCCCGGATGATGGTTCCCTGCGATACAGGCCAGGTACAGTACTTAACGCAATAGAACCGGACACCCGGACATTCGTAGAGGAGAACCTCCCACGGTTTGGTTCACTCTCCGCCGCGCCGCTCGATGTCGCGCGCCAATGCGGTGCTCGCCGACTCGAGGCTTTCAGTCTCTTGAGCCGGGCGTGTCCTGCCCGAAGTGTCTGCCCCTCAGGGGCTCCCTCAGGGGCCGCGGGCGATTGCATCAGCGATCGATTACCAGCGCTGTCCGATCCATGGCCCTCCCGCTTCGGACGTACTGCCAACACGGCAACCGGAGCCTCGGCCTATCGACTGAATGCGCAGCTGCTCGGCCAGACATGCGGTAAGAACCATCCATGCCACCGTATAGGCGATGGCAGGCGTGAAGCCTTGCCGCGCTCGCTGGTAGCCGGCGAAGACGGTGACCGGCATGGTCAGCAGGATCAGCACGTTCAGGTACTTGGTATCGGCTACGCGTCAGAGTTCTCGCGACTTTTGTCGCAGACAACTCTGGGGTCACCACCGGATCAGGCCGCTTCCAGACCGATCGCCAACCGTCGACCCAACACGCTGATAGCCTGCGCAATACGCGGCAGCTTTGAGCCGTAGTGCGGGCATGATCGAAATACTCTCAGCCTCTCAGTAAGCGGCGCCACTGGATCAAGCTTTCCGTCGCCTCCTGGTGGAGCTTGGCGGGATCCTCCCAGGCCGGAACGTCGTACCAACATTTCTCGGTGCCGGTGCCAGTGGCGCCGGGCTGGGATCGCTGCGGGCTCAACGGCGCAGGCTGGTCGTACAAGTCCTTCAGAGTGGTACGCCGAAGCGGGCCTTCGGTGGCCGCTGTCGCGCTGTCGTGAAGCGCGCTCGCGTTTGCCGGCGGCGATTGACCGAGCACGTCCTGCAAGGTGCGCTGCGGCGGCCCCGACTCAACGACCTCCTGATCATCCGTGCTCTCACCGCCGTCGGTGACCGCCAGTTCGGGCCCCATGGACGGGAGTGGCTCGATGGCCTGGGCCAGTTTGTGGTCCAAAGCGTTGAGCACGTGAGCCTTGGCGCGCGCGATCTCCTGCATGCGGAAACCCTCGATCGAGGCGCTGTAGCTTTGCACTGTCTCGGGGGACTGTCGCTTCACGCGGAAGTCCTCGACGCGTTGCGCCAGCGGACCGGGTGGCTTGCCCGCCTCGTCCGGCGTGTCCGCGGCACCGGCTTGCTCAGCGACCACTTTATCGACCCTACCCGCTTCCGTCTTGGAATGCGTGTGTTTGTAGAACGCCGGCGGCAACACGTCGGCACCCACTGCGAAATTGATGCCTCGCAGATACTCCTTCGCCACCTCCGGTCCAACCCACGGCCGCCGCGTATGACCCGTTCGAAGTCGACATCCTGGGTCAACCGTCCGGTCTCGCGCAGGTTGTTGTGCATGTCGTCCAGCACCGCCTGATGCTCGTGGGACTTGAGCGCGAAGTTCAGCGCGAACATGACGCAGTCGAAGTTGCCTCCGCCCAGAAAGCCGCTTTCCAGGAAGACGATCGAGGGCGGCTGGCCAGGCTCGGTTCTCACGTCGGCCATCACATGATGAACGCCCGATAGAAGACCCGGGCCCTGGAACTGCATGGGAACGATGGCACGAAAGTGCCCCGCGGTCGGATTGGCCGCCGCTTCGACGAAGGACTCCACGTCCGTGAATGTCTGCAGGTTGAGTCCCGGGTGCCGCGCGTTCTCTGTCCTGGCCAGCATGGGCAGGTTGACCATGTCCAGATAGGTCATCTCGTGGTCGGGCTGAACGTTCTTGCGCAGCAGTGCGGATGCGGTCTCGGCATAGTGGTTCAGCTTGGCGTCGGGTGTTTTACCCATGGCCTCGGCACGTTCGATCGCCTGTATTCGTGAACCTGCGCCTTCACCTGCGGCACGTCGAACACCTGGTGGCGCAGCGGCTCGTCGGCCAGTATCTCCATGGCAGCTCCGCATTCGCA
>Ga0136846_1214118_pt1 | contig 19993 bp, 25 predicted proteins | sample HopSoiMetagenom2_FD_96841 | JGI IMG/M metagenome (GOLD analysis project Ga0136846, IMG submission 96841) | Grasslands soil microbial communities from Hopland, California, USA - 2 Assembly 2016 (version 4) | ecosystem: Environmental > Terrestrial > Soil > Grasslands | place: USA: Hopland...
GCGGGGGCCGGCGCGCCGGGGCAGGCAGGCAGCTTGAGGCGGGCCAGCCGGTCGCCGAGCTGGTCGTGCGCGGACCCGGCGCCCGGTGAGACCGTGCCGAGGCCGGGGAGCAGGTGCGCCCACATGGCGTCGAGGACGGCCTGCATGTCGAGCGTGTAGGCGGTGGTGACGATCACCGTGTCATGCTCGGGCAAGACCACGCAGAACTGCCCGAAGGCCCCGTCGCCGCGGTACCCGTGCCGGGACATCCAGAACTGGAAGCCGTAGCCCTGCCGCCAGTCAGGGTTGGGCTCGGCCGGGTTGGCGACCTGCTCCGACGTCGCCTCGGCCACCCACTTCGCCGGGATGAGCTGTGCGCCCTCCCAGCGGCCCTCCTGCAGGTACAGCAGCCCGAGCTTGGCGATGTCCTCGGTACGGGCATGCAGGCCGCTGAAGCCCTGCTCGCGCCCCGGGGGGAAGGTCTGCCAGCCGACGTGCCCGATGCCGAGCGGGTCGAATAGGCGCGGCCGCAGGTAGCGGGTCAGCGGCATCCCCGCGTTGCGCTGGATGATGCTGGCCAGCGTGTACGTGCAGGGCTGGCTGTAGGCGAAGACCGTGCCGGGATCACGGTCGGGCGGGCTCAGCAGGAACCCGCGGACCGGCTCCTCGCGGTCCCGCCCGAGGGCCTCGGGCAGCATCTCCCGGGTATGGCCGGAGGCCATCGAGGCGACATGCCGGATTCTCATCGAACGGCTGCGCGGGTCGGTGATGTCCGCGGCGAATTCGGCGAAGTGGGAGATCACCGCGTCGTCCAGGTCCAGCAGGCCCTCGGCCTGCGCGAACGCGGCCGCGGTGGAGGTGAAGCTCTTGCTCAGCGAGTACAGCAGGTGCGGCCGTCCCGCACTGTACGGCGCCCACCACCCCTCGGCCACCACTTGTCCGTGCCGCACCATCATGAGGCTGTGCAACTCGATGTCAGGGCGCTCCTCCATGGCGTCCAGGAAACGGAGGATCGCGGCCGGATCGACCTGCTGATCCGCCGGCCTGCTGCGCGGCAGGGAAGTAGGCATACGTACCAGGCTAGAGTCTGGTCGTGGCACACGATGATGCGAAGGTCTACGCGCTGAACCTGTTCGACGTCGCTGACCGCGAGGAGTACCTCGCCTACTCGCGCCGGTCGGCCCGCGAGGTGGGCCGGCACGGAGGACGCGTCGTGGCCCTGGGCCAGTTCCGGGAGAGCGTGACGGGCGACATCACCCCCCGGCAGGTTCTCATCCTGGTCGAGTGGGAATCCAAGGCGGCCTTCGACAGCTACCGGGACGATCCCGACCTGGCCGACCTGCACCCGCACCGGGAACACGGCTCCTCGGCCTACGTGTGGCACTTGTTCGACCGGCTCGACGACCTGCGGCCGCTGCTCAGGCCGTGATCTGAGCGGCGGTCAGGCCATTCCCGAGGCGCTGAGCGGGTTGTATCCGGGGGTGCGGAACAGATCCTGGAGCTGGCGGCGGCGGATGCCGGTATTGCTGCCCTCGATGACCGGGTAGGCCAGGGCCTCGGACAGGTAAGCCATCAGCGGGAAGTTGCTGTCGTAGGCCTTGACGCCGACGACGTTCATGAGCCGGCTGATGACCTCGACTCCCGTCTCCGAGCCGAAGATCTTGGCGTGCAGGGCCAGCTCGGGGCCTGCGGGATCCTGCGCGATCACGGCATCCAGCGCACGCCAGGCAAGAAGCCTGACCGCCTCGATCCGGCCCTTCGCGTCCGCGAGGACATCGGCCACGGACTGGTGCTCGATGATCGGCACCGCGCCGCCTCGCTTCTCGGTCAGCGCATAGCGGTAGGCCACGTCGAACGCCTGCCGCATCGCCGCGACCGCGAAAATGGCGATCGACGCACCGCTGGCCCAGAACGCGTTGTAGGTGAGCTGGACACCTTGCCCCTCGGCGCCCAGCATGTTCGACCGCGGAACGCGCACGTCGCGCAGGCGGATCCGCGACGTCAGGCAGCCGCGAAGGCCGGCGAGGTCATAATGCTCTTCCACCTCGATGTGGCCGGCCAGGTGCTCGCGCTCGGCGACGATAAGAGACACCCCGTCAGGGGTACGGCAGACGATCGTCATCACGTCAGGGCCGTTGCCGTCCCATCCGGCCAGATGGGAGGCCCACGCCTTGCGGCCGTTGACGACCCACCAGTCACCGTCGGGCACCGCGGTCGTGCGCAGGCCCTCCGCCGGCGGTGGCGCGGCGAAGTTGGCGGTGCCCTCCGGTTCGCTGAACGCCATGGCGGCAACCGGAGCGCCATGACCGGCCAGGAACGGGGCGACGAAGCGCTGGATCTGCTCCGGCGTGCCGGCCTCGTAGACCGGGGCGAGCGCAATGAGCGGTCCCGCTAGCGAGATCACGAAGTCGGGGCTATAGCAGGCCCACTCCTCGATGAGGATGCAGGCCTCGACTCCGCCGCCGCCCGCTCCGCCGAACGGCGCCGGGATGAGCCCCTTGAGGAATCCCGCGGCGACCGCCTTCTCGAATACCGGGCGCGCCAGCAGGGCCCGACTGAGCGGGTCGTGCTCTTTGCGGACCTCGGCGGCCAGCGGACGCAGGTGCTCGCCAGCGAACTGGCGGGCACCGAGCTTGAGCTGCTCCTGCTCCGGGCTGAGATGAAACGAGACGGTCATGGAGGCTCCCATCGTTGGTGCGGCCGCGTGGTTCCGCAACGATGAGATGCCCCGCACCCGCGACCGGCGAACCGGTCCCTTCCCGGCAGGGCGGACAGGAATGCGGTGACGCGCTGCCAGGTCTGGTCGGCCGCCGCGGGGTGGTGGTCGGCCAGGCCGGGGGCGGTGTAGAAGTGCCCGGCGCCGGGATAGGTGAATACCTGCGCGGCCAGGCCCGCCTGGCCGGCGTCGGCCTGCCACTGGGCTACGTCCGGGCGGGTGGCGAACGGATCGTCGCCGGCGAGGTGCACCTGGACCGGCAGCCCGGGCCGGGCACTGGCCGGGATGGGCGCGATCCCGTGCAGCAGCACGACGCCGGCAGTCGCCGGGCGCTGGTCCCACACGCTGCCGATGACCCCGGCCCCCATCGAGAACCCGGCCATCACGGCCGGCCCGGGCACGACCTCCAGTGCCCGGCGCGCGCGGGCGCAGATGGCCGCCCAGCCCACCGTGCCCATCAGGGCCAGGGCGGCATCGAGGGTGCTCGCGGTCTGCCCGCCGTACAGGTCGGGAGTGATCACGTCGTGGCCGGCGGCGCGCAGGCGGGCGGCTGCGCCGGCCTCCGCCTGCCGCAGCCCGTACGCGGAATGGAACAGCACCACCTGAACCATCAGTCCATGGTGCCGCGCCGGCGTCCATCGTTACAGCTATGCGCCCCGGATGTCTTGCGGGCCTTCCAGACTTCTTCGCAGGGCCATTGCCGGGCCCATTCGAGGGTGACGAACGGGTAGCGGGTGACCGCTTCCGCCTCGGGCCGGAGCTCGATGAGGTCCTCGACTTCCAGGCCGCAGCCCCGCAGCAGCCGGATCATGTCGCCGTGGCCGAGGTGGAATTCCACCGACTCCTCGTCGGGCCATTCGAACCGGTGCATGCCGAAGTACGGGCGCACCATCCGCTCGGTGGCGGGCTGGCCGTCCTGGTCGGGGACTGTGAGCATGAGCAGAACCGAATTGACCAGGAAGATCAGCTGCCCGCCGGGGCGCAGCAGCCGGGCCGCCTCCGGGATCCAGGCGTAGGGATCACACCAGATGCTGGCGCCGTACTCCGAGATCGCCAGGTCGAAGCTCGCGTCGGCGAACGGTGCCTGCTCGGCGCTGCCGTGGATCAGCGGGAACCGCAGCCCGGAACGGTCCTGGAGCCGGCGCGCCGTGGCCAGCTGCGCGGCGGAGTTGTCCAGCCCGGCCGGCCGGGCGCCGCGGCGGGCCAGCCAGGCCGAGACATACCCGGTGCCGCAGCCGAGCTCGATGCTGTCCCGGCCCTCCAGATCAGCGGGCAGCACGCCGGCCTGCGCCTCGGCGACATTCCAGATGCCCCAGGTGGGATCGGGCTCCGCCCACATCCGCACGCCCGGTTCCGCGTACTCCGCGGCCAGCCGGTCCCACGCGGCCCGGTTACGCCGCACATGATCATCGTCCCCGGTCATGACCGCCAGCATTACCCGCAGCCACCCTGCCGTCAATCAGCACCCGCCACCTCGCGCCTGATCGTTAGCGGTGGTGCTGCTGAGGGGCCGGCTGCCGCTGGGCTGGCTGGCGGCCGGGTTAGCCGGGGAGGGCTGGGGATGGCGGAGGTCGCGGAAGCGGCGGGGAGCAGGTAGGCGTCACCGGGCCAGCGGGCCGTCATGAGGGGCGAGGTATAAAGGTCGTCATGAGTACGGCGCTTCTGCTGGTCGACGTTCAGCGCAACATGCTCGAGGGGGACGGGGCGATCCCCGCGGCCCCGCTGGTCCGCCCGGCGCTGACGGCACTGCTCGAGCAGGCCCGCGCAGGCGGCGCCGTGATCGTGCATGTGCAGAACGACGGTTCCGAGGGCGACCCGGATCTCCCGGGGACGCCGGGCTGGGAGCTGGTGTTCCCGCCCGCAGGCGGGGAACTGGTCGTCCGCAAGGACCAGCCCGACACGTTCGCCTCCAACCCCGGCCTCGCTGGCACCCTGCGCGAGCGCGGCATCGGGCAGGTGGTGGTGGCGGGCATGCAAAGCGAGTACTGCGTCCAGGCCACGGCCCGTGCCGCCCGCGCCGCGGGCTTCGACGTCGTCCTGGCCGCCGGGGCGCATGCCACCTACGACGACGCGGCCCCGGCCGCGGAGATCTCGGCTCAGGTCGAACAGGGCCTGGCATCCGACGGAGTCGGGGTCCGCGACGCGGCGCAGGTCACGTTCCGGTAGCCAGCAAGGGCCGGGCCAGGTCACCGCACGGTCATACCGGGACCGGATCATGCGGGATGACGGCGAGGCCGCCGGGGCGAACCGCAGCGTGTACCAGCCGCCGCGGCCGACGTGACGCGGCCTGCGCCTCCTGGCACGCAAGATATGTAAGCCAGCCGCTATCGGGCGTCGCGCATTGAGACGGACAACCGCTGCAGTTGACGGGTCACTGGCGATCGCACCACGATGATGACGACTGTCACCGAGCAGGAGGGGACCTCATGATCCTGATCAACATCAAGATGCAGATCCGGCCGGAGAAGATGGACGAGTGGCTGGCGCTGGCCGACTCCTACGCCAAGGACGTCAACTCCGAGGACGGCTGCCTGTTCTTCCAGTTCTCCCGGAGCCTGACCGACGACAACCAGTTCATCTGCATCGAGGGCTTCAAGGACGCCGAGGCGGGCGGCACGCACGTCAAGCAGCCTTACGTGAAGAAGTTCTTCGACAGCGCGCCCGACCTGGTGGCCACGCAGCCGCAGATCATCTACATCGACACCCCGCACGACGGCTTCGGCCCGATGGGCGAGATCCAGCCGCGCTGAGTCGCCGCTGGCTGTCCTGGGGACGGCCCGGCTGAGTCAGCTCAGGTCCGGGCAGTCCCCGGAACCCCCAGCACATGGCGAATCGGGCTGATATCGTCCGGCGTAGCTCGCATGACCCTGAGGCTCAGCCTGCCACGTGTGTGAACCCTGTGAACACCGTGCCGGCGAAGGGAGAGGTCAGCCGTTGCGCCGCAGCTGGGGTGGGGTCGTCGTCATGGCTGTCGCATGCTCGCTGCTGGCCACGTCCGCCCGGGCCGCGGCGCCGCCCGCCCTGACGGCAGCTGACGTGTACAGCCAGCTGGCCCGCGATGACGGCCCGGCGCCGGTCGCCCAGCTGGAGGCCCGCGCGGACGATCTGGCCAAGAAGTACCGCGGCCAGCTCGAGATGCTCACCGGAGCGGAAACCGCCGCTGAGGCGGCAGCAGGCCGGGTCCGGGTGCTGGACCGCCAGCTCGCGGCCGCGCATCAGCAGCTCGCCCGGCTCGCGGCGGCCAGCTACATGGGCAGCCCGCCCGACCTGGCGCTCGCGTTCCTCTCCGGTGGCGACCCGCAGCAGGCGCTCGGCCGGTCCGCGACCGTTGAATACCTCGCCCAGCAGCGCGACGCCCGGGAACAGCAGCTGCAACGGCTGGTAGTGGCCGGGAGCAATGCCCGGCAGGCCGCGCAGGTCAAGGTGGCCGGGCTGCGCACGATGGTGGATTCCCTGGCGGGCCAGCAGAAGCGGGTCAAGCAGCTGCTGGACAAGTTCCACCCGCAGTCGCCGACCATCGGGGACACCATCACGCCCCGCATGCGCGAGGTACGAGACGAGGTCGACCGCCGGTTCGGCCCGTTCTCCGCCATCGGCTGCTACCGGCCCGGCAGCGACGGCGAGCATCCGCTCGGCCGGGCGTGCGACTTCATGCTCAGCTCCGGGGGCGTCATGCCGGCCGCTTCCTGGATCCAGCACGGTTACGACATCGCGGCGTGGGCCCAGGCGAACGCCTCCCGGCTCGGGATCCTGTACATCATCTACCGGCAGCGGATCTGGGACATCCGCAGCGGCTCTTCGGCCTGGGTCCCGATGGAGGACCGCGGCAGTATCACCGCGAACCATTACGACCACGTGCACATCTCGGTGTTCTAGGACGTCTCGCTGGTCCCGGACCGCAGTTGAGCGAAGGCCAGGTCGGCGTCGGCGGCGGCCTCGGGGCGGACATCGCGGGCCGTCCGCCCGCCGGCGATCTTGTGCCAGTTGGCGCGGGCGAGCACCCGCTGCACCGCGAGCACCTGGGCAGCCAGCAGCCGGGCCTCGATGCCCGGGCCGAGGGCGCCGGCCAGTGATTCCTCGTCGTCCAGCATGTACTGCGTGAGCCGTCCCGCCAGGCTCGGCGTGGTGAACACCAGCCGGTGAAACGCCACCACCCCGGGATGGTCGTTCAGGCCGGTGACGGGGTCATAGCAGTCGAGGCCGGCCCGGAAATGCCGGTGCAGCGCGGTGACCGGCGGGACGCCGGCCGGCCGGCCACGGACGATGCGCGCGGCTTCGCCCTGGTGATCGGCGAAGCGGTGCAGCACCAGGTCTTCCTTGGTGGGGAAGTACCGGAACAGGGTCGGCTTGGAGATCTCGGCCGCCGCGGCGATATCGGTGACCGAGACGTGGTCGAAGCCGCGCGCCAGGAACAGCGAGATCGCCACCTCGGCGATGACGTCGTGGGTGCGCGCCTTCTTGCGGGCCCGCAGCCCGGCCGGCTCGGTCATCTGGACAGCGTAACATTATTAACCGAGTTGCATTTTTAACTGAGTAACGTTTTGATGGGAACATGACGCAGACAGATGTCCTCGTGGTGGGGGCCGGCCCGACCGGCCTGACGCTCGCGTGTGATCTTGCCCGGCGCGGCGTCGCCGTTCGCATCATCGACCAGGCCCCGGAGTTCCCGTCCGGTTCCCGCGGCAAGGGGCTGAGCCCGCGCAGCCTGGAGGTGCTCGATGACCTCGGGGTGATCGACCGGATCCTGGCCTCCGGGGTCACCCACATGCTGTTCCGCAAGTACCGGGGGGCGGAGGTGATCGCCGAGACCGACCCCGAGGCCGGGCACGTGCCCACGCCGGACATCCCGTATCCGGTCGGCCTGATGATCCCCCAGTGGCGGGTCGAGCAGATCCTGCGCGAGCGGCTGGCCGGCTTTGGCGTCACCGTCGAGCTGGGCACCGGGCTGCGCGGCTTCCGCCAGCACGCCGGCGGCGTGACCGCCACGATCGGCGAGGCGCCGCTTGAGGCGCGCTACCTGGTCGGCTGCGATGGCGGCCGCAGCACCGTCCGCAAGGCACTGGGCCTGAGCCTGCGCGGCCAGACGCCTGACGTCCAGCTCATGGCCGTCGGCGATATCGAGGTCGACGGGCTCAGCCGCGACGCCTGGCACCAGTGGTTCGCCGGCGGCGGCGCGATCATGCTGTGCCCGCTTCCCGGCACGAACGCCTTCCAGGTGCAGGCGTCACACGAGCTCGACCAGGACGGCTCACCGCTGGAACCGACGCTGGAACGATTCCAGCAGACCTTCGACCGGGTCGCCGGCGTTCCGGGCGTGCGCCTGCACGACCTGGCGTGGCGCTCGACCTACCGGGTCCAGGTGCGCATGGTCGACCAGCTCCGGGCGGACCGGGTGTTCCTCGCCGGGGACGCCGCACACGTCCACCCCATCGCGGGCGGCCTCGGCATGAACAGCGGCATCCAGGACGCCTACAACCTGGGCTGGAAGCTGGGCCTGGTCCTGGCCGGCCACGCTGCGCCGGGCCTGCTCGGCACGTACGAGGAGGAACGGCTGCCGATCGCGAGCTGGCTGCTCGGCATCACCTCGGATCTGCTCGACGTCGTCCTCGACGCGATCAAGGAGACGGGCGGCGGCGTAGACGCCGTGGCCACATCCGAACTCACGCAGCTCAGGCTCCGGTACCCGTGGAGCCGACTCTCCCGCCGCACCGCGAGCCGGCCGGACGGACCGCAGCCCGGCGACCGGGCGCCCGACGCGCCGCTGCGCGACGCCGTCACCGGCTCGCCCGTCCGCCTCTTCGACCTGTTCCGCGGGCCGCACTTCACCCTGCTCGGCATCGGCGAACGCGGCGCCGCGGTGCCCGGCGATATCGGGCCGGACATCGTGAAATCCTACCGGGTCGGGCCGGGCAGCCTCCTCGACGCCGAAGGGCACGCGGCCCGCGCGTACGGCACCGACACCTTGGTCCTGGTCCGCCCGGACGGGTACATCGGGCTGGTCGCCGATCCAGCGGAGCCTGGAACGGTCGCCGAGTACCTCCGCTCTCTCTGAACGGCGCGAGACAGCCCGAGATATCGTGATATTCAAAGATTACGACGCTCTGGGCGGTGACGGCTGGCTGTGCCTGACATCCTGAGCCAGGGCGGTGATCGTGAGTCCGGCCCGTGGCCGCGCCGCATCGGGGGCGCTGTCGTGCTCGTACTCGTGGCCGTGGCCGTCATGCACTACCTGCCGCGGTCGCAGGGGACGCCGCGGCCGGCCCCGGTAGCCGCGACCGCCTCCCCATTGCCGCTGCCCCAGGGGGTGCAGGGGGTTTCCGGTGACCAGGCAGTGGTGGCCGAACCCGACGGGATCACGGGCCGGACCCTGCCCTGGCCTGGCCATCTGCGGCTGCCGGCGGCCGGAGCGCAGCCGATGTGGTTCTGGCCGGCCACCGGCCGGACCGCGCTGATCGGCGGCCTGCCGCGGCAGCGCTCTGGCTACCAGTTCATCCGCGCGGCGGGCGGCTGGGCGGTGCAGGCTGATCCGGTGACCCCGGCCGGCTGCGCCAGCTGCGCCGGTCCCCCGCGGGCGGTGTATTTCCTGGCCGACAGCGGGCAGTCCGCGACCCGGGTGGGGCTGGCGAACGCAGTCGCCCCGGGCGCCTCCGGCACGCTGTGGCTGACCAGCTACCCGTCACTTGCCGATCCGGGCACCATCGCGGGCACGGCGCGGGAAGTCAGCGCCACCGGACGGCAGGCCGGGTCGCCGGTCAGCCTGCCCGGCGGCTACCTGATCGAGCGGGGAACCGTCCGCGGTCTGCTGCTGGCGCCCGTGGCCCGGCTGCCGGGAGCGACGGCCGACCGGCTGTGGGACCCGGTCACGGCGAAGGCCGGCCGCTCCTTTGAGGGAGTGATCGCGGCCAGCGCCAGCCAGGTCGCCTGGGTGCCGCTCTGTACCGCGCGCTGCCGGGTGCACGTGCTGAACCTGGCCGACGACCGGCCGGAGTCGGTCCGGCTGCCCGCGTCGAGCTCGGTGGCCAATGCCGCCTTCAGCCCCGACGAGCGCCTCCTGGCGCTCCAGCTGGGCTTCAGCAGCGACTCAGCCGACGGCGCGCAGGCGGTGCGGCTGGAGCTGGTGTCGGTGGCCAGCGGCCGCCTGACGGTCGTCCCGCAGAGCTTTGTCAGCAGCAGCGCCCTGGTCGGTTTCGGGTGGCCCGCCGGCGGCGACAGCCTGGTGGCCGAGCTGAGCTTTACGACCAAGGTGCAGCTGGCGTCGTGGAGCCCGGGTGCCACCCGGCTGGCCATCGCGGTGCTCAGGCCCCAGCACAGCCCCGCCTCCCTGGTCATCGGGCAGTATGCCCACTAGCGCCGGCATGGCCCGTCACGGGGCAAAATAGAGGTATGGGTAGCGTGACTGGCGATCCCGCGGCGGACCGGCCGCGGGAGTGGCTGGCGATGCCCGGCGGCCGGATCCGGCCCGTCGTCTCCATTCCCGGACCCGGCGGCATCGCCGAATTGCTGGCCTACGGCGCCTGGCTGGCCCGCTTGCGGCCCACCTGCCGGTGCGGCCAGCCGCGCCTGGGTTCGGGCCGGACCTGCGGCAGCGCCGAGTGCATCGCCGAGCTCCGCGCCGAGGCCGGGCTCTAGCCCTCCGCCGCGGCCTGCTGCTGCCATCCGGCCCGGTCCAGCGCGTATTCCACGTCGCCGAACTCGTCGCCCTCGATGGGGTACGGCCAGGGCTGGCGGAAGGTCCGCGCCAGCTTCAGGCCCGCCTTCTCCATCACCCGCCGCGAGGCCTGGTTGACCGTCATCGTCTCCGCGATCACGCGCTGCACGCCGTACTCGGTGAAGCCCTTGCGGATCAGCGCGCGCGACCCCTCGGTGGCGTATCCCTTGCCCCAGGCTGACTTGCGCAGCCGGTAGCCGAGCTCGGCCTCGCCGGGCGCGGCGTGCTCACCGGGCCGGAAATGGAACCATCCCAGGAAGTCGCCGGTCTCCTTCTCGATGGCCGCCCAGAACCCGTAGCCCTCGAACCGCTGGTAATAACCGAGGAACGCGGGCAGGACCTCGTTCTCGATCTCCTCGCGGGACGTGGGTACCCCGCCGGTGACGAAGCGCATGACGTCGGGATCGGCATCCAGGCTCACCAGGTGGTCCGCATCGGCCATGGTGAACCGGCGCAGCACCAGCCGGTCTGTCTCAAGGAAAACGTGCATCGACCCGTCCTTCCGACACCGACACGCTACCCGCGTCCTAGCGTCGCGCCTCTGATATCGGGCGGGCCTCCGCGGTTCCCGGACGAGACTGCTCTCCCCCGCGGTTCTCGCGATGCCCGTCGACCTGGTGCGCCACGACATCCTCATGACGATGAAACCGCTTCCCCGGGAACGGATCACCTCGATCGTCGACGGCCTCTTCCTGCCGCTTGCCACCGGGATGCACCGCTGATTTCGCCTCGGCGGCCGCCGGTGTGAGCTCCGGTAATCTCGGGGCCATGGAACTCCACGTCGGCTGCGCGATGTGGAGTTACGCCCCCTGGCAGGGCCGCTACCTGCCGCATCCGCTGCCGCCGCGGGAGCGCCTCAGCGCGTACGCGACCTGGTGCAACGCCGTCGAGGGCAACACGACCTTCTACGCGACGCCGACCCTGGACACGGTGCGGTCCTGGGCGGGTCAGGTCGGCCCGGACTTCCGGTTCATCCTCAAGCTGCCGAAATCTGTCACCCACGAGCGTCGCCTGGCCGGCGTCGAGGTCCCGGTCCGCGCCTTCCTGGCCGCGATCGAGCCCCTCGGGGAACGTGCCCACACCCTCTGGGTTCAGCTGCCGCCGTCCTTCGGCCCCGGCGACCTCGGCGCGCTCGCTAGTTTCCTGCGCCGCCTGCCGCGCCAGTACCGGTACGGCGTCGAGGTGCGGCACCGCGACTTCTTCGACGATCCCCGCTCGGGGCAGCAGCTCGAGCGGGCTCTGGCCACCGTCGGCGCGGAGTGGGTGACCTTCGATACGACCGTCCTGTTCGGCAGCCCGCCGGTGAGTGACGCCGAACGGGAGGCCTGGACGAAAAAGCCGCGCCTGCCCCGCCGGTCGCGGGCCCTGACGTCCAGTCCCGTCGTCCGCTACATCGGCCGGGACGACCCGGCCCGGACCGCCGCGGGCTGGCAGCCCTGGGCCGAGGTGGTCGCGGGCTGGCTGCGTGAGGGGCGCTCCCCGACCGTGTTCATCCACACGCCCGACAACGTAGACGCGCTCGAGCTCGCACGCCGTTTCCACGACGACGTGCGAGCTCGTGTGCCCGAGGTCGAGCCGCTCCCTGAGCCGGTCCCCGCCGGGCCGCCGACCCTGTTCTGAGTCCGGCCCGGGCGAGCGCGTCAACGCTGGCGGTTACCGCTGCGACCGGCGCGGCCAGAACTTGATCCAGGCCACGATGGCGATGGCCACCAGCAGCCACGGGGAGAACAGGAGGTGCACGGCCAGGCCGAGGAGGCTCAGGGCCACGATGGCGATGACGACCAGGGCGATGATTCCAAGCATGGTGATCGGTCTCCTTCTTAAGTCCGCTGCCTGCGGGTCACGCTTTAAGACTGCCGCCAGGGGCGGCTCCGGTCGATCGGGATCAGCCCCGGTTCCCACCCTGAAGTGCGGCCTCCGGGGCCTCAGGGTGAACCCTGACGCTGGGGCCGCGCCGGTACTGTGATCGCGCTGCGCCCCGAACTCCTTCTGCCGCTCCTGCCAGCCGGCCGTCAGCCTGGCGGCTAGGATCGCGGCGTGATCACCGGGATGCACGCCATCGTGTTCTCGCCCGCGGCGGAGAAGGTTCGCGCCTTCTTCGCCGACGTCCTCGGCCTGCCGTCGGCCGATGCGGGCGGAGGCTGGCTTATCTTCGCCCTGCCCCCGGCCGAGCTGGCCGTGCATCCGGCCGCCGGCCCGACCCGGCACGAGCTGTACCTCATGTGTGACGACATCCAGGCCACCCTGGCCGAGCTCAGGGCCAAGGGGGTCGAGGTGGCACAGGAAGTGTCCGACCAAGGCTGGGGGCTCCTGGCGGCGATCCGCCTGCCGGACGGCTCGGAATGTGGCATCTACGAGCCGCGGCATCCGCTGCCGCCCCGGCCCCGATAAGCCCCGGCCCTGATAAGGAGAATCTGGCGTGGACATCGAGGACATGGACGTGGAAGATTTCCAGCACCAATGGCGTCAGGCCAGGCGTGAGTGGGAGCAGATCAACCAGCGCAAGCTCGAAGCCGAGGTGTCGGGCATGCCGCTGACCGAGACCGAGCACGCCAGCTGGGTCCAGGCGAAGGCACGGTTCGAGGCCTGCGAGCAGGCCTGGGACCAGATGTACCGGGCGGGCGTGGTCGTCGTGGTGGAAGGTGACGACGACGAGGAAGACGACGACCCGGCGTAACGCCGGCCGGCACCGGCCGGGACTCAGCCGGACGGCTTCTCCCAGACCGAGACGTGGTGGCGGCTCTCGCTGGTGAACGGCTCCCCCGCCCAGCCTTCCCAGCGGTCCCGCAGTCGCATCCCGGCCAGCTGCGCCATCAGGTCGAGCTCGGCCGGCCACACGTACCGGAACGGCATCGTGCGGTACTCGCCGCGGCCGTCGGTGAAGTCGACGTAGTGCCCGCGCATCGCCTGGGTAGCCACGTCGAAGGAGTAGGACACCCAGCGTTCCGGGCTGACGTGCCACGGCAGCACGTCCTGCCCCGGCGGGAGCCTGCGCAGGTCCGGGACCCGGGTCTCGATGACGAAGCAGCCGCCCGGCTCCAGGTGGGCCGCGGCATTGCGGAAGCAGGCCACCTGGGCGTCCTGGGTGGTCAGGTTCATGATCGTGTTGAAGACCAGGTACGCCAGCGAGAACGTGCCGTATACGGTGGCGGTGGCGAAGTCGCCGATGGTGACGCCGATGGCGTGGCCGCCCGGCTTGGCGAGCAGCCGGGCCACCATCGCCTCGGACAGGTCGATGCCGTGCACCTCGACGCCGCGGCGCGCCAGCGGCAGCGCGATACGCCCGGTGCCGATGCCGAACTCGAGCGCCCGCCGGTGACCCGAGCGGGCCGCGCGGCCCGCCAGCTCCGCTAGGAAATCAGCCGCCGCGTCCGCGGCCCCCGGCCCGTTGACGTCCGGCCCGTCATCGTAGGTCGCCGCGACCCGCTCGGGGAAATAGTCCTCGGGAACGTCCATTATCAGGACTCGACTGCGACGCCGCTGTCCGTCCCGGGCACGACCGCCGACCTGCGCGAGGCGACCAGGGACACCGCCGCGGCGGCCCCGGCGAGCGCCGCACCGCCGGCCGACGCGGCGACCAGCCACTTGGTCAGCCGGGGCAGCTCGTCCCACGACGCCAGGCTGGCGGCCACGTCCAGGGCATCGGACAGGGCGCCAGCGGCCACCCAGGTGGCGGCCTGACCGGGGTCGGCGGGCGGGCCCTGCAGGGCGGCCAGCGCGCCGAGGCCCAGGGCCAGGTCACGCGCGCCCAGGGCGCGGCCGAATACCCGGGCGGCCAGGTCACCGGACGACGCCCCGACCCACGGCCGGGCCGGGACCGAGGGCCAGGCCAGGGCGGTCGCGCCCAGCGCGACCCGGCCGGCCGCGACCAGCACGGCCCCCTGGCGCAGCAGCCCGGGGACTTCTGCCAGGGTTACTCTCGTTCGTTTGACGGGCGTACCAGGCTCGTCCAGAGGTGTAGGCACCGGACGATCATAGCCATGTGGCAGGCAATGCCGCCTGATGCCGTCACCTGGAGGCCCCGATGTCGTATGCCCCTGACCTGAGCCGGCTGCTCACGCCCGGCGCCCGGTACGCCGACCAGCACGACGAGTACGTGATCGAGCCGCACCCGCTCGGGGACGTCACGTTGCCCACCGGCGAGGTGGTCGGCTGTGACCCGCTGACCGCCGATGACGCCGAGCCCTTCACCGTCCGGGTTGCGCCGGGCGCCTACCCGCTGCGGGCCTGGGTTGCGGTCCTGTACCGGGATGGCGCCGAGCAGCAGCGCCGGGTGGCGGCCCTCCAGCTAGTCATCGGTGACAAGCCGGCGGCCTGGTGGGAGCCGGCCCTGGTGGCGGGAAACGATCCCTCGGTGCTCGGCGAGAACGAGTTCTTCGGGTACGGCGTGGACGCCGGCACGGGCACGCTGGCCGACATGACGGCCGTACGTGCCCTGGCCGGCTGGGATTACGAGCAGGTCGAAGACGTCTACATCCCGGCCGAGATCCCGCTGAGGCCAGTGCCAGGTGTCGCAGGCGCGGTCACCGACGAGCCGTCGGGGGCAAACGTCATCCTCGTCTCGTCCGGCTGGGGGGACGGGGCGTACCCGACGTTCGTCGGGTACGCCGCCCCGGGTGAGGTCAGCTCGTTCGTCACTGACTTCATGGTGGTCCCGGCGGGATGAGTTAGCCGCCCGCCCCTCAGGGCTGCCGGACCGCCTCGAGCTCGATCTCGATGCGGATTTCCCTGGAGACCAGGAGCCCGCCGCCGTCCAGCGGCAGGTTCCAGGTCAGGCCCCAGTCCTCGCGGTTGACGGTGCCCGCCGCGGTGAAGACCACCCGGTGTCCGCCCCACGGGTCGGCGGTGTAGCCGAGGTACTCGGCCTGCAGGGTGACCGGCCGGGTGATCCCGTGCAGCGTCAGCTCGCCGGCCAGCGCTCCCCTGGTGCCCTGCCAGCCGGACGCGCGGGCCGAGAACGTGGCGGCGGGATAGTGCTCGACGTCGAAGAAGTCCGCGGAGCGCAGGTGCTCGTCGCGGGCCTCGTTGCCGGATTCCACCGTGGTCGTGTCGATGGTGACGTCGACCATGGTGTCACCGGGCTCCTCGGCCACCTGGATCACGCCGGTCAGGCCGGTGAACCGGCCGCGGACCTTGGTGAGCATAAAGTGGCGGCCGATGAAGGCGAGCTCAGTGTGACCGGGATCGATCTGCCACCGGCCCGCGGCCGGGAGTTCCGCGCCGTCGATCTGCCGGGTGACGGCCGGCCCGGCTTCGGTGTGAGTCATGAGATTCTCCTCGTAATAAATGTGCGTGCGTACGCACATAGTATATGTGCTCACGCACGCACGCAACTGGTAAAATGAGGCACATGACGGAAGAGGCTGCGACCAGCGCCGGTGGGGCGTCCAGGCCGGAGGATCCCGCGGTCGACGCGTGGCGCGGGCTGCTGGTGGCGCACAGCAGGCTGGTGCCCGCGGTCGAGGCGGACCTGCGGGCGGCCGGGCAGATCACGCTGTCCTGGTACGACGTCCTGCTCGAGCTGAACGCCGCGCCCGGCCGGCGGCTGCGGATGAGCGAGCTCGGCCAGCGGGTGGTGCTCAGCCGGACCCGGGTGAGCCGGATCATGGACGAGCTCGCCGCCGCCGGGCTGGCCGAGCGCCAGCCGGACCAGGCCGACGGCCGGTCCAGCTTCGCCGTCCTCACCCCTGCGGGCCGCGACGCGCTACGGCTTGCCTGGCCGGTCTACCGCGAGGCCATCCGCCGCCACCTGGCAGCCGGCCTGACCCCGGAGCAGTGCCGTGAACTGGCCACGCTCCTCGACCAGGTGATCAAGGCCGCCGACGCCGGCCTGCCGGTCGCGAGGCAAGCGACGGCGCCGATGGCACATCGAGCGTCATAGAGGGGGCTTTGATAAATCCCACATCGACCAGGCCAGCTCAGCGCGGCGTCTCGTAATCGAGGCCACCTACTCACTTTGACGGTCCAAGATCATGGAGGAACGGTCACCTGTAGGGCATGATGCGAAGTCCGGAAACATGAGCCGATCCCGCCGCCTGACCATCAAGGCAGCTCTTCAGCTCTGACCCACCCCAGGGTAATTACATGATCACCAGCAGCGCGCTCGTGCTTCGCGCGCCTGGCGGCGCGCGAAGCGGCCCCGGCTCCCCCGTGCCGTGATGCCCGGCCGGGGCCGGGCATCACGGCCGCAGCGCGGCTGTCACCTCGCGGACCAGCTTTTGCGCGTGATAGCCGACCACCAGCGCGATGACCAGCGCGACCGCCGGATCAAGCCAGTACCAGCCCCCGGCCGCCAAGATAACCGCACCGCTGACCGCCACCCCGGCCGCCGCCGCCGCGTCGGCCGCCGTGTCCAGCAGCACGGCCTTGACGTTCAGGTCGTCCCCGTCATCACCGCCGTCGGCATCACCGGCCAAAGCCAGCGCCCCGGCCAGCATGACCAGCGCCGCGATGCCGCTGGCGACTAGCACCGGCAAGCCCTGGACCTGCCGCGCGCCCGCCGCCAGTCGCGCAACGGCCGTCCCGGCGATGATCACGTTCAGCACCAGCAGCCAGCCCGCGTTCACCAGCGCCGCCCACTTGGTCGCATTCGGGTAACCAGACGGGCGGGCCAGGCTCGGCGGCCGCCCGGCCAGCCAGATCGCCAGCAGCGACACCCCGATCGCGCCCGCATCGGCCAGGTAATCCGCGCCCGCTGCCATGACCGCCAGTGAATGCGCTGCCAGCCCCGTCACCACCAGCACTGCCACCAGCGCCAGGTTCAGCACCAAGACGAGAATCAGCCGCCGCGCCCGAGACACGCACCGATCCTATGAGGGCCGGGCACAGCAGAGACTGCCCGAAGGCACATCGACACGGTCAGGAGGCCGCCTCGGCGGCCCGCTTGATGGCGGCCAGGGTGACCGGGATGCCGCGGCGGGCGGCCTCGGCGCGCTCGGCGATCTGGTTCTCGGCGTCGTCGCCGTACCGGTCGTGGAACCGGGTGATGCCGCCGGGCAGGAACTCCCACGACTCGGTGACCTGCGTGCCGCCGTCCACCGGGGTGAACGTGTAGCCCCACCGGACCCAGGCGCCGCCGACCACCCAGGCGAACTCACGGCCGCGATCCGCCGCCACGACCTCCGAACGCGTCTCCCAGGTCCGTCCGGGCAGCTCGTTGCGGCCGGTGAACCAGGCCCCGGCCCGGGGGCCGTCGCCGTCGTCCCACCAGCAGGCCCGGCAGACCGGGCTCCACTCCCCCATCCGGGTCACGTCGGCGACCATGTCGTACAGGTCTTCCGGCGAGCGGCTGACGACGACGGACTCGGAATACCGCAGGTTGCCCATGCCGGACAGGCTAGCGGCCGCCGAAGACGGGCGCGCGGCGCTCGATGACGGCGGCCAGCCCCTCCAGCGCGTCCGCCGAACCGGACAGCTCGGCCACCGTGCGGGCTTCCTCGGGCAGCTGGGCCTCGACCCGGGCGCCGAGGCCGGACCACACCAGCCGCTTGGCCGCGCCGAGGGCCCGGGTCGCGCCGCCGGCCAGCGACCGGGCCAGGGCCAGTGACTGCGCCTCCAGCTCGCCGTCGGGCACTACCCGGGTGATCAGGCCGATCTCGAGCGCCTCGGCCGCGGTGAGCACCGGGTTGGTCATGATGATGTCCAGTGCCTTGCGCAGCCCGACCAGCAGCGGCAGGGTCACCGACACGCCTGCGTCCGGCGCCATCCCGACCCGGGTCGCCCCGGCCAGGAACTTCGCCGACTCCCCCGCCACCACCAGGTCGCTGGCGCAGACCAGGCCGAACCCGCCGCCGCCCGCCGCGTACCCGTGCACCGACGCGATCACCGGCACCTGCAGCGACAGCAGGCCCTGCACGCAGGCCTGCAGCCAGGAGGTGGCCTGGCGCAGGTAGTCGGGCAGGTCGGCGCCCTTGCTGGCGAACGTCTTCACATCGCCGCCGGCGCAGAAGTTCGGGCCCTGCCCGGACAGCAGCAGAGCCCGCAGCCGGGGCTCGCCGTGCGCGGTCAGCACGGCGTCGTGCAGCGCCCGCAGGAAGTCGACGTTCATGCCGTTGGACGCCTCCGGCCGGTTCAGCCGCAGGTGCCCGACGCCGTCCGCGTCCAGGTCGAGCAGGACCAGACCGTCGCCGATCAGCCGCTCCGTCATGATGATTCCTCTCGGTCGCGGCCGGCGAACCGGCTGATGCCCGCGGCGGCGCCCCCGCCGCCCAGATGCTCGATGATGGCGTCGGTCTCCAGCGCGAGCCCGTCCCGCAGTGGCAGCCGCAGCCCGTCCCGCACCAGCCGCTTGGCCCGGGCCAGCGCGACCGCGTCCTTGTCCGCCAGGTTCGCGGCCAGCCCGGCGACGGCGGGCTCGAACTCAGCCGCCGGCACGGCCCGGTACACCAGGCCCCACTGCTGCGCCTGCGCCCCGGTGAGCCGGTCGCCGGACAGGATCAGGCCGAGCGCGCGCTGCGATCGGGCGATCCGCGGCAGCCGCTGGGAGCCGCCGCCGCCCGGGATCATGGCGAAGTTCAGGTGGTTGTCGGCCAGCACGGCGTCGTCCCGGGCGATAGCGATGTCGCAGGCCTGGATGAGCTCGAAGCCGCCGGCCATCGCGTAGCCCTCGACGGCGGCGATGACCGGCACCGGCAGCTCGCCGATCAGCTCGCAGGCGGCGCCGAACGTCTCGAACAGCGGGCGCAGCGCGGCCGGTCCCCCGGCCCGCAGCCGGGACACCTCACCGAAGTCGCCGCCCGCGCAGAAGTGGCCGCCCGCGCCGCGGATGACGATCACCCGCGCCCGCGCGGCGGCCTCACGCAGCGCGCCAACCAGCCCGGCGGCCAGCGCGACGGTGATGGCGTTGCGTGCCTGCGGCCGGTTCAGCACGATGTGTGCCACGCTGGCCTCGATCGTGGTCAGGACGGGCGGCGCCGGTTCCGGGGCGGTGCTCAATCGGGATGCTCCAGGTCCAGGTTTTTAAGACACATTAGACTACTGCGCGAGGAGCTGATCGGATGGACCTGGGACACCGGGACGCGCGGGTCATCGTCACTGGCGGCGGCGCGAACATCGGCCGCGGCATCGCCCTCGGCTTCGCCGCCGAGGGTGCGCGGGTGCTCGTCGCCGACATCGACGGCCCGCAGGCCGAGGCGGTCGCGGACGAGGCCAGGCGGGCGGGCGCCGCGGACGTGCGGTCGGCCGCGGCCGACCTGACCGCGCCGGACGCGGCGGCGGCGGTGGCCGGGCAGGCGGTCAGCGCCTGGGGCGGCGTCGACGTGCTGGTGAACAACGCCGGCTGGAGCCAGTCCGGGTTCTTCGCCGACCAGACCGACCGCGGATTGTGGCAGCGCACCATCGAGGTGAACCTGTTCACCGCCATCGCCTGCACCCAGGCCGTGCTCGGCCCGATGCGCGCGGGCGGCGGCGGCGCGGTGGTGTTCATCTCCAGCGACTCGGCCTTCGGCGCGATCCGGCAGGGCATCTACGGCAGCACCAAGGCCGGGCTGATCTCGCTGGCCCGCACGGTGGCCCGGGAGAACGGCCGGCACGGCATCCGGTCCAACGTGGTCGCGCCCGGCCTGGTCCTGCCGGACGAGGACGCGCCGCCC
>Ga0136846_1225265_pt1 | contig 19992 bp, 22 predicted proteins | sample HopSoiMetagenom2_FD_96841 | JGI IMG/M metagenome (GOLD analysis project Ga0136846, IMG submission 96841) | Grasslands soil microbial communities from Hopland, California, USA - 2 Assembly 2016 (version 4) | ecosystem: Environmental > Terrestrial > Soil > Grasslands | place: USA: Hopland...
AGCGTGTGCACGATCCCGCCGATGAACGTCCCGACGCCGGTGATCGCGCCGCGCATCATCGGGCTGCCGCGGCCCGTCAGCTCACCGGTGTCCGAGAGCCCTTCGGAAAAGGCCATCGAGATCCCGGCGCCGAACGCCGTCGCGACGCCGGCGATGAACGCGTAGTGCGGCTTGTGCGTCACGACCGCGACCGAGAAGATCGGCGCGAGCGTGGAGAGGGAACCGTCGATCAGGCCGACCATCGCCGGTTGCACGCGTTGCAGCAGGAATGTCTGCCGGTCGCTCATGAACTAGAGTGTATCGACCGAGTCGCAAAATAGCAGAGCATAAGGCACTCCTGACAAACGACGTCAGGGGCGCCTGACGTGCGCGTGAAGCTAACGGTCGAGTACGACGGCACCGGCTTTCGCGGTTGGGCGGCGCAGCCCGGCCAGCGCACGGTCGAAGGCGAGCTCGGTGCGGCGCTCGCGTCGGTGTTCCGGGTCCACGAGAAGCTGGCGGTGGCCGGCCGGACGGACACCGGCGTCCACGCACTCGGCAACGTCGTCAGCGCCGATGTCGACGGCGGCCCGCCCCTCGCCCGTGCTGCCGATGCGCTGAACGGCGTCCTTCCCGGTGACGTCGCGGTGCTGACCGCGGAGGAGGGTGCCTCTGATTTCCATGCGCGGCACTCCGCCCGCTCACGCAGCTACCGCTATCGGATCTGGCGCCGCCGCTCACCGTCGCCCTTCGAGCAGAAGCGCGCGTGGTGGTACCCGCGCGCACTCGACGAGGAGCGGCTCGCAGACGCGGCCGATTTGCTGGTCGGCGAGCACGACTTCCGGGCGTTCACGCCGACCGAGACGCAGCACGAGCTGTTCACGCGCACGGTGCTGCGCGCGCAGTGGCACCGCCGCGACGACGCGCTCGAGTTCGAGATCACCGCCGACAGCTTCCTGCGCCACATGGTGCGAACGCTCGTGGGGACGATGGTGGAGCTGACGCCCGAGCAGATCGAGCAGCTGCTCGAGGGACGCCCTCGCACCGATGCCGGCTCGACCGCGCCGCCGCACGGGCTGTACCTCACGTCCGTCGCATACGACTGACTAGCATCGAGGCCATGCGCTTCCCGGTCGTCCTCTTCGATCTCGACGGCACCGTGATCGACTCCGGCGCGATCATCCTCGCGTCCATGCGGCACGCCGCGAAGGAGGTTCTCGGCGCCGAGCCGTCCGACGAACTGTTGATGGCGGCCGTCGGCGGCCCGGGCCTCGAAGCACAGATGCACGCCCTGGCGCCCGATCGCGTCGAGGAGCTCGTCACGGTCTACCGCGCGCACAACGAGCCCCTTCACGACGGGCTGACCTGTTGCGTGGGCGTCGACGGCTTGCTCGTTCGGTTGAAGGAGGAGGGGCGCCGGCTCGGGCTCGTCACCGCGAAGCGTCGCGCGACTGTCGAGCTCGCGTTCAACGTGCTCCCGCTGCGCGAGCTGTTCGAGACAGTCGTCGGCGGTGACGAGACCGCAGCGCACAAACCGGACCCGGAGCCGCTCCTGCTCGCGGCCGAGCGCATGGGCGTCGACCCTGCCACGTGTGCGTACGTCGGCGACTCGCCGTTCGACATCCGGGCGGCGAAAGCGGCGCGCATGTATGCGATCGCCGTGACGTGGGGGCGCATCCACGACCGCCAGAAGCTCGCCGCCGAGGAGCCCGATGCGATCGTCGACACCGCCGAGGAGCTCTATGACCTCCTCTAAGACGACGTCGCCGACGAGGCGCGCCGCGGAGCTGCGCAGCGTTCTCGATTACCACCTGTATCGCTATCACGTCCTCGACGACCCGGAGATCACCGACGCCGAGTACGACGCGCTCTTCGACGAGCTGCTCCGGCTGGAGGAGGCCGATCCGAAGCTCGTCACGGCGGACTCGCCGACGCAGCGCGTCGGCGCGCCGCCCTCGGACAAGTTCCAGAAGGTCGAGCACCCGAGCCCGATGGGCTCGCTCGAGAAGGTGACGACGGACGAAGCGCTCGAGAAGTGGCACGCGGACGTCTGCAAGCGACTCGGGACGGCGGACGTTGCGTACGTCACCGAGCCGAAGATCGACGGGCTTTCCATCAACCTCATCTACGAAAACGGCGCGTTCGTCCGTGGCGCAACACGCGGAGACGGCTACCGCGGCGAAGACGTCAGCGTCAACCTGCGGACGATCAAGGCGATCTCGATGCGCATGCAGCTGCAGCCCGGCGAGGAGCCGCCGCCGTTGCTGGAGGTGCGTGGCGAGGTGTATCTGCCTCTGAGCGGCTTCAACGAGCTGAACGAGCGATTGATCGCCGAGGGCAAGAAGCCGACTCCGAACCCGCGTAACGCCGCCGCAGGCTCGCTGCGTCAGAAGGACTCGTCGATTACGGCCCAGCGCCCGCTCGCGATCTGGATCCACGGGCTCGGTCACAAGGAAGGCCTGCCTGCCGCCGGCCACTGGGACTCACTGCAGTGGCTGCGGGAACATGGGTTCCGGACGAATCCCTACGCAGAGCTGCACGACTCCGTCGAGTCGGTGGCGCGTGCCTGCGAGCTCTGGGAGAAGAAGCGCATCGAGCTGGACTACGAGATCGACGGGATCGTGGTGAAGGTCGACTCCTTCGAGCAGCAGCGCCGCCTCGGCTCTCTGCACGAGCGCCCGCGCTGGGCGCGCGCATACAAGTGGGCGCCGATGACCGCGCAGACGAAGCTGAATCAGATCCTGATCCGCGTCGGACGAACCGGTGCGCTCAACCCGTGGGCGTTGCTCGAACCGGTCGAGGTCGGCGGTGTGACGGTTTCGCGCGCCACGCTGCACAACGAGGAGGACATCAACCGTAAGGACATCCGCGAAGGCGACATCGTGATCGTCCAGCGCGCGGGCGATGTCATCCCGCAGATCGTCGGCCCTGCCGGCGAGCACCAGCCTGGCACCCGGCCGTTCAAGATGCCGAAGAAGTGCCCGCTCTGCGGCGCGGCGATCGTCAAGCCCGAGGGCGAGGCCATGCACCGCTGTCCGAACAAGGCGTGCCCGTCGCGCGGCCTGGAGTCCCTGATCAACTGGGTCCAGGCGGCAGCCGACATCGAGGGCGTCGGCGAGCAATCTGCGCGCCGTCTGTGGGAGCTCGGGCTCGTCCGGTCCGTACCCGATCTCTACCGGGTCACGAAAGAGCAGCTGATGGAGCTGGAGGGCTACGGAGAGATCTCCGCCACGAACGCGATCCAGTCGATCGAAGCCTCGAAGCAGGTCCCGTTCAACCGCGTTCTCTTCGGCCTGAACATTCCCGACGTCGGCTGGGTGACGGCGGTCAACCTCGCGCGCCACTTCGAGAGTGTCGACCGGCTCCTCGACGCCAGCCAGGAAGAGATCGAGGAAGTGGAGGGCATCGGCCCCGAGCGCGCTGAGGCGATCGCCGAATGGTTCTCGGACCCGGCGAACCGCGAGCTCGTCGCGGATCTACGATCGCTCGGCCTGCGCTTCGAGATCGGCGACGAGCTCAAGCCCGTGGAAGGCCCGTTGACCGGGAACACGTACGTGATCACCGGAACGCTCGAGGGCTTCACGCGCGACGACGCGGCTGCGGCGCTCGAGGCCAAGGGAGCGAAGGTGCTGAACTCGGTCTCGGGCAAGACGACGGGATTGATCGTCGGCGAGGAGCCGGGCAACTCCAAGCTGACGAAGGCGCGCAAGCACGACGTGCCGCTGCTCGACGAGCAGGCGCTCGTCGACCTACTGCGCGGCTAGCACCTCGACGAAGCGGTCCTGCGCGCGTCGCGCCCACCAGTACGACAAGGGATGTCCGTTCTGCAGCACCGTGAAGAGGTAGCGGGTGCTCACGAAGCCGGACAGCGCCGAGGCCTCGCTCGTGGTGCCGGTCTTCGCGACGACGCGCCCCCGCGCCGGTGGTTTTCGGAACCGGTCCGCGAGCGTGCCGTTGATGCCGGCGACGGGGAGCGCCGAAACGAACGCCGGCTTCATGGTCGGATCGGCGTAGGCGGCTTTGAGGATTGCCGCGACGGCGTTCGCCGTCAGCCGGTCGAGGCGTGAGAGCCCGGAGCCGTCGACGATTCGCACGCCCGCCATCGGCACGCCGGCTTCGGCGAGGGACTGGATCACGACCGCCGCGCCCGCGGCGCTCGTCCCTCGTTCGAGCTCGACGGCGCCGAGCTGCTTGAGCAGCAGCTCGGCCGTGAAGTTGTCGCTCTCGCGGTCCATGAAGCGGATGATCGAGGCGAGCGCCGGTGACTCGACCTCGGCGATGGGAATCGAGAACTCGTCGACCTTCCCCAGCCGCACCGGTCCCTCGACCACGATGCCCGCGCTCCGAAGCGCGGTCCGAAAGGCGGTTGCCGCGGACAGCGCCGGCGTGCGTGTGACGAAACGGCCGACGCGTGCGCGGTTGACGACGAGGGCGGAGAGCGGAGGCGATTCCTCGATGAAGAAGCTCGGCTTCCACCCTGCAACTATGCGTCGCGTATCGAAGTACGACTCGTCCGCGACGATGCCGCCGGTGATGCGCCTGATGCCGTACGTGCGTACCTGCGCCGCGAGCGAACGCAGGCCGGCGCTGGAAAGGGTTGGATCGCCGGACCCCTTGAGCACGAGCGCGCCCGTGAAGGTCGTCCCGTCCTGCTCGCCTTCTCCGAACACGTCCGTTTCGATCCGGTAGTTGCTCCCGAGCGTCGCCAGCGCGGCGAAGGTGAGGGGGAGCTTCTCGTTGGAGGCCGGGGCGAGCGGCAGTGCCGGGTTCTGGCTGAACAGCACGCTGCCGCTCGCGAGGTCGACGGCGACGGCCGCCGAGCGGGCGGGTGCGACGTGGGGCACGCGTAGCGCCTTGGCGAGGCGTGCCTGCAGGGGCGTCTGCTGCGCCCCGGCGAGACCAGGGCTCGCCAGCGCGGCCAGGACCAGGAGGCCTATGAGAAAGCGTCGCGTCATGCCGATTCCATTTTGCGAGGGCGCTCCAACGGCGTGGAGAAGATGGGCCTTACGAGGTCGGAAGATAGTCCAGGCGGCCCATGTGGCCGGTGCGGCCGCGGCGGATACTTGTTGCGAACGGTCACAAACCTCTCGCCCATGATCCACGACGACATCCGCGACCTGCTCGAGTCCCCGCGCCACGGCGAGGACGCACCGAGCCTCGATCACATCGAGCACACGCTGACGAGCGGCTACGCGCGGGCTCTTGCTCTCGAAGCGGAGCGGCTGCGACTCGAGCGAAAGCTGGCCGCCGTCGCCTCTCGCCTCGGCGACTCGGCGGACGACGCCGACGCAGCGGAGCTCGCTCAGCTCGGCCAGCGGCTTTCCGTTGCCGATCACGACCTCGGCCGACTGCGCTCGCTACTGGTGCTGCTGAGAGGGCGTGCGAACGAAGTTCGCGCGGCCGCGGCCTGACGCGCGCCTAGACGATCCCGCTGCGAACGGCGTAGACCGCCGCCTGGATGCGGTTGTCGATCTGCAGCTTCATGAGGATGTTGGAGATGTGGTTCTTGACGGTCTTCGGGCTGATGTGGAGCTCGCCCGCGATCACAGCGTTGTCCTTGCCGTTTGCGATCAGTTTCAGCACCTCGATCTCCCGGTCGGACAGCTCGGCGCGGATCGTCGATTCGATCTCCGGCTGCCGGCTCGACGCCCGCACGCGCTGCAGGACCTTCGACGCGATCGTCGGTGAGATGAGCGACTCGCCGAGGGAGGCAGCGCGGATGCCTGCGATCAGGTCCTGGATCGAGGAGTCCTTCAGCAGATAGCCGCACGCACCGGCGAGGATCGCGTCGATGACGTCGTTGTCCTGGTCGGAGATCGTGAGCATGAGGACGCGCGTGAGGGGCGCGATCGTCGAGATGTGTCGCGTGGCCTCGACGCCTCCCATCCCCGGCATGTTCAGGTCCATGACCACGACGTCCGGAGCGAGCTCGCGGACGATCTTCAGCGCCTCATGACCGGCGGCGGCCTCGCCGACGATCTGGACGCCCTCGTCTTCGAGCAGGTTGCGCAGGCCGCTACGGAACAGGTCGTGGTCGTCCACGATCAGGACGCGGACGTCCTCCAGCGTTTGTCGGTCCACACTCGCGGGCGTGCTCATCCTCGACGTTCCTCCGGCCTGGCGAAGCGAAAAGTCTAGTGCAGGGTGATCTCGACCGTGCGCCGGCCCCATGCCAGCGCATCCGCGAGCGACGGGAACCACACGTCGATCGTGTAGCCGCTCACAGCACTCCCCGTGTCGGCCGCCACGCCCTCTCCGTAGCCGGGAATCGTCATGCGCGTCCCGAGGGGGATCACCGACGGGTCGACCGCCACGACGCCCGGCCCGACCGGCAGGCCGGTCGCAGTGGTGCCCCCGAGCGAATACCCGGTGACGGTGACGGTGATCGTCGACCCGCGGCTCGCGGGCTCGGGCGCCCTCGACGCGGTCCGCGACTGCACGGTCTGCGCCTGCTTCACCACGCGGCGCGCCCGCGTGTCCAGGGTCGAGATCTGACGGGTGGTCATTTGCCGCTGCCGCGCGAGCGAGGCCAGATACGCGACGCGCTGCGCTCGCGCCCTCTCGAGCGCCGCAGCGGTTCGCGCGGCGCGCGCCTCGAGAGCCTGCGCCTCGCGCAGCTGCGCCGCGAGCGTCGCCGCCAGGCGGGTCAGCTTCACGCGGCCGTTCTCGGTGTCGGCTACCGCGCTGGCGCCCTGGCTCGCGGTCTGCTCCAGGTCGTTCAGACGGGTGATGGCGTCGTCGAGCGAGCTCGAGCCGAGGAGGATCGCGATCGCGTCGGGCTCCCCCTGCTCGTAGAGCATCCGCAGGTGCGCGGCGAGCATGCGCTGCGACAGCCTCACGTTGTCGGAAACGAGGGCCAGTTGCCGCTGCGCTTCCAGCCGCTCACTTCGAAGGCTGCCTACGCGGGAATGGATGCGCGCGAGCTCGCTGCGCGCCTGGGTCAGCCGCGCATCGAGGGAGAAGAGGCCGAGGAGCGCGCTGTGCGACCTGCCGGCGAGGACGCCCTGCTGGCTTTTCAGCGCCGCGGGGCTCTGCGCTCCGGCCAGCGACGCGCCGAGCAGAGCTGCCGAGGCGAGAACGAGGCTGAGCGCGAGGCGGCTCTCCCGTCCACCACGCACGAAGGGGGACATTACCTGCGAGATCCCCATGTGGCCTTGCTCACAAACGGTGATTTTCGGGCCGGTTTAAGCCCTGAACCCGCCGAAAACGGCGACTTTGTGCGAGGGGCACACATGCCAGAAAGGGGTAGTTTTCGGCTCGGAAAGCGGTTGCAGTCATCCGAAGACGTTGCTAGGGTGCCGAACTTGTGCGGACCGGCCCCCCTCCGGCACCGCGTCGTCGCCTCCAAGCCCCGGTGGGCAGCCCATGAGTAGGAGACGTCAGGCGCAGGCATTCGTGATCGGCCTCGCGGCCCTTTGCGCGGCGGCCGCCGCCAACGCCGACCCGGGCTCGGTGGCCTCGAAGCAGGCCCAGGCGCAGCAGGTCCTGAGTCAGATCGACCAGATCGACCGCAGCCTCGGCGCGGCGGTCGAGCAGTACAACCTCGCGAACGTCCGGCTCCGCGGCATCGAAGGCGACCTGCGCGAGAACCGCAAGCAACTCACGCTGGCGCGCACGAGCCTGAACGTGGCGCAGAAGTCTCTCGCCGCCCGGCTCGTCAGTGCGTACACGTCGACGCAGGACAACACCGCCTTGGCGGTCCTCCTCGGCGCCGACAGCTTCGAGGATCTCCTCACCCGCGTCGAGACGATCAACTCGACGTCGAGCCAGGATGCCAACATCGTCCGGCAGGTCGCGTCCTCGCGGAAAGCGATTCAGCGCCATCGCAACCAGTTGCGGGACGCGCACGCCGCGCAGCAGCGGATCGTCGCGCAGAAGGCGGCGCAGAGGCAGCACATCGAATCGCAGCTAGCCGCTCGCCGCTCGCTCCTCTCGTCCATCAAGGGCCAGATCGAGCGCCTGAAGGCTGCCGAGGCCGCGCAACAGCGCCGGCTGGCCGCCGCAGCGCAGTCACGGGTCGCGAGCCAGGTCGCTCCGTCCGTGAGCGGCATCGGTGTCGGCGCATCGACGCCCGAGGGCTCGACCGTCGCCCCGCCCAACGTGCACGGCGGCGTCGTCGGCGTCGCGATGCGCTACCTCGGCGTTCCGTACGTCTGGGGCGGTTCGACACCTCGTGGTTTCGACTGCTCGGGCCTCGTCATGTACGCGTTCGCGCAGATCGGGATCTCCGTCCCGCACAGTTCCTACTCGCAGTTCAACATGGGCACGCCCGTTTCGATCGGGCAATTACAGGCGGGAGATCTCGTCTTCTTCTCGGGAGCAAGCCACGTCGGCATCTACATCGGCGGCGGCCAGTTCATCCACGCGCCGCACACCGGCGACGTCGTGAAGATCTCCTCGCTCAGCGGCTACTACTCGTCCGCCTTCGCCGGCGGGCGCCGCCTCTAGCCCGCCACCCTCCTCAGCGACAGCCACAGCACCGCCGCGACCGCCAGCGGCAGCACCCACCAGGCGGGCGCCGACGTTGCCGCGAGCAGCGCGGTGAGCCCGATCGCGACCACGATCCCGACCGCGACTCGCCAGTCGTCGCCGACGACGAAATCCCACCAGAAGTGCCCGAAGCGCCTCATGCGAACGCCACCTTTCGCCGGCGCAGGGCGGCGACGTAGGCGAGCGAGATGGCGATCACGAACGCGAGCACGACGGGGAGGAATGCGTCGTCGCCCGGCCAGTCCACGCCGGCGCCCTCGGCTCCCCAGAAGGTCCCGAACGTCGTGAGCATGATCCCCACCGCGAAGGCGAGCGTGTTCTCCGGCACGCGGCTGAGGGGGCCGCGCACGGCGATTCCCGCGATCACGACGACGACGACGGCCGCCGCGGCACCGGCGATGGCGAGCGGGATGCTTCCCTGTGTGCTTCCGAACGTCAGCACGATGAACGCGACCTCGAGGCCTTCGAGCAGAACGCCCTTGAATGCGACCGTGAACCCGTACCAGTCGAGACCGATGTGCTGCTCCCTCGCGGCGCCCTCGGCGGCGGCGCGCTCGCGTGCAAAGACCGAATCCTCGTCACGGAGCGCGCGCCAGCCGCTTGCCCGCAGAATCGCTTTGCGTAGCCACTGGAGTCCGAACACCAGCAGGAGCGCACCGACGACGAGGCGCAGCACCTCGATCGGGATCACGGTGAGGGCCGGTCCCAACACGCCGACGATGACTGCGAGCGCGAGCACGGCTACGACCGCGCCTGTCAGCGCCGAGCGCCAGCCGCGCGTCACGCCCATGGCGAGCACGATCGTGAGCGCCTCGACCATCTCCACCGCGCTCGCAAGGAACGCGGACGCAACGAGAAAGACGTCGGTCAGGAGTAGAGCGCCTCGATCTCCGCGGCGAAGTGCTCCTCGCACACGCGCCGTTTGAGTTTCAGCGTCGGCGTCACCTCGTCCTCGTCGGCACTGAAGTCGCGCGGCAGGATCGCGTAGCGCTTGATCTGCTCGTACCGGGAGAGGTCACGGTTCACGTCCTCGACGACGCGCTCGAGCTCGAAGCGTGCCTCGTCGGGGAACACACCTTCGGCGAGCGTGATGAGCGCCGCGACGTAGGGTCGCCGATCGCCGACGACGAGAGCCTGAGACACGGCCGGATGCATCTTCAATGCGTTCTCCAGATTCTGCGGCGCGACGTTCTTACCGCCTGCCGTTACGAGGATGTCCTTCTTGCGGTCGGTGATCGAGAGGAAGCCGTCGTCGTCCAGCTGTCCGAGGTCGCCCGACCGCAGCCAGCCGTCGCCGGGAAGAACTTCTTGTGTCGCCTCCTCGTCCTTGAAGTAGCCCGCAAAGACCGTGTCGCCTTTGATCAGCACCTCGCCGTCTACCGCGATGCGGAGCTCGGTGCCCGGCAAAGCGGGGCCGACGCTGCCGAAGCGGTACTGCGAAGGACGGTTGACGGTCGCCGCTGTCGTGCACTCGGTGAGCCCGTAGCCCTCGAGAATCAGGATGTCGAGGGTGTGGAAGAACTCGATGATCTCCCTCGCCAGGGGCGCGCCGCCGGACACGCCGATCCGCACGCGTCCACCCATTCGGTTCTTGATCTTGGAGTAGACGAGCCTGTCGGCGAGCCGATGACGCGCGGCGAGCAGCGGCGGAACTGTCCGGCCTGCCTGCCGCAGCGCGCTCACTTCTCCGCCGACGCGAAGCGCCCACTCGATGAGGCGGCGTTTCACGCCACGCGCCTCGGCGAACTTGAGCAGGACGCCGCTGTGAACCTTCTCGAAGACGCGCGGCACGCTCGGAAAGATCGTTGGTCTCACGGCCGGAAGTGCTTCCGCGACGGCGTACGGGTCCGGGCAGAAGGCGATCGTGAAGCCGGTGTGCGCACCCTGCAGCGCCATACAGCGACCGAAGTTGTGCGCCAGCGGCAGGTAGAGGAGCATCACGTCGTTCTGGACGGTGAAGTCCTCGACGCGGCGGACCGCCTCGACCATTGCGTAGTAGTTGCGGTGCCGGAGCATGCAGGCCTTCGGCGGCCCGGTCGTTCCGGACGTGTAGATGTAGGTGTAGAGGTCCTCGTCGTCGATCTGTGCGGCCGCCCGGTCGACGGCATCGGGGTCTTCCCGCGCGTGCTCGCGCCCGCGCGCCCGTAGCCCGTCGAGGTCGGCGAAAGTGAGCACATGCTCGAGCCCGACCGCGTCGACCTTCGCGCGCTGCTCCTCGTCCTCGCAGAGGATGCCGACGGCCTCCGAATGCTCGACCACGTACGCAGCGTCGCGCGCCGAGCTGTTCATGTAGATCGGAGCGGTCACGCCGCCGACGCGCGAGAGGGCAAAGTCGAAGAGCACCCACTCGACGCGGGTCGAGGCGAGGATCGCAAAGGCGTCGCCCTTCCGCACGCCGAGTGCCAAGAGCCCGTGGGCGAGCTCGTCCACCGCGCGCGTCGCCTCCGCCCAGGACATGGGCCGCCACTCGCCCTCTTCTTCCACGAGGTAGGCGGTCGCCTCCGGATCCCTGGCGACGGCGTCCTCCCACAGTCGGCCGATCGTGCGGGTCCCCGTCGCGGTCGTCGTCGCCACGGCCGAATCGTAGTCGGGGACGGGGGAGGAAACCCCGCGCGCCATGGCGAATGCGTCCGGTCCCACTAGAATTGGTCTGGAGCGGCCCCATGCGCACGATCTGGAACGGATCCATCTCTTTTGGCCTGGTCAACATTCCCGTTGGCCTGGCTCTGGCGACGACGCCCAAGGCAAAGCAGTCGGACGTCAGCTTTCGCACGCTCCATCGTGAGTGCAAGACGCCGATCCGCCAGAAGCGCTGGTGCCCGACCCACGAGCGCGAGGTGGGGCCCGACGAGATCGTGAAGGGCTGGGAGGTGGCGAAGGGCGAGTTCGTCGTCGTCGAGGACGCGGATCTGGAGGCGATCACACAGCACGACGAATCGCGGTCGATCGACATCACCCGCTTCGTCGACCTCGAGGAAGTCGATCCCGTGTACCTCGACCGAACCTACTACCTGGCTCCGGCAACGGCGTCGGCGCAGCGCCGGCCCTATGTCCTGCTGCTCGAGGCGATGAAGCAGGCCGGCATGGGCGGGATCGGCCGCTTCGTGCTGCGCGGCGCGGAGTACTTCTGCCTGATCCGCCCGAAGGGAGACGCACTCGTGCTCGAGACGATGTTCCTGGCCGAGGACGTCAGCTCGCAGGCGGAGATCGAGGAGGCCGTCTCGGGGACGGAGGTCAAGCCGGCGGAGCTGAAGCTCGCGCAGCAGGTGATGGAGAGCCTGGTGGCGGAGTTCGATCCCGCCGAGCTGCAGAGCCAGTACCGCAGCGATCTTCGGCAGATGCTCGAAGCGAAGCTCGACGGTCAGGAGATCGCGAAGCCCGAGCCGGCCCCGGAGACTCCCGTCGTCGACCTGATGGAAGCGCTGAAGCGGAGCGTCGAGGAAGCGAAGGGCCGCAAGACCGCCGCCAAGGCCTCCGCCGGCAAGAAGAAAGCCGCCCCGAAGAGCGGCTCTCAGAAACGTCAGCCGGCGCGTAAGTCCGCGTAGGCCTCGCTAGTGCTTCTGAAGCACCCCTAGCGCCTCGAGCTGCGCCTGGAACAGCGTCTTGTCGATCTTGCCCTGGTAGATCGGTACGCCTTCCTCCAGGCAGACGCGGATGACTTCCTGGCGGTCGATCCCCATCTCCTTCGACAGCTCCTCGGGCGTGAGGTGGTTCGCCATTGACGCTCCTCTCCGTGTACGAAAAAGCCCGCCGGCGCAAGTGCGCTCAACGGGCTAAGTCGAACCTCCAGATGTGGATGCCGGATTCACCGGGCCGGCCCTCCGAACTCATTCATCGCCGGTAAGGATAATCGCCCCCCGTGACGGACGCAAAGTTGCCCGCTCTCGAGGAGCGTTTTGCGCAGGTCAAGGGCGTCCGGATCCGCTATTTCATCGGCGGCGAAGGCCCGCCCCTCGTTCTGGTGCACGGGCTCGGGGGCGCAGCCTCGAACTGGACCGAGCTCGCGCCACTGCTCCTGCCGCGGCACCGCCTTCTCGTTCCCGACCTGCCGGGCCATGGTGGGTCGACTGCCTTGCCCGCGGTCTCGGGGCTCGAGCCGTTCGCGGATCGCGTCGCGCTCGTCGCCGAGCGTGAGGGAATGCTCCCGGCCCCGGTGATCGGGCATTCGCTCGGGGGCATGGTGGTGCTCCGCCTCGCACTGCGCCGGCCGGATGACGTCTCCGCGATCGTCCTCGCCGGCGCGGCGGGACTCAGCATCGGGAACGTCTGGGGTCGCCAGCTCCTTTCCGTCTTCACGTCGGTTCGTCCAGGTCGGCTCGCGGCTCGCTATCGCGGCTTGGTTTCGCGCTCTCCACTTCTACGCCGCCTCGTGTTCGGCTTCGTCTCCGTTGCGGACCCCGCCGGACTGACCAACGAAGCGGTGGAGGGGTTTCTCGCGGCACAGCTTCTGCACACGGATGTGGACAGCGCCTGGCAGGCGCTTCGCGTTGACGATCCGCGGCAGGAGCTCGAGCATGTTCGCTGTCCCGGCCTCGTCCTCTGGGGCGCCGAGGACGTTCAGTTGCCGCTCGATGACGCGTTCGAGTACACGCGCCGGCTGCGGGCGCGGCTGCGCGTGATTCCCGGTTGCGGTCACCTGCTGATCGGCGAACGTCCGGCAGCGTGCGCGGACGCGATCGAACGCTTCCTATGCGACAGCGGCCTCGAAGGGCACCACCTCACCGTTTGAACCGCCTTCGCGCGGACCGGACAGGAAATCCACCTTCCGCGCCACGATCTCGACGTCGCGGCGCCGCTTTCCTCCTTCGTCCTCCCACGAGTGGCTGCGCAGGTAACCCTCGATCGCGACTCTGCGGCCCTTCGCCAGGTACTGCGCACACAGCTCACCCTGTCTGTCCCACGCGGATACGCCGACGAAGTCGGCGCCGCCGTCCCTGGAATAACGATCAACTGCGAGTAGGAACTTCGAGACCTGCTTCTCGCCGGCCTCGCGTACCTCGACGTCGGTCGCGAGGTTCCCGATCACGCTCACGTTGTTCATGTCGTCTCCTGTTGTCGCTGTCGGCAACGTAGCTCGAAGCTTGTGACCGGTATGTGCCGGAAGCGGCTACTCTTCGTGCGCTTCGGGGTGTGGCGCAGCCTGGTAGCGCGCTCCGTTCGGGTCGGAGAGGTCCCCAGTTCGAATCTGGGCACCCCGATGGAGTGCGGGGGAACCGCCGGTTCCCCCGCGCGAACCTTGCCCGGGGGCGGGCGTCGGCGAGGCTATCCTGCTGCCATGCCAGACCGAGTCAGAGTCGCGTGCGTGCAGATGACGAGTCGCGACGACAAGGCCGCGAACCTCGAGACGGCCGAGCGGCTGATCGCGCAAGCCGCGTCGACGGGCGCAGACGTCGTCGTGCTGCCCGAAAAGTGGAACGGCATCGGCGACGCCGCGTTCTACCACTCCTCGGCGGAGTCGATCGACGGCGGCGAGTCCGTCGCCGCGATGTCGGCGTGGTCGCGATCGCACGGCATCACGCTGGTCGGCGGCTCGATCGTCGAGCTGCGCGAAGGGCGCGAGAAGCGCTCGAACACGAGCCTCGTGTTCGACTCCGACGGGGAGATCGTCGCCATCTATCGCAAGATCCATCTCTTCGACGTCGAGGTCGGCGGCGTCGTCTACCGCGAGTCCGAGTCCGAGGAGCCGGGAGAGGAAGCTGTCGTCGCCGACGCGGAGGACTGGAGAGTGGGTCTTTCTGTCTGCTACGACGTGCGCTTTCCGGAGCTCTACCGGATCCTCGCGCTCGAAGGCGCGCAACTCGTCACCGTTCCGGCGCACTTCACGACGCCGACGGGCAAGGATCACTGGCAGGTGCTGTTACGCGCGCGCGCGATCGAGAATCAGTTCTACGTCGCAGCCGCCGCACAGATCGGCGAGACGCTGCCCGGAAAGCCCGCCTATGGCCGGTCGCTGATCGTGGACCCGTGGGGCCTCGTTCTCGCGCAGGCGCCGGACGAGGAAGCGGTCATCTCGGCAGAGCTCGACCGCGCGCACCTCGACGACATTCGCGCGAAGCTCCCCTCGCTTGCGAACCGCCAGGCGCACGCCTACCGCTGGCCCACTCCCGTCTCACCGGGTTGACGAAGCTCCGCGCGGTCCTCTTCGACGTCGACTTCACGCTCTGCCGCCCCGGCCCCGAGCTGTCGGCCGAGCGCTACGGCCGCATCGCTGCGCGCCACGGGGTCACCGTCGACGTCTCGCGCTACGACGAGGCGCGCGAGGCGGCGGCTGTCAATCTGAAACGACACCCCGAGCTGCTGCACGACGACACCATCTGGCACCGCTTCACCGCGGAGATCTTCGTCCGGATGGGAGGCCCGGAGGAGATCGCGTCCGAGTGTGCGACAGAGATCGAGCAGGGGTGGGAGATGTCGGCGAACTTCGAGCTCTTCGAGGATGCGCTGCCGGTGCTCGCGGAGCTTCGGAAGGCGGACCTCCGGATCGGCCTGGTGTCGAACGGCATCCGCGACCTGAAGGAGTTCGTCGCGCACCATCGCCTCGATGTCGAGGTTGCCGTGGGGTCGCGTGCGCATGGCCGTGTCAAGCCGCACCCGACGATCTTTCAGGCGGCGTTGGACCAACTGGACGTCCTGCCGCGCGATGCGGTGATGGTCGGGGACTCGCTGGAAGAGGACGTCGAGGGAGCGCGGGCGCTCGGGATGCGCGCGATCCTGATCGACCGGGAAGAACGCCATCCCGACGTGGAGGAACGCCTGACGGATCTCTACGGCCTCCCGGCCGCGCTCGGGCTCAGCCGCCCGGCTTGAGCAGCGAAGCCGCGTCGAGCACGGTGTTGGCCGGCGGCGGCGGGACGTCGACCTTGAGGCCGAACGCGTAGAGCTCCATCGTCATCGACATTTCAGCGGCAGCGCCTGTCGGGCTGTTCATGGACATGTCGATCTTGAGGCGGCGGACGCGGCCCTTGTCGTCGATCCACGCTTCGGCCGGATACGACGTGATACCCATCGTCTTGAGCGGCTCGAGCATCTTGCGGTATGCCGCGTTCTTCTTCGCGAGTCGGTCGAGGTCGACGTTCAGCGTGTAGTGCGTCGTGAAGACGCCGCGCACGCGGTCGTACCCGACGACGTGCGTATCGCTCGAGGCCATCAGCATCTCGAGCGACTGGCTGGGGTCGGCCTGATTCGCGTTCATCAGGCTGTTCAGGTCGAAGCCCTGTTTCTTCGCCAGCTTCGCCATGTCGAGCTTCAGCCACCTGTTGCCGGTCATCTGCCGGAAGAGCGGCGAGCGCATGTACATGATCAGGCCCTCGCGTCCGTCCACGATCATCTGGAGCGTCGGCTCGGCTCCGCCGAGCGCCGCCTGCGCGTCAGCGGGCAGCGAGAAGCGCATGTTCATCGCGCCCGAGCGTGCGCGGCCGTCGAAGACGCCGCTGCCGCTCATCGCCATGCCGCCGACGCCGTCGATCTGCATGTTCGCCGTGAACTCGACGCGCGACGACTCCGACTTCGCGGTCTCGCTTGCGGCTTGGGCGACGGGATCGAACGAGAGTGTGTCGCCGCCGCAGCCGACCAGTGCAGTCGCGCAGACGGCAAGGCACAGCAACGAGAGGAGACGACTCGACCTCATCGCTTTGAAATCGTCTTCGTTCCGGCCTCGGGCTATCCCTCGATCGAGTCACGCCACGGCGCTGTGTGCTCGCCGAGACGGGGCGGGGGCTTCGACGGGGGCGACAGCTCGAGCCGCTCTGCAGCCTCGCTCAACGTTGCAACCGGGCCCGCCATGACGTCCTGTCCTTCGAACAGCGCCAGCCAATCCCCCAGCGGCCTCGTGAGGAAGACCTCCTCGAGCTCGCCGGCGAGCGCGGCCTGGTCGCCCTCGTACTGGCGCTCGATCAGGTCGGTGCGCTCGATCAGCTCGCAGAGCCGCTGCCAGAACTTCGGTTCGACCGGAGTCACCGTCAGGAAGCGGCCGTCGGCGCACTCGTAGATGCGATAGCACGCCAGCCCGCCGGTCAGTGCTCGCTCCGGCTCTCCGTAGAGGCGGTGCGCGGCAAGCCGGTGGGCGTTGTGCGTCATCGAGACGACGATGTGCCGGCCGTGGCCCGTGCGCGCACGGTCCAGCAGCGCGGCGAGGATCTCGACGACGGCGTAGAGCGCGCCGCCGGCGAGGTCGGCGATCGGCAGCGGCGGCAGCGACGGCGCGGTGTCGGCGAGCAGCCCGGCCCAGCCTTCGTAGTTGAGGTCGTGTCCGGCGCGTCCGTCGTTCGCGCCGAAGCCGGTGATCGAGCAGTAGACAACCGAGGCGGGCATGTCGGTTGCGCCGATCCCGAGACGTTCGGCGACGCCGGGGCGGAAGCCCTCCAACACGACGTCGGCGCGTTCGCACAGTGTGCGGCCGAGCTCCGGGTCCCGTTCGAGATCCCAGACGACGGATTCCTTCCCGGCATTCAGTGCGGCGTCCCACCCCGGCGCGACGTTGCGAAGCGGGTCGCCGTCCGGCGCCTCGACGCGCACGACGCGCGCCCCACGCTCCAAGAGCTCGCGACTTGCGAACGGCCCCGGGAGATAGCGCGTGAAGTCCGCGACGACGATCCCGGCTAGCCCCTCCACTATGCTCCGTACATTGACTGACCGGTCAACAGGTCAGGAGGACAAGCGGCGGCTCATCCTCGACGCCGCCGTTCGCGTCTTCGCACGCAAGGGCTACCACACCTCCCGTGTCGGCGACATCGCCGAGGAGGCCGGCGTTGCGCACGGGCTCCTGTACCACTACTTCCGCTCCAAGGAAGAGCTGCTCGAGACGATCTTCCGCGAGACGTGGCGAGACGTTCTCGACGCCGTCCGCGCCGTCGAGGAAACCGACGAGACCGCGCGCGATCGTCTGGCGGGAATCGCGAAGATCCTTCTGCGCGCCTGGCAGCGCGATCCCGATCTCGTCGTCGTGCTCGTGCGTGAGGTCACACGTAGCTCGCACCTGCAGCGTCAGATCGACGAGATCGATCAGGCGTTCGCAGGCCTGGAGCGGATCATCGCCCGGGGACAGGAGGACGGCGAGTTCCGCGGCGACGTCGATCCGCGCATGGTCAGCTATGTCTTCTACGGAGCGCTCGAGGAGATCCTCACGGGTTGGGTGCTCGGCCAGCTCGACGACGGCGACGAGCAGATCACGGCCGCCGAGCAGACCGTGATCGAGATCGTGTGCGGGGGCCTGGCTCGTGACCGAGAGGCCGCTCCGCTCTAGCTCGTGGCACAGCTGACTGCACAGGCCGCGGCGCGCGAGCCGGCCGTCCGCCGCAGGCTTTTCTGGACGCTCGGCCTCGGCGCGTTCGGGCTCGCGTTCTCCATCACGACGACGGCGGCGTACCTGCCGCCGCTGCTCGACCGCTTCACCGACTCGGGAACGATGATCGGTCTCGTGCTCGGCGCAGAGGGCGTTTTCGCGCTCCTGCTCTCGCCCGTGATCGGCCCGTGGAGCGACACGTTCCACACGCCGCTCGGACGTCGTCGCCCGTTCATGCTCGCCGCCTTGCTCCCGATGGGGTTCTGCCTGCTGCTGATGCCGTTCATGCCGAACCTGTGGACGACGACGCTGATCGTGCTCGCGTTCTTCTTCGCGTACTACGTGTACGAGCCGCCGTACCGCGGGCTGTATCCCGACCTGCTGCCGCCTTCGACGTACGGTCGCGCGCAGGGGATTCAGCACGTGCTGCGGGGGATTGCGCTCGGCACCGCTCTGGTCGGCGGTGGGTTCCTGCTGAAAGCGTGGCACGCCGCGCCGTTCATGCTCGCGGCGTTCGTGACCACCGGCGCCTGCGGCGCCGCCATCCTCTTCGTCTCCGAGGACGGGGGCCACGGCCGCGTGTTCGAAGGCGTCGCTGCGTACTTCAAACGGAGCTGGTCCATCCTCAAAGAGGAGACGGAGGTGCGCCGCTTCCTGTTCGCAAACGCGGCCTGGGAGGGGACCTTCGCCGCGGCCCGCACGTTCGTGGTCCTCTACGTGATCGAGGGATTGCACGAGTCGAAGGCCATCTCGTCGGCGCTGCTCGGAGCGGTGGCGACCGGTTACGTCATCGCCGCGCTGATCGCGGGACGGCTCGGCGACAGGTTCGGTATCGCACGCGTCGTGTTCTACGCATCCTTCGTCTACGGCGGCGGCTTTCTCGTAGCCGGGTTCGCGACGACGTGGCACGACTGGTATTTCGCGCTGATCGTCCCCGTCGCGGTTGCCGGCGGCACCGTGATGACACTTGCCTGGGGCCTGCTGTTCAAGTTGATGCCTGCCGAGCACCGCGGTGCGGTGTCGGGTCTGGCAACGACGACCAAGGGGCTCGGCCTGTTGCTCGGTGCGCCCGTCGCGGGCGCGGCGATCGACCTCGCGCGCCCGTTCCTCAGCTCGACGCAGGGGTACCAGATCCTCTGGCCGGTGTGCGGGATCCCGATCCTCGCCGCCATACCGCTCGTGGCCCACATGATGCGGATCGAGTCGCCGGGGAAAGTCGAGCAGACGGTCGGCTGATGTCGATCTGGGCGAGCCTGGGCGACCTCGAGCTGGTCGTCGAAGAGATGCGCACGGAACGGCGGTCGGTCGACGTGTCCTCACAGTTCACGCGTGTCACGACGACTGTCGTTTTCGCCGGCACCGGAGCGGAGGGGCGCGGCGAGGACGTCACGTACAACGCGGAGGATCACGACTGGTTCCCCGACGTGCCCGCCACAGGGTCGACGACGCTCGGCGCGTTCTCGGCATCGCTCGAAGACGTGCGGCTGTTCGACGGCGAGCCGAAGATGGGCGCGTCGGCGCAGTACCGCCGCTGGGCCCTCGAGAGCGCGGCGCTCGATCTCGCGTTGCGCCAAAACGACCTGTCGCTCGGTGCGGCGCTCGGCCGGGACTACGCCCCCGTCCGCTTCGTCGTCTCCACGCGTGGTGACGCGTTCGCGTGGCTCGCAGCCGCTCCGGACCTCGAGCTGAAGCTCGACCCCGAGAACGAATGGGAGCGGCCGTTCATGGAACGGGTCGCCGCAACGGGACGGGTGCGCGTCCTCGATCTCAAGGCCTACTACGTGGGGACGGCGGTGGACGTCGAGCCCGATCCGGAGCTGTATCGCAACGTCGTCGAGCTCTTTCCGGATGTGGTAATCGAGGACGCTTCGCTCGACGGCGAATGCGGTGAGGTGCTGCGCGGGGAGGAGCGGCGGCTGAGCTTCGACGCGCCGATCCATTCCGTCGCCGACGTCCAGGCGCTCTCCGTTGAGCCCGGGTGGATGAACATCAAGCCCTCTCGTTTCGGAAGCGTTGCACGCGTGCTCGAGTGCATCGACCACTGCGATGCCAACGCGATCCAGATGTACGGAGGCGGCCAGTTCGAGCTCGGCGTCGGGCGGCGCCATATTCAGGTGCTCGCGTCGCTCTTCTACGCCGGCGGGCCCAACGACGTCGCTCCCAGCGAATACAACAGCGGCGGCCCGCGTGCGGGCCTGCCGCAAAGCCCGCTCCCACCACCGGCAGCCGTCGGCTTCTAGAGA